>Ga0310837_100141_pt1 | contig 81727 bp, 74 predicted proteins | sample SM_ome_5_FD_201315 | JGI IMG/M metagenome (GOLD analysis project Ga0310837, IMG submission 201315) | Sorghum-adapted microbial communities enriched on stacked mutant (SM) sorghum from Joint BioEnergy Institute, Emeryville, California... ...
CAAGCTCGGCATCGACAGCGGCGACATGAATTTGCTCGGCAGCTATTCTTCCGCGCTGTACGCGATTATTTTCGTCGAAATCTGGAAAAACATCGGCACGAGCACGATCATTTTCCTGGCCGGACTGCAGACGGTGCCGAACGACCTGATCGAAGCGGGCAAAATCGACGGCGCGAGTGCCTGGAATCTGTTCCGCCATATCAAAGTTCCGCTGCTCGCGACCGCGATCACCATCAACGTCACCTTAAGCCTCATCAACGGGCTGAAGGCGTTCGACTATCCGTTCATCATGACGAACGGGGGCCCTGGAACGTCGACGAACACGCTGATTTTCTCGATTTACAAGATGGCCTTTACGGAACAGATTTTCGGCAAGGCTTCCGCGCTCGGAATCATTTCGTTTGCGCTCATCATCGCCATTACCGCCGTCGTTGTGGTCCGGCTGAACAAGCGGGAGGTGTCGGCATGAAGCTCGCCGAGATATCCAGAAAAACGTTGATTCATCTGTGCATCACCGTTCTGCTCGTCGTCAACCTGTACCCGCTCGTCATCGCTTTTTCCAGTTCGCTGCGTTCGGCGGACAATATGACGAATCCGATCGTCCTGTTTAATGAATTTACGTTATCCAGCTATAAAGACGCTTTCGCTCGCATGCACTTTCCGACCGCCTTGCTGAACAGCGCCATTTTGACCGGCATTTCCGTCATCGCGGTCGTCCTTCTGGCGGCCATGGCCGCTTATCCGATGGCAAGGCTGAAGACCGGGTTGAGCAAGTTTTTGTATTTGTTTTTCCTCGGCGGGCTTGTCGTCCCGGGCCAAATGGTGCTGATTCCGATCGTGCAGATGATGAATTCGATGCATGTTCCGAGCACGCAGTTTACGCCGATTTTGCTGTTTATAACGTGCAGCCTTCCGTTCTCAACCTTTTTGTATACCGGATTTATCAAGAGCAGCGTTCCCGAAGAAGTGGAAGAGTCCGCGCATCTGGACGGAGCGGGCCTGTTCCGCCGCTTTTGGCTGATCGTCTTTCCGCTGCTGGTTCCGGTTACGGTATCGGTCGTCATTACGCAGGGCGTCTGGATCTGGAACGATTATTTCTTCAATATGATCTTTATTACCAAAGCGGACCAGTCCCCGCTGCCGCTCGCGATGCTCGGCTTCCTCGGCGACCAGCAAAACCCGACGCAGTGGAACGTTCTGTTCGCGGCCTGCTTCCTTTGCGCGCTGCCGCTGCTCGTCTTGTTTGCGTTCCTGCAAAAATATTTCGTCGGCGGCCTGACGGTCGGCTCCGTTAAAGGATAAGGAATAAAGAGGTGTGAACATTGAGCATAAACGAAGCGCTGCTGGCGAAAGCGGAACAACTGATACCGAGCATGATCGAAACCAGGGTGGAGCCAGTCCGCCTTGTCGACGTCCATGAGGACGCCCAAGCCGTTCAGGGCTGGAGCGCCAGAGCCGCCGGCGACGCCGGCGCGATCAAGACCGGGGCCTACGGCAAGGGAGACAGCTTTGTTCTCGACTTCGGCGATCACCTGGTCGGGTATTTGCGTTTGTCCGTTCGTCCCTTCGGCAGTCCGCCCGACGCGCCGCTGCGTCTGAAGCTGATCTTCGGGGAGACACCGTGCGAGATCGGCGAGCCGTTCGAGAGCTACAACGGCTGGCTCAGCAGCTCCTGGCTGCAGGAAGAAATCCTGACCGTGGACGTCCTGCCGGCCGAGCTTCGGCTGCCGCGCCGCTACTGCTTCCGGTACGTGAAGGTCGCGGTCGTCGATACGTCGCCGAAATACAAGGTTTCGTTTCCCGACGTTTACTGCATCGCGGTGACCTCGGGCGATCCTTCCAACATCAGGCCTTTGCCGGAGCATTATCCTGAAGATATTGCGGCGATGGACCGGATCGGCATCAAGACGCTGCAGGATTGCATGCAGACCGTCTTCGAGGACGGACCGAAGCGGGACCGCCGGCTGTGGATCGGCGATTTGCGGCTGCAGGCGCTCGCCAATTACGAGACGTTCCGCAACGACGATCTGGTCAAGCGCTGCCTGTATCTGTTCGGCAGTTTGCTGCTGGAGGACGGAGCGGTCGGCGCCTGCATCTTCGAGAAGCCGGCGCCGCATGTGGACGATACGCGTCTGTACGACTATTCGCTGTTTTTCGTGCCGACGCTGCTCGATTACGTCGAGGCGACGAATGACCGGCAGACGCTCGAAGAGCTGTGGCCGGTCGCCCGCAGCCAGCTTGAAATCGGGCTGCGCCGCCTGGATGAGCGGGGCGTCGTCCGGGACGACGCGACGTGGTGGTGCTTCATCGATTGGCATGAGGAGCTAAATAAGCAGGCGCCCGCCCAAGCGGTGCTGCTGTACTGCCTGAAGCGCGGACTGAAGCTGGCCCGGAAGATGCGGGACGGAGCCGCCGAAGCTTGGATCGCCGCCGGCATCGACGAGGTGACCCGGGCGACGCTTGCGCATTTGTGGGACGAGGAGCGGGGCTTCTTCGTCAGCGGGGAGCGGCGCCAGGTGTCCTGGGCGTCGCAAATCTGGATGGTTCTGGCCGAAGTGTTCGGCCCGGAGGACAACGCCAAGCTGCTGAGACGGCTGGCGGAGGAGCCGGAGGCGGTCCCGATGACGACACCGTATATGTACCATCATTATATCGAGGCGCTCATCGCCAGCGGCGAGCCCGAAGAGGCGCTAAAGCAGATGCGCCGCTACTGGGGCGGGATGGTCGAGGACGGCGCCGACACCTTCTGGGAGCTGTACAACCCCGACGACAAGCGGATGTCGCCTTACGGCAGCTTCCTCATCAACAGCTATTGCCATGCCTGGAGCTGCACGCCCACGTACTTTATTCGGAAGCATTTCAAGGATATGTTCTGACGAAAAAAATCCCGCCAAGCTCGGCTGGGCTTGACGGGATGAAGAAGAACTTAGAAACCGATGCCGGCGCGGAGAATAATGATAAGAAGAATGAACAGAACAAGGACGAATGCAAACGCGCTTCCGCCGCCGTATCCCCAACATAACTCATCGAAATCACCACCGGATGTTTTATTGTGATGTTGAATCACATCGTCAGTTTATGCACCGGTGGTTTTTTATGGATTGTATGCTTACCTAGCCCAATCTTTGTCATGGTTTACGGTCCCGTCCGCCTCGCGGCCGGGACGTTTGCTTTTAAGGCGGGATGCAAGGATAATAGAAAGGAAAATCGTTGTTCAACGGAGGAATGCCGCCTTGCCACATTTGCTGATCAGGGGAATCGCTCCCGAACGGGTTCGCGCCGTCAGCCGGCCGCTGATTGCGGAGCTGGCCGCCATTTGCGAATGTCCGCCGGACCATATTATGCTGGAATGCCTGCATACCACCGCATTTTTCGACGGAGAAGAGACGCCCTCGTATCCTTTTATCGAAGTGGCCTGGTTCGACCGGGGACCGGAAACTCGCGAACGGTTTGCGGAGGCGGTCGATCGCCATGTGCGGGGGCTTGGCGTTCCGGAGCTGGAAATCGCGTTTCGGGTTTATCGTCAAGAAGACTACTATATAAATGGAAAAAACGTGCGGGCCGAAAACGAGGAACGGAAGCAGGAGAAAGAGTGGAAGCAGGAGCGGGACCAGGAGCGGAAGCGGGAGAAGGACTCCGCAGGTTCGTATCCGTCCATGGAGGCGCTGCAGTCCGCCTTGCGGGAAGCGGAGTCGGAAAACCGCAAGCTGAAGGAGGAACTGGCGAAAGCAAGAAGAGCGCTGCTGTCGGCAACGGGAGGGCGCATGTCGAGCAAGCTGAGAGAAGCGCTTCGGGAATAAGCGTTTCGCTGGAACGGTCGACGGTCGGCACCATCGAGGCAGGCAGGAGGCACTGGGATGGATCAAGATCTGATTTTTCTTTTTGTCGCGTACCTGGTTTTCATCAATCTGCTCGCGTACGGCATGATGGGAGCCGACAAACGGCGGGCCAAACGGAAGCAAAGACGCATCCCGGAGGCCCGCCTGTTTCTGGCGGCCGCCGCCTTCGGAGCGCTGGGGGCGTGGCTCGGCATGCGGGTATGGCGGCACAAGACGAAGCACGCTTCCTTCGTCGTCGGCATTCCCGTTTTGCTCGCGGTCAACGTGCTGGTTCTCGTCTGGTTGTTTCAAAGCATGCGATAAACGGGCCGGCCCGTTCCGCTACCGGGCGGAGTCCGACGAAGGATCGACGCTGACGACGTCGGCCAGCTCCAAATCGGCGGCCGGAGGGAGACCGGCCTGCGTCCTTAGCGAATCGATCGCTTCGGTCAAATCGTTTTCGTCCACGTAAATGTAGGGGCTTTCCCAACGGGTTTCCAGCGGGATGACCCGGATGCTGTCGGGCTTCATGTCCCGGAAATGCAAAATCCAGTCGCGCAGTTCGGACTTCGGAATGTCGGTGCGCACGTTGTCGCCCACGATGTCGATGACATCGTCCCATTGGGCCATGCCTTTGAAAGAGGCCAGCTTGTCGAGAAGCTTGGAGAGCACCTGCTGCTGGCGGCCGTTGCGTTCGATGTCGGAAGACGGCTCCGTCCCGCCGTTGGATTTGCGGTAGCGGACAAAGTCGAGCACTTGCTTGCCGTCCAGCTCCTGCAGGCCTTTTTTGAGATCGATGTTGGTTCCGTCCGCGTTGTCGCGGTATTTCATATCCATATCGACGTTGATCGTTAGTCCGCCGACGGCATCGACAAGCTGCCTCAGCCCGTCGAAGTTGATGACCGCCATGTAATCGATCGGAAGCTGGAACAGCTCGCTGAAAAACGCTTTGGTGTTGGCGATGGCCGTCTCCTTGTCCTTGCCGTAGAAATAGGCGTAATAATAGTTTGCCTTGTGGGGGCTGAGCGTCTTCGGCTTTAATTGCATGTCGCGGGGAAGCGACACGATGCTGGCGGTCCGGGTGTTCAAATTCAGGCTCGCGAGCATAATCACATCCGTATTGAGCGTGCCGCCGCTTCCTTCTCGTTGATCCACGCCCGCCAGCAGGAAGGTCAGCGCTTCGGTTCTCTCTTCCTGCGGTTTCGGTTCCGTCGTGCTCTCCGGCTCATTCGGGGACGAAGCGGACGGGGAAGGGGAATTCGGCGCCGCCATGCGGCCCAGAGCGGAATCCGTCTTGTACATCAGATAACCGGCATAGGCGGCAACCGCGACGACAATCGAACAGAAAACGAGGCTAACGGCTAGGGCCGTTCTACGAAGCTTGCTTTTGGGCAGTTTCAGTTTCATAGGTTCCTCCGGATCGTTCTTGGGACTGTATGCGCAATCATGCTCTTATTGTAAACCGGTCCGAGCTGCGCCGAAAACAAAAAAATTCCACAGATTAGACGATTCGGCTCGTTTTTGGTTGCACGGCTTGCGGAAAAAAATCGCAAAACCGGTTTCGGCCGTCTTTTGCAAAATGATTCCAGAATCCGATGGAAGCCGGGCCAACTCTGTTTTATAATGAAGGCAAATCACAGAAAGTGAGGGAAACCGGATATGGAAAAGCGGATTTACGGGAAAACAGGCCTGAATGTAAGCGTTCTCGGGTTCGGCGGTGCCGAAATCGGATTCGAAGGTGCGACGCCCGCCCAAGTCGAGCGGCTGCTGAACGACGCCCTCGATTCGGGGCTGAACGTCATCGATACCGCCGAATGCTACGCGAACAGCGAGGAGCTGATCGGCCAGACGGTGGCGCATCGGCGCAGCGACTATTATTTGTTCACCAAGTGCGGCCATGCCAGCGGCTTCGATCTGCCGGACTGGGATCCGAAGCTGCTCGAGCAAAGCATCGACCGCAGCCTGCGGCGCTTGCGGACGGATTACGTGGACGTCATTCACCTGCACAGCTGCAGCGAAGAGGTGCTGAGGCGCGGCGAGGTCATCGAGGTGCTGCAGCGGGCCAAGGAGAAAGGAAAAACGCGGTTTATCGGCTACAGCGGCGATCATACGGATGCGCTGTATGCGGTGCGGACGGGAGCGTTCGATTCGCTGATGATCTCCGTCAACATCGCCGACCAGGAGGCCGTCGACCTGGTGCTGCCGGAAGCGGCCGCGCGCGGGCTGGGCGTCGTCGTCAAGCGTCCGATCGCCAACTTTGCCTGGCGGTACGACGCCAAGCCGGACGTGGAGTATCATCAGACGTATTGGGAACGGCTGCAGCAGCTCGATTATCCGCAGTTCCGCTCCAAAGACGAGCAGACGGTCGGAACGGCGCTCAGGTTCGCGCTTGCCGTGCCGGGCGTACATACGGCGATCGTCGGCACCAAAAACCCCGAGCGTTGGCGGACGAACGCCCGGCTGCTGGAAGCCGGCCCGCTGCCCGACGAGACGTACCGGGCGATTCGCGAGCGCTGGAAGGAAGCGGCGCGCCCCGATTGGATCGGGCAGGAATAAGCGTCCGATCGTTTGACCGTTTTATAAAAAGGTGTTGTCCCAAAAGGTCAAAAAATGCCTCGAGACTGCCCCATGCATATTCTGTCAAACCAAAAGAAGCCATTCCTTGGTAAAATGGAAGTGTCCAGCAACCATTTCAAGGAGGGCTTCTTTTACACATTCTAACTAACTCTGTTTACCAATAGATTGAGAAGAGGATGTCCCGCAAAATCATCTCGTGCGCGTCGTCAATGATGCCGTCAACCGACTGGAGCCAAGTCGATGAGGATTCAAAGGATTTAATTTCTATTGACAATTAAGAAATGTTAGAAAATGGGGCGTTAGAGGCATAATATGAGACGACATGCAGTCCGTCATTCGCTTGCTGAAGATTAAAAGCCTAAAAGTGGGCTTGAAAAAAACTGGGGAAATACGGTTGTAGGGCTCAAGCCACTGACTTGGCCTGGTAGGAGATAAAGTATGCATATGCGATTATTAATCATTTTTATAGCTTTCGTTTTTTGCTGCACAGCTTGCTCTGAAAAAAATCAAATTACTTTGGAAAAACAAAGTTATGTAAGATGGTACAAAAAAAAGAATGAACTAGAATTATATATTGTGGTGTCAAATTCCACAAAGCATGATGTTTCATTTCAAGCATCGATAATTTTCCTTAATAAAAAATTAAAGGAATCTGTTGGTGTAGAAGCTGAACAATTGAAAACAGATGATAGAAATAATAACTCACCATTTCGCCTAAGTGCTAATAACGAAACCGTTTTTCAACGTAAATTCAAAACACACAGTATACTAACACAAGAAATGTTATCAAAAGGAGTCGGAATAAAAATTTCGGATCAACATAAAACCTATATCATTGCTATTAAGTATGGCGATATCGTTAATTAAAAAACTACTAACTATTAGTACGAGGAAGGGAAATTATGAGATCTAGACTCTTAGGGAAGAATTATTTCGAATGAGTAAAAGGTTAATTGCAGAAAATCCAGCATACATTCCGGAAAGAAGCAAAAGGAGCTCGTATCTTACATAAAATCCAATGCCGCTCGAGGTCATGAGAGGTACTGGGCGGACTACATGGCGGCTGAGCGCTGCGGGCAGGTGCGATGTAGGGTACTGGACGGACTACATGGCGGCTGAGCGCTGCGGGCGAGTGCAATGTAGGGTACTGGGCGGACTACATGGCGGCTGAGCGCTGCGGGCAAGTGCAATGTAGGGTACTGGGCGGACTATATGGCGGCTGAGCGCTGCGGGCAGGTGCAATGTAGGGTACTGGACGGACTACATGGCGGTTGAACGCTGCGGGCAAGTGCAATGTAGGGTACTGGGCGGACTACATGGCGGCTGCACATTGCCGCCCGTCCATGCCCCCCATCGTCCGGGGCGGCTCTTTCCGGACGGAGCTCCCGTGGCGAACCGGCTTCAACGCCCGGAGATCCCGTCTGTTCCCGTTTGTTCCCGTCTTCAAACCGAAACGCAGCGCGGGCTCGTCTGTTTTAAGACGGGTTCGCATGTCTGAAAACGGGTTTCTACGTCTGTAGACGGGTTTGCAAGTTTAGAGCCGGGTTCGCCCGGGTCCACCCGGGCGAACCCGTTTGCCGGAAGGAGCCAAACGAAGACGGTTCCGAAGCCGTCCCCAACACGGTCTTCAAATTGTTAAGGGGTCAGCCGTCGTTTTTTTCCGCTGCCGCCGATGGCTGCTGCCGATGTCTATTGCGCGTCGGCCAGCCGGACTCCGCCGATCCAGACGCCTTTCAGGACGAGGGAATCGTCGAGCAGCAGCACGTCCGCGCGCTTGCCGGCTTCAAGGGAGCCGGTCGTCCCGTCAAGGCCGAGCTGGCGCGCCGGGTTGCCGCTGGCCATCCGGCTCGCGTCCTCGACGGATACGCCGACCTGGCGGACCATGAACCGGAACGCCTCGATCATGGTCAGCGTGCTGCCGGCAAGATTGCCGGAATCCCGGAGCCGGGCGACGCCGTCCGCCATCGTGACGGGAAGCTCGCCGAGCATGTAGTCCCCGTCCGGCATGCCCGCCGCCTCCATCGCATCGGTGATGAGGATGACGTTGCCGACGCCCTTGGCGCGGACGAGAATGCCGATGCCGGCCGGGTGGACGTGATGGCCGTCCGCGATGACTTCGGCGGCGATGCGATCGTCCGCCATCACCGCACCGGCCGTGCCCGGCTCGCGGTGATGGAACGGCCGCATGCCGTTGAACGTGTGCACCGCATGCCGAAGGCCACGGTCCGCGGCGGCGGTCATTTGGGCGAACGTCGCGTCGGTATGGCCGGCGGACGGAACGATGCCGTGGCGGACCAGCAGGTCGATATATTCGAGCGCGCCTTCGGATTCCGGAGCGAGCGTCATCATCTTGATCACGCCCGGATACCGGCCGACCCATTCTTCCAGCCAATCCGGCCGGGGCGGAAGAATATAGTCGGCGTTCTGCGCGCCTTTCCATTTGACGCTGACGAACGGCCCTTCGAAGTGGACGCCGAGCACCCGGGCGTAGGGCATCGGCCCGTCCATGTACCGGCTTACCCGTTCAAGAACGGCCGTCAGCTGCTCGCGGGGGGCGGTGAGCGAAGTGGCCAGCAGCCCGGTCGTGCCGTGCCGCGCATGGAAGCGCGTAATGGCGTCGAGACCTTCCCGTTCCGCGAACATGAAGTCGTAGCCGGCGCCGCCGTGCACGTGCACGTCGATAAAGCCGGGCACGACCCAACCGCCACGGCCGTCGATCCGCTCCGCGTGCGCGGCTTCTTCCGGCAGCGGCGAATCGGCTCCGCCGAGCCCCGCGATCAATCCGCCGCGCAGCCAGATCCAGCCTTGCGGGAGCGTGCCCTGCGGCGTGACGACGCGAACGCCTTCGATGACGGTTTCAACCGGGGAGGCACCGCTTCCCGCCCTGCCGACGGGCGCGAGAGGCGGACAAGGCTCCCTGCGATTCAACGGCCCGCTCATGGCAACCTGCCTGCGGCGTCCTTGTCGAGCAGGACGACCAGATGGGGATGGGTTTGCAGCAGGGAAGCCGGGCACTCGGTCGTGATCGGGCCCGTAAGCGCGCGGCGGACGATGTCGGCTTTGTCCGCCCCGCGCACGACGAGGAGAATCGTTTTGGCCTTCAGGATCGTGCCGATGCCCATTGTGATCGCCTGTTTCGGCACCTCGTCCGCGCTGCCGAAAAACCGGGCGTTCGCTTTCCGCGTCTCCTCCGCCAGATCGACGACGTGCGTGCCGCGAATCAGCGCATGCGCCGGCTCGTTGAAGCCGATATGGCCGTTGTGCCCGATGCCGAGCAACTGCAGATCGATCTGTCCGGCTTCGGCGATCAGCCGGTCGTACCGCTCGCACTCGGCTTGCAAGTCGGCCGCATTGCCGTCGGGGATATGCGCCTGCTCGGCCGGCAGATCGATATGCGCGAACAGATGCTTCTGCATATACGAATAGTAGCTTTGCGGATGCTGCCGATCCAGGCCGACGTATTCGTCAAGGTTAAACGCGGTGACGCCGCGGAAGCTAAGCAGCCCGCGCCTGAAGCCGCTCACCAGCCGTTCGTAAATGCCGACGGGAGTGCCGCCCGTCGCCAGCCCCAGCACCGCTTTCGGCTGCGTCTGAATGAGGCCGGCGATGATGTTGGCCCCGGCTTCGTTCAGCTTGTCGCCGGAATCGAAAGTCAAGATGTTCATCGCGGATGCTCCTCCTCTTTGCCCGTGTATTGGCGGACCGTCTGGTACGAGCTTTCCAGACGGGGGACGTAATCGTCAAAGTGCTCGCTGACCAGCCCCATAAACAGGATGTCGACCACATGCAGCTGCGCCATCCGCGACGCCATGTCGCCTCTGCGCATGCCGGCTTCGGACGAGGACGTAAACAATCTCACCGAAGCGGCCGAAGCGAGCGTGTTGCTGCCGAACTGGGTGATGGAGATGCCGGTCGCGCCCTGCTTCACCGCGCAGCGGAGCGCGTGAATCGTCTCCGGGGTTTCGCCCGAATACGAAATCGCCACCGCCACGTCGCGCTCGGACAACGAAGCGGCGGAGGTCAGCATCATATGGGGATCGGAGAACGCCGCCGCCGCTTTGCCGATCCGGATCAGCTTCTGGTAGAAGTCTTGGGCGACGATGCCGGAGGTGGCGACGCCGTACAGATCGATTCTCGCGGCTTGATGAAGCGCCGCAATCGCGGCTTGAAGCTGGTCGAGATCGAGCAGCCGGGTCGTATCGGTGAGCGAACGGATGTGGTTGTCCGTGATCGCCTTCACGATTTGCGGCAGCGGGTTGCCCGCCACGATGTCCTGGTACTGGTCCGCCGGCTGCTGCGCCAGTTGCTGCGCCAGCTCCGCTCCAAGCTTCAGCTTGAAATCGGAAAAGCCGTTGAAATGAAACGCCCGGCAAAAGCGCGACACCGTAGCCGTGCTGCTGCCCGATGCGCGGGCCAGCTCCGAAATGGTCATCCGGACCGCCTCCTGGGGATGCTCCAGCAAATAGGCCGCCAGTTCGCGCTCTTTCGGATGCAGGGCGTCCATGCGGTCGCGGATCGCGTTGCGGATGCTCAAACCCGGATCGCCTCCCGTTCGCGAAAATTATTTACTATAAAACAACAAATAACAAGAAAAATATTTTCGCATCTAATATAAACATAAACGATTTCGCCCCAAAAAACAATGGCCGAATCCCTGCGGGCCCTCGAAAGCGACGCCGCCCAACCGATCGCACAAAAGTCAAAATTAGCGTGAATCAGATCAAAATACCGTCAAAGCCGGACGGTAATTTTTTTTATAATAAGGACATTCAAAAACCACTTATTTCTTTTTGGATTGAGGTGTTTTCCCATGGCTCAACATCCCGCTGCGGCACCAATCGGGCGGGGCGGCAGGCGCAAGTCGCTCGAAAGATCCGAGACGCTGGCCGGATTTCTGTTCGTCAGTCCGATGCTGCTCGGCGTGTTCGTGCTTGTCCTTCTGCCGATCGTGGCGACGTTCGTGCTCAGCTTCGCGGACTGGAATTTCGTGGCGGGCTGGGACGGAATCGACTGGATCGGGTTCGATAACTTTCGCAAGCTGCTGGACGATTCGCTGTTTATCCGGTCGGTGCGCAATAACCTGATTTTCCTGCTGGCGGTTCCGGTCTATATGATCATCTCGATGGTGCTCGCCGTGCTGATCGACCGTTACGTTTACATGAAAGGCTACTTCAAGGTCGCCTATTTCATGCCGTACATTTCCAACATCGTCGCCGTCGCCGTCGTCTGGCAGGTGCTGTTCCATCCGTCTTACGGGCCGATCAACCAGACGCTCAAAGCGCTCGGCATGTCGGACCCGCCCAAATGGATCGCCGATCCGCATTTCGCGCTGGCGTCCATCATGATGATTACGGTGTGGATTTCCATCGGCTTTAACCTGATCGTTTACATCGCCGGTTTGCAGTCGATTCCGCGGGATCTGTACGAAGCGGCGGATATCGACGGCGCGAGCGGCTGGACCAAGTTCGTCCGCATCACCGTTCCGCTGCTGTCGCCGACGTCCTTTTTCCTGCTTGTAACCGGCATTATTTCCACGTTCAAAGTGTTCGACATCATTGCGGTGCTGACCCAGGGCGGACCGATCGGCTCGACCAGCATGATGGTCTGGTACTTGTACGACCAGGCTTTTACCAACCTGAAAATCGGCTATGCCTCCTCGGTGGCGGTCGTGCTGTTCGTCTTCGTCTTTCTGATCACGCTCGGCCAGTGGGCGGCGCAGAAAAAATGGGTCAATTATTAACGGAAAGGAGCGCAGCCTGTGTACGCCATAACCCGTCTCCGTCTCGGCAAAACCGTCGTCACCGTCATCATGCTTGCGCTGAGCGTTCTGTTTTTGCTGCCGTTCGTTTGGATGCTGGTCACCTCTTTCAAAACGGAAAACGAGGTGTTCGTCTATCCGATCCAGTGGATTCCGAAGCATTGGAACGCGGTCGCCAATTATAAGGAAGTGTGGTTCGGGCGCTACCCGTTCTACTTGTACTACTGGAATTCGCTCAAGATCAGCATCGCGACGACGCTCGTCTCCTGCACCGTTTCGAGCCTGGCGGCCTACGGCTTTTCCAAAGTCCGGTTCAAGGCGGGCAAATGGCTCTTTTTCATCGTGCTTGCCACCTATATGGTGCCGGGACAGGCGATTCTCGTGCCGCAGTTCATTTTGTACCGCAACATCGGGCTGTTCGACAGCCATATCGGACTCATCATTCTCGGCAGCTTCAGCGTGCTCGGCACGTTTATGCTTCGGCAGTTTTTTATGGGTGTAAGCAACGAGTTCATCGAATCGGCCAAAATCGACGGAGCGGGCCATTTTCGCGCCTTCTGGTCCGTCGCGCTTCCGCTTGTCAGGCCGGGGGTCGCGACTTACGCCATCCTGCGGTTCATCTGGACGTGGAACGATTACCAGAATCCGCTTATTTTCCTGCGCACCGACCGGCTGTACACGATTCCGCTGGCGATGCAGAAGTTTACTTCGATGAGCGGCGAATTTTACTCGCTGATTATGGCGGCGGCCGTATCCGCGATCGTGCCTTTGCTGATCGTGTTCATCATCGGGCAGAAGAACGTGATCGAGGGCATCGCTCTGGGCGGGGTGAAAGGATGAGAGGCGATATTATCCATAAAAGTAAAAATAGTTTATAAAAGAGTAAATATTGTTTCATGAGGTCGAACATGGCTCCCCATATAATGTGGATGTCGGCGCGAGAGACAACCGTCTTTTGCGCCGCCCAAGCGCCTTGCGTATTCAAAATCTAGGAGGGTGTCACGACAATGAGAAAGAAATGGTTGGCCGGCCTTCTCGCCGGCGTACTGACGACGGCGCTTTTGGCCGGATGCGGCGGAGGCAACAACGAAGCCGGCAACAGTCCGGCCGAATCGGGCAAACCGTCGGATTCCGGGAAGAAGATCAACCTTCGGCTGTATACGCACGGAACGGAAGAAAACTACAACTGGACCAAAACGATCGCGGCCTACGAGGAAGCCAATCCCGGCGTGACGGTGGAAGTGGTCCAGCTTAGCGACAAGGGCGACACGGCGGAGGCGATGAAAAAGCTGGATCTTGCCGCAGCTTCCTCCGAGCAGATGGACATTCTGATGTTCAGCGATGCAGCCGGCTACGCGCAGCGCGTGGCGCTCGGCATGGCCGAGCCGCTGGACGACTTCATCGCGAAGGACGGCGGTTACAAGGTCGAAGAGGAATACAAGGTCGATACCCATTTGAACGGCAAAGTGTATGCGCTTCCGGGCAAATTCAATCCGTGGTATGTGCTGCTGAACAAGGATCATCTCGACGAAGCGGGACTTCCGGTGCCGACCGACTGGACCTGGGACGATTATGCGGAGTACGCCAAGAAGCTGACGAAGGGCGAAGGCAGCTCCAAGCGGTACGGCACGTATTTCCACGGGCCGCAGGGCGGCGGCTGGATGGAATATGTGAAGCTGATGATGCTGAACCAGCCTTCCGGTTCCGACTTTTTGAAAGCCGACGGTTCCTCCAATCTGGACGACCCGAACTTCAGGCGGTCGCTCGAGCTCAGGGTGAGGATGGAGAAGCAGGACAAGTCTTCGGTGCCGTATTCCGACATGATTTCGCAGAAGCTGGCTTACCGGACGCAGTTCTTCAACCAGTCGGTGAGCATGCTGACGATCGGCAGCTGGATGAATACCGAGATCGGCGGTACGGACAAGGTTCCGCTTACGTTCCATGTCGCCGTGGCGCCGTATCCGAAAAACAACCCTGAAGACCCGATCGGCTACACGCCGGTAACGACGGACTACATGGCGGTTTCCTCCAGCTCCAAGCATAAGGAAGAAGCTTATAAATTCATTCGCTGGTACACCACGGAAGGACAGCTTGTGCAGGGCAAAAACGTTCCGGCCTGGAGCAAGGTGCCCAACGAGGACGTCGCCAAAATTATCGACACGATTCTCAGCAGCGCGAAAAACCCCGAACTGGTCGACCGGGAATCGCTCGTCCGTACGCTGGTCGCTTCCAAAGCTTCGGAGATCGTGCCGCCCGCATCGTATCAGTCCGAGGTATACAAGGCGATCAACGAGGAGTACGAGAAGCTGATTCTCGGCAACCAGGACATCGACACCACGATTAAAAACTGTCAGGAACGGACCGCTCAAATTATCGCTTCCAACAAAAAATAATCTGATATAATGGACCCAACAAGGGGCGGGCGTTCGCGTCCCCCCTTTTTGTTCGAGAATCCGGGCGGCGTTTTTCTTGCATGGCACGAAAGGAAGATCGGGGATGATCAGACAGCTCAGACAGTGGATAACGCTCCGTTCGATCCGGCACAAGCTGATGGCGGCATCCGTCGCCTGCCTCCTCGTTCCGGCCGTGCTGACGCTGCTCATCTACAACTCGCTCACGCAGGAAGCGGTCAAGCGGCAGGCGATCTCCAACGCGCAAGATTCCCTGCTTCTTGTAAGCGGTTCCGTAACCAATCTGATGAAGTCCATGCTGACGATCGCCAATTATATCCAGGTGAATTCGGATTTGAATGCGTATTTCAAAATGATCGTTTTCGGCTCCCAAGAGGCCGATCCTTACCGGAAGTTTACGGAAACCAGCCGCGTCATCCAGCAGCTGGACAGCCTGACGGTCGTGGGCGAAAAGAGCTATGTGACGGTGCTGCTCGCAAACGGAACCTACTTTACCAACTATTCCACAAGCGACTACAATCCGCTGTCGATGCAAAGCGAACCCTGGTTCGAAAAGCTGAAAGGGCTGAAAAACTTCGAATCGTACTGGATCGGCTCGAGCCCGACCGTTTTTCAATACGACAAAGCCGAAAACCCGTATCAAATCTCCGTCGCCCGCACGCTGCGGCTCGACAGCTCCGCCATCTACGGTTATGTCGTGGTCACGATGATGGAGAACCAGTTCAACCAAATGTTCAACCGGCTTTCCGCCGGCCAGAAGGTGATGCTGATCGACGGGAACAACCGGATTTTGTCGAGCGCCGACACGGCGAGCATCGGGAAGGTATTCCCTTACGCGGGAGAACGGACGGGCCAGACCCGTTCCGCCATCGTGCCGATTGACGGCAAGCCTTATCTCATTACCGAGCAGCCGATTTCGTTCAACGATTGGCGCCTCGTTTCGATGCAGCCGTACAAAGAGGCGATTGTCAACATCAGCTCGATTTTCAACCGGGTGTTCGTGTTTCAGATCGTCTCGTTCGTCGGGTTCCTGCTGCTGCTGCTTGCGCTGCTGAGGGCGTTCACCAAACCGCTGATGCGGTTGGGAAAAGTAACCTCGGCCGTGCAGCGGGGCAATCTGAACGTGCGCTCGGGCATCCGGGGGCAGGACGAAATCGGGCGGCTCGGCTTTCTGTTCGATCAGATGCTCGACCGCGTCCAGGAGATGATCGCGGAAATTTCGGAGACGCAGGCCCGCAAACGGAAAGCGGAGCTGAAAATGCTGCAGGCGCAGATTCACCCGCATTTTCTGTTTAACGTGCTCAATTCCATCCGCATGAAGGTCATCCGCCGCGGCGATCCGGAAAGCGGCAAAATGATCGGCTCCTTGTCCAAGCTGCTGCGGATGACGATCAGCCGCGAGGAAGACGACATCTACTTGCACGAGGAGCTCGATCTCATTTCGCATTACGTGGACCTGATGAATATGCGCCAGAAGGAGCCGGTTCGGCTTGCGCTCGACATCGAAACGGAGGCGCTGCTCGTCAGGGTGCCGCGCTTTATCCTCCAGCCGATCGTCGAGAACGCCCTGATTCACGGGCTGAACCGCAAAGCCGGCACGATCCGGATCGCGGCCGCTCCGGCCGGCGGCGCGCTGCGGCTGACGGTGGAGGACGACGGCTGCGGAATGGACAAAGACAGGCTGGAGAGTCTCAACCGCAAGCTGACCGGCACGGCGGCCGGGGAAGAGAAACTCGGCCCGGCGGCCGGAGACTCCGCCCGCTTCGCGAAGGAAGGCGGCCCGGGCGCGGGAGGCGCTTCGGCCGGCGGCGAATTTTCCGGTTTCGGCCTGCTCAATGTGGTGGAGCGGATGAAAATGCTGTGCGGAGACGAATTCCGGATGGAGGTGCAAAGCCGCCCCGGAGAAGGGACGGCGGTATGCCTGACGATTCCGTATCGGGAGGGGGAACATCATGTATAGCGTCATGCTGGCCGACGACGATTATCCCGTCATCGAGCTGCTGTCCGAAACGATCGATTGGGAATCGCTCGGCTTCCGGCTGGTGGGCGCCTTCGAGAACGGGGAAAGCGCCTGGGAGCAAGCCCAGCTTGAAGCGCCCGACATCCTCATCACGGACATCGGGATGCCGCGCATGGACGGGCTGGAGCTGACCGCGCGGATCAAGGAGCGCAAGCCCGGCGCCCGCATCGTCATTTTGTCCTGCCACAACGAATTCAAATTCGCGCAGCAGGCGATGCGTCTGAACGTACAGGAATACCTGCTCAAGGAGTCGCTCGACCCGGAGGATCTGGTCCGGCTTCTGCTTCGTCTCAAAGAAGGGCTCGACGAGGAAAGGCAGCTCAACGGCGAGCGGCTCCGGCTGCGGGCGCTGGCCAGCGAGTCGATGGAGCTGCGCAAGGAGCAGACGATCAAAAACTTCATTCACCAGCCGCTCCTCTCCCCGGAAATATGGAAGCGGGAAGCCCGCGCTTACGGTTTGTTTCTGGAGGGCGAATGCTGTCTTCCGGTCATTGCCTACGTGGAGGATTACCTGCATGTCAAACACCGCTTCGCTTCGGAGCAGACGCTGCGGTTCGCCGTCGCCAACGTTCTGAAAGAAGTGCTGGGCCATCTCGAGGCCCGGGCGCTGCACGTAGGCTATTGCGAGCGCAGGCAGCTGCTTCTTTTTCCCTACAAGCCGAGCCTGAAAACCAATATTTACGATACCGTCGAAAACAGCTTGCGGACGATTCGGGAGACGATGCGCAAGGTGCTGAAAATCCGCTTGACGTTCCGCATCGGCTCCGAATGCGACGCGCCGGAGAAGCTGAAGCGCCAGCTGGTCGAACTCGTTTCCGACGAAGGACAGCGCTTTTACCTGGAGCCGGGCGACATCGCGAGGAGCAGGCCCGCGGTGCTGTCGCAGCAGGATCTGTTCGCGTGCTACGACGCGGCGATCTCGGAGCTGCGGGAGGCGATCGTAGGGAAGCGGCCGGAGGATGTCCGCGCCGCCGCGGAAGTCTGGATGGAGCGGATCCGGCAGGAGCGTTACCCGCCCGCCGCGGTCAAGGAATGGGTGCTGAAGCTGCTGCTGGACCTGAGGCTGAAGCTGTTTTCATTGCCGTTTGTCCGCTCGGGCTATTCGCCGGAGACGCTGCACAAGGAAATCGCGGACATCGGTTCGCTGGCGGAGCTGCGGGAATGGCTGATCGGCCACCTGATGACCGCGGCGGAGGGAACGGGCGCGGCGCCTTACAGCAAGCGCCACGAGGTGAACGAGGCGTGCAAATACGTATCCTTGAATCTGAACCGGAAGATCGGACTGGAGGAAGTGGCGGAGAAGCTGCATTTGAACGCCAGCTACTTCAGCAGACTGTTCAAAAAGGAAACGGGCGTCACGTTTATCGAGTACGTCACCCGGATGAAGATGGAGCGCGCCAAAGAGCTGCTCGACCAGACGCAGCATACGGTGGGGGAAATTTGCGAGCTGCTCGGCTACGACAATCAAAGCTATTTTATCAAGACGTTCAAGGCCCATACGGGTTTGACCCCGATGGAATATCGCGGATAAGGCGGGGATGGCATGGCGGACAAGGCGGCACAGCGGAAGATGCCTGACAAGGCGGCGCATCGGCCATTGCCGGATAAGGAAACGCTTCGGGCCATCGTCAACCGGATGGCGCCGGTTTCGGCCAGGCTTTATATTCCGGACGGAGCGCGGGGGTCGCCCGATCGGAACGAAGAGGCGGAACCGTCCCGGGCTGACGAAGCGCAGGCGGGCTGGGAGGACGAACTGAAAGCGTACTGGCGAAGGATCGGCGAATCGCCGGATTTTGCGGACTACGTGCGGGAGATTCGGGCGGAAGGGGAGCGTCTTCTGGCTTCGCCCGTTCCCGAATTGACGTACGGACTGTTTGCGGTGTTCGAGCGTACCGGATCGCGGCTCGAATACGAGCGGGCCTACTTCGAGCGGCGGAGACGGCTGAATACGTTCGTGTTTTTGTCCTTGCTCGAGCCGGACAACGGGAAGGTGCGGGAGGCGCTGTACGAGTCGATCTGGGCGGTGCTGAACGAGTATACGTGGTGCTTGCCGGCCCATGTGAAGGGGCGGGACGCGCGGAAGACGATCGACCTGTTCGCCGCCGAAACCGGCTTTGCGCTAAGCGAAATCCGCTGTCTGCTGGGCGATCGGCTTCCGCCGCTCTTGCGGGCGTGGATCGGAGAAGAGGTGTCGGCGCGGCTGTTCGAGCCGTATCTGCAAGGCGGCCCCTTCGAGTGGGAAACGGCGCGGCACAACTGGTCGGCGGTTTGCGCGGGGTCGGTCGGCGCGGCCGCGCTGCTGACGATGGAGGACAAGGAGCGGCTTGCGATTGTGCTGGCCAAAGCGCTCGGCAGCATGAACTGCTACCTGGAAGGCTTCGGAGACGACGGCGCCTGCCCCGAAGGGCTCGGCTACTGGAATTACGGCTTCGGCTATTTCGTCTACTTCGCGGATCTGCTCAAGAAGCGGACCGAGGGCGCGATCGATCTGTTCCGCAATCCCAAAGTCCGCAGCATTGCGCTGTTTCAGCAGAAGGCGTATCTATGCGGGGACCGGGTCGCGAATTTCTCCGATTCGCCTTCGCGCGTTCCGGTCAGGATCGGCCTATCCCATTATTTGGCGAGTCTGTATCCGGAAGCGGAGGTGCCGCACATCCGCTATCGCGCGGCGTATACGGACGATCATTGCAGCCGTTTCGCTCCGGCGCTGCGGGACTTCATCTGGAGAGAGCCGGGACGGACCGGCTCGGAATGGGGGGATGCGTCCGCCTACTTGCCGGATGCCACCTGGCTCGTCTCCCGGCACGCGGACAAGAACGGAAGACGCTACGGCTTCGCGGCCAAGGGCGGCCACAACGGCGAGCCGCACAACCATAACGACGTCGGCCATTTTATCGTGATGGCGGACGGCGCGGCGCTTGCGGCCGATCTCGGGGCCGGCGAATATACGGAGGCGTATTTCGGGGAGGCCCGTTATACGTACGATTGCAACGGCTCGCAGGGACATTCGGTGCCGATTGTGGACGGGTGCGGTCAGGAGGCGGGAGCGGACCGCGCCGCCGTCGTGCTCGAAGCGTCCGCGGGAGCGGCGGAGGACCGGCTTCGCCTGGAGATGGCGCGGGCTTACGGCGTTCCGCATCTGCGGTCGCTCGTTCGGGAGCTTGTCTGGCGAAAGACGGAAACTCCCGTCCTGGCGCTGCGGGACGAATTCGTGTTCGATTCGCCGCCCGGCAGCATCGTGGAGCGGATCGTCACGCTTTTCCCGCCGGAGCTGGAGGCGGACGGCTGCGTTCGGCTGCGCGCCGGGGCCGGAGGACCTTGCGCGCGGATCCGGTACGACGGCGCTGCGCTTGAGCCGTCGTTCGAACGCCGCTCCTACCGGGATCACTTCGGGAAGGAGACGGTATGGTACGCGGTCGATTTCGCGCTGCGGACGCCGGGACGGGTCAACCGGATCGAGCTGACCGTCGAAATTTCGTTCTGATGAAGAGAGGAGAGGTGGCGCATGAGCCAGACCGAACGGCCGGAATGGCTGGAGACGGCATGGAAACGGGTGAAGGACAAAACGCTGCGCAATGTGCAGCGGATCGGGGCCGGTTTTCCCCATGCCAGCGTAAACGGAGTCTATCAATTGGAGGAGCCTCATTGGTGGACGGCGGGATTTTGGCCGGGCATGCTGTGGCTGCTGTACGACGAAAGCGGCGACGAACGCTTTCGCCTTCCGGCGGAGCAGTGCGAGGCGAGGCTGGACGCGGTGCTGGACGGATTCGTGCGGCTGGATCACGATCTCGGCTTCATGTGGACGCTGACCAGCGTCGCCTCCTACAAGCTGCTTGGCGGCGAAGCGTCCAAGCTGCGGGCGCTGAAGGCGGCCAATTATTTGGCCGCGCGGTTTAACGCGCAGGGGCGCTATATCCGCGCGTGGAACCCGTGGCGCGAAGGCGAGGACAACGCGGGCTGGGCGATCATCGACTGCGCGATGAATACCCCGCTGCTGTACTGGGCGTCGCGAACAACCGGCGATCCGCGCTACCGCCACATCGCCGAGGCGCATATGGACACCGTGCTGGAGCGGTTCGTCCGCCTCGACGGCTCGGTCCACCATATCGTCACGTTCGACCCGCAGACGGGGGCGCATACTGGCAGCCTGGGCGGACAGGGGCATGCGCCGGAATCGGCCTGGTCGCGCGGAACGGCGTGGGCGCTTTACGGCCTGACGCTGTCCTACCATCATACCGGCAAGCAGGCTTATCTGGACGCCGCCAAACGGGTCGCGCATTTCTTCCTGTCCAATCTGCCGGACGACCTCGTTCCGCCGTGGGATTTCCGGCTGCCGCCGGACGTGCCGAAACACCGGGATTCGTCCGCCGCCGCCATCGCGGCCAGCGGCCTGCTGCTGCTCTCCCGCAAAGCGAATCCGCTGGAGGCGCATGTGTACCGGGAACCGGCCGTCCGCATGCTGGAATCGCTGGATTCGCGGTACGGCGCATGGGACGATCCGGAGGAGGAAGGGTTGATCCGCGAAGGCACCAGCCACTATCCGGAAGGCAAAAACATCGGCGTTCCGCTTATTTACGGCGACTACTTCTTCGTCGAAGGCCTGGCCCGGCTGCGAGGCGCGAAAACCATCTTTTGGGAATGAGTCGGGAAATGAGTCGGGAGGGATGAGGCATGGCGGTTTCGAACGAGCTTCCGATTCGCCGCAATCCGTTAAAGACGCGCGAGGACATGCGCCTTGCCCTTCGCCAATTGCTTCAGCCGCTGGCGTCCCGCTACAGCGAAGGCGGCGCGCGTCTTCGGCTCGGCGCGGCCGGAGCGGGCTTTCCCGCCGCCGTGGCGGAACTGGAGGGATTTTCCCGGGCGCTGTGGGGAATGGTTCCTCTGCTGGCCGGAGGCGGCGATGATCCGCTGCTGGAAATCGTCTTGAAGGGGATCGCGAGCGGCACCGATCCCGCCCGCGAGGAGTACTGGGGCGAGGCGGCCGATTACGATCAGCGGCTGGTCGAAATGGCGGCGTTCGGCTACGCGCTGGCGCTGGCGCCGCGGCATTTTTGGGAGCCGCTCGGCGAGCCGGAAAAGCGGAATTTGTTCAACTGGCTCAGGCAGATCAACGAGCGTCCGCTCTACGATTGCAACTGGCTTTTTTTCCACGTCCTCGTGAACATGGGCTTCCGCAAGGTCGGCCTTCCGTTCGACGCGGAAGGAATGGCGCGGAACCTGGACCGCATCGAAGCGTTTGCGCTGGAAGGAGGCTGGTACGCCGACGGCGTCGGCGGCCACAGCGACTATTACGCGCCGTTCGCGCTTCAATTTTTCGGTCTTCTGTACGCGAAGCTGATGGAGGACGAAGACCCGGAGCGCTGCCGGCGGTTCAAGGAGCGGGCGGCGGCGTTCGCGGGAGACTTTATTTGCTGGTTTGCGGCGGACGGCTCCGCGCTGCCCTACGGCCGCAGCCTCACGTACCGGTTCGCGCAGTCGGCGTTTTGGAGCGCGCTCGCTTACGCGGGCGTGGACGCGGTCCCGCCGGGCGTCGTCAAAGGCATCGTCCTGCGCAATCTGAGGTGGTGGTTCCGGCAGCCGATTTTCCATGCCGACGGGACGCTCAGCGTCGGCTACGCGTATCCGAATTTGGTCATGGCGGAAAATTACAACTCGCCTTGCTCGCCCTATTGGGCGCTCAAGACGTTTCTGCTCCTGGCGCTGCCGGACGATGATCCGTTCTGGCTGGCGGAGGAGGAGCCGCTGCCCGACCTGCCTCCGCTCTCGGTTCAGCGCCCCGCGCATCTGGCCGTATGCCGCCGGCCGGAGACGGACCACGTCGTCGCGTTCAACACGGGACACGGCGGCACCAACGGACATACGCACACGGCGGCCAAATACGAAAAGTTCGCCTACTCGAACGCCTTCGCCTTCAGCGTCCCGAGAGCCGAATGGGGGCTCGCCCAGGGCGCGTTCGATTCGGCGCTCGCGCTCAGCGAACGGGACGAGTTGTTCCGGGTGCGCCGCCGCAGCGAGGAGCTGCGCATCGACGGCAATGTGCTGTACAGCCGCTGGAAGCCGTGGAACGACGTGGAGGTGCGGACGTGGCTTGTGGCCGGTTTGCCCTGGCATGTGCGGATTCACCGCGTGGATACGCGGCGGGCGCTGACCGCCGCCGAAGGCGGCTTCGCGCTGCCCGACGAGGGGGACTTGCGCGCGGAGCCCCCGGCCGGAGCGGCAGGCGCGGACAAGGGCGGGCCGGTCGCGGCCGCCCGCTGCTTCTTCGGCGCAAGCGGCATCCGCGGGCTGCGCGGCTATGACCGGGCGGAGCTGGTGGTTCCGAACGCGAACACCAATCTGCTCCACCCGCGCACGGTCATCCCGACCTTGCTGGCGGATCTCGAGCCGGGCGTTCATTGGCTCGCGTGCGCCGTTTGGGGCGAACCGTTCCGCAACCGGCGGGATGCCGGGAACTTGCCGGACGGCGGCCGCCCGCAGGCTGACGATGTCTTGTTCGCGAGCGAATCGGCGGCCGCCCGGTTAGGCGTCCAAATCGGCGCCGGGGAAATCCGGATCGAAAGCGGCGAAGGCCGGCGGTTCGTTCTAGCAATGGAATAAGAGGCTCAATAGTTCAGACGGTAGTCGACGACGTTCCGGGCGGGCCGCCCGGTTGCAACGTATGCCTGCAGATTGGCGGCAAACAGCTCCGCCAACCGCTCCTTGTACCGTTCCGTCGCGCCGCCGATATGGGGGGTGATGATGACGTTGTCCATCCCCCATAGCGGATGGTCTTCGGGCAGCGGCTCCTCTTCGAACACGTCCAGGCCGGCGCCCGCGATCCGTCCCTGACGCAGCGCTTCCGTCAACGCGGCCGTGTCGACCGCCGATCCGCGCCCGACGTTGATGAAGAAGGCGGTCGGCTTCATGCGGGCGAACCGCCCGGCGTCGAACAGGCGAACCGTCTCTTTCGTATGCGGCAGGATATTGACGACCACATCGCTCGCCGACACGACCTCGTCGAGCCCTTCCGGCGCAAACATTCGGTCCACGTGGGGAGCGGGACGGCCCGACCTCCGCACGCCGAGCACGCGCATGCCGAATGCCTGCGCGAGCCGCGCCACCTCCGCGCCGATCTCGCCCGCCCCGACGATGCCGATCGTCTTGCCGCGCAGCTCCCCGTACGCGTCCGAGTGATCCCACCGGCGCTCCGCCTGCAGCCGGATCGCCCGATGCAGCTTGCGCCCGAACGCGAGCAGCATCGCGAACACCGTTTCGGCCATCGGCACCGGAGAAACGCCGCTCGCGTCGGTCACGACAACGCCCTTTTCCTCCAGCTTCCCCAGCGGCAAATAGTCGATCCCCGCCGATCCGGCCTGCACCCAGCGCAACTTGGCATCCGGCCTGAGCGCCTCCGCTTCCGCTTCCTTCGCCCAACCGCAAATCACCTCCGCTTCCCGGAACAGAGCGGGATCGAGCTCTTTGGGCTTGCCGAAGACGACGTTCCAGCCGGGGACGGCGCTTCGGATTTGCTTCTCCTGCTCCGGCGTAAAGCCGAACATGCCGATCAGCGTGTGCACTCGCATAACCTCCCGTTTATCATCGCATCATTGCCTGCGTTATCCTTCTATTGTAAACGGAAGGCAGCCGCATGCCCAGCCGGCAAAATCCCGCATGATGCCATGACGGCCCTTCGAATCCGGAAGTCAAGTGGCGACTTCGTTTTCCTCGAACAGTTCCGCCAGATGCCGCGGCCTGGACAACAGAAAGCCCTGTCCCAGCGTGACTCCCAGATGCTGCGCCTTGAGCAGGTCGTCTAATTCTTCAATTCCCTCCAGTATCAGCATAGCTTCGTCCTTGCAATAATCCGCGAAAAATTTCAGCATCTTCTGCTTCTTCTCGCTGGCGAACAAATTTTGGCCGAAAAATCGGTCCAGTTTGATGAAATCCGGCGATATCTCGACAATTTTCCTTAACGTAATCGCGCCTTCTCCCACATCGTCGAACGCCACCAGGCAATCGAGCTCGCGAAGCCATCGGAGGTTGCGGGCAAAGCTCGCGTCGTCCCAGCTGTCCGCCTGCGACTTCGACTCGTTGATTTCAAATACGATTCGACGGGCACACGCCTTGTGTTCCCGCAAGGTCTTTTCGACAAAACGCGGGAACGCTTCGTTTGCCAGGGATGACGGAAAGACGTTGAGAAACAGATATTCGCCGGATTCCCTCCTTTTTGGGCTGGCGAAATAGGCGGCAATGGCGCTGGTGATGGACAGGACATCCAGTTCGAACAGCCGGTTCTGCTCCGCCGCGGCTTTGAACAGCAAGTCGGGTGTGCTTACGGCGTCGGATCGGATGAGCGCCTCATACCCGAGCACGGACCGGTCGGCAAGGCGCATCACCGGCTGGAACACGTGATAAACATCCTGCTGCGCAATGATTTTTTCCATTGTAGCCATGAGTTTTCCTTTCTTATGATCGTCAATTTCGGTAACCCGGCTGCCATAGACTAAGTCCTTAGGCCCATAGGTTTTGCGTCCCTTTTTTTCAAAAGGTTTGCGATTTTCGGTTTGATCGTACCAGTCGAAAGGACTAAGAGACCATTCTTTATACCCAATACATAATGGGTTCGCCAAAAAGCGACCAATTCCTACAAAACATATGTTCCATTTTGGAAAAAAACCTGTACGCTGCTAATTGGCATGAAAATGCTTTGAAGCGGAAAGCTTTGCCTGCCCGAGGAAAAATGAATTTCCGTGCAAATCATGATACGATAGAAGCGGATATTGGATAGGACAAAGAGAGAGAGGTGGCAGCCATATGGTTCAGGTAAAAATTTACGGCATTCGCGAGCGGCTCGGAGCGGTGCGGGAGACGTTGTCGGACATTATTCATTCCTGTCTGACCAAGGCGTTGGGCATCCCCGAGGAGAAACGGTTCCAACGTTTTATCGGTCTGGACAAGGCGGAGTTCGTCTTCCCCGCGGACCGGTCCGAGCATTACACGATCGTGGAGATTATGCTGCTTGAAGGCCGTTCGGCGGAAACGAAAAAAAACCTGATCCGGCTGCTTTACGAAGAAGCGGGAGCGTGCGGGTTGACGGAGAACGACCTGGAAATCATGCTCTTCGAAGTGCCGCGAGGCCATTGGGGCATCCGCGGGAAGCCGGCAGACGAGCTGCGCTGAACGCCCCGTTCGAGGTTGGAAGCCGTTGCCATGCCGATCAGAGAGAGGGAGAGGGAACCATTGATCAAAGCTGTCGTGTTTGACTTTGACGGGACGATTCTGGACACCGAGTCCGTTGCTTACGATGTTTTTCGCGACATTTTCTCGGAATACGGGGCGGAGCTGAAGCTGGAAAAATGGGCGCTCGGCATCGGCACCTGGGGGGCGTACGATCCCTATGACGATCTGGAGTCGCTGACCGGACAGCCGATCGACCGCCAGGCGTTGGAAAAACGGTACAACGAAATCTTCGCCGAGCGGGTGAAGAAGGTCGAGCTGCGGCCGGGCGTGGCGGCGGCGCTGGAAGAGGCCAAGCGCCGCGGCTTGCGCATCGGCCTGGCCACAAGCTCGTATCGCCGCTCGGTGGAGCCGCATCTGAAGGCGTTCGGGCTGCTGCCTTATTTCGACGCGATCCATACCGCCGACGAGGTGCGGAAGGTGAAGCCCGATCCGGCGCTGTACCTTCTTGCGCTCGCGTCGCTCGGCGTCCAAGGCCGCGAGGCGGTCGCGATCGAGGACTCGTTCAACGGGCTTCGCGCCGCCAAAGCCGCCGGCCTGTACGGCGTCGCCGTGCCGAATCCGCTGACGGCGGGCATGGATTTCTCCGAGGCCGATCTCGTCATTTCTTCGCTTGCCGAGCAGCCGCTCGGCAGCTGGATCGACCGTCTCGGCCCGCCGGAAAGCGGGAACGAAGCGGCCGGCTGAAGCCCGGCGCAACCGGAGGAGGGCGCCTTCACGATGAAGGCCCCTCCTCCGGCCGCTTCCGCACGCTTTTGCGGACAAGCCGGCCCATCCGGGCATGCCGCTCAGCCTTTGCGGTACCGGTTGGGCGATTGCCCCTCCAGCTTCTTGAACACTTTGCTGAAGTATTTTTCGTCCGCATAGCCGACCATGTTCGCCACCTCGGCGATCCGCAACGCGGGATTGCGCAGCAGCCGCTTCGCTTTCCCGATCCGGATGCGTTCGAGGAAGTCGGACAGGTTCTCCCCGAATTCCTGCTTGAACCTCCGCGAGATGTATTCCCGGCTGAGATGGAACTGTCCGGCGATCTCCTGCAGCGTCAATTCCCGGTTGTAGTTTTGCTCGATGTACCTGGCGATTTCGCGCATCATGTTGTTGTCCTTCTGCCGCTCGCCGCCCCATGCCGCGGCGAGAGCGGCGAGCCGCGCGTTCAGCTCCTGTTCCCACAAAGACAAGGACAGCCGTCCTTCCGCGTCCAGCGGGAACGTAAACGGCGCGGCTCCATGCGCCGGATCCCGATACGGCCCCGAAGATGCGGCCTCTTCCGGCTCCCGGCCAAGGGTTCCGCCTTCCCGGCCGCCTCCGGGCAGATCGCGCGCCCAGCGCGATTGCATCGCCTGAAACTGCATTCGCCACAGGTCCAGCTGCTCCGGCGTAATGACAGGAAGGCACGCCACCGCCCGCATCCAGTCCGCGACGGCAGCCCGGATTTCGGCCTCGCTGCGGCTCAGCAGCGCAATTCGGAAGCGCTCCTCGTAATCCGTCGCCTGCGGCGCGGCCACAGCCGGCTTCGGCGGCTCGCCGGGCCCGAAATACCGCGTCCGCCGCTCGAGCAGGTTCCGCTGCCGAAGCGCCGCACGCGCCGCGGCGTAGGAATCGCCGGCGCCTTGCGGAAAGTCGGCCGCCGGGCCGATCCCGAAGTCGAAGCGGCTGCCCAGCGCCAGCTCAAGCCCGTCGTTGATCCGGACAAGCAGGCCCTGCAGCTCCGCGAACCGGTTCCAATAAAAGATCAGCAGTTCGTCTTCGCTGCTCCAATGCCGGCAGGCGAACCCGAGATTGTCCGGCCGCAAAAACTCGTTGCACACGTTGGCCAGCGAGAAAAACAGCAGATCGCGGTTCCGCTCGTATTTCTCCAGAACGGCCGGAGCCGCCGACAGCGCGCTCACGACGACGACTTGGCAGCGGTCGCCGGCTTTGAGCCCGAATTCCTCCTTCAGCATGTCGCTAGCCGCCGCGTAAGCGCCCGGCTCCGACACGAGGCTGGAAAACATCCGATCCCAGTACGCCGGCTTGAACCGGTTCAATTCCATGCCGCGCTTGCAGCTGAGCAGCCGGTCCCGCTCTTCCCGGCGCAGCTCGTCGACCGCCTTGCGCAGCGCTTCGGCAAGCTCCTCCTGGTCGATCGGCTTGAGCAAATAATCCTGCCCGCCGTATTTCATCGTGCTGCGCACGAGATCGAAATCGTCGTGCCCGCTGATGACGATCCGGCGGACGGGATGCCCGCTTTCCTGAATCCAGCGAAGCAGGTCGCAGCCGTCCCGGACCGGCATTTTCATGTCCGTAATGACGATGTCCGGCCGCTTCTCCCCGATCAGCCGGATCGCCTCGTCGCCGTTGTCCGCCTCGACGATTTCGCCGATGCCGAACGCCGGCCAGTCGACCAGCATTTTCACCGCTTCGCGAACGTGCCGCTCGTCGTCCACAATCAACACCTTCATGGCTTCACCTCCCCCGAATGCGTAACCGGAATCGCGAGCGAGACGGCAAATCCCCCGGACGGCGGGGACTCGATCGCCATCTCCGCGGCCTCGCCAAAGTACAGCTTCAGCCGCATCCATACGTTGCTCAGCCCGATATGTTCCCTCCCGTCCAGCCAGATGCCGGAGTGGGCCGTGCGGAACAGGCGCTGCCGCAGCTCGTCGAGCTTCGCCGGCTCCATGCCGGCGCCGTTGTCCTTCACCGTGACGGAGAGCCTTCCGTCCGCCTCGATCCGCGTGCGCAGCCTGATTTCCATGCGGCCTCCCTGCGGCTCGCAGCCGTGCTTGAACACGTTTTCCAAGATCGGCTGCAGCAGCATCTTGGGGACGAGCGCGTCAAGGGATGCCGGATCGAGCTCGTAAAGCACGTCAAGCTTCTCCCCGAACCGCTGCTGCTGCAGCTCCAGAAACGCTTTGGCGTGCTTCAGCTCGGCGCCGAGCGGCACGACCGTCTCGCTTGCGCTCATGTTGTAGCGCATCATTTTCGCCACGGCATTGATGAGCGAATACACCTTCGGCGCGCCCGACTGAAGCGCCAGCGTTCCGATCGATTGCAGCGCGTTGTAGAGGAAGTGGGGATTGATCTGCGCCTGCATCGCTTTGAGCTGATTCGTTTTGTTGGCGAGTTCCAGCTTGTATTCCCGGTTGATCAGGTCGTTGATCGTCGCAATCATCGCATTGAACCGCCGTGCGAGAATGCCGATTTCGTCGTTGCTTCGGACCGGAACGGAGACGTTCAGATTGCCTGTCTGCACTTGGCTGATATGCTGGATGAGCCGCCGGATCGGCTTCGTGAACCGGAACGAGATGAACAAGGTGGCGATGACGACGACGACGAGAAAAAACGCGAGAATGCCCGTGTTAATCGCACGGATTCCTTGCGCATTCTGGTAGAGGTAGGAATAGGGAAGCTGCTTGACGACGATCCAGTCCATATAGGGCGTGCGGAGCGTGTCGTAGACGACGATGCCGGAAAAGGCTTTGTCCTTCCATTTGAGGGTCCCGCTTTCGCCGGACGAGGCGAGCAGGCTGGCCGCCCACGGAGCCTCGAGCACGGCGCTTTCGGGATCGGCGTTCTCGGCGCAGACGATACGGCCGCCGCGGTCGATCAGGTATAGCGTCTCCTGCCCGGACAGCGCGAGCTTGCGGCAGATGGCGGCCAGCTCGTTCGTCTTGACGTCGATGGACAAGTAGCCGATGATTTCGTCGCTGGGCGTGCGGATGATCGGCCTGCGCAGCGTGACGACGTCCGCCTGGGGAATTTTGCGGTTCCAATCCAGCTCGTAATGGCCGCTTGCGTGCGACGCTTCCATGAACGGCTTCGGATCGGACAGGCGCTCTGCGGGCCAGTTGATCCCGCTCTCCGTTCCTCCCCGGAAAAAACCGCGGGCGAGCAAATACGAAAGGCGATGGCCGCCGGCGATTTGCAGGTGAATCTGGTGAATTTCCTTGAGCGACTGGTACATGTTCAGCAGGTGGGCGTAGATCGTCGTCCGGTTGGCCAGATCGAACGCTTGCGGATCGATGTGGGGGCTTGCCCCTTTCTCGATCATCGCGAACAAGGAGGCGGGCGAATTGACGGAATGGTATGCGGCGAGCGAAATGCGGTTGATATTGTCCGTGTAGTTCAAAATGTTGGTTTTGCCCAATGCCAACAGTGTCCGATTGTCCCGGATGGACTTGCGTGTGACGGCATCCTTGATGTAATAGTCCGAAAGAAACATGGAAAGGGCAATCGGAATGATCGTGGCCGCCAGCAGCAGCCCCATCAGCTTCTTGCGGATGCTCGTTCCCGGCATGTCGGCGTCTCCCCGCAGGTCAATATATTACACCAAACCCATCATATCTATCGGTGGTTCAAAAAACAATATGTCTTTATATTTTAGGTAAATCGCAAGGATGAAAAGGGGGCTAGGGCATGTCTTGGCGCAAAAGGGCAAGCGAGTGGGCGCAGCAGTGGATCTTCGTCGGACCGGGGCTTGCGGCCTTCGGACTCATCGTGCTCGTTCCGTTTCTGCTCGGCTTTTACTATTCGTTTACGGAATGGAACGGGCTTGACATGGACAAAGCCGTGTGGATCGGTTTTGACAATGTCGAGCGGATCATGAACGACGAGAAATTCTGGAAGTCGTTCTGGTTTACGATCCGGTTCACGGCTGTGACCGTCGCGGCGGCGAACGCGCTCGCCTTCGGGCTCGCGCTGCTTCTGACCCGCCCGCTCAAAACGCGGAACGCGCTGCGCACGATTTTCTTTTTGCCGAACGTGATCGGCGGGATCCTGCTCGGCTTTATATGGCAGTTCATTTTCACCAAGGGCTTCAAGACGATCGGAGAACGGACCGGCTGGCCGCTGTTCGAGCTGCCGTGGCTGGGCACGCCGGGCACCGGGTTCTGGGGGTTGGTCATCGTCTTCGTCTGGCAGACGGCCGGCTACATGATGATTATTTACATTGCGGCCATGGTCGGCGTGCCCAAGGATCTTCAGGAAGCGGCCAAAATCGACGGAGCGGGCTACTGGCAAACCGTGCGCCGCGTCACGCTGCCGCTCGTCATGCCGGCGATTACCGTCTGCCTGTTCCTGACCACGTCGAACGCGTTCAAGATGTTCGATCTGAACCTGTCGCTGACCAAGGGCGGCCCGGGCACGTCGACGCAGTCGCTCGCCTACAACATTTACGCGGAGGCGCTCGTCAACAACCGTTACGGGCTCGGAACGGCGAAGGCGATGCTGTTTTTCCTGTTCGTGTCGGTCATCGCCGTTACGCAGGTATGGCTGACGAAGCGCAAGGAGGTGGAGGCCTAATGAGCAGGGAACGCGCCGCGAAGCTGCGTCTTTTGGGTCTGGAGTCGGGGGGCATTGTGCTTGCGCTGCTGTTTTTGTCTCCCTTTTATTTCGTGCTGGTCAATTCGGTCAAGTCGCTGGGGGAGATTCTGGTCGACGCGGCTTCCTTGCCGAAAACGTACCTGTTCTCCAATTACGCGAAAGTGTGGGACGTCATCCGGTTTCCGAAGGTGCTGTTGAACTCGTTTGCGATCACCGCCGCGAGCGTGGCCTGCATCGTCATCATCGGCTCGATGACGGCGTACCGGCTCGTGCGCCGGCCTTCCTTGTTCAACAAAATGCTGTTCGGCTGCTTCATCGCCTCGATGACGATTCCGTTCCAATCGATCATGCTGCAGCTTGTCCGGGTGACGAGCCTGCTCGAATTGCGCGGCAACCTGCCCGGCATCGTCGTTTGTTACCTCGGCTTCGGACTGGCGCTGTCGGTCGTCCTGTTTCACGGTTTTATCAAAGGTGTGCCGACGGAAATCGAGGAAGCGGCGGTCGCGGACGGCTGCACGCCCTACGGCGTTTTCTGGAAAATCGTGTTCCCGCTGCTGCTGCCGATTGCGGTGACGGTCGTGATTTTGAATGCGCTGTGGATTTGGAACGATTACTTGCTGCCGGTGCTGATCATCGGCTCGAACAAGGATTTGACCACCATACCGCTTGCGGTGACGCGGTTTTTCGGCCAATATACGAAGCAATGGGATTTGGCGCTGGCGGGGCTGGCGATGAGCGTGGCGCCGATCGTGGCGATGTTTCTGCTGCTGCAGAAATATATCGTCGAAGGGATCACATCCGGTTCCATAAAAGGATAAAAAATCAATAGGTTACACTAAATTGAACAATACCGTCGGTAGTTCGGCATGACAGCGTTTTCTATAATGGGGGTCGTAGCAGGCAGAACACAGCCCAAAAGGGGAGGATGTCGGAATGAAACGTTGGTCCGTATGGATGCTGATTGCGGTGATGCTCGCGGTCGCCGGCTGCGGTTCGAGCGGGGGGAACGGCGCCGATTCGGGAGATGCGTCCGGCCCGTCCGGCTCGAACGCTTCGCCCTCGGCGGAGAAGAAAGACGTGACGATCAAGATTTTCAACTTCAAGGTGGAAATCGCGGACGCCTTCAACCAACTGGCGGAGGCATACGAGCAGGAGACGGGGGTCAAGGTCGAGATCGAGACGCACGGAGGAGGCGAAGATTACAACGCGCTGTTGAAAGCGGAAATCGCCTCCGGGTCCGAGCCGGAAATTTTCAACGCCGAAGGCTACGCGGCGCTTGAGCCGTACTACGACCGCGCGACCGATCTGTCGAACGAGCCTTGGGCGAAAGACGTCGTTCCGTCCGCGGCGGCGCCGGCGAGAGTGGACGGCAAGCTGCTTGGCATGCCGATGAATATCGAGGGCTACGGGATCATTTACAACAAGGACCTGTTCGCCCAGGCGGGCATTGCCGAGCTTCCGACGACGCTGACCCAGCTTGAGGATGCGGCGAAGAAGCTTCAGGAGAAAGGCATTACGCCGTTCTCGACGACGAACGAATGGTGGTCGATCGGGCATCATACGATTAACGTCGGCCTCGCCGAACAGTCCGATCCGGTCAAGTTCATCGAAGGAACGAAGGACGGCACGGCGTCGTTCAAGGGCAACGAAGTGTTCGAAAAGTGGATCAACTACGTCGACCTCGTATTCAAATACAGCCAGAAGGATAAGCTGACGACCGACTATGCGACGCAGGTGGCCAACTTCGCCACGGGCAAGGCGGCCATGATTCAGCAGGGCAATTGGATTCAAGGCGATATCGACAAAGTGGCGCAGTTGAATCTCGGCATGATGCCGATCCCGATCGACGACAGCGGCAAGGGACGCATCTACACGGGTCCGGCCAACTTCTGGATCGTCAACAGCAAGTCCAAGCATCCGGAGGAAGCGAAAGCGTTTCTGAATTGGCTCGTCTCTTCCGAAACGGGCAAAAACTACCTGGTTAAGGAATTCAAGTTCATTCCGGCGCTCGTCACGATTCCGGCCGCGTCCGAGGACATCGGACAGCTCGGCGCCGCGGTGTCGGCGCAGGCGAAGGATGCGGGCGGCTGGCATTGGGGCCGCTACCCGGACGGCGTCATTCAGGGCTGGGGCGCGGCGATGCAGGAGTATCAAGGCGGACAGATCGGCAAGGATGAGCTGTTCGGGAAGCTGGATCAGGCGGTCAAGGATATCGTGCAGAAATAAAACAAAAGCAAGAAACAGGCGCCCGCGGGCGCCTGTTTGCGTATTAAACGGCAACCCTGTACGTACAAGTTGGATCGTGTGGTATAATGAAAAAAAACGTCTTGAGGTGAACGGTTTGAATTCGCATTCCCCGAAATACTTGCGGCTGAAAGAAGAGATCGTCTCCTGGATCGCCGGCGGACGCTACCGGCCCGGAGACAAACTACCTTCGGAGAACGAGCTGTCCGAGCAGTTCGGCTTAAGCCGCCAAACGGTTCGCCAATCGATCGGGGAACTTGTGCAGGAAGGCTGGCTGTCCCGCGAGCAGGGAAAGGGAACGTTCGTCTCCCGCCTGTCCGGAGAGCGGAGGAACGCGGGGATGAACCGGACGGTCGGCTTGATTACGACTTATATATCCGATTATATTTTTCCGTCGATCGTCCGGGGGGTGGAGGCGGCGCTCAAGGACCGGGGCTACCGGCTGCTTCTCTCCAGCACGGACAACCGCAAGGACCGCGAGCGCGAAAGCCTGGAAATGATGCTCGGTCAGGGGGTATGCGGGCTGATCGTGGAGCCGACCCGCAGCGCCGAGGGGAACCCGAACTTCGACGCCTACATGGCGCTTGAGTACCACGGCATTCCGCTGCTGATGATCAACGAAAGCTACCCGGACCTGGACTGCCCCTGCGTCAAGCTCGACGACGAAGCGGGCGGGAAGCTCGCCGCCGATCATTTGCTCAAATTGGGCCACCGGCGCGTCGCCGGCTTTTTCAAAACCGACGACCTGCAAGGCAGCCGCCGGCTGAAAGGATTTCTGCAGGCGCACCGCGAGCGGAAGCTGCCGGTCGATCCCGCGCTGCTGATCCGGTACGCCACCGAGCAGAAGGAGGAGCGGCCGCAGGCGGCGCTGCGCGAGATGCTGGCCCGGCCGGACCGGCCGACCGCGATCGTCTGCTACAACGACCAATTGGCGGTGGCGCTGCTCGACGTGGTGCGGGAAGCCGGCTTGCGCGTGCCCGAGGACTTGTCGGTCGTCGGCTTCGACGATTCGTTTCTCGCGACGGCGACCGAGATCAAGCTGACGACCGTGGCGCATCCGAAGGCGGAAATGGGCGAGGCGGCGGCGGACATGCTCGTCACCATGCTGGAGAGCGGGCAGCCGCCGGAAGAGACGGCGAAAGTCTACGCGCCGAAGCTGATCGTCCGGCAGTCGACGGCGCCTGCGCAAAGCCAGGCTCCATCCTGACGGAAGCGGAACGGGGACGGCCAAGCCGAACCCGTTCCCATTCGAGTTTGTTCTCATTCCGAGTCTGTTCCTGATCCGAATCTGTTCTCATTTCGAAACTCGTCTGCGTTCCGAAAATGGTTCCCGTTCTGAAACCGGTTCCAAAACCTGTGCCGGACAGATAATGTCGGAACAAGCTTAGGCAAGACACTCTCCTCTCGACATACATGTACGTACAAGTGTATAATGAAGCCGCATACATTTTTGAATATTCATAAGATACGGCCGGAAAGGGTGAGCCTGCTTTGCTGGAAGCGTTAAAAGAAAGCGTTTGCCGCGCCAATAAGGCATTGCCGGAATACGGGCTTGTCACCTTCACATGGGGCAACGTCAGCGGCTTCGATCCGGGCAGCGGACTGATGGTCATCAAACCGAGCGGAGTGGCGTACGAAGAGCTGACGCCGGAGCATATGGTTGTCGTCGATCTGGACGGCAACGTCGTCGAAGGCGGTCTTCGTCCGTCCTCGGACACGCCGACGCATCTTGTGCTGTACCGGAATTTTTCCGGCATCGGCGGCATCGTGCATACCCATTCGACCTGGGCGACGATCTGGTCGCAGGCGGGTCAAGGGATCCCCGCGCTCGGGACGACGCACGGCGATTATTTCTACGGAACGATACCGTGCACCCGCCCGATGACGCCGGAGGAGATCCGGGGGGATTACGAGCTCGAGACGGGCAACGTCATCGTGGAAACGTTCCGCGGCATCGACCCCAAAGCCGTGCCCGGCGTGCTCGTATACAGCCACGCTCCGTTCGCATGGGGCAAAAATCCGATGGAAGCGCTGCACAACGCCGTCGTGCTGGAGGAGGTCGCGAAGATGGCCTACCACACCCGACAGTTGAATGCCGGCATTCCTTCGATGCAGCAGGAGTTGCTCGACAAGCATTATCTACGCAAGCACGGCGCTTCCGCCTACTACGGCCAGCCGGGCAAGGAGCATGAAGCGTCGGCTTGAAGCGGCATTTTCGCATGATGCGCGAGGCGCTGCCATTTTTCTTGAAATCGGAGGAGGCTTACGATGAGCAAAAAGTATGCGATCGGTGTCGACTACGGCACGCAGTCCGGACGCGCGGTGTTGGTGGATCTGTCGAACGGCCGCGAGGTGGCCGACCACGTTACGCCGTACCCGCACGGCGTCATCGACGAGAAGCTGCCGGGTTCGGGCAAGCCGCTGGAACACGATTGGGCGCTTCAGCACCCGGACGACTACCTCGAGGTGCTTCGCCGCTCGATTCCCGCCGTGCTGAAGGAATCGGGCGTCTCCAAGGACGACGTCATCGGCCTTGGCATCGACTTCACGGCATGCACGATGCTGCCGGTGGACAAGGAGGGCGTTCCGCTCTGCTTCAAGCCGGAATGGAAGGACAATCCGCACAGCTGGGTCAAGCTGTGGAAGCATCACGCGGCGCAGGACGAGGCGGACCGTCTCAACGCGATCGCGGCGGAGCGCGGGGAGAAATTTTTGCCCCGGTACGGCGGGAAAATTTCGTCGGAATGGATGATCGCGAAGATTTGGCAAATTTTGAACGAGGCCCCGAACGTGTACGAGGCGACCGACCGGTTCACCGAAGCGACCGACTGGGTTGTCTCGCAGCTGACCGGCAACTTTGTCCGCAACAGCTGCACGGCCGGGTATAAATCGATCTGGCATAAGCGCGACGGTTATCCGAGCCGCGAGTTCTTCAAGGCGCTGGACCCGCGCCTGGAAAACTTGATCGACACGAAGCTGCGCGGGGACATCGTGCCGCTCGGCACGAAAGCGGGCGAAATCACGCCGGCGATGGCGGAGCTGACGGGGCTTGCGGCCGGCACCGCCGTAGCGGTCGGCAACGTCGACGCGCATGCGGCCGTGCCGGCGGTCGGCGTGGTCGACGAAGGCAAGCTGGTCATGGCGATGGGCACCTCGATTTGCCACATGCTGCTCGGCAAGAAGGAAGTCGCCGTCGAAGGCATGTGCGGCGTCGTCGAGGACGGCATTATTCCGGGTTATATGGGTTATGAAGCGGGCCAGTCCGCCGTCGGCGACATCTTCGAATGGTTTGTCGAGGAAGCGGTTCCGGCATATGTGAAGGAAGCGGCGGACAAGGAAGGCGTCAGCGTTCACGAATGGCTGACGGAGCGGGCGGCCGCCTACAAGCCGGGGCAGTCGGGACTGGTGGCGCTGGACTGGTGGAACGGCAACCGGTCGGTGCTGGTGGATACGAACCTGACGGGCGTGATGGTCGGATACACGCTGCTGACGAAGCCGGAGGAAGTGTACCGGGCGCTTCTGGAAGCGACGGCGTACGGCACGCGGACGATCATCGACGCGTTCCACAGCCACGGCGTGGAGGTGAACGAAGTGTACGCCTGCGGCGGCCTGCCGCAGAAAAACCGGCTGCTGATGCAGATTTATGCGGACGTGACGAACCGCGAAATCAAGATTGCGGATTCGAAGCAGACGCCGGCGGTCGGCGCGGCGATGTTCGGGGCGGTCGCGGCCGGCTCGGCCAAAGGCGGCTACGACAGCATCGTGGACGCAGCGAAAGCGATGGCGCGCGTGCGGGAGGAAACGTTTAAGCCGATTCCCGAAAACGTGGCCGTGTACGAACGGTTGTACCAGGAATACCGCAAGCTGCACGATTACTTCGGCCGCGGCGAGAACGACGTGATGAAGCGGCTGAAAGCGCTCAAGGACGAAGTGTCGGCTTCCGCGCATTAAGCGGGAAGACGGCGGTTTGTTCCATGCGACGGGGCGAAGCAGACATCTGCGCGATGTCTGCTTCGTCCCGTTTTTTCTGCGCGCCGAGCCTCCGCTGAGCCACCGCCGAGCCTTCGCCGGGCTACCGCCGGCCACTACCGGTCAGGTCCGGTTTCGGCTTCTTCGGTCCAAGCGAACGATTCGGGCAGCCGGATGCTCCTCGCCGAGAATCAAATCGCGGATGAGGCGGGAGGCGATGGCGCTGTACACGGTGCCGTTGCCCCCGTAACCCAGCGCGTAATAGCAGCCCGGCCGCAGCGGGTCTTCGCCCAGCCAGGGGAGGCCGTCGGCGGATTCGCCGAAAGTGCCGCACCACCCGTAGGCGAGCTGCAGCTCCTGCCCCCAGGCGGGGAACAGCTTTCGCACCTCGGACAGCAAGCGTTGGGAACGCCGATTCAGCTCTTCGCCAGTCGTCACCGGTTGGCTGTGAGGCTCATCCAATCCGCCTGCCATGATTCTTCCGTCGTTTGTCGTTCGCAAATACAGATAAGGTCTGGCCGTCTCCCACAGCAGCCAGCGATCGCGCCAATCGGCAAGCGATGGAAGCGGCTTGGTCACGATAACGTAGGACCGGTTCAGCCTGGCGTTGATCCACGGATGGCTGGCGGCTTCAGGGGTGTAGCCGATCGCGCGGACGACAAACTCCGACTCGATGGTGCCTGATGGGGTCTTCGCGATAAAGCGGCCTTTTTGTCCGGAAATAGACAGCAGAGGCGTGCGTTCGTAAATCGCCAGTCCGTGAGCGGCGGCGTCTTCGGCGAGGGAAACGACGAACAGATAGGGATTGATCTCGCCGTCGCCGCGCGTGACGATGCCGGCGGGCTTGCGGAACGGGAACTCGCTCTGGATGCGTTCGGCATCCCACCACTCGACCCCGAAACCGTGCTTGTCCAGCATCTCGTATTCGCGCCGCAGTTTCGGCACGTCCGCTTCCGAACTGGCCAGGTACAGGCTGGTCCTGGGTTTGTAGCCGACATCCCGGGCAAGCAGGCCGGCGGTGAGCCCGAGCTGTTGGACAGCGGCTTTGCATTCGCGGTAAAAGGCGGCGGCATCCGCTTCTCCGATCTGCGCGGCGAGCTCGGACAGCATCATATCGTTGGAATACTGCAGCAGACCGGTGTTGGCGGAAGTGCTTCCGGAGGCGATTCTGTCCCGCTCGATCACCGCAGCCGAAATGCCGCTGCGCGCCAGCACGTGGCCGCACATGATGCCGGCCATTCCGCCTCCGACGATAAGCGCCCGACATCGGGCGGTGCCTTCGAGCGAAGGATAAGCCGGGGGATTCGGTCGGGTCGATGGCCAATACAGCGAGCCGTAATGCAGCGTCAATTCAGTCCCTCCATCGATGTACGGATGTTCAAAGTATGCGCAAAAACCGCGCCGGGCTTTCGCCCGCTCCGGCTTTCGACTACAATAAAGGACAGATTGACAAAAAAAGAAAAGCCGTCCGGCGAGGAGAACGAACAAGGCGAACAAGAGAGATCGGACAAAACGAACGAGAGAGATCGGACAGACCGAAGGAGAGGCGAGAGTAGACATGGACGGGACAATGTACGGGGACCGGTCGTCCCCGTTCGGCTGGGGGGACGAAACGGATTCCCGCAAGCGGCGCGATCGCCGCTGGATCGGGCTTGATTGGCTGCTGGTCGCGATATTGACGCTTTTCGCGGCATTGACCTCATTCAGCGATCTCGGCGACCGTTCCGCCGCGCAGACCTATTGGAAACCCGGCGCGCCGGGCGAAGGCTTCATCGCGGATTTCGGGGAAGTGCGGCAGGTCGACCGGACCACCCTTTACGAAGGACCGGGCGCGACGGGAGAAAGCAAAATCGAATATTCGGTCGACGGGGTTCGATGGGAGCCTTATCTGACAGTCGAGCACAAGACGAACCGGGTTTTTACGTGGAAATACGAGGACAAACCGGTCGAGGCCCGCTATATGCGCTTTACGGCCGTGCGCACCGGGTTTCGCCTGTACGAGGCGGGATTTTTCACGAAGGATAACCGGACGCCGATCGCTGTTGCCGACGTTGCGCCGGTCGGCCGTCCCGATTCGAACGCCGAAGGGGACGTCCGGCACGTGTTCGACGAGCAATCCGAGGTTCCCTATCGTCCCGATTACCGCAACAGCATGTATTTCGACGAAATTTACCACGGCCGGACGGCCTACGAGTTTATCGAGCGGATGGAACCGTACGAGAACACGCATCCCCCGCTCGGCAAATGGCTGCTTTCGTGGGGCATCGAGCTGTTCGGGATGACGCCGTACGGCTGGCGGTTTATGGCCGCCGTTTGCGGCACGGCGATGGTGCCCGTCTTTTACGCCGCGGCCAAAGGCATGTTCGGCCGCACCCGATACGCCTTTTTGGCAACGCTTCTGCTCGTGCTGGAAGGCTTCCATATCGTCCATTCCCGCATGGCCAACGTCGATATTTTCGGCGTCACCTTCACCATTGTCATGTATTATGCGATGTACCGTTTCGGAGAATCGGAATGGCGCGCAGGACGGCTCGCCCGTCCGCTCGGCTGGCTGGCTTTGTCCGGCTTTTTCTTCGGCTGCGCCGCGGCGGTCAAATGGAACTATCTTTACGGCGGGGCGGGACTAGCGATCCTGTTTTTCCTCGCCTTGTACAGACGCCTGCGGGAGCACAGGCTGCGCCGGGAGAGGGGCTATTTCAAACGGCTGATCGCCGTACTAACGGCGGCCGTGCTGTTTTTTGTCGTTGTGCCTGTCGGCGTTTACAGCCTGTCGTATATTCCGTTCGTGAAAGCGACCAAAGCCGACGACGGCATCAACGTCCAGGATTTGTGGAAATATCAGGAAAATATGTACAATTACCATAAAGGTGTTAAGGAAAAGCATCCGTATTCTTCGAAATGGTATACGTGGCCGGAAATGCTGAGACCGGTCTGGTATTACGGCGGCAAGGATTTGCCTGCCGGACAGGCCCAGAGCATCGCGGCCATCGGCAATCCGCTGATTTGGTGGGGAGGGCTCGCCGCGCTGCTCGCGTCGTGGTTCCTCGGCTGGCTGCGCCGGGACCGGGTGGTGCTGACGATCGCGGTCATGTACCTGTCCTTCTACGTTCCGTGGATCGTCGCGCCGCGCAGCATTACGTTCCTGTATCATTATTTTCCGATGGTTCCGCTGCTCATTCTGTCCATCGTCTGGATGCTCCGCTGGATGGAGGAGAATTTCCGGTTCGGCCGGAGAGCGACGGCGCTGACGGTCTGCGGAGCTGCCTTTTTGTTTGTCTGGTTTTATCCGGTGTTCACGGGAATGATGATTAGCAGGGAATGGATGAACGTGGCGCTTCGCTGGCTGCCGAGCTGGGGATTCTAGTGATGAAAGGGGTGAACCTATGAGCCGTGCCGTTTTTCTGTCGGTCGTCGTACCGATGTATAACGAAGAAGAAGTGATCGAAACGACGTACCGGCGAATCACGCAAGTGCTGGAGGCGCTGGGCGAGACGTACGAGATCGTGTTCGTCAACGACGGAAGCCGGGATCGGACGGCCGCGATCGTGCGGGAGCTGGGCGCAAGCGACAAAAGGGTGAAGCTCATTGATTTCTCCCGCAATTTCGGGCACCAGATCGCCGTGACGGCGGGCATGGATTACGCTTCGGGGCGGGTCGTCGTGTTGATCGACGCCGATTTGCAGGACCCCCCGGAGCTGATTCCGGACATGATCGCCCGCTGGCGGGAAGGCTACGACGTCGTTTACGGAAAGCGCATCGCCCGAAAAGGAGAGTCCTGGTTCAAAAAAGCGACCGCATCGGCTTTTTACCGTATCCTTCAGGCCATGACTTCGGTCGATATCCCGCTGGACACGGGGGATTTCCGGCTGATGGACCGCAAGGTGTGCGACGCGATCCGGCAAATGCGCGAACGCAGCCGCTTTATCCGCGGCATGGTCAGCTGGGCGGGCTTCCGCCAAACGGCGCTCGAGTACGTCCGCGAGGAACGCTTTGCCGGCGAGACCAAGTACCCGCTGCGCAAAATGATTCGCCTGTCGCTCGACGCGCTCACCTCCTTTTCGACCAAGCCGCTGAAATTCGCCGGCATTCTCGGCTTTATGATGTCGGCGGCCGGATTTATCTACTTGCTGGTCGTCCTGTACCAGAAATTTTTTACGGATACGACCTTGCAGGGCTGGACCTCCATGGTCGTCATCAGCCTTCTGTTTCACGGCATTACGCTTTCGCTGCTCGGCGTGTTCGGCGAATATATCGGCCGCATTTACGAGGAAACGAAAGGAAGGCCGCTTTATGTGGTGGCGGAAACGCTCAATGTGGAGCGGGAAGAAGAAGCGGAGATTCGCGAGCGGCAGCTTGATTTGAGGAGGTAAGCTGGATGTGTGAAATGTGCAATCGGGAGCATCCGGACGCGTTTCCCGCGGACGTGCCGCTGGTCGTGACGACAAGAGGCGGCTTGCCGGAAAACCAGCACCGGGGAAGAATCAGCATCGTCTCGGTGGACCGCGGGGAGGAGCTGGAGGCGTACGGAGATACGAAGGCGCCTGTTTTTATCCGCTCGACGGGCAAGCCGATGCAGGCGATCGAGCCCTTGCTTGGCGGCGCGGCCGAAGCGTTCGGCTGGGAGGACCGGCATTTGGCGATGCTGGCGGCTTCGCACCGCGGCCATCCGGAGCAGATCGCCGCGCTTGAGGACATGCTGGCGAAGTCGGGCGTGCCGGAGGACGCCTATGCCTTCCGGGCGTCGGAGCCGATTAATGCGCGGGCGCGCGATGAGTGGGCGCGCGGCGGCGGCGTTCCGCGCAAGATTTATCATACGTGCGCGGGCAAGCATCTTGGCATGCTGGCCTGGTGCAAGCTTATGGGATGGCCGCTGGAAGGGTACGAGCGGCCGGAGCATCCGGCGCAGCAGCGCATTGTCCGCCGCGTCCGCGAATGGCTGGGCGCAAGCGAGGCGGAGACGGTCGTCGGCCGCGACGGCTGCGGCGTGCCCGTTGCGGCGGTGCCGCTGTGGCGCGCGGCGCTCGGCTACGGGCGGCTTGCGTGCCCGGATGCCGCTCCGGACCGCGAGGCGGCTGCGGCGGCCGCCCGAGTAACCGCGGCGATGAACCGCCATCCGGAGCTGGTGGAAGGGCCGGGCAGGCTGGCCAGCTTGCTGCTGGCCGACCCGAACGTCGTCGCCAAAAGCGGGGCGCAAGGCCTGTTCGCGTTTGGCTTGCGCAAGGAACGGATCGGCGTCGCCATTCATCTGTCGGACGGCTCGGAAGCCTCCTGGGGCCCGGTCGTCATTTCCTTGCTCGAACGGCTCGGGGGCGTATCGGATGCGACAATGGCTTCGCTCCGCGACCGTTTTCCCCGCGCGTTCGTCAACGATGCGGGAGCGGTGGCGGGAACCCGGGAAGCGGTGTTTTAAGCGTTCACCGAAGCGCGGTATTCGCTCGGCGATTGACCGTAATACCGGCGAAATTGCTTGGAGAAGTAAAGCGCGTCGACAAATCCGACGGAAGAGGCGATTTGTTCGATCGTCAGCTCCGGGCGCTCGCGAAGCAATCGGCGGCCGTGGTCCACTCGCGTCCGCGTCAGAAAGGCGATCGGCGTCAGGCCCGTATGGCGGCGGAACAACCGGGACAGATAAGCCCGGTTGTAGCCGAGCGCCTCGGCCATCGATTCGATGGTGATCGGCTCGGCATATTGCGTGGACAGATAGCTGGCCGCCTGGCGAACCAGCTCTTCGGCATGAGAGTCGGGCCTGAGCTTGGCGGGCCGCTCCTCCCGCCTTGCTTCCTGCAATTCCGCCAGCAGCAAATATAAATGCCCCGTCGCCTCCAGCGAGGAGGAACGCCGCCTCGACCGGAAGGCTTCGTAAATTTTTTTGCATCTTTCTCCCGGACGCCGGTCGCTTCCGCTGTCTACGGTCGGGGACTCGGGACCGAGCCCGGCTTCTTCGACAAGCGCGGCGGCCCGTTCGCCCGAAAACGCTACCCACCGGTAGCGCCACGGTTCCTCCGAATCGGATACATAACTGACGAGCTGGCCGGGATGAATGAGGAAGCTGTGTCCCGCTCTCAACGCCATCGCCGCATCTCCCGCAACGAACGTCCCTCGCCCCGAAATCACATGATGGAGCAAATAGTAGTCGACGATTTTGGGCCCGACCCGGTGTTCCGGACGCGTCTGGCTTTCGCCGGCGAACAGCACGGAGAGCCCTTGCTCATGGTCCGTCTCCGGCCGGACGGGGTTGGACGCGACCCGGTACGTTGGCGCTTTAGGCATTAACGGCAACCTCCTTGTTTTCTTCTTCATATTTTAACACGTTGCAGCCTTTACGGGCTGCCGGAAGTCACATTTATCCATATGAAGCGCACTTCCCGCCATTTTGCCGCGGCCTTGCGTTCAGTATACTGGTAGCAAATCCGCTTTCCATAAGGAGAGGTAACGAGATGCCGCAAATCACGGAACTAAAAAAGGAATTCACGAAGCGCTTTGGCGGAAGCGAAGACGGAATTCGCGTGTTTCACGCGCCCGGCCGCGTCAATCTCATCGGGGAGCATACCGATTACAACGGCGGCGCCGTTTTTCCGGCTGCGCTTACGTTCGGCACGACGCTGTTGATCCGTCCCCGCGGCGATTTGCAGCTTGGCCTTGCGTCGACGAATTTTCCGGTCTCAAGCACGATTTCGGCCCGCGGACTTACGTTTAAGGAAGAAGACGACTGGTTGAATTATCCCAAGGCGGTCGTATGGGAATTGGCCCGTCGCGGCATCGAACTGAGCGTCGGCTACGACTTGCTGTACCATGGCGAGATTCCGAACGGGGCGGGACTTTCCTCCTCCGCTTCGATCGAGGTCGTTACCGCTTATGCGCTGCTGCGGATGGAGGGAAAAAAGACGGACCCGGTGGAAATCGCCGTCTGGTCGCAGCATGCGGAAAATGAATTCGTCGGCGTCAAATGCGGCATTATGGATCAGTTTGCCGTCGCCAACGGCAAGAAGGATCATGCCATCCATCTGAACTGCGATACGCTGGAATATGAGCTCGTCCCGTTCCGCTCCGGCGATTACCGGCTGGTCATCGGCAACACGAACAAGCGGCGGGGGCTTGTCGACTCCAAATATAACGAACGCCGCTCGCAGTGCGAACAAGCCGTGCACGAGCTTAGGGCCGCGTTTCCGGAATTGAAGCTGCTCGGTCAACTGACACTGGCCGAATTCGAGGCAAACAAGTCCCTCATCGGAGACGAAACGGTTCGCCGCCGAGCCAGACACGTCGTGGAAGAGATCGATCGCGTCAAGCAATCGATCGACGTGCTGAAGCGGGGCGATTTGGCCGCCTTCGGTTCCCTGATGAACGCCTCGCACGATTCGCTTCGCGATCTGTACGAAGTCACCGGCCCCGAACTCGACGCGATGGTCGACGCCGCGCGAGCCGTTCCCGGGGTGCTGGGTTCCCGCATGACGGGCGCAGGCTTCGGCGGCTGCACGATTTCGCTCGTTCACGGGCAATCCGTAGACCGGTTCATCGAAGAAGTTGGCCGGAAGTACGAAACGGCAACCGGCCTGAAACCGGATTTCTATGTATGCGATATCGGCGACGGCGTTCGCGAATGGGAAGGAGAGGCGTAAAATGGCTGTTCTTGTTACCGGCGGAGCCGGGTATATCGGTTCGCATGCGGTTGCGGCGCTGCTCGAAAAAGGCGAAGACGTCGTCGTCGTCGACAACCTCTATCAGGGCCACCGCGAAGCGGTATTGGGCGGCAAGCTGTATGTAGGGGATATTCGGGACGAAGCGTTTCTGTCCGGCGTGTTCGCGGAAAACGACATCGACGGCGTCATCCACTTCGCCGCCCATTCGCTGGTCGGCGAAAGCATGCAGGACCCGGGGAAATATTACCATAACAATGTGTACGGCACGTTGTGCCTGCTCGAAGCCATGAAGAAAGCGGGCGTTCGCAACATCGTGTTTTCGTCGACGGCCGCGACCTATGGCGAACCGGAACGGGTGCCGATCGACGAGTATGATCGGACGCTGCCTACCAACGCTTACGGCGAAACGAAGCTGGCCATGGAAAAGATGATTCGTTGGTTCGACACGGCGCACGGCGTCAAATCGGTATCGCTGCGGTATTTCAATGCGGCGGGCGCCCACGAGAGCGGCCAAATCGGGGAGGACCACAAGCCGGAGTCCCATCTCATTCCGCTCATTCTGCAGGTCGCGCTCGGCCAACGCGAAACGATTTCCATCTTCGGCGAGGATTACCCGACGGAGGACGGAACCTGTATCCGCGATTATATTCATGTCAGCGATTTGGCCGACGCGCACATTCTCGCGCTCGAAAAATTGCGGCAAGGCGGGGAAAGCGCAATTTACAACTTGGGCAACGGAACCGGATTTTCCGTCAAGCAGGTTGTCGAGACGGTACGCCGGGTGACCGGCCATCCGATTCCCGCCGAAGTGAAAGCCCGGAGGGCCGGGGACCCGGCTGTGCTGATCGCTTCCTCGGCGCGCGCCCGTACGGAGCTCGGATGGCAGCCTCGCCGCAACCGCCTGGAAGACATCGTGGCCAGCGCCTGGGAATGGCATCGCAACCATCCGAACGGTTACGGAAAGTAACGGGAGGCGATGCCGATGAACGCAAGAACGACGGCGCCGACCAGCACCCAACAAACGGTCGGATTGCATATCGAACGTCTTGTCGCTTATGCGCTGCGCAACGGTCTCATCGAGCCGCTCGATGCCGATGCCGCGAGAAACGCGCTGCTCGATCTATTCGGCCTTTCCGAACCGCCCGATCTCACCGGTTCCGCCAACGCCCCTGGCGATTTCTCGGCCGACAGCCTCGTTTCCCTGTTGGAACCGTTGCTGGATGCGGCTGCGGAGATGGGACTCATTCCGGATGATACGGTCACATCCCGCGACTTGTTCGACGCGCGCATTATGGGCCTGCTGTTGCCCAGGCCTTCCGAGACGGCAGCCAGGTTCCGGTCGCTGGTGCGGGAGCGCGGCATTGAAGCCGCAACCGCCTGGTTCTACAAGCTGAATATCGACTCCAACTATATTCGGATGGATCGCATTCGCAAGAACGGCTATTGGCTGCACGCCACCGAGTATGGGGAGTTGGAAATCACCATCAATCTGTCCAAGCCGGAAAAAGATCCGAAAGAAATTGCGCTGCTGAAGACGCTGCCGCAGTCCCATTATCCGAAATGCCTGCTTTGCAAGGAAAACGTCGGCTACGCGGGACGCCTCGACCATCCGGCGCGTCAGAATTTGCGGATTTTGCCGCTGGAGCTACAAGGGCAGACCTGGTATTTCCAATATTCGCCGTATGTATACTACAACGAGCACAGCATCGTGTTCAGCGGCGAGCACGTTCCGATGCGGATCACCCCGGCAACGTTCAGGCGGCTTTTGGACTTTATCGACCGGATGCCGCACTATTTTATCGGATCTAATGCCGACCTACCGATCGTGGGCGGCTCGATTTTGAATCACGACCATTTTCAGGCCGGCCGCCACACGTTTCCGATGGAAAAAGCCCCCGTCGACGAATGGGGCGAGCATAACCGCGAGCCCGAAGTGCAGGGCGGTATCGTCAAATGGCCGATGTCGGTGTTGAGGCTTCGCTCCAAGGATCGGGAGGCCCTTCTCCGCGTCGCTGACCAAGTGCTGGCGCAGTGGCGCGAATACAGCGATCCGGAGGCCGAAATCGTGGCCTATACGGGCGACACGCCGCATAATACCATCACTCCGATCGCGCGCCTGAAGGACGGAGCATACGAACTGGATCTCGTGCTGCGGAACAACCGTACGAGCGAAGAGCATCCGTCCGGCATTTTTCATCCGCATCAAGAGCTGCATCATATCAAAAAAGAAAACATCGGCCTGATCGAAGTCATGGGCCTTGCCGTACTTCCGGGACGTCTGCAGCAGGAACTGGCCCAGATTGCCGACATCCTTGCCGGCAGAGCGGCATACGATGAAACGGCGCTGGCCGATTCCGGCCATCCGCTCGCCAAGCATGCCGGCTGGATCGCCGACCTCGTCCGGGTCCACGGCACGTCCCTGTCCTCCGAAGCTGCCGATGCTGTATTGCGCTCGGCTGTCGGAGACAAATTCCGCGACGTGCTGCGCGACTCCGGCGTATTCAAAGACGATGAGAACGGCCGCTTGGCGTTCGTCAAGTTCCTTCGCGGCGTAGGCTTTGCGTAAAGGCCGGCTTTTCAAGGAGCCCCTGCGTGTTCCGGGTTTGTTCGGAGGCGAGGGGGCTCGTCGTATCTCTCGTTCCCGCTCTTTTATTCGATATCCCCTTCGCTCAGGAAAAGGAGATACCGGATCGAATTTCTACATGCAAAATCTCAAAAAGATGCACGAACTTCCCCACGGATGCAAAACCTCCAACGGACGCAAATCCTCCAATGGATGCAAATCCTCCAATGGATGTAAACCCTCCAAAGGATGCAAACCCTCCAAAGGATGCAAACCCTCCAAAGGATGCAAACCCTCCAAAGGATGCAAACCCTCCAAAGGATGCAAACCCTCCAAAGGATGCAAATTTTCAAAAGATACGTAAATCTCAAGGATGCAAATCCTCAAAAGATACCTAAATCTCAAAAGGTTGCATAAACCTCAAATAGCTGAGCAAAACCTCAAAAGGATATGCAAACCTCGAAGGATACGCAAATATCAAGGATTCGCAGATCTCGAGGGATACCGCAAACATCAAAGGATGTGCAGACTCCAATGGATGCGCAAACATCAAAGAATGCAAAGACCTCGAAGGAAACGCAAACCTCAACAGGATGCCCAGACCTCCAATGGATGCGCAAAACTACGCTTGAGAACCAGGTCACTTCCGAAGCGATGCGGAGTGCAATCCGAAGCTGCGCCTTGGAAATGCAAGGGAACGCAAGATCGATATGACGGTAGGATCGGTAGCGAACGGTACGCAGATGGCGTGCAACGGGTGTTTTAGTTGGCTGCTTTAACAAGAACTGCGGCGATTCGCGAAAGTCTGCGTCGGCTTGTTTTGGAGCCTGTCAACCTCGGGTAGGTAATGGCCGGCGTGATCGCGCAATCTCGAAGGAGTTCTTCGAACATCGGTCGGGCTCGACGGTTCCACATATAGCAGAAATGGTCAAGATAAACTTGCAGATGTTTACCCCCAATGCCGCGGAACCGTTTGGCCATCCAGGACTCGGATTCCCAGACAAGTTTGCCCAGCAGCATCTTGAGCTCGCTTCCTTTGTATGCGGGCAGCATAACCACCTGCGCTGTGCGGTCCACATGCTGAGCCAGGAACGAATCCGTCTTGGGAACTCTATACTTTGAGGCGCCGTCCGGAATAGGTTGAACTTTAATTTTTAGCCGGGTAAAACGGTTTTCCCTATCGATCGATGCTCCGGCGAGAAGGGGATGCTCCTGTTTATGCCATTTGGGCGAAGCGCTGATTTTCCGATGATAGATGGCGTTTTTGACGTGTACGATTCCTGTCAGGAGCTGCTTTGCCTCAGCGCGGCTCATCGCGTATCGGAGCTTGTGGCAGATCAGCCATGCCGTTTTGTACGTAACTTTTAAAATCTTGGAGAGTTGGCGCGCGTTGACGCCCTCCGGACGGGAATGAAGATAAATCGCCTGAAACCAAATGCGGAGCGGGGTGCGGCTGCCTTCCATGACCGTTCCGGCAATTAACGAAGTCTGCTTTCGGCAAGCGCGGCATTCATACAGCGGGAGACGGCGCGAGGAAATGACATATGCATGAGGATGTCCGCAGCGCGCGCAGCGAAACCCATCCGGCCATTTGGCGGCGAACAAAGCGTCGATGCAGTCTTCTTCCCTGCCGAACATGCGGCAGAAATCCGCAAAAGCAACCAGGATTTCCATCGTTTTGCCCTCCCGCTATTCCGAACGGAATCATTTTCCATAACAAGTATACCAAACGTATGTTCGCATTTCAAGGGCTTTTCCTTCTTTGATTGTAAAATTGCCAGAAAAAAGAAACAGATCGAAAATTACCTGAGCGAACGGGATATCGAAGCAAGGGAAAGGGGAAGGGCGACCGGCATTCTGAATCGAGGGGATATCGGCGAAAAGGACGAACACGGCGTCATAGGCGTTATAGGCGTCATAAACCTCATAAACCTCATAAACGTCATAAATGTCATAACGTCATAAATGTCATAAATGTCATAGGTGTCATAGATGTCATAGACGTTATAGACGTTATATTAGACGGCAAGCATGTCTTGTTGGCTTGTGTTTGACGGCATGTCGAGGGCAAAGAGGACGGAGGGTTCTGAGCGGACGGGACAAAGGCCGAGGCCGAACCGGAAGGAAGGGGGATTTTCTGAGGCGACGGGATATCGAATAAATATCCGAAAAATCGGAAACGGACGGCTTGCCGACCAAAAGAAACGGACGGTCTGCCGATCAAAAGAAACGGACGGTCTGCCGATCAAACAAACCGTCCGCGCGGCCGTTCCTGCGGAAAGAGCAATGAGGCGGCAGTCCTTACGGGAAGCGCAATGAGGCGGCAGTCCTTACGGGAAGAGCGAAGAGGCGGCCATCCCTAAGAGAAAAGCAAAGAGGCGGCCGTTCTAGCCCCGAAGCTTCCCGAGCTCCGATACTAAAGCTTCGACTTCGCGAATGCTGAAACGGTCTTTGGACTCGACCATATCGTAAATGTCTTTGATGTCTTCGTAACGGTCGACGCCGAAATGGGAAGCCTGCATCGCCGCGCCCGAGGCCATGCGCAGCTTGGTTTTGATCGCCTCGATCATATACGCGATGTTTTCTTTGGTGGGTTGGGACAAATCCATAATACCTCTTCCTCTCCTTCGTTCTGGCCGATTATCGGATACGGACATTGTACCATTACCGCCCGAGCGGGGCCAGACGCATCGAAAAGTGGCATTGTCCCCCCTATCGTGATAACCTTGTTACAGGTATACAGAACGCATTTTTCAAGGAGTCGCCCTGACCGAATGTCTGAGTTTGCAAATGTTTGGACCGAAATGGCGGACGCCGGCGGACTAAACCGTTTTTTTGCCCGGATTGCCGCGCGGCATGCCAAGGAGGATGTCGTTTTTCTATGCATCGGCACCGATTGTTCGACAGGAGACAGCCTGGGGCCGTTGACGGGCACGATGCTGCGCGAGAAAGGGTTCCCGAATGTCGTCGGTTCGCTTGAAGCTCCCTGCGACGCCGACCGGTTCGCGGAGATGACGGGTTCCATCCCCCCGGAGTTGGTTGTGATCGCCATCGACGCCTGCCTTGGAAAACCGGCTCATGTCGGGCGCTTTCGGGTCGCGGACGGTCCGCTGCAGCCGGCGCGTTCGGTCGGAAAGGCGTTGCCGCCTGTAGGCTTATACAGCGTAGCGGCCGTCGTGAATGAAGCCGGTCCCAAGCCCTACTGGACGCTGCAATCGACATCGCTGCGCCGGGTCATTGGGATGGCGCGGGACATCGCGGAAGCGGCGGCGCGAAATTGGCTGTGAGGATGCGATTACGCTGTGATTGCGCAATTACGTAGAGAGGATGTGTTATCGTGATGAAAAAAATGAAGCTGGCCGACGGGCTGACGGTCGCGTACAAAGACGAAGGGCAAGGAGCCCCCGTCGTATTGCTGCACGGTTACTGCGGTAGCAGCCGCTATTGGGACAAGGCGCTGCCGCTGCTGGCGAAGGAAATGCGGATTATCGCGCCCGATGCGAGAGGCCATGGCGATTCCGGCGCGACCGAAGGCGTGTATTCGATGGAACTGCTCGCGGACGACGTCGAAAGGCTGCTCGACGCCCTGCAGCTGCCCAAGGCGTATGTGCTGGGCCATTCGATGGGGGGCTATACGGCGCTGGCCTTCGCCGAGAAGCACCCGGACCGTCTGCTTGGCGTAGGCCTCGTGCATTCGACGGCCTATCCGGATGACGAAGCCGGCAAAGCCGGGCGGCTTAAAGTGGCGGAGCGCATAGAGAAGGAAGGCGTGCGGCCGTTTATCGACGAGCTGGTTCCGAAGCTGTTCGCTCCGGAGCACAGAAACGCGATGCCGGACGAGCTTGAGGCCGCCAAGCGGATCGGTTACGGCACTTCCGCGCAGGGGGCGATCGGATGCGCGCTCGGCATGCGGGAGCGGCCCGACCGGCGCCATGTGCTGGAGCAGGTCCGCGTGCCCGCCCTGCTTCTGGCCGGGGAAGCGGATGCCGTCGTGCCGCCGGAGAAAAGGTTCCCCGTGGATCGGCCGAACGTGGTCCGTCACGAATTGAAAGCGGCGGGGCATATGAGCATGATGGAAGCGCCGGAAGCGTTCGCGCAGGCGGTCGTCTCTTTTGTCCGGGAAGCGGAAAAAGCGCGTGCGTCCGGCCGGGAGGAGACCGGCGGAAATGTATGATCGGGATTACCTGATGCGGCTCATCAACCAGACGTCGGCCGTGCTCGCCCGTCTTCTGGGGCTGAAGGAGCAGAAGAAGCCGGACGAGGCGCTTGAGGCGATCGACGAGTTTTTAAGCAAAGAGCTGCGGATGCGCTCCAGGCTTGCGCTCGGGTTGTCCGATTCGGATTTGCTCGCCATGCTGTCCGTAGGCGGCGTGCCGAATCCGGAGATGATCGGGACGGTAGCGGTCTTTTTGCAGGAAGAGGGAGATTTGCTGTTCGAAACGGGGCGTTTGGACGAAAGTCTGATGCGATATGAGAAAGCGTTGCGGCTTATGATGCACGTCCTGCGCGAGAACGGGCCGATCGACGGGCTCAGGCTTGAGGAGCGCGCGGACAAGCTAGTGGCGAAGCTTGCTCCTTACGAAGTCGCTCCCGCCACGAGAAAAGCGGCGTGGGAGTGGTCGGAGCGCGCCGGAAAGTATGCGGACGCAGAAAATATGCTTTATGAGCTGTACGAGATAAACGCCGTGACTCCGGAAGAAGGCGGCGCCTTCTACGACCGGCTTGAGGCGTTGGATGACGCGTTGCTGGAAAAGGGCGGGCTGCCCCGGGCGGAGCTGAGGGACGGCAAACGACAATGGAGCAAGCTGGCCGGCGAGGCATTGCCAGGCGAGGAATTGTCAGGCGAGGAAAAGGAAAGAGAAAGGGAAAAGGCAGAATGAAAGACGATACGGTAAAGGAAAACCGGCGGAGCGATTCCGCGGACCCGCAGCGGCAGTTGGACTTTTTGCTTCGGGAGGCGGTGGCGGAACAGTCGCTGCTCCATGCCACGTTCAGCCAGCCGAGACGCAAGGACGACGCGCAATCGCGCAAGGTGACCGTGCGGCCGGTGCTGCTGAAGAGCGGGCTGCGCTACCAGTTCGAGCGGCAAGTCGGAAACAAAGCCTTGCACGAGAACCGGCCTCCGGAGGAGGCGGTAACGGAGATGTTGCGGCTGCTTGCCGAGGACTACCGGCAGGGGCTGATCAAGACACCGCAGGCCGATCTGCAGATATTGGTAAGCAAAAAAGGAAAGACGACGCTTCTCCGCCAGCCTCCGAGCGCCAAAGGGGACCGTCTGACCCCGCCCGGGCACAATCGGACGAAATCGTATTTGCTGCCGGAAGGAGAACCCGTTCCCTTTCTCGTCGAGCTGGGCGTCATGACGCCCGAAGGGCGCGTCGTCAAGGCCAAGTACGATAAATTCCGCCAGATCAACCGGTTCCTGGAGATGGTCGCGGATGTGTCCGTCCATCTGCCGAAGGACAGGGAGATCCGCATTGTCGATTTCGGCTGCGGCAAATCGTACTTGACCTTTGCGCTTTACCATTTGCTTGCCGTCAAAGAAAAGCGCAACGTCCGCATCGTCGGCCTGGACCTGAAAGCGGAGGTCATCGGAGCCTGCTCCCGCCTTGCGGAGCGTCTCGGCTGGGACCGCCTCTCGTTTGCGGTCGGCGATATCGCCCGGTACGAAGGAGAAAACCAAGTCGATATGGTCGTCACGCTGCATGCCTGCGACACCGCGACCGACGCCGCGCTGCTGAAAGCGATTGGCTGGAACGCGCAGGTTATCCTGTCGGTGCCCTGCTGCCAGCACGAATTGTTCGGGCAACTGTCGCAGCCGCTGCTGAAGCCGCTTCTCAAGCACGGCATTCTCAAGGAGCGGTTCTCCTCCTTGGTAACCGACGCCGTGCGGGCGCAACTGCTGGAGCTTGCCGGGTATCGGACGCAGCTGCTGGAATTCATCGATTTGGAGCATACGCCCAAAAACCTGCTGATCCGGGCCGTAAGGCTCGAGAATGCTCCCGGGCGGGATGCGGCGAGGGAGCGGGAACTGCTGCGGGAGTACGCAGCGTTTCGTGATTTTCTTCATCTATCGCCTTACATGGAAAAGATGGCCGAAGGAAGGCTGGCAGACCGGCTGGCGGAGAAATAAGAAGGATAATAATTTTTGGAAATCAATTTGGAGTTATTGTTGAAAAAATCCAGACTATGGTAGAATAGAGGAATAAAGTCCCATTATTTTGGGAGCAGAAACATGAAAAGGTGAGCCGAATTGGGACTCCTACGGCCTGACTTTGTTCTTTTTGTCTGTTTGTTTGCCATGCTTGTCGGCGTAATTGCGTTTAGCCGCATTACGCGAACGCATAAGGCGTATTTGGCGTTCCATTTTGTGCTGATGCTCTGGCCGTTCGGACAGTTCAGCGCCAGAATGACCGATTTGCTGGAATACAAGATGCTTTACTGCAAGCTGTCCTTCGTCGGCATTGGAATGCTGGGGCCGGGATGGCTCTTCTTCGTGCTGATTTTGACTCAGCTCGCCTCCCGGCTTAACGCTCTTCGGGCAGCGCTTTATATGACGCCGGCTCTGGCCAGCATCGCCGTCATGATCTGGAATCCCGGCAACGCTTTCCTGAATCTGGCAGACGAGCAGGGGGGAAGAGAGTACGGATTTTTGTTCTGGCTGTTCGTCTTCGTCCAGCTATGCTATTTGTCGGTGACCCTGGTCGTCATGTTTCACTCTTTCCGCCATACCCGTTCCATCCACCAGCGCAAGCAGCTCGGTATCGCCCTGCTTGGAATGTTTATCATGTCGGGTTTTACGGTCGTCGATCTGCTCGTCAACGTGCTGCTGAACAAATGGCTTGCCGTCATCCCCGGTATTACCTCGGCGGGCATTCTTTTTTCTTGCGGCTGCTTTGTTTTGGCAATTTACCGCTACGGCTTGTCCGATACGCTCAGCATGGCCCAGCGGGATATCATCGAGCATATGCCGATGGGCATCGTCGTAGTGGACGAGCACGGCAAGGTCCTGGCCGCCAACAAGGCCGCGGGCCTGTTCGTTCAGGTCAGGCAGGGCGATACGTTCTCGATCGAACAATTCCTTGCTCCCCTGCAGCCCCAAAGCGAAGCGAAAGAATTCCTGTACCGCTACCGCTACCATCCCGCCGAAAAAGCGCAAACCGAGCTGTCGTTCCCGGACGATACGGGAAGGTACATATCGATTCAAATGTCGCCGGTCATCGGCTCCATGAACAGCGTGCTCGGCCGCGTGATCACGTTTCACGAGGTGACGGAGCTGCGGAAGCTGGTCGATGAGATGAACCGCAAAAACGAAGCGCTGCACGAGCGCAATCTGGAGTTGATCACGGTCCAGGAGGAGTTGTTCCGCCTCAACCAGAAGCTGGAGCAGATGGCCATAACCGACAGCCTCACCGGCTGTTACAACCGGCGGTTCCTGATGCAGCAGCTGGAGCATGAGGTTCTGCGGAACATGAGGCACAGAATCCCGTTTTCCATTTTTCTGTTCGATATCGACCATTTCAAGCAGATCAACGACCGGTTCGGCCATCTGGTCGGAGACGAGGTGATTTGCAGGACGGCCGACGCGGTCCGATCGGTGCTTCGCCGGTCCGATATTTTGGCCCGTTACGGGGGAGAAGAGTTTACGATTTATTTGCCGCATACGAATGCCGAGCAGGCGGAGGCGCTGGCGTCGCGGATCATGCAGGCGGTTGAAAACAACGTCATCGAAACGGGGAACATGCAGGTCAAGATCACGATCAGCATGGGCATCGTTTCCGAAGATCCGGCGGAGAGCAAGGAAGACGTGAAGGAATATTTGCGCGACCTCTTCCACCGCGCCGATTCCGCTTTGTACCAGGCCAAGCACGAAGGACGCAACCGGGTCGTCGCCAGCCAGTCCATATAGCGTTTCCATTATTTTCACATGTTCGGAAAATATGATATAGTTGGGGCAGCGGGCAGTCGGCATCCGCAACTTGTGGACTGAAAGGTGGCAGCTTCGTTATGCTTCAGGACGGCCGGACAGCGAGATCGGAGTCGGCGAATCAAGAAAGGGAACTGCTTCCCCTGAAGGTGTTGCTTCATTGTCGGACCGCCGTGGAGAAAGAGAATTTCTTAACCACCGGCGTGATGACGCAGGTCGAAGGCGAATTGTTCGAGATCGAGCTGCATGAGTTCGATCTGTTCGAGCTCGGCGAAACGGTCAAGCTGACCGTCTATTCGCCGGCCGGCATTCATTCCTTTACGTCTATTGTTTTCGCCAAATACGAGGGAGCGATCGCGGTGATTCAGCCCCCGGATCTGCATTTGCGGTTTCAGGAAAGGCGCGAATTTTATCGCGTGGAAGCCAGCGGTACGGCGCGGATCCTGCGCGTGGTGCAAGCGGACGGCACGGTCAAGCTGCTGCCTCGGCCTTTGGAAGCTTCGCTGCGGGACATCAGCCTGGGCGGCGTCGGCATGACGATGCCCGAATCTCCGGAGCTGGCTAAGGCGAAGCGTCTGGGCGCCATTATCGACCTGGGGTTCACGTTCGCCTGCGATTTGGAAATCATGCGATGCGTACGGGAGGACGAAGGGCTGTTTTTCGGGCTGAAGATGAAGGTGCTGGATCACGACAAGCTGCGGCCGCTGCGGGCGTACGTGCTGCGCCAGCAGGTGGAAAAGCACGTGCAGAGCCGTTCCATGGACAGCGGCAAACGGAGCTTTAGCAAATGATATGATGAAACAAGGAAGAAGAATCCGGACGTTGGCGGGCGGATGCGCGATTGCCGCCGTTCTGGGGTTGTCCGCTTGGCGAAGCGGGATGTTTTTCGATGCGGATTTTTACGGTCTGGAAATCGTGCTTATGGTCTGCGCGGCGCTCGCTGCGATTGCCGGAAGGCTGCGGCCGGGGCAGATCCGGACGCCGGCGTGGTCGTTTGCGCCGGCGGGGATGGCCGCCCTGTTCGCTCTGGAACTCGCGCTCGGTCCGGCTACGGTCAAAGGAACGACGGACCTGCTTATCCGTTGGACAACCTATGCGTCCTGGATGGTGCTTCTGGCCTTTTTTTTGATACCGAACGAAGATAACAGAAAGGCCGGCTGGCGTGCATGGCACGCCGTCGGTCTATTTGTCGTGGGCGGAGGCTTGGCCGGCTGGCTCGGCTTCGTCGGCGATCCCCGGCTGGTGTTCAGATCCGGGGATATAGCGCTTGCGGCGACGGGAGCGAGGCTGGCCGGATATTTGGAATATCCGAACGCGTTCGGCGCGGCTGCGGCGGCCTGGGTGCTGGCGCAATGGCAGCTTCTGCTGCACGGAAGGCGGGCGGAGATCGTATTCGCGGCGCTGACGCTGGTGCCGTATACGACCGCGCTGCTTTTGACCGAATCGCGGGGCGCGTTGCTGGCGCTGGCTTTCGGATTTGCGCTGGCCCTCATGCTGCAGCGGCGCGAACGCCTCGGCATGGGCCTTGCCGCCGCGGGGGCGGCGATCGGCTTGTCCGCATGGGTTGCGCGGGCGGCATTTGCCGCGATGCTGGACGGCCATCCGGGGACGGCCGTATGGCCGCTTGCGGCCGCGACCTTGGCGGGAGCGTTGGCGCTGCTGGCGCTGCGCGGCCGCTTCCCGGCGGTGCGGGCAGGTCGGGCCGGACGGATCGCGGCGGCGCTGACGACGGTGCCCGGAGGCGCCGCGGCGCTGGCGGCGGGCCTTGCGGCCGCGTATGCCGCGCTGGTCGGCGGCGGCTCGGCCGATGCCCGCGTCGGCGGGCAATTCGAAACGGCCGTGTCCAGAATCGCGTTTTATACGGACGCGCTCCGCATGTTCGCCGATCACCCGCTGCTCGGCGCGGGCGGAAAAAGCTGGCGGATGCTGGTGGGCTTGTACCGGCAAAAGCCTTATATCGGCAATGAGGTGCACAGCGGGTATTTGGACATATTGCTCGACGTGGGACTGATCGGACTTCTGCTGCTGCTCGGCATGCTTCTGTGGTGCGCGCTCAGGCTTCGGAAAAGGGCGGACCAAGCGTGGGGTCCGGCGGCGGTGCTGCTGGCCCATTCGGCGATCGATTTCGACTGGTCGTACGGCTTTATGTGGCTGATGCTCATCGCCTGGCTGGCGCTGCATCTGGCGGCGGCGGAGGCGGATCGGGCCTCCGCATCCGACGGGGCGTTCGCGGCAGCGGACGCGAACGCGGAAGGCGCCCCGCGGCGCGCCGTCCGGCGCCGCGGGGCGCTGCACCGCATAGCGGGGCTGCTGCCCGCCGCTATGCTGCTCGGCTGCGCCGCGGCGGCTTTGCCCGCCGCCTGGCACAGCCTGACCGCGGCCCGCGCGTACGCCGACGCGCCGGCCGCGGCCGGTCCCGCGCGCGAAGCGAAGCTGCGCGCGGCGCTCCAGGCGAATCCGGCGTACACCCGGATTCGCCTGGAGCTTGCCCCTCTCCTGCCTCCGCAGGAGAGGGTGGAGCTGCTGGCGGCGGGGTTGCGGTACGAACCGCACTCGCCGCCGCTGGCCCTGGCGCTCGGCATGGCCTATGCCGAGCTTGGGGACGCAGCCCGCGCGCGCGACTATCTGCGCGAGGGGCTGCGTCTGAACCGCTTCGACCGCGACGCCCAGAACGCCGCGATCGCCCGCATGGCCCGGCTTGCCGAACGGCTGTCGGACGCCGGGGCGGAGTCCGCGGCCCGCGAAGCCGCCGAGGCCGCGGCGGAATTTTTCGAGCGGTACCGGGAACTGTACCGGCGCGTGTACGCAGGCGGGAACAATCCATGGGACGCCAAGCGCGACAACCTGTTCTCGGGCGCCAAGGTCAACGCCGCCAAGGCGATGCTGCGGATTGGCCGGACCCAAGAGGCGCAGGACGTGCTGCGCGAAGTCGCGGAGGAGGAAAACGGGGACTGGAGGGAAGAAGCGAGGGAGCTGCTCCGCCGGCTGGACGAAGCGAACCGCCCGGGCGGCTAAGCGGCAATAAGCGTTAAAAGGCCAAGGGGGCTGGTCTTTGACGGGAGCATGTCCGCCGGTTTTGGCATACATTGGATCAGAAAACCCGAAAGGAGTGAGATCCAATGGCCGCCAAGCAATCCTCTCCCCCAAAAGCCGATTCCAAGCGTTCGAAAGTGTCGAAACGCGGCGCGCAAAGCCCCAAGCGGCAGACGAACGATCCGATACTCGGCCGTTTAACCGTCGTATGGGTTCAGCCGAGCGGGCTTCCGCTCAATACGACCGGTTTTAGGGCCCGCCTTTTCCGCAACGACGCATCCGTCAGCACCGCCTCCTTCGACAGCTTCGGGGTAGCCCGCTTCAGCAAGATCAGAACGCTTACGAACGTAAGCTATACGCTGCGCGTATTTGACAGCAACGGCGTCCTGTTCCGGACCCGCACGATTCCGGCCGGCGTCGAGACGTACACCATTATCGGCTGATTGATCTTTCCTCCGGTCTTTTTGCCGGTCTTTTCGCCGACCGGACCGTTTTATGGAACGCTTAAAGGCCTTTCCCGTAAACAAAAGCGGAAAGGCCTTTTTCAACGCGTGTCCGTTCGCGTATACTTAGGGCGTAGGTCGTGTACATAAGCCGAGATGGGAGAGATCGGAATGAGCGATATGCTGGTGCCGCTGTACAAATTGCCCGAACATCGGTCTTTATTGCAAAAGCTGTCCGAAGGAGGCATCGACGTTCGACGGGCGATCGCGCCTGAAAAACACAAAGTGGCCGGTTGGGTTCGCGAACATTTTAGCGAACGCTGGGCCGACGAATGCGAGATCGCATTCGCCCACATCCCCGTTGGCTGCTGGATCGCCGTGGAGAAGGGCGAGTTGATCGGCTTCGCCTGCTACGACTCCACTTGCCGGGGATTTTTCGGACCGACCGGCGTATCGGAAGCAGCCAGAGGCAAAGGGGTCGGCAAGGGGCTGCTGCTTGCCTGTCTGCACGCGATGCATGCGGAAGGTTACGGCTACGCGGTCATCGGAGGCGTAGGGCCGAAGGAATTTTACGCGAACGCGGCCGGCGCGATCGAAATTCCGGACTCCACTCCGGGCATTTATAAAGGCATCCTCTGACCGGCATGTAACCGGCTTGCACGAAAAAACGCACCGTCAGGCGGGGGACCCGTCTTCTCCCGCCCGACGGCTTCGGATTTTACCCGCCGAACGCGTCGCGGAACGCCGCAGCCAGCCTGGCGCGGTCGACGTTCCAGAGGGCGGCGATTTCCCCGCTCAGTTCCTTTTCCCACCAATCCGCCAGCTTTTTGCGGTCGCTGCGGTTTTCGTGCACCCATAGCAAATGCTCGATGACCCGGCGCGAATACACCTCTTCGGCCCGTTTTACAAGCTCGGGAGGGACGTAAAGCTTCAGCCTTTTGGCCGTGCGATACAATTCCTTGGAGCAGGCCCGGCGGATGCTGCGCGGGGTCGGCAGCGAGGCGGCGTGCTTTTCATGACCGGTTTTCAAACGGCATCCTCTCCTGCCTACAGGCTATGCGGGAGAAGGCGGGAGTGTTACTGCACGACGATGTAGCCGACCATCGGCACGCCGTTAGCCGGATCGTTGTGCGTCGTGCAAACGATCGGATAAATGCCGGCCGCTTCCGGCGTAAACCGGATGACGGTCGTCTTGCCCTTTTGCACCTCGCCGGTGAGGTTCAGCCCTTCGATGACGAAGGGATGCGACTGCCCGTTTACGCCGGTAATGCGCAGCTCGACGGGAATGCCTTTCTTGACGACGACGGTGCCCGGACTGAAAACATACGATTCGATCTCTTTGCCGCTTGAGGACGTCGATCTGAATTCCCCCGTAACGATATTTCGGACCTGGGGTTCCTGGGAGACAGGCGCAGATGCGGCTTTCGTTTGATGCCAGCCCACGTAAGCGCCCGCCACAATCACCGCCGCCGCCAGCAGGATGTACCACTGAATTCTTTTTTTGCTGATGAATACGACTTTGCTCATTTTCCGCTCTCTCCTCTTCATGTTGGTCCTTCGGATGTGGATCCTTGGGCTACTCGTCCTATCGAAAGTCTATGCGCCTGCCCGTCCGGGCATGACAAGCCGATCGCGCCGGGCGCGGCGGGCAGCCGGGCTTGCGGGATTTGGAAGAAAACCGGCCGTGTGCTAGAATAGGAACCGTTGAACGCTGGCCGCAAATCTGGAATAGAAAGCAGGTTGTTTGTTCATGATGGATACGATTCACCAGTGGCTGTCCCAACTGCTTCAGTGGATCGAGAGCCTCGGTTATTTCGGCATTATCATCGGTCTTACCATCGAAGTCATTCCGAGCGAAATCGTGCTGGCTTACGGCGGCTATCTGGTGTCCAAGGGAGACATCAGCTTTGCGGTTGCGGTCATTTGCGGCACGATCGGCGCGGTTTTGCAGCAATGGCTGCTGTATGCCATCGGCAGGTACGGCGGCCGGCCTTTTCTGGAAAAGTTCGGGAAGTATTTGCACTTGAAATCCAAACATATCGATCTGGCCGAAAAATGGTTCGAGAAATACGGGCCGATGATCGTGTTCACGGGCCGGTTCGTGCCGGTGATGCGGCAGGTCGTTTCGATTCCGGCGGGAATGGCGCGGATGAAGCTGGGCACGTTTACGTTTTTGACGCTTCTCGCCTCGATCCCGTGGTCGCTGCTGTTCGTCTGGCTCGGCTGGAAGCTGGGCGACCAATGGGAGAACATCGACGAGAAGGCGGCTCCTTACGTTCAACCGGCGATTCTGATCGCGATCGCGCTGCTGATCGTCTATTTTCTCTATCATTATTTGCGCAAAAAGGGCAAATCCGTCTGACGGAAGCCCGGGGCGTTCCGCGGTTGTGGGGCTCCCCGGGCTTTTGCTACAATGAAGTCGTATTCGATTACGGCTGGAAACGGGGGATTGTGGATGAGCGCTTTGCTGGCTGAAAAGCTGAACAAAGGCATTTCGCCGCGCCAGTTCATGGACGGCATGACGAAGAACAAGGAAGCCTTCCTCGAAAACTACGAGAAATTCGAATGGCCGGACGCGGAGCTGCGCGAGTTTTTCGAATCGCTGAACCACCGGGACGATTTACGCTGCCTGATCATTTCCGCCGATTGGTGCGGAGACGCGCTGCGCAGCGTTCCCGTCGTATTCAGGGCGACGGAAGCGGGCGGCATTCCGACCGAAGTGTTTATCATCGAGCAGCACCTTGACTTGATCGACCAGCATTTGACGCTTGGCGGCCGTTCCATTCCGATCGTGCTGTTCACGGACACCGGCGGCCACCTTCTCGGCAAATGGGGACCGCGTCCGAAGCACGTGCAGGAAGCGATGATCGCGTTCAAGCAGGAGAACCCGGACCGGGAAGCGCCGGATTACCAGGAGAAACTTGCCGCCGTCCGCCAAGAAATGGTCAAGCGCTACGGCGAAAGAACCGAATACACCCCGGTCATCTTGCGGGAACTGCAAGACATTCTTTCCCGGGTATAAGGAGCGCATATGCTTACGTTTCAACGATTTACGCTCGGTCCGCTGCAGACGAACGCTTACGTTCTCATCGACGCAGGCCGCACAAGAGCCGCCGTCATCGACCCGGGCATGCCGGACCCCGCTCTGCTTCGCCGCTTGGAAGGGCTGACGGTGGAAGCCGTCCTGTTGACGCACGCCCATTTCGATCATATCGGCGGCGCGGACGAGGTGCGCAAACGCTTCGGCTGTCCGGTTTACCTGCACGAAGCCGAGCGGGACTGGCTGACGGACCCCGCGCTTAACGGCTCCCTCCGCTGGAGCGAAGTTACCGCTCCGGTTCGAACGGACCCGCCCGACCGCTTCTTAAAGGACGGCGACAAGCTGGAGTTGCTCGGCGAGACGTTCGAGGTCTATCATACGCCGGGCCATTCCCCCGGAAGCGTCAGCCTGCGCTGCGGGGAGTTCCTGTTCGCGGGGGACGCGCTGTTCCGCCGCTCGGTCGGCCGCACGGACTTGCCTTTCGGCGATTCCGAGACGCTCGTGCGCTCGATACGCGACAAGCTGTACGCCTTGCCGGATTCGCTGATCGTCCTCCCGGGGCACGGCCCGGAGACGACGATCGGGGAAGAGCGGACCGGCAATCCGTATGTCCGGCTAGAAAAATAATCCTTTACTTGCAATCATTCATCTGCTATATTGACCTTAACAAGCAATCTCATAAGCGATGGCCTGCGAAGAACGCAGACGTACGAGAGCTTAAGGCTCTCTTCGTCCGCGTTCTTTTTTCGTTTTCCGCAGGTTTCGCTGAATTCGTTGAATAAGGAGGTCTCGCGTGAACCGCAAACGGCAAATCGCCATCAGTTTGTCAGCCGCGTTGTTGTCGGGAGTCGTTGTGTACGGCGTTTATCTGCTTCAATTGAGGCAGATCCGGCTGGAGGAGACGGTGCAGGTCGTCGCTCCGAAGCAGTTCGTTCCGGCCGGATCGACGCTCGAGAGAGGCATGCTGACCGAAGTTTCCTTGCCCAGAAGCGCCGTAACGAAAAACATGGTTACGCGGGCGGCGGACGTCGTCGGCATGCAGACGCATGCGCCGCTCGGCACGCTGGAGCCGATTCTGGATTGGAAAGTCGACCGCTACCCGCTGCTGCCGCGTCCGGGAGAGGCGACGTTTCAGATTCCGCGCGAATACGTCAAGTCGGTCTCGAACGGCATCCGGGCGGGAGACCGGGTTCTCGTCTACGTTTCGTCTTCGGAGGGGACCTCCCGGAAATTGTTCGGCTCGCCCGTCGTCGTCGCGTCGGTCAAGACGTCGAGCAACGCGGAAATCGACGACCCGAAAAATTCGAACCTGATGTCGCTCGCGGAAGGCGACAAGGAGCGGATGTACGCGTCGAGACGGGATGCGAACGGCAGCATCGATTCGGTGAACTTGAATCTGACCGAAGCGCAATGGCTCGCGTTGGACGAGTCGTGCAAGGACGGAAGCGCCAAGCTGATCATCGCGTTTGACGCTTCGACGTTCGGAGAACTCGGGAAGGAGGATCGGCCATGACGGAGAAACCGGGGCGGCTCGTGGCGTTCGCGGGCTCGACGCCCAACATCGGGACGACGCTCACCGCCTTTGGCACGGCTTACCGCATCGCGACGGTAACCGGCAAGCGCGTCGGATTTCTGTGCCTGAATTTGAAGAGCGCCAAGACGCACCTGTACTTGGGCATAGACCGGCCCGAAATGACGCTGGACGGGCTCCGGCCGGAGCTTCGCGCCGGCACCTTGACCGGGACGAAGCTGCGCCAGTACGCGTTTTCCCCCTCGCGGCTGAACGGCCTGCACGTGCTGTTCGGCAATATGGCCAGGGATCAGGCGGAGTATTACGATCCGCAGCAGATCGGCCGGCTTCTCGCCGCGGCCAGGGAGGCGTTCGACTTGACGGTCGCGGACGTGAGCGCCTATTGGGACAACGCCGCCACCGTCTGCGCGATGCGGGAAGCGGATTTGCGCATGCTGGTGACGACGCCGAATCTGACGCATTTTCAGGAGGATGTGCGGCGTTGGGCCGGCCAGGTGGGCACTCAATTCGGCATTTCGAAGGAGGGGTACAGATTGGTTGTATTGGGAGGACAACCGAATTCGGGAGGTTACGGGATGAAAGAAATCCGCAAAGAAACGGGAGCTGTCGAGTTTTCGGAGCTTCGTTTGAAGGAGAGCGTCCATTTGCAGTTGGACAGCGGACGGCTGGACGAATGGCTGGCGGCGGAAGAGAGGAACGCGGCCGCTTTTGACGCCGTGGCGGAGCCGCTGCTGAAGCAGCTCAATTGGGCGGAGCGGCTGAAGCGGACGGAGCGCCCCTGGGTGCGCCGGCTGCTCATGCACAGGAGCAAAAGCCGATGAGTCACGCGATTCAAGGTGAGACGCGGTTCTCCGCTTCGGCGTACGCAGCGGAGCTGAAGGCGGGGACGGACGAAGGCCGGGGGCTTGCCGCGGCGCCGGCCGCCGGCGGGCCGAACGATCTTCTCGCGCTGACGGAGGAGGTGCGCCATATGCTGGCGCTGCCGAGAGGCTGGAGCGAGGAGGAGCGCAAGCAGTATGCGGAGAAGCTCAACCGCGCCGTCATCGGTTTTCCCCAGGAGCGGTCGGAGCTGCTGGCGATCATATCCGACTGGATCATCAAGAAGCGGCTGCAGCATGCGCCGGTAGCCAAGCGGCCCTACGGGACGCTTGCGGAAGCGCTGTTCGCGGAGGTCATCGGGCTCAATGTGCTGGAGCTTGTGCTTCGCAATCGCGAGGGGCTGGAGGAGGTGCAGGTGGTCGGCACCCGCATTTTCGAGGTGCGCGACGGCAAGGCGGTCGCTTCGCCTTACCGGTTCGATCACGTAAGCCAGGTGGAGCGCATCCAGCAAAACCTCGTGCTGTTCAACAACGACCGCATCAGCCCGCGCAAACGATGGGCCGAAGTGCTGCTGCTCGACGGTTCGCGCGTGACGATGACCGGGTTCGGCTTTACGGCGCAGCCGACGCTGACCATCCGCTTCTACAACGTGCGGAGGTTCGACCTGGAGACGCTGAGCCGGCCCGAGTACGGCACCATCGACGACACCATTTGCAGATTGCTGCGCGTGTTGATCGCTGCGCGCTTCAACATGGTCGTCATCGGCGCGACCAATACCGGCAAAACGCATTTCATCAAGGCGCTCATCGCGGCCATGCCGGACGAGGAGCGGATCGTGACGATCGAGGGACGCTTCGAGCTGAGGCTGCTGCGGGATTTTCCCGACAAGAACGTCATCGAGTACGAGGCGGAGGAGGACGATCCCGCGCACGGCCCGCGCCAAGCGTTCAAGCTGGCGCTGAGGCAGTCGCCGCAGCGGATATGCCATGCCGAGATTCGCGACGAGGATGCCAACATCTACGTTCGCGCCTGCACCCGGGGGCACGAAGGCAGCATTACCTCCGTCCACGCGAACAGCCTGGAGGATGTGCCGGAGGCGATTACCGACATGTGCATGCTGGACGGGAGAGGGATGAATCCGGTTCGGCTGACGAAGCGGATCGCCGAATACGTGACGCAGATCGGATTCGAGATGCGCATGGTTCACGGCAAGCGCAAACTCGTCCGGATCGGGGAATTCGGCACCGAAGCCGGGGAAGTCGTGGTGCGGGATTTGGTCGTCTACGACGAAGACGCCGGCCGCTGGCGGTACCCGCTGAATTTCTCCCCGAAGGCGTGGGAGCGGATTCGCCGGGCGGATGCGTCCGGCTGCGCCTGGCTGCGCGAGGTGCAAGGGGGGAGCGGAGGATGAAGGCGATTCTCGCGATTTTGGTGGCCGTTTTGTTCGCGCTTTTGTTCGTGGCCATGCGCGCGGGGCTGGAATGGGGAATCGACCGGAGCGCGCGCAGGCGCAGGCTGCGTATCGGGCGGGAACGGCGGGAGCCGGCTTTCATTCGGGTTGAGGCGTTGCGGAAGCTCCGCGACTGGAAGCCTTACGGGCATATAGCGGACGTGATCGCCGCGGTCGGTGTGCGGATGACGCCGGAGGCGTTCGCCGTCGTTTCGCTGCTCCTGGGAGCGGCCGGCGCGGCGCTCGGGGCGCTGCTTTTTCCGTCGTTCCGTTCCGTTTTATTGCTCGCCCTCATGCTCGGGCTTATCCCTTACTGCTGGCTCCGGATTCGCCTGGTGAACCGGCAGATGGCGACGCGGCTTGAATTTTTGCCTGCGATGGAACTGTTTTACCAATGCTATCTCGTCACGGGAAGGCGCCATATCCGGACCGCCCTGCAAAAGACGGTGGAAGAGCGGAGGCTCCCGGGCGAAGTGCAGGCGGTGTTCGAGCAGTTGTACCGGCATTTGTGCGTGGGCGGCGACGACGAAGAAAGCCTGCGGCGGTTCGCGCTGTCGGTCGGCAATGTTTGGGCGGATTATTTTTGCAGCATCGTCAAGGTGGCGCTGACCGAGGGGAACGACGTGTCGGACAACTTGCGGGAACTGGTCGACGACATGCGCAAGACGCGTCTCGAAGACCAGGCGGAGCGAAACAAGCTGCTGGAAATCCGGATCGCGAATTTTACGCCGGCGCTGTTTCTCCTGCTGTTTCTCGGCATCAATTTCCGCATGAATCCGGAGAGCAGCTATTTGTATTATGTGGCGGATCCCGCCGGCAGAAGCATGCTGCTGCAGGCGGTCGCGATGATGTTCGGCTCGTTTCTGATGGGCTTGTACCTGTCGCGCCGCCGGCTGTAGCGGGGACCGGACGGAAGGCCGCGTTCGGAATCCCTGGAGAATCCATCGAACGAAAGGGGAGAGGCCGACTGGATTTCGGAACGGGGTTGTTCGGCGTTGTCGTGTGGGTGGTCCAATTTGCGCTTGCCGCGATCGGCTTTTCGGCTTTGCTCCGGGTTTTGTTTTGGCGGCGGCCGCGGTGGCGCGTATCGTGGCGGACGTGGAAGCGCTGGAGCCCGCCGCTCTGGTGGCTCAAGCTGACGGGATGCGACAGGGAAAGCCCGGCGCTTCAGGAGAGAAGGGTGCTGCTGGCGGGGTGCGGCATCCGCTTCGATCCGGCCGTTTATTTGGCGGCTAGACGAAGCCTGCTGACGGTTTTGCCGGCCGCGGGCGCCGGCATCCGGATGCTGGGGGACCTGGCGCCGATTCCCGGGCGGATCGGGTGGAACGCGCTGGTCGCGGTCGGCCTGCTGTTTCTGCTTGCGGCATACGACCGTCCGTTGCTGGCCGCCGCGAAGCGTTACCGCACCGACCGCATCCGGAGCGAGCTTGTTGCCATTAGCAGCCAGTTGCTCTATTATGCGGGCTCCCGGCTTCATCTTCACGGGAAGCTGATGCGGTGCATGCCCTACGCCCGTCTCATCCGCGGCGAACTGCATATGCTGCTCAACGAATGGTACCACGATGCCGACGCCGCGCTGGTCCGCTTCAAGGACCGCCTCGGCACGAGCGAAGCCTACGGGTTTGCGGAGACGATCCGGTCGCTGCGGCTCGGGGAAAGCGAGGAAATCTATCATTTGCTCCGGGAGATGGTAAGGGAGTACAAGGCGAAAATCGAGATGGCCAGGGCGGGGCGCAAGGAGACCGCCTCCTACGGCTTGTTTGTGCTGGCCGGCATCCCGATTCTGTACACGTTTCAGATTTTTTTGTACCCGTGGGTGCAGGAAGCCCAGAAGCTGTTCGACGCGCTCAATTCGTAGCGCAATGGCCGGCATCCGGCCTGCAGTTCACGGAAAGGGGGTGGGCGCGTGAGGAACATCCTGATTACGGTGATGATGTTAATTGTGGTCGCTTTGATGTTTACGGAAATCATCGCGAAGGACGGGACGGGAACGAGAGACCGGATTGAAACGCAAGGCAATACGACCAATACGGCGATCGGTTCGTTGGCGCCTTAAGGCGTGTCCCGTAACGGCTATTTGGGAAAGGAGAGTCGGGCGTTGAGGCAAATCTTGATGACGACGCTGCTGATTTTGACCGTGGTTGCCATCTACATGGGGGTCGTTGACGGTAGCGAAGGAACGGGAGAACGGATCCGATCTTCCGGGGATACGATAGCCGATGGAATCTCCCGGATCAGCCCGTGAAGCAGCTGCTCGTATTCATATTGTTTGCGGCCATGTTCTGCTGGCTCATGTTTTCTCCCGTATACAAGCACGTGCTGGTCATTCGCCAGGCGCTGCTGCAGCAGGAGGTCGACTATTTGCTGGAAGTGGGCGCAAGCGGCCGTTACGGCTATATCGGCGAGGCGATGGTGGCCGAATCCCGGGAGCGTCTGTCCGGTTACGGCTTTCAGCCGGGAAAGCTGGAATACGACATTTCTTCCACCGAGGGAACGGGGGGAACCGACGCTTCCATGCCGTTGCCCAGGGGCGTCGGGCTGAAGCTTACGATCCGGTATCCGTACGAGCAGCTGCTGAACATCGACCGGCTGATCGGCGTCGAGCCCCCGGATGCCCATTCCCGGATGGCGGCATCGGGAATGAAAATGAGCGAGTACGTGCCGTAGACATGGGCTGCGCGGCAGCCGCCTCGCCGCGGCGGATCGCTTTGCGCAAGCCGGTTGCGGAGGAGCCGTATGCACAAGCTGGTCTTCGGCGTGCTGATGATCGTGATCTGGTGGATGCTGCATGCAATGCAGATCGACGAAGAAATCGCCATCGGCACGCTGTACGAAGGAAAACGCGCGATTAACCGGGCCGCCCACGCGGCAGCCCAGCAATTGGACCGGAATAAGCTGGAACAGGGGATCGTCTCGATCGACGAGGCGAAGGCTTCGGCAGCCGCCCTTTCGTATTTGCAGGCCAACCTGCGGCTGCAAGAAGATCTTGCGCCGCAGCCGGGCAGCCTGCTCCGCGATCCGGTCGAAATTCGGGTATTCCGGATCATTAATGAAGATGTTCAATTTCCGTACACCTATATCAACACGGAGTACGATTTTCAAGTGACGTTGGACCGCCCCGGCGTCGTGCTGATCGCGCACATGGCGTATCCCAGGCTGTTCCGCGCGCTGCCTCCGATCGAATGGGAATTGAAAGGGGCGGCCGAGCTCGTTTTCTAGCATCCGAACGGGGGCGTTGCCGTGCGTCACGAAATTTTCGGTCCGGCCGAAATCGGCCGGATTTTTTGTTGTCCGCCGGGCTGCGCGCGACATGATTGACGTAAAAACGGCTGCGTATTGCCTATGGGGGATATCGCCATCCGCATACGGGAACGGCACCCAAAGCGGGGAGGCGCACTTGACATTCGCAGCCTTTAAGTATATATTTTGCTTACTAAAAGTTAGTGATCCGTTGAACTCAGGCCGGCCGTTGAAGGTAGTGAGAAGTATGCGTTCCTTTGGGAAGTTTGGCTAGGGAAGCTCAGGGAATTCAACGGTACTCCGGGCAAGGGAAACGAATATAATAGTCGAAAAGCCGTCAATGAACCGTTCATGCGTCCCGATACGATATTTGCAAAAGGACGTCGAAATTTAGTAGGCTATAGATAACATCGTTTTCATCAGGGGGAGGGGAACGGTATGTTGAAACTGGGGGAGAAAATCATCATCGTCGGCGACAGCTTCGAACAGAATCTTCCGGTGGGAGATTACGGATACATCATTGCATACGACCGCAACAACGACAGCGTCTTTGATTATATTATCCGGGTGCCGAAGGCGAACCGCCAATTCTATGTGTCGGCCCGCGACATCGAACGCGAAGAAAAGCTGCTGGCGCTTGAGGCCGAACGGATCGAACGGGAAGCGCTGATCGACTTTGCGCTTGCGACCCGCAACGAGGAGCTGTTCAAGCGCATCATGAACGGCGAATCGACGGCGTTCAAAGACGGCGGGGAAGATAAAGAAGTGATGAGCCGCGACGAATTCATCCGCCAAGTGAACCTGAAAGCGTGGATTTGAACGAAATCCGGAACAGGGGCAAGCTGACCGATACCATATCGGCCGGCTTGCTTTTTTTTCGTTCTCCGGTAATCGGGCGTGCCATCCGCTAGGACGGCGAGGCCGGCCGGCTTGGCTCTTAGGCGCCGACAAACGCGGGAACCGGCACGGGAGACGGCCGCCCGAACAGATAGCCTTGCAGCAGCGGGACGCCCGCCTTGCGCAAATAGCGCCAATCCTTCTCGTCGTCCACGCCCTCGGCAAGCACGGTTCCGCCAAAGCGGGAAGCGCGTTCCAGCGCTTTTTCGATAAGGCTTTGTTTCAGCAGGCTCGCGTGGCACCCCTGGACCATGTCGCGTTCGAGCTTGATGTAATCCGGCTGAAGCCGTTCCATCGTTTCCAGCGTGGCATGTCCTTCGCCCAGGTCGTCCATCGCCAGGCGAATGCCCTGTCCTCTGTACGCCTTGAAAATATCGGAGAGATGGCGGATGTCGTGAAGTTCTTCCGTTTCCACAACCTCGAAGACGAAGTCGGCCGGATCCATGCCGCTCGAGCGGATGGCGCTGACCGTTTCCTGCAGGAAAGAGGTCGGACGGTACAGGGATGACGGGAGAAAATTGACGAATTTTTTGATTCCGTTGGGCACGTGGCGGGCGGCGACCCGGATGGCGGAATTGCGCGCTTCCCGGTCGAGGAAGGAATGAAGACCCGATTCCCGCGCGATCGAAAACAGCTCCGCAGGCCGAAACGGAGGGTGCTCCGGCAGCGGTCTGAGCAGAAACTCGTAGCCGAAAAGGGCGCCGTCCGCGCGGACGATCGGCTGCAGGTAACTGGTAAACCGGCGGTGCAAAATCAAATCGGAGATCCGGTCGTTTCCGACGCGGGAAAAGAGGAATTCGACCGACTCCCATCCGTCCTCCTTCCCGTAGGCGGATGAATCGGTTTCGGGACAGGCCGCCGGGCCGTTGTCCGATCCGGAATCATTTGCGTCGTCATACGTTATTCGGCAGCGCAAGCTGCGATATTGCTCGGGCGCGAGCCGGCGCTGCAGCGCGGTGACAAGCTGGAGCAGCGGAGCGGGCTCCTCGTAGGTTGCGGACCATACCCTGCCGCCTTTTTCGCGGTCTCTTTGCAGGGCCAACTCGTCCAGGATGTCGCACACCTTGGGATCGTCCGAAGCGAATTCGAGCAATCCGGCATCCCTGAGCGGAAGCCGGCGGTTGCAGATGTGATGCTGGCGCATATTTCCACCTCCGTACGGCATTGTCATTCTATTATTGCCCAAATTCCGCGTTTGCGAATCGCAAATCCGGAGAAGGAAACGCGGGCGGCCGAAGAACGATTCATTGAGTTCAAAACCGTTGTCCGATATAATAATGAAAATGATCGGACAGCCGAACGTGAGGAGGAATACCGAAGATGAGCATTAGCGTCAAGGACGTCGAACATGTCGCCAATTTGGCCCGGCTGGCGCTGACCGAGGCCGAAAAGGAGCAGTTCGCCGGCCAGCTCAGCGCGATTTTGAAATACGCGGAGAAGCTGAACGAATTGAACACGGACGGAATCGAACCGACCAGCCACGTGCTCCCGCTGTACAACGTAATGCGCGAAGACGAGGTAAAGCCTTCGCTCCCGCATGCGAAGGTAATGGCCAACGCGCCGGAAGAAGAGGACGGACAGTTCAAGGTGCCGTCCGTGTTGGAATAGGGTAAAGCCAGCTTACGATTCGTTTTTGCCTCGCAAAAACATAAGGAGGAACTTATCTTGTCGTTGTTGAATCAGCGATTGCGCGAAGTTCATCATCTGCTCAGCCGCAAGGAGCTGTCGGTAACGGAGCTTGTCGACGCTTCGTTCAAACGCATTGCCGAAACCGAGGAGCGGATCGGCGCTTTCTTGACGCTCGACGAGGAAGGCGCGCGGAAAACGGCCCGGCAGCTGGACGAAGGCTCCGCCGAAGGCGCCGGTCTGCTTTACGGCTTGCCGGTCGGCATCAAGGACAACATCGTCACCGAAGGGCTGAGAACGACTTGCGCGAGCAAGTTTCTGGCCAATTACAACCCGATTTACGATGCGACCGTCGTGACCAAGCTGAAAGAAGCCCGGACGGTCACCGTCGGCAAGCTGAACATGGACGAGTTCGCCATGGGCGGCTCCAATGAAAATTCCGCCTTTCATACGACCCGCAATCCGTGGGACACGGAGCGTGTGCCCGGCGGCTCCAGCGGCGGTTCCGCCGCAGCGGTCGCGGCCGGACAAGTTTATTTCGCGCTCGGTTCCGACACCGGAGGCTCGATCCGCCAGCCGGCCGCTTACTGCGGCGTCGTCGGCCTGAAGCCGACGTACGGGCTTGTTTCCCGTTTTGGCTTGGTGGCGTTTGCATCCTCGCTCGACCAGATCGGCCCGATTACGAAAAACGTCGAGGACGCCGCCTTCGCGTTGCAGGCGATCGCCGGTCACGACGAGCGCGACTCCACTTCCGCCAACGTGGAAATTCCGGATTACGCGGCCGCGCTGACGGGCGAGGTAAAGGGCATGCGCATCGGCGTGCCGAAGGAATATCTCGGCAAAGGCATCGATCCCAAGGTTAAGGAGCGGGTTCTGGAAGCGCTCAAGACTTTCGAATCGCTTGGCGCCGTCTGGGAAGAAATATCGCTCCCTCATACGGAATATGCCGTTGCCACTTATTATTTGCTCGCTTCCTCGGAAGCATCCTCCAACCTGGCCCGGTTCGACGGCGTCCGCTACGGCGTAAGGGCCGACAATCCGGAGAATTTGCTCGATTTGTACCGGCGGTCCCGCAGCGAGGGCTTCGGAAACGAAGTGAAACGCCGCATCATGCTCGGCACGTATGCGCTCAGCTCCGGCTACTATGACGCTTATTACAAAAAAGCCCAGCAGGTACGGACGCTGATCAAGCGCGATTTCGACCAGGCCTTCGAGAAGTACGACCTGATCATCGGTCCCACGGCGCCGACGACCGCGTTCCGCATCGGCGAGCAAGTGAACGATCCGCTCACGATGTATTTGAACGATATTTGCACGATCCCGGTCAGCCTGGCCGGCGTGCCGGCAATCAGCATTCCGTGCGGCCTGGCGGATGGCCTGCCCGTCGGTCTGCAAATTATCGGCAAGCCGTTCGACGAGGCTTCCGTGCTGCGCGCAGCGCACGCGTTCGAAAGCCATACGGACCATCACAAGCTGCGCCCTGCGCTGTAATCGAACCCAAGGAGGAGCAACGAATGTCCATCCTTTCCCCATACGAAACGGTTATCGGGCTGGAGGTCCACGTCGAGCTGCATACGAAGTCGAAAATTTTTTGCGGCTGCTCGACGTCCTTCGGCGCCCCGCCGAACACGCATACATGCCCCGTCTGCCTCGGCCATCCCGGCGTGCTTCCGGTGCTGAACCGCCAGGCGGTGGAATTCGCCATGAAGGCGGCGATGGCGATCAACTGCGAAATTGCCGAATGGTGCAAGTTCGACCGCAAAAATTATTTTTACCCGGATTCGCCGAAAGCGTACCAGATTTCGCAGTACGACCAGCCGATCGGCCGAAACGGCTGGATCGACATCGAAGTCGACGGCAAGACGAAGCGGATCGGCATTACCCGTCTGCACCTTGAAGAGGATGCGGGCAAGCTGACGCACATCGAGGGCGGCTACGGCTCGCTCGCCGATTTCAACCGCGTCGGCACGCCGCTTGTCGAGATCGTCTCCGAGCCGGATATCCGGTCTCCGGAGGAAGCGAGAGCTTATTTGGAAAAGCTCAAGGCCATCATGCAGTATTGCGAAGTTTCCGACGTCAAGATGGAAGAGGGCTCGCTTCGCTGCGACGCCAATATCAGCCTTCGTCCGCGCGGCCAGAAGGAATTCGGCGTGAAAACCGAACTCAAAAACATGAACTCCTTCCGCGGCGTTCAGCGCGGGCTGGAGTATGAGCAAATGCGGCAGGCCGAAGTGCTCGAAAGCGGCGGCGTCATCGTTCAGGAGACGCGCCGTTGGGACGAAGCCCAAGGCAAAACGTTCAGCATGCGCGGCAAGGAAGACGCGCACGACTACCGTTATTTCCCCGACCCGGACCTCGTCCGGCTGCATATCGACGAGGAGTGGAAGGCTCGCGTGCGGGCGTCCATTCCGGAGCTTCCCGATGCGCGCAAAGCCCGCTACACGCAGGAATACGGCCTGTCTTCCTACGATGCGGGCGTGCTGACGTCCTCGAAGAAGCTCGCCGATTTGTTCGAGGAAAGCTTGAAGTATACGAGCGATGCGAAGGCTTCCGCCAACTGGATTATGGGCGATCTGCTCGGCTATTTGAACGCGAACAACCTGGAGCTGGACGACGTCAAAATCACCGGCCAAGGGCTTGGCGAGATGATCGGCCTGATCGAAAAAGGCACGATCAGCAACAAAATCGCCAAAACGGTGTTCAAAACGATGCTTGAAAAGGGCGGCTCGCCGCAGCAGATCGTCGAAGAGCAAGGGCTTGTGCAAATCAGCGACGAAGGCGCAATCATTGCGATCGTCGACGAGGTCATCGCCCGGAATCCCCAATCCGTCGAGGATTACCGCGGCGGCAAGGAGAAGGCGCTCGGCTTCCTCGTCGGACAGATCATGAAGGAAACAAAAGGCAAGGCGAACCCGGGGCTTGTGAACAAGCTTCTTTTGGAACGTCTTAAAGCCTAAACGGCGGCATAAAAAACGGCAAACCCGGATTTCGGTCCGGGGATGCCGTTTTTTTGCAAATAAGGAGGGATATCGTCGTGGTGATCGAGCGATTGCATTTGCAAGACTACGATACCGCGGAGGAGCTGTGGAGTCTGCAGCAGGCTGCGTATCGCATGGAACTGGCGGCGATCGGGGAGGCGGCGGAGCTTCCGCCTTTGAAGGATACGGTCGCCTCCCTGCAGCGGAGCGCCGAAACCTTCTGGGGCTGCCGCAGCGAAGACGGAGAGCTGATTGGGGCGGTTGCCGCGGAAGAAGAAGGCGGCGTCGTCACGGTTTGCCGCATGATGGTTCATCCCGAATTCTTCCGCCAAGGCATTGGAAGCCGGCTTCTGGACTGCGTCTTGAACGCATATCCTGAGGCGAGAAGGTTTGAAGTTACGGCGGAAAAACGAAATGCGCCGGCGATCGCGCTTTACGGAAAGCTTGGTTTTTCGCCGGTCGGCACCGTCGAGCCCCTGCCCGGCATTACGCTTGTTCGAATGGCAAAGGACGTCCGGACGCAACCTTAGACTTTAGTCGGGTTTTGTCCCCGCCGCCAAGCCATTGCCGGGCTTGGATCGGGGTGATACAATATGGAAAACGCTAGGAAGGCGAGAGGGAATGAACAATCCATGGGTGCTGGACAACTGGCATCTGATGATGAGACTGCTGCTGTCCGTCCTTCTCGGGGGCGTAATCGGTTTTGAACGGGAACGGAAAAATCATGCCGCGGGTCTGCGCACGCATACGCTGGTCAGTCTGGGTTCGTGCCTCATTATGATTTTATCGATATACGGATTCTCGGAATTCGTCGGCCAGCCGGGCGTCCAGCGCGACCCGGCGCGGCTTGCCGCGCAAGCGATTACCGGCATCGGGTTCCTTGGAGCGGGAACGATCCTGTTTACGGGCAAAGCGATTACCGGGCTCACGACGGCCGCGTCGCTCTGGGTCGTGATGGCGATCGGACTGGCGGTGGGAGCCGGCTTTTACGTGCCTGCGGCGGCGACCTCCTTACTGACTTTGTTCGTGTTATGGGGCTTGAATATCCTGGAAAAGCGTTACGTGAACAATTTGAAGGAGCATTTGTTTACCGTAACGCTGGACGGGAACATGCCGGTGACGGAACGGATCGAGGAGCTGCTGCGGCAGAAGGAAGCGAAGCTGCTCAAAATTCGCCTGGACGAACTGGAGCGGGACGGCGACGGTGCCGCACGCATTCGTCTGCTGATGAACGTCCGGCTTTCAAGGGAGGAACAGCTGCTGTCCGTCGCGGAGCAAATCCGGAAGCTCGAAGGGGTTCGTTCCGTCGCGGTGGAATGAACCGAAAAACGCAGGGGCGGAGGCACAAGAAGCCATTTTTGCTGGAGGGTTGAACCATGAACGACACTATGCGCATACGGAGGAAAAGTAAATGGATTGCCGGCCTCCTGGCCATGTTCGTGCCGGGAACCGGTCACATGTACCTGGGGCTGATGTTCAAAGGCGTCGCGATCATGATGCTTCTTGGGCTGAATATTTGCGGCATCGTATTCACGGCGGTCGAACTGAACGGAAACGTGCTCTCGATCGTATTGCTCAGCCTGCTGATTCCCATCCTGTATTTTTACAACCTTTTCGATGCGCTGCAGAGCGCCGATCTGGTCAATGACCGCTCCCGCGCGGTGGAATGGGGATACGGCTGGCCCGGCCAGAACGGATGGAACGGGAACGATACGCCTCCGTCTCCCGAAGGCGCGCCGCTCCAGCAGCCCCAGCCTTACCAGGCGTACCAGCATCCGTCCGTTAACGGCGGGGGGACCGGACTTGTGCTGCTTGCGGCCGGGGGACTTGTGCTGCTTACGGTCATCGGCTTTGAGTGGCCGCAGCGGCTGCTGCACGAAACCGGATCGGTCGCCGGCGGGATCGTTCTCATCGCCGCAGGCGTTTTCATGTGGATGAAGGAACGGCGCATGCACCCGGACGGCCACGAGTGATGAATGCTTCTTCCATTGACAATCCGGAAAATTTACACGTACAATGGGGTTAACATACTGAAAGGCTGTGAGGAGCATGGACTCCAGGGTTCATCAGGCCGTGGACCAGCTCAAATCCGGAGGGGTCCGGATGACGCCGCAGCGTTACGCCATTCTTCAGTTTCTGATAGAGTCGCGGGATCATCCGACTGCGGATGACATTTTTCAGGCGTTATCGCCCCAATACCCGAGCTTGAGCGTGGCGACGGTCTACAACAACTTGAAATTGTTCGTGGATGCCGGGCTCGTGAAAGAACTGACGTATGGGGACGATTCCAGCCGCTTCGATGCGGATTTGTCCGACCATTATCATGCCATCTGCACCAATTGCGGAGTGATCGTCGATTTCGACCATCCTCCGGTTCGGGATGTGGAGAAGGCGGCGGCCACCCGGACGGGATTTCTCGTTCAAGGCCATCGCATGGAAGTTTACGGCCTTTGCCCGACGTGTGCGGCGCTCCGAGCTTGACCTTGACTTTGTTTCGAACGATATAGACGCGCGAAGGACATCCTGCGCGCGTTTTTCATTGGAATTTTTCCATTCGAACGGATAAAGAGAACGCTTTCAATCAGATGGCCGGGCTGCCGCGTTGCAACCGGACGACGGTTTCGCTCGTCCATTCTCATGGACAGCCAAGATATGGGGAGAGTGAGCGATTGGAAACGACGTTGATGGCCAGTCGCCGCCGGAGGCGCAGGCGATCGGGGCCGGTATTTTTGTTTTTGCTGCTGGTCGCGGCATCCTGCGCGTTCGTCGTCTGGTGGGGGCTGAATCAGCCGAACCGGAATCATATCGTGCCGGAATATATGGACAAGCCTCATCCGATTATGCTGAACGGCCAATGGATGAAAACCTATGCCCGGGGCGAAGGGGAAGGCTTGCTGATTCCGCTGGAAGCGGCCGAGCAATTGCTGGGCGACGGAATACGTTACGAGAAAGCCGGCGAATCGATTATTTTGACGACCGCAACGAAAGTGCTGCATTTTAAGACGGGCGAATTGGACGCGACGTTGAACCGGAAGCCGTTCGCCTTAACGTTTGCGGCCCAGAAAGTGGACGGAGTTCTGTATTTGCCGTTCGCGCCGCTCGAGCAGCTGTTCGGCATCCGGGCGGAAGCCGGAGCCAAGAGCGGAATCATAACGCTGACCCTGCCGGATTCTTCGCTTCAAAAAGCCAAAGTTCCCGGCAAGGAAGGAGAAGGAAAAGGAGTCAAACTGCGCAGCGGTCCGAGCCGCAAATTCCCAATCGTGGAGGATCTGCAGGCGGGCGCTTCCCTCATTCTCTGGGGCGAGGAGGAAGGCTGGTACAAGGCCCAATCCGCCGAAGGCCATATCGGCTATGTGGCCAAGAAAGATGCCGTCCTTGCGGATATCGAGCGGGTGCCTTCGCCGTCCGAAGAAACCGAGGAGCCTTTTGTGGCCTGGAAGCAGACCGGAAAACGAATCAATATGACCTGGGAGGCGGTCTATTCGGCCAATCCGGACACGTCCCAAATCGGCGAGCTCACCGGCGTCAACGTCGTCAGCCCGACCTGGTTCGAGTTGCAGGACGGAAAAGGCACGATCAAGAGCAAGGCGGATGCCGGCTATTCCGCCTGGGCCCGCGCGAAGGGCATTCAGGTATGGGGGCTGTTCAGCAACGGCTTCGAACCGGACCGGACGACGGAAGCGCTGGCGACCTACGAGAGCCGGGCCAACATGATCCGGCAATTGCTGGCATACGCCAAGTCGTTCCGGCTGCAGGGCATTAATATCGATTTTGAAAATGTATATACCAAAGACAAGGACAATCTCGTTCAATTCGTGCGCGAGATGACGCCGCTTATGCACGAGCAGGGGCTGGTCGTTTCCATCGACGTCACCCCTAAGTCGAACAGCGAGATGTGGTCCTTGTTTCTGGACCGCAAGCGGCTTGCCGAAACGGTCGATTATTTGATTTTGATGGCCTATGACGAGCACTGGGCGACCAGCCCGACAGCCGGATCGGTTTCCTCCCTGCCTTGGACGGAAGCGTCCGTGAAGCGGCTGCTGGAAGAAGACTCGGTGCCGAGGGACAAGCTGATCCTGGGCATGCCGCTTTACACCCGCCTGTGGACGGAAACGCCGGACGGCAAAGTCACGTCCAAAACCATGAGCATGAACGCGGTCAAAGAGCTGCTGAAGGAAAAAAAATTGACCCCCAGGTTATCTTCCGATACGGGGCAGCACTATGTGGAGTACAAGGAAAACGGGGCCACGAAAAAAATCTGGATCGAGGACGCAACCTCTATTCAAGCGCGCGCCGGGCTGGTCAAAAAATACGGTTTGGCCGGAGCGGCCACCTGGCGAAGGGGCTTCGAGTCCGCCGATATCTGGAAGGCGCTGGATCAGGCGCTGCAAAGCTATCCGTAATATAACGAAAGCGCAGCTTCGGGGAAGCCGGTCCCCTGAACTGCGCTTTCGTTTTTTTGAATCGATTCCGTTATTTGGCTTGCGGAGCCGTCTGTTCCGAACCTTCCACTCCGGTCGTCGCCAGAGAAGGGTCCCATGTCAGAATCGTATGGCAGTACATGCAGCGGTCCGTTTGGCCGAGCATTTTGGTGCGCTTTCCGCATTCCGGGCAATCGATGACCGGCGCGTTGGTGGAAAGCATGCCGACCCAAAAATAAATGATCATGCTCGCCATGCAGGCGATCAGTCCGAAAACCATGAAGATGCCGGCAATAATTTTCCCGACCTGTCCGAACATCAGAATCCCGCTCGTGCCGAACACCATCAGTCCCATTCCCCCGAACACCGCCAGCAGCGCCCATGTTCGCAGGGTGGAAATTTTGCTTGCTTTTAACCTCATACCGCGTTGCTCCCGTCGTCTAATTAATGAAGCTTCGGCAGGAAACCGAAACGCTATGTAGAAAGATAAATACAGTCGCACTTCTCATTATAGCCCACAATTCGCGTACAGGCCACTTGTTCGAAACGCAGGCGGTTTTGTCGCGTACAAAGGCGGTGTCGGTCATGAGTCGATTGGATGCAAGTGGTTTGTTCTATACGGATTTATTCAGCCGCGAGAAGGGGTTGATCAGCTTGATGCTGGTGTCGAACCCTTCCGCCCACCACACTCTGATTGACGGAATGGATCGTCTTGTTCTTGCGGTGTGCGAAGAAGTGGCCGACAAACGGGACCTGGAGCATTGGATGTGGGGAGGAACGCGAATTCTCGTTCGCAGGGTGACGAAGAGCCGGCTGGAAAACGAATTGGGCGGCGGGGCCAATACGGGACTTGCGCAGTGGCTGGCGTACGGCGACATCCTGCTCGACCGCAACGGCTACCTCGAAAAGCTGCGGCAATCCGCGAGCAGGTGGCCGGAAGCCGCCAAGGAACGAAGGCTGTTGTGCGAATACTCCGATTTTGCCAAATCGTATTGGCTGGCCAAGATGAGCTTAAGCGACGGACATTTTATGGATGCCTACAATCACGTCCTGATGTCCTTGCAGCATTGGGGGAACCTGGTGCTGATCGAAGAAGGCATGCGTCCCGACAGCAACGTCTGGGAACAGGTGAAGCGGGTCAATATGGGCATTTACAAGCTTTACGAAGAGCTGACCGCCAACGAGGAAACCCTGGAGCAGCGCGTTCGGCTTGTGATGCTGGCTTGCGAATTTTCCCTTGTTACGAAAATGAAAACGTCCTGCGCGCTGCTGCTTCGGCTGCTTGGCAGCCGCCCGGAAGGGTGGAGTTCGGCCGAACTGGCCCATCATCCGGAACTGGCCGGCTTGCCGCTGGACCTGGAATTGATGCTGTTCAAGCTGGTTAAGCGGGGGTACGTGCGGGAAATGACGCGATCGCTTCGGGACCATGTCAGCGGTCTGCTCGAAATAAGGTATGTGGCGGAGCGCTTGAATTGACCATACTTGCTCTTGCCGCCAGGACAACGTCCTGGCGGTTTTTTGTTCTTTTTCTTGAACGAAGCCGAAAGAGAATTTATAATTTCGATAACGATTCTCATTATCGATTTTGAATTTCAATCTCCGCTTGGAGCTGATCGAAAGATGTACGGAAACGAACCGGTAAAAGGGGAATTGCTTTTCCACCAAACTTCCGTCAAGGTGCTCGAAGACCGAACCATCGTCACCGCCCCCGCGGGCCGAGGCGTATTTCGAACCGGACAAAACGGAGAATGGATTGCGCTGGCGGAAGGAATGCCTCCGAAGACGCATGTGAACCGGCTTCAATCGATGGACGGCACCCTCTATGCATGCACGGACAAGGGGATGTTCAAGCTGGAGGAAGAGGTCTGGCAGCCGATGGACATGCCGATGATCTGTTATCAATACAAGGAGACCGGGCACGCCGCATTCGCCGCCACCTCGCGCGGGCTTTGGTGCAAAACCGCGAAAGGCTGGAAGAGCACGGCCTTCCCGCATGCGGCGGTTTATGATTTTTTGTACACGCCCCATTATATTTTCCTCGCTATGGATTGGGGCATCGCCATGTACGACCGGCTTACCTGCACTTGGGAACGGTTTGTGTTGAACTCGAGGATTACGGGACTTGCGGTATTCGACGGCAGGTTGCTGGGCGTTACCGACCGCGGCGGATGGGTGCTTGGAAACAAGAAAGGGAACTTTGACAAAGTCCGGTTTCCCGGCATGTATATCTTCAATGTGGCGATGCGGGAACGTTCCGTTTATGTTTGCGCCGATCGGGGGCTGTACCGGCTGAACATGATCGGGAAGCAGCCCGCGCTCCTGTCCGTATGCATAGGTTGCCCGGTTACGGATCTGGATATAAGGGACGACTGTTTGTATGTGGCGACGCTGAGCGAAGGCGTTCAAACGATCGACATGAGCTGATACGGGCCAATACGGCCGGGGAAGGAGGTTTGAAAATACTGAAAAATAAGATCTTTTATTTTGCGAAAAAGGGCGTTGACGAACGCGCCGGAGTTGTGATAAATTAATTCTCGCCGCTGAGAGATGGCAACGCGAAAGGCGATGTCGAAAAAAAAGCGCGGACGAAATAAAAAAAGTCCTTGCAAATCAGCGAGCAGATGTGATATATTAATCGAGTCGCCGCTGAACGGCGGCGCGATAGCGAAGGCCTACGGGCCAAGCGATTGCTCCTTGAAAACTGAACATCGAGCGTAATTCGAAACACCGTCAAGCAAGAGTTTTCTTGCGAGACAAGCCAGAAGAATTTGGAGCCAAACGGCTCTTCGATAAACCGGTCCG
>Ga0310837_100145_pt1 | contig 79714 bp, 61 predicted proteins | sample SM_ome_5_FD_201315 | JGI IMG/M metagenome (GOLD analysis project Ga0310837, IMG submission 201315) | Sorghum-adapted microbial communities enriched on stacked mutant (SM) sorghum from Joint BioEnergy Institute, Emeryville, California... ...
TCGTAGTTGTCCACGAAGGACGATTTGTCAAACAGCCCTTTGGCGTTGATTTCGTTCAGCTTCTTCCACCAGCGGTAATCCCATTCGCTGCCGGCGTAAATCTTCGCTTCATGCGTCTGCATGTCGACCATGACTTCGCCGTCGTTCGGATAACCGGCCAGGTGGTTCGGCACGTTCGTCGTGGCGAAGAAACGCCAGTCGTGGGTCAGCGTCACGAAGCCGATCAGGTCTTCGTTCGGATGGGCCGCGACGAACCGCTCGATCAGGTCGAAGTATTGGTCGACCGTCTTGATCCTCGGATAGTTGTCCCACTCCAGCACGCGGCGCTGGATCCAGAAGGCGCCCTGGTTGATGTTCGGGTCCGGCATCGGATCGCCCACCGTCGTGGAGAAGGGCAGGATCGGAATCGTGCCGTCGTCCCAAACCATCAGGTTCAGGTAAGGCGCATAAACCCGTTTCAGGTTCGGGTATTCGTCGCTGGTGAGGTACTTCGTCAGGTCAATCAGTGCGCCGGCGTCGATGATCTGGTTGATGCCGGCATCGGGAATGATGACGTCGGGATAGTCGCCGCCGGCCACCATCGTCCCGATCTTCGTGTTCAGGTCGCCGACCAGGTGTTCAATGAAGAAGTTGACACCGGTTTGGTCTTCCAGAATTTTGCCGATGCGGGTCTCGTTCGTGTTGACGTCTTTCTCGCCGGCCACCCCGTTGAAGATCCGGAAGGTGACCTTGTCCAGCACCGGCCCGTCATCGGATCCGCCGGCATTGCCGGAACCGCTGGCGGTCTGGGAGCTCGATCCGCTGTTCGATCCGCCCGACGTGCCGGCGTTGCCGCTGTTGTTGCCGCCGCAGGCGGCTGCGATGACGGAGAGCACCATGACGAGCGCGAGAACCGCAAACAGCATCTTTTTCTTTGCCACTGCGCAGTTTACCCCTTTCAATTTGGAATTGTAAACACTTACATTATAAAAAGTTAAATAGGAGGGGGTTACCCTCCAAACTAAAGAAGTTACTTTGAAAATTATAGATGGGATTGAAGTGTTGCAGAAATTTGACATTATGGATGGTCGGCGGGGAGTTCGACGGGAATTTCGATGCGGATCAACGTTCCTTTGCCCGGGGAGCTGTCGACGTCCAGATGAAATTTGTCGCCGTACAGCATTGTCAACCGGTAGATGACGTTCTGCACGCCGATCCGTTCGCCGATCTCCTTCTCGCTTTCCAGATACCCATGAATCGTTTCCACCTGCTCGCGGCTCATGCCGACGCCGTTGTCCCGCACCGTGAATGCCAGGCGTCCGGGGGCCGGCATCCAGAACCGGATGTCGATCCGGCCGCCCTTTTTCAACGGTTCGATGCCGTGGATGCTGGCGTTCTCGACGAAGGGCAGAAACACCATCTTGGGAATGAGCACCCTTTCGGTTTCCGGTTCCACTTGCAGTTCGAAGGTGAGCCGGTCGCCGAACCGGTATTGCTGGATTTCCAGAAAACAGAGGATGAAGTCGATTTCTTCGGCCACGGTCACCCGATCCTTCTTCCAGGTGAGGGACGATCGGAACAGCTTGGCCATGTTGTGGATGATTTTGGCGGTTTCCGTCTCGTTTTTGATCAGGCTGCGCATGCGGATCGTTTCCAGCGCATTGAACAGGAAATGGGGGTTGATCTGGCTTTGCAGCGCGTTGAGCTGCGCCTTGCGCCGTTCGATTTCCAGGTTTTTGCGCTGGATGTCCGCCTTGTAGACGTCGTCGATCAACCGCTTCAGCTGCAGCGTCATCCGGTTGAATTCCCCGTGCAGCTGGCCGATTTCGTCCCGCGTCTCCACTTCCTGCATCGTGACAAATTGTTCGTTTTTCACTTTCTTCATGTGTTTCAGAATGTTGCGCAGCCGGACGTGCATCGAGCGGGTGATCCAGAAGATGATCAGCGTGGCGAACATCAGGTTGAAGGCGGCGAGCCAGATGACCAGTTCCCTGGATTTGCGGACTTCCCGGAACACTTCCTCGTCGGATACGATGCCGATGACGCGCCAGCCGCGCAAATAACGGACATCGTCGTACACGGTTTCAAACGCGAGGGTGTCTCCCGGCAGTTGCAAATCCTCGTAAAACAGCGTTTCGTCAATCCAATTGAGCCCGGGATCCGTGGCAAATTCAATCTGGCCCAGGTCGTTCAACAAATACACGACCCCGTTCAGATTGAGGTTGTTGAACACGCGTTCGACGGCGGACATGTTCATGTCGATTTTCAGGATTTTTTCGAACTTGTCCGCGTTGTTGATCAGTTTCATCCGCTGGATGATGCTGAATGTGTCGCGGGCGTCTCCCCTTCCGCTGGTCGGCAGCCGGTCGTCCGCCCGGGTGCGCACGAGAATCGGCTGCGTGCCCGTCGTTTCCGACAATTTCTGATACCATTCCGTCTGTTTCACTTCGTCGGTCAGAAGGCCGATGTTGCCGGAATGCAGCAGTGTCGGGTTGTTGACGAAAATTTTGATGTTCTGGACGGCGTTGTAGATGGGCGTGTAGTTGTTGAGCATGTGGCGGAAATAGCTTTCATAGGCGGAGACGTATTCGTGGGGAGTGGCGTATTCCACTTCGAGGAAGGCGTTCACGTTGTAATCGATATGGAGGCCGGAGGACACCGCCACGGCATCCTCCACTTCCGCCCGGAATTCGTTCTTGATCTGTTCCATTGCCCGCTCGATGTCTTCCAGCCTCTGTTCGCGGACGTTTTCCGTCGTCACGTTGTAAAACACGAGATTCGAAACGAGAATGGGAATAAACACGCACAGCAAATAGATCACAAGAAATTTGTCACGAAGTCGCATGTCGTCGAGATGGAACAGCTTCATGGGCCCCTCCCGTTTCTCCCGTTCAGACCAGTTTGTTGCGGTATTCGGTCGGCGTCATGTTCTCGATCTTTTCAAACTGGGTGACGAAATAGTCGGCGTTGTTGAAACCGACCCGGCTGGCGATTTCGTATATGCGCAAATCCGTCCGGCGAAGCAGTTTTTTCGCTTCCCGGATGCGGATGGACAGCAGGAACTCGTTGAAATACATGCCGTACGTTTTCTTGAACAGCTGTCCGAGATAGACCGGGTTCGTATAGAAGGTGGCGGCTATGCTCTTCAGGCTGATGTTTTCGTGATAATGGGCCTCGATGTACTCCTTGATCTTCTGCATCGACCCCTTGATGCTGTCCTTCCGTCTGGCTGAAATTTTGTCCGCGCACTCCATCATGAAGTTCGCAAACAGCCGTTTCAGTTCTTCCGGCGTCAGGCTCAGATCCTGCCAGCCCAGCATGGGCGGAAGATGTTCGAGCTCGGCGTCCTCGATGCCGATCCGGCGAATGTGGTTGAGCACATCCGACACGCTGGCGTGCACGGCCAGCTTGACCGCTTCCGGCGCCAGCCTCAATTCCCGGAAACGGTTGAAAAAGTCGTCGATGGCCGCACGGAGGCTTTCTTCATCCCCTTCCTCCACCCGTTCGTTCAGTTGGCGGAACAAGGCGGGATCCAGATTCATGTAGTTCAGCGGTTCATCCGGCAACCGGTCATGGAAAAGGATGCGGCTGTCGCAGGCGTATTTGTGCAGGGCTGCGGCATTCGCCGTTTGATACGCATCCTTGAGCCCGGCCAAGCCCTGGACGGCGTCGCTGAAAAACAGGTAGACCGGCGCCTCCAGCCTGCTGCCGAGCCGTTCCTGCAGGTGTTGCGCGAACCGGTCCAACCCGTCCGGATCGGAAAACCGGCTTTCCGGAACGATCAGGCCGAACCGCTTGGCATGGGGATGGACGTGCGGGAAACGGTCGCCGCCCATGAGCGCTTTGCCTTCTTCGCGGATGATTTGCCGGACGGCTTCCGGGGGCGGCCCCTCCTTCTCCTGCCACGGATGAAGATCGTTCACTTCGACGAGCAGATAGCGGAATACATCGTCCGGCCGATACCCCTGGCTCTCCGCCCATTTTGCGGTTTCCGTTTCCGGCGCGTCGCCGCGGATGAGGGCGGAAACCATCTGTTCATTGAGCAGGAGGGATTGCCGCTGCCGCTCCAGTTTGTTCCGGTCCAGCTTGTTCGCCAGTTCCTTGAGCACCCGTTCCAGTTCCCCGTCATCGACGGGTTTCAGGATGAAGTCCACCACGCCGTACCGAACGGCTTTCTGGGCGTAGGCGAAATCGTCGTAACCGCTGATGATGATGAATTCCGTATCGGACACGGACTCGTCTTCGCGCACGCGGCGGATCAATTCCAGTCCGTCCATGACGGGCATGCGGATGTCGGTGATGACAAGGTCCGGCTTGTCGCGGCGGACAAGGGCAAGGGCGTCTTCCCCGTTGTCGGCCTCGCCGGTCACGTCGAACCCGCATGCTTTCCAGTCGATGAGGTTGCGCAATCCGATGCGGGAAAACACTTCGTCGTCAACCAGGATAACGCTGTACATGCAAGGCACCTCCGGCAAGATGTAGCAAGGCGACTGGAACGCGGCAGGAAGGCGGGAGCCACCCGCTCAGGCTATGGATGGATTTGGTTCATGTCGGTTGTTGTTTCTATCTTAACACAATGCCGCATGCCTCAGCCACGACATCTCCTTTCCCTTGATCCTTGCACGGTCCGGCGGCCCGTTTGCGGAACGCGGCGGAGCGCACGGGAACCGGATCCGCCGGAAAGCCGTCATGCGGCCAGCTTCGCCCGCCATTTTTTCTTCCGCCAGCGGAAAGCCATGATGATCCCCCTGGTCCATTCGTCGATGATGAAAGAAACGAAAATGCCAAACAGGCCGAATTGCCAATGCAACCCGAGCAGCCAGGCCATCGGGACGGAAAAACTCCACATGCACACAACGCCGACCATCACGGGAAAGTTCACGTCGCCCGCCGCCCGCAGGGAGCCGTTCAATACCAGGTTGAACGCCCTTCCCGGTTCGAGCAGGAAAGCGAGCAGGAGCAGCGTCCGGCCCATCTCCAGCACGGCGGGATCGTCCGTGAACAGATCAAGCAAAAATCCGCCCGCCAGATTGAGGGCGCCGGCCATCAGCACGGCGAACCCGACGGAGACGTACAGGCTGGAAAGGCCGCGCCGATAAGCGCCGTCGTAATCCCGCGCGCCGATGAAACGGGCCACCATGATCTGGGTTCCCTGGGCGATGGAAGAGGAAAACAGCGTCACCAGAAAGATCAGCTGGAGCGTGTACACCCTCGTCACCATCGCCGTGACGCCGAGGGTGGCGATGAAACTCGTGATGACCAGCTGGGACACGTTGTAGGACAAGTTTTCTCCCGCGGTCGGCACGCCGATTTTGAGCAGTCCGATGACGTGCCGTTTTTTCGGCCGGAGCAGGTCGTCCCGCTCCAGCCGGCCGACGGCGCGAATCAGCACCCAGACGCTGATCGCGAGGCCAACCGCCCGGCTGATGACCGTCGACGCCGCCACGCCAGGCACGCCAAGCACCGGCACGCCGAACCAGCCGTACAGGCAAAACCCGTTCAGCACCACGTGAAGGGCATTCATGACCAGGTTGATGACCATGACGTTGCGGGTGAACCCGTAGCTTTTTACCGCGCCCGAGAGAGTCAGCATGAGCGCCTGCAGAAAGATGAAGGACCCGATGATGGTCAAATAGCTTTTGCCGTACCCCATCAGTTCGGCGGGCAGCCCGAGCAGCCTCAGGAACGTTGCCGCCCCCGATGCGAGCACCAGGCTCATCAGAAGCCCGAACACGAGGTTGAGGGAGATGGAAGCGGCCGCCGCTCCCCTCGCCTCCCGTTCTTCCCCTGCACCGAGATGGCGGGAAACGAGGATGGTGGTGCCTGCCGCCACAAAGCCGAACATGAGATTGAAAAACATGAGGATCTGGTTGCCCACGCCGACGGCGGCCACCGTGTCCTCGCTGTAATGGCTGAGCATGAACGTGTCGACGATGCCCATCAGCTGGTTCAGGCCGATCTCGATGAAAATCGGCCAGGTGAGGGAAATCATCGTAAGCTTGCGAACGGCGTTTTTTTGTCCGTTTTCCGGCACCGCCGGCTTCCCTGCGAAACGCGGAATGCCAACGAATCCGAATCGGGTCGGTTTGCGCATGTCGGTCGATCGCCTTTCCTTTGTGTCTTGTTCGTCTGACCATTGTCCCTTGTCGGAAAATGCAAAAAACCCGGGCATCCCAACATTTTATCATGCCTGCGCACGACGGAAAGCGGAAAATGTTGATTCCGCCATCCTCCCGCAACCGGCAGCGGCCAAAAAAAAGAGGCCCGTCCCCGCGGGGGCGGGCCGTGTTGCCTCCGTTTCGTTCCGCGTTATTCGGCTTGTGTTTCCGTCACACGCGGCGGGCCGGCTTATCGTTGGCCAAACACTTCGGTCAGTACCGGCACGATTTGCGATTTGCGGGACACGACGCCCTTCAGCGGAGCACGGCCGTCTTCCAGTTTGACGCCGTATGCCTGTTCAACCGCGTCGGCGGCGGAACCGACGGCGATGCCGACGGAATCGCTTTGCAGGATGTCCGTGATCACGAACAGGAACAAATCCAGTCCCTTGTCGGCGACGATGTGGCCGATCGCTTCCTTGATTTCCGCTTCCCTCGCCAGCACGTCGCCCACATCAACGGTGTTGACCTGCGCGATTTCCACGCGGGCATTGCCCATGGTGAATTCCTTCGCGTCAAGGGAGAGCAATTCGGCGACGGTTTTCTTGCGCAAATCGGCGCCGGCTTTCAGCATCTCGAGGCCGTACGTTTCGGCGTCGACACCGGCAATTTCCGCCAGTTCCCGGGCCGCCGCCACGTCTTCCGCCGTGCACGTCGGCGACTTGAACAAAAGCGAGTCCGAAATGATGGCGGACAACATCAGGCCCGCCGTCTCTTTCCGCACCGGCACGCCGTTTTCCTTGTACAGTTTGAGCAGGATGGTGGCCGTGCACCCCACCGGTTCCGCCCGGTAGTAGAGCGGGTCTTTCGTTTCGAAGTTGGCGATCCGGTGATGGTCGACCACTTCCCGGACGCGCACCTTGTCCAAATCGTCGGCGCTCTGTTGCCGCTCGTTGTGGTCCACCAGGATGACTTCCGCAGCTTCGGCGGACACTTCTTTCACCAGACGGGGAGCGGCTTGTCCGAACGTATCCAGCGCGTACTGGGTCTCGCCGTTGACTTCCCCGAGCCTGACCGCTTCCGCGTCAACGCCGAGCGCCCGTTTCAGTTCGGCATACGCGATGGCGGAGCAAATCGAGTCGGTGTCCGGATTTTTGTGTCCGAAAACGAGTACTTTTCCCATCCAACATTCTCCTGTTCTTCTGGCGATATTTCTTTCGTTAAAACTATACAGCAAAGGGTGTTCTGCCACAAGATGGTATGCCGCTGCCGGGGAAGGCACACGGTTCATGGGGCTTTGGTCCTTCTTTGCCAAAATGTTCTAACACTTTGGGTGCGATATGCTATAATGATTTTGGGTCTTTTTTCGCCTTTTTTCGACACAATCATTCATCCGTTGTTGAAAACGATCAGGGCAAACCGCGCGAAAGCACGGGACGCAAAGCTACAGGGGCTGCCCGGTTTTCATCCGAATGCCTGCCAGCTGCCGTTTTCCCCAAGGTCCGTTTTCGCGCGCCTTCGAAGGAGTCCGGCAATGGCGGCATCGGCTGCGGCGAAAAATCGGGCTTTTTTTATCACGGCCCGGCCATCATTTCGACAGGCCGGCCAGGGAAGGAGGCCGCCGATATGGATCGTCATCCGCGCAAACCTGCTTTGGGACGAATGGGGCTCACGGCGCTGCTGGCCGGTGTCGGCGTGCTTCTGGCCAAGTTCACCTATCCTTTGCTGTACGGCGCGGAGCTCGTCTTTTTCGGCCTGCCCGTATGGTTCGCCTTGCGCCGCCTCTCCGCCGGAGCCGCCATGACCATCGCCATTGTCTCCGCCGCCTCCGGCGTTTTTCTTTTCGGCCTTACCCCGCTCATTGCCCTTTTTCCCCTGGAAGTGCTGGTCGTCGGGCTGCTGGCGCGATGGAAATTCCGTTCCATGATCATTGCCGACCTCGTCTACTGGCTCACGATCGGCGTCTGGCTCATCGGCATCGGCTACCATCTGCTCACGGACGGGGACAGCCCCTATCTGGCGATGTACCTGTTGATCGTGGTCATCAACGCGGTTTTGGCCGTCGTCATCGGTGAATTCATCGCCGATTATTTGCCGGTGCGCTTCGCCTGGGAGGCGAAAAACGCCCGGCTCATTCACCTGGAAGATTCCGTTTTCCATTTTACCGTCGGGCTTTTGGCGTTGCCTCTGGTCATCTTTCTGGGCGTGTCCGGCCTTTTTCAGCAGTACGACGCCAAGCTTGCCAACCGGGCCGAAGTTTTGACGGTCAGCGTCAACGAGTATGTCAACCGGCTTTACGCCGCCGGGCAGACGCCGGAAGAAGACGAACAAGCCGTGCTGACGGAGCGCTTCGAGACGCTGTTCCACACGCTTTCGCCGTACAGCCGGCTCGACTTCATCCTGACCGACGCGGATAACCGCGTCATCGCCGCCAATCTCGACGCCGGGGACGGAGAGCGGTACGACTGGCGGGAAAACGGATCCGTCAAGCCGATCAGGGACAACTTTTTCCTTTGGTTGCCGGACGGAGTGCCGGCCTACAATGGCATCGCAAAGTGGGCGCAAGGTTATTATGTCAGCGAGAGCCGGCTGGAAAGGTTGCCGTACCGGCTGGTCATCCGCCAGCCCGCCGCCGATGTCCAGCAGACGGTATTCGATCTGTATTTCACCGCCCTGCTCTCCACGTCCGTTCTTGTCATGGCAAGCGTGCCGATCGTCGCCTGGCTGGGCAGGCGCTTCGCCGGCATGATCACCCGGATCAGCCGGTTCGCCGTCGCTTTGCCGGAGCATTTGGCAGGCGACGTGAAGCCGGAATGGACAAGCAGCCGCTTGGTCGAGCTGGCTTCGCTCCAGCGCAGCATTTCCGACACGTCCGCCGTGCTGCGGCGCATGTACCTCGAACGGCAGGCGCGGGAAACGGAACTGCGGCGGATCGCCCTCAAGGATCCCCTGACGGGACTCGACAACCGGTACAGCTTCCAACAATATTTGGGAAGCCGTCTGGCCGCGGCGAAGGAAACCGGCGAGAAAGTCGCCTGCCTGTTCCTGGACTTCGATCATTTGAAAACGATCAACGACACCTACGGTCACGAAGCGGGGGACGCGGTGCTCATCGCCTTCGGCGCCCGCCTTCAGGCGTTGGAGGCGTCGGGCGGCAACATCCGCAGTTTCCGGCTGGCCGGAGACGAATTCATCGTCGTGGCCGGAGAACCGCTGCCCGACGGTCCGGAAAACTGGGCGGAAGACGTATGCCGGTCGCTGTCCCGCCACACCGTTGCCGTCAACGGGCGGCACATACCGCTCCAAGCGAGCGGCGGCCTTGCGGTCTATCCGAAGGACGGGGACAGTGTGGATGCCTTGCTGCGGCACAGCGATCAGGCCATGTACGAATCGAAGCGGGCGACCCGAACGAGCGGGCCGTCGATCCGGTAAACCTCTCCGGCCGGAAAGTCACGGCACACCGGTCGGGCCGTCGGACCCGCAATCCGGCCCGCCGCCAACGGCCGGCGTTCCGTCCGGACAGCCGGTCCGGTTCACCGTCCCGGCCGACCGTTGCCGGCATATCGGACAAGCTCGCGATACGGCAAATTGCCGCCGAACAAATCGAGGGCGCTCCCCACCGTAAAATCGAGTTTGCCGCCGGTCAGTTGGCGGAAGCGTTCGACGTCGTCCAGGGAGCGGATGCCGCCGGCGTAGGTGGCGGGAATGGCGGCCCACTCCGCCAGTTGCCGGGCCAGTTCCTCCTGGATGCCGGAACGCTTGCCCTCCACGTCCACGGCGTGCACCAAAAATTCGGCGCAATAGTTTTGCAAATAGGCGAGATTTTCCTTGTTCACCACAAAATCGCTGAGCACCTTCCACTGATTGGTGGCCACTTTCCAGGTGCCGTCGCTCGCCTTGCAGCTGAGGTCGATGACCAGCCGGTCCCGGCCGACCTCGGCCGCAATCTTCTCGAGGCGCCCGTCGTCCAGCCGGCCGTCGCGGAAAATATACGAGGTGACGATGACGTGGCTGGCCCCCCGTTCCAGATAGTACGCCGCATTTTCCGCCGTGATGCCGCCGCCGACTTGCAGGCCGCCCGGCCAGGCGGCCAGCGCTTTCTCCGCCTCCGCTTCATTGCCCGGGCCGAGCATGATGACATGGCCCCCGGTCAAGCCGTCCCGTTTGAACAGCTCCGCGTAGTGGTCCGCGCCGTGGGAGGACACGAAATTTTCCCGTACGCCGCTCCCTGAGCCCAACGTTTCTCCGACGATCTGTTTTACCTTACCCTCGTGCAGGTCGATGCAAGGCCGAAATTTCACCGCGTGAACGCTCCTTTATTCGTCTGCTGCCGGATCCCGCCGACCCGTCGGTCGAACCTTCGTTTACCGGCCGTTATATTGGCAAATTCATCTGCTCCATTATAGCATAACACGGCGCGACTCCAGATCCGGCATGGTCGGCCGAAGGGCAAGCACGATGCCTGCCGCCAGCAACGCCTTCAGCAGGTCCGTCACCAGGAACGGAGCGGCGGCCAGGGCGAACGACTCGGCCAGGGACAGGCCGGTCACCCGGGAAAACCAGGGCACGCCGCCTGCGTAAAGCAGCAACGAACCGAACAGCTCCATGACGGCCGCCAGGGACAGCCAGGCAAGGACGCCCCTCCCCCGGATGCGGCGGGAAAACCATCCGATCAGCCATGCCGACACGGGGAACAGCCAGATGAACCCGGCCGTGCGGCCGGTCATCACCGACCAGCCGCCTTCGCTGATCAGCGGCAATCCGAGGGCGGTCAACGCCAGCACGAGGGCCAGGCTGATGAAGCCATGGCGGGGTCCGAGCAATCCGCCGATCAGCATGATGGCGAAGCTTTGCAGCGTGAAGGGGACCGGCGAAATCCCCAGTGTGATGCGAATGTGACTGAAGACGACAAACAGGGCGGCAAACAGCGCGGTGAAGACGATGCGCACAACGGCCGTCCGCGTCTCGCTTTTTTTCAATTGCCAAATCCCCTTTCATTTGTTAACCTTGATTCGGAAATAGGGTTAACAATTGTCCAACCGGATTCTACCATGCATTGCATCCCGGGGAAAGAGGGATTTTTCATGCCGATCGGCCATCCAAGCCGGAAAGGAGACACGGCGGATTCCGCCGCCTCCCCCCTGGTCGTTGCCGGCGTGCGCGTTGTCGCCGGAGAAGCGGCAAGACCGGTGTTGCACAATATCGATCTGACCATCAGGCCGGGCGAATGGGTGACCGTCGCGGGCGAGAACGGTTCGGGCAAGTCCACGCTCCTCGGTGTGATCGCCGGACTGATCGAACCGGACGCCGGGACGGTGAGCCGCGGTTTTGCGGGAGAAGGGACGATTCCGTGCGTGATGCAGCAAGTCGGCCCCTTTTTTGGCGATACGCCCTGGGAAGAAACGCTGTTCGCCATGGAAGGAAGCGGCGTGCGCGCGGACGCCGTTCCGACGCTGGCGGAAGAAGCGCTCGCGGCGACGGGCCTGCATCCCCTCCGTCACCGTCCGATCGAAACGTTGTCCGGCGGACGCCGGCAACTGGTATCCGTCGCCGCCTGTCTGGCCGTCGGCGCGCCGCTCATCCTGTTCGACGAAGCGACATCCATGCTGGATGGTCGTTCCCGCAGGCTCGTGCTGGAGACGGCTTTCCGGCTTCATCGGGAAGGGGTGTCCGTCCTGTGGGCCACCCATCGGCCCGAGGAATCCGCGCCGGACGGACGGATCGTCGTTTTGCACAGCGGCGAAATCGTTTACGACGACAGCGCCGAATCGTTTTTTTACGGGGAAGACGGGTACGGGCGCACGCCATGCGAACGTTTCGGATTCACCCCGCCCTTCGCCGTCCGCACCGCGCGGGCGCTCCAGCGCCGGGGATGGCGGCCGGCTCCCCTCCCTCTCTTCGGGGAGGAGCCGGCGGCGGTTCGCCTGGAGCCCGCCGCCGCTGCGGACAACGCGCGGAACGTCACTTCCGGACAGGGCGCCGTCGCAAAGCGGGATGACGGAACTTCCGGCGGACGGACCGCGCCTCCCGGACGAAACGCCGCCTCGCCTTCCGCGGGCGGCATCCGCGTGGAACGGGCAACGTACGCGGCGGACGGCAAGCCGGTGCTCGCCGGCATCGATGCCGCGTTTCCGGCAGGGACGATCACCCTGCTGATCGGACCGAACGGAAGCGGGAAAACGATGCTGCTGGAGATGATCGCCGGGCTCCGGAAACCGGACGCCGGACAGGTGTACGTGGACGGCATCGCCCTGTGGCGGGGACGAAAGCCCGACCGACGGCTGCTTCACCGGATCGGGTTCGTCACGCAAAATCCGGAGCAAATGCTGTTCGCCCGCACGGTACGGGAAGAATTCGCCTATTCGCTCAAGCCATTCCGCTGGCCGGAACAACGGCGCACCGCCGCCATGGAACAAGCCGCCGGCCGATGGCTGGGCGGGGAAGGGGACAACGGCGGACCGTCCGATGCCGGTCTCCCTTGTCCGGACGTCCGTTCCGCCGGAACAAGAATGAAAGGCGGGCGGGATCGGATCTTGGACCTGCTCGCGGAAGATCCGCTCACCTTGAGCGGCGGCCGGCGGCGTCGGCTGGCCGTGGCCGCAACGGAAGTGACGGAACCCGACTGGCTGCTGCTCGATGAACCGTCGGCCGGACTCGATCGCTCGTCACTCCGCCGGCTGTTGTCTACGCTCGCGGAACGACGCGCCGCCGGCCGCGGAGCCATCGTGGTGACCCACGACCCGGAGGATTGGCTTTCCCTGGCGGACAGTGTCGTGCTGATCCGGGACGGCCGCGCGATCTGGTCGGGTTCTCCCGCCGAACTGGCCGATCATCCGGAATGGTGGGGCAAAGCCGGCCTGGAGCTCCCCGAACCGCTCCGGACGGCGGAATGGCTGCGCCGGTCCGGATTTCGTCCGCCGTCCGGCTTTCCGGATCCGGAGACGCTGGCGGAGGCCCTGGCGTCCCAAGCGGCGGGATCCATGCCCGACAGGAGCCCGCCCCCGGTTCCGGACGATTCGGCCGCTCGTCAATCGTACGCCGCGGACGGTCGTGATGCGTTTGTTGCCGGCGCAGACGCGGCCTGTTCCCGGCTTGCGGACGAACGCACGCAACCGCTTGCGGATGGCCTCGTTGCCGCGGGAATGGAGCGAGGCGCGGATCGAACCGGGCCGCCTGGCGGAATAACCCCCTCCGTGCCGCAGGCAGGCAGCGGATTGCGGGAACCGGGTTCCGGACGCTTGTCGCCCTTCACCGCGTTCGAACCCCGCGCCCTGTGGCTTGCCTGTCTCGCCGTGACGGCGGGCATCGGGATCCAGACGTCGTGGGCGGGATGGCTGTTGGGCGCCGTCACGTCGCTCCTCGTCATCCGGTGCTCCGGCGTTCCGCCCCGCGTGTTTGCCAAGCCGGCCAAAGCGCTCCTGCTGTTTGCGCTGCTTACTTCCCTGTTTGCCGGATGGTCGCCGTCTTCGGCCGCCGCCTTTGACGCGCATTCGGCCGTCGAAACGTTTCGCCGTTTCAGCAAACTGGCGATGATGGCGCTGCTCGGTTATTCCCTGATGGCCGGCATTTCACCGTACAGGCTCAAACGGTCGCTGGAGAAAGGCTTGCATCCGTTGGCCGGACTCGGCCTGCCGGTCGGGCGGTTTGCCCTCTCCGCCTCCCTGCTCCTGCGCTTTCTGCCGCTGCTGCTCGAATCGTGGGACCGGTTTGCCCGCATCGCCGCATCCCGCGGCAAGCGGCCGGTCAAACCCGGCAGCGTTCCGCTCCCGCTGGTGGCCATGACCGTCGTGCCCTTTCTTCTGGCGCTCATCCGCCTCGGCGAATCGCTTGCCGACATGCTCGCCCTCCGCGGCGCGGGCGGACGCCCGGAGCGAAGCGGACGATTGGCCGCGGGTCAGTCGCCGCGGCATGCGGAGTCGCCGGCCATCGCCCGACGCGGGGCGCCCGGCCGCCGTCACCGCCGACCGGGCGATCCCGCCCCCGCCTTCTCGCGCCGGGATTTGCTGCTGATTGCCGGTTCGGTTTTGCTGTTTGCCCTCTTTCTGTTGACGGAAAATACCGCCTGAACGTCACCGTCCAGGCGGTATTTTCAACTTGCGCCAAAGGGTTGACCGGTTGATGCCCAACCGTTCGGCCGCTTTCGTTTGGTTCATGTCTTCATCACGGAGGACGAATTCGATGATTTCCCGTTCGATCATCTCGAGCGGTTGCCGCAGATTGATCCAGGTACCGGCCTGTGTTTCTCCTTCCCGTACGCCGCACGTGCCCAGCAGCGAAAGCGCGTCGCTTTCCACGAAGGGGCCGGCGGCATGCTTGACGATGGCATCCACTGTATCCCGCATTTCCATCCAATTGCCCGGCCAAGGGTAACGGATCAGTTCCGCCATGACTTCCCTGCGGACGCCGGCGACTTGCTTGCCGTATTTTTCATTGGATTTGGCGATGAAAAGGCGGATGCACGATTCCAGATCGACGGAACGTTCGCGCAGGGGCGGAACATGGACGGATTGCCGCTTCAGCCTTTTGTACAGGACGGCCGCCATCCTTCTTTGTTCGTGCAACCGTCGGGGTTCCTGTTCGCAGGACAAAATCCAGCGAATTTTCCCCCCGCCCAGCGTGTCGGCAAGCCACGTTTGCGCCGCGTCATCCATTTTGTCCACGCCCCGCAAATGGATGACGGAGCCGGCCGCGAGCCGGTCAACCCAACTTTTCAGCACGTCAAGCGTCCTTCCCCCCGGTCGGACCACTTCCAGCTCCAGCGCACCCGGACCATCCCGCAACAGTTCGGCGACCAGCAGCCGCTTTCCGGCGCCTTTTTCTCCATAAAGCAACACCGGTTTGTCCGGGTCGGCCGTGCGGCGCACGCGTTCCAGAAGGCGCGTGAGATGAAGATCGGCATCGATCAGGGGAGGGAACGTTTCCAGGAAGCGGCCGGCATGATGGACAACCAGGCTTTCCTCCGATTGACCGGCCTTGCGGACGAGCACGTAAACATGTGATTCTCCCTGCAATTGCACATGCTCGCCCGTCACGCGGAGGAGGCGGTCATGATCGAGGCGAACCGCCGCGTCTTTCACCGCGGCGACCCGTTTCACAAAATCCCGCAAAAAACGGGATTCGTCGGGTGCCTGGACCATGCTTCGGTAAGCTTCGTTGGCTTCCTGCAATTCGCCGTCTTCCCCGAACAGGGCGGAGCCCTGGGCCATCAGCGTCAACATGCGGCGGTACAGCGTCGCCCGGTTGCGATAACCGGCCATGCCGAGGTGCATCTGTTTCGCCCGGGCGAACGCATCGAGCACGGATTCGCGGCCTGACGTGATCAGGATCGTTTCCATGCCCGCTTCCTTCGCTTTACGCACCGTCACGGCGTCGCCGACGACGATCCGTTTGCCCCGCCGCTTGGCATCGAGAATGGCGGCGTCGACTTCCGATTCGTCTCCGACTTTCCGGCACGGAATAAACACATTCATCAATCCGGCAACCGCGATGACATTCTCGATGATGTTGGCGAAGCCGATCATCTCATACGCGGTCCCGCAACCGTCCAGCAGGGCCACGAGCCGCATGATGTCATAGCCGGACACCTGAATTTCCACGACCGGCAAGGTCGTATGCCGCCGGATCAGCCGGGCGGTGCCGCCGCGGCTGATCACGATGTCGCAGCCCTTCTCTTCGTATCGGGGAAGTTCCGGCAACACCTCATCCAGATCCCCTTGCAGAACCTGGATGTCGAAGTCCTCCAACTCACCGGCGAGTTCCGCGGCAAGACGGGCGAGACCCGGATAGGGAGCCACCACCAGCACCCGGATTTTCAATTTGTGCACCTCCCGTTCATTCCCGTTTCGGCGCCAACTCCACGGCGGCCTGAATGGCGGCCAGCATGCTGCTTTCGTCGCACAGATTTTTCCCGGCGATGTCGAATGCCGTGCCGTGATCGACGGACGTGCGAACGACTCCGCCTTTCAGGCCGACGGTGATGTTGACGCCGGTGTCGATGCCCAACACTTTGACGGGCGTATGACCTTGATCGTGGTAGCAGGCCACCACGATGTCGAAATCCCCCTTGACGGCCCGGTAAAACAACGTATCCGCCGGATAGGGGCCCGACACGTCGATGCCTTCCAGCCGGGCCATGCGGATCGCCGGCACCAGTTTCTCCTCCTCTTCCCCTTCACCGAACAAGCCGTTCTCGCCCGCATGCGGATTGATGCCGCATACGGCGATGGACGGTTTCTCGCGCCCCGCCCGCACCATCGCGTCGTGCGCCATTTTGATGACGTCGTACGTCCGTTGCGGGGTGATCAGATCGATCGCCTTGCGCAAGCCGACGTGGGTCGTCAGGTGAATCACCTTCAGTTTCGGCGAAGTCAGCATCATGGCGTAGTCTTCGGATCCCGTCAAATGCGCCAAAATTTCCGTGTGTCCCGGATACCGGTGGCCGGCAAGATGCAGCGCTTCCTTGTTGAGCGGGGCCGTGCAGATGGCATCAACCCGGCCTTCCTTCGCCAGTTCCACCGCTTTGGCCAAATAGTGATACGCGGCATTGCCGGCCCTTGCGTCAACCCGGCCGACCGGCAAATCATCGGTCAGCAATTGCAGGTCGATGCAAGAGAGGATGCCGGGCCCGAACGTTGCCTCTTCGGGTTCCCGGACCGCTCGGATCTCCAATTGCACACCGGTCCATCCGAGCGCTCTGCGCAGGATGGAGACGTCGCCGATCACGATCGGCCGGCAAAGTTGATGGACATGTTCCCGTGCCAGCGCCTTGACGACAATTTCCGGACCGATGCCGGCGGCATCGCCCATGGTGATTGCGATGATCGGTTTCACGTTGTCACCCTCCCGTAAGGTAATGAATCAGTCGCTGCAAAATGCGTTCGTCGCCGAAACCGCCCGATTTGGTCACCGCATGGATCGGACGGCCGGTTCCGAACCGGATGAGCGGGACGCCGCTCTCCACTTCGTCGATCAGTTCCAATTCATCAAAGCCGAGGGAAAGAAGCACGCCGCGGGTCGTGTCTCCTCCCACCAAAACCAGTTTCCGGACGCCCGCCTCCCGGATGAGGCCGGAGGCCGCGTTTCCAAGGGCGCGGGCCAACCGCCGGCCGACGGCTTTCGCATCCAGGTTCAGCCGCGCGCCGAGCTCGCGGGCGCGTTCGATTTCGTCTGCGCGCGATGACAGAAACAGCGCCGCATGTTTCCCTTCGCGGAGCGCCGCCGTCACCTGCCCGCACGCCCGGCCAATCTCCGCCTCTTCATCCGCAACCTGCAGGAGGCGGCTGCTCGCGAGCTCGATGCCCGCCACGTCTCCGTCCCGGACGATGCGGTCCAATTGGTTCCGGGTTCGCTCGCTGATGCTGCCCGCAACCAACAACAGCGGTTCCCTCTCCCCGATGCCGGCCATGCGTCCGTCCCGCGGGCTTCTCCCTTGCCGCCCGAACAACGCCCCGGCCAATCCGGCGGAACCGCACCAGAGGGCGCGCAGTCCGGAAGCGTGCACGGCATTCACAATGCGGTCCAGATCGTCTCCGCATTCCGCGTCAAAGGTAACGTACGGACAACCGCCGGCGACCAGCTCCCGAATTCGTTCCGCCGCGGCTCCGCTTTCCCGCTTGATCACGTCCGCGGAAACATGCCCCGTCTTTCGTTTCGTTTGGGACCCCAGACATGTCGGCACATGGGAATGGCGGACCGGCGTTTTCGGATCCCGGGCCGCATCCGTCTGATGAAGCGGCACCCCGTCCACGTACAGGATGCCGTCCCGCACCGTCCTGCCGTTGTCCGGATAGGCCGGCGCGATCACCAGCACATCCGGTTTCAATGCGTCATAGGCGGCGTCGATCTCGGCACCGACGTTGCCCCGCAGGGTGGAGTCGATTTTTTTGTACACGAGCCCCGGATCGAGGGGAAGCAGCTTTTCACACAGTTCCGCGACTTTGCGGCGAGCGGTTTCCGGCGAATCGGAACGGCTGTCCGTATCGAAGGCGACGCATTCGCGTTCCGGCCATGCGGATCCGTCCGCCCGCAACCGGACCGCGGCGGGAATGCCCCGCACCACGGCCTGGATGCCCGTGTCGCTTGCTCCGGTCAAGTCATCCGCGATGATGACGATGTTCATGGTTCTCCTCCCTGCTTTGCAACCGGATCTTCCGACGATCCCGTTATTCCCGATTTTGCATGACATCCTAACATACCCTTTTTCATATGGCAACGCTTTATCCGTCAATTCCGAATACTGCGAAGAAATCGTCGTGTTTTGCAACAACCCGGCCCGGAATCCGGCATAAAAAAAGACCGTCCCGGTCATCCGGGACGGTTCCAGGCCGTCGGCCATTTGCTCATTTCCGATGCATCTTGAATTCGAGGAACAAATCGTTGTATCGGGCCAGCATCCGTTTGCCGAGGTTTTCGTACACTTCCAGTCTCGCCACCAGTTCATCGTCGGGGTAAAACCGTTCATCCCCGGTGATGTCTTCCGGCAAAATCTCCATGGCCGTCTTGTTCGGCGTTGAATAGCCGACGTACTCGGCGTTTTGCGCGGCCGCTTCGGGATCGAGCATGAAGTTGATGAAGGCGTGGGCGCCTTCGACGTTTTTGGCCGTGGTCGGAATGACCATCGTGTCGAACCACAGGTTCGATCCTTCCTCCGGGACGACATAGTCGATGTTCTCGTTCTCCCACATGATTTCCGCTGCATCCCCGGACCAGACGAGGGCTACCGCCGCTTCTTCCTGGGCCATCAGCATTTTGATTTCGTCGCCGACGATCGCCTTCACGTTGGGCGTGAGCAAGTCCAGCTTCTCCTTCGCCGCGAGCAATTCCTCTTCGTTCGTCGAATTGAGCGAATACCCGAGGCTGTTCAGCCCCATGCCCATGACCTCGCGTGCCCCGTCAATGAGCAAAATCTGGTTTTCCAGATCCGGATCCCACAGGTCGTTCCAGCTTTCGAACGTCTTGCCGGGCACGAGGGCCGGATTGAAGGCGATGCCGACGGTGCCCCAGAAATACGGGACCGAATATCGGTTGCCGGGATCGAAGCTCAGGTCGAGAAACCGCGGATCGATGTGGACGAGATTCGGCAGCTTGCCGTGATCGAGCGGAATCAACATATTCTCTTCGATCATGCGGGCCACTGCGTATTCGCTCGGCACGGCCACGTCGTAGCTCGTGCCTCCCTGGGAAATTTTGGTGAACATCGCTTCGTTGGAATCGAAGGTTTCATAGACGACTTTGTATCCCGTCTCTTCTTCAAACCGCTCGATCAGTTCTTCGTCGATGTAGTCGCCCCAGTTGTAGACGGTTACCGTGTTGTCGCCCCCGTACCCTTCGCTGGCGTTGAGCACGTGGACCAGGTACATCAGGCCGAAGGAAACGGCAAACACGGCAACGAACGCGCGCGTCAGCTCTTTCATGCTTTAACCCCCGATCCGCCGTTTTTCGCCGTCGCCGCTTTCATGTTGATGAAGTAGTACCCCACCACCAGAAGCAGCGTGAACAGGAACAGCAGCGTGGACAGCGCGTTGATGGACAGCGAAATGCCCTGTCGCGCCCGCGAATAAATTTCCACGGACAAGGTGGAAAAGCCGTTGCCCGTCACAAAAAACGTCACGGCAAAGTCATCGAGGGAATACGTGAGCGCCATGAAAAACCCGGCGAAAATGCCCGGCTTGATGAACGGCAGCACCACCCGGGTCAGCACCTGCGGCCAGCTGGCCCCGAGGTCCTTCGCCGCGTCGATCAGCGACGGGCTCATTTCGTTCAGCTTCGGCAAAATCATCAGCACGGCGATCGGAATGCTGAAGGCGACGTGGGACAACAGCACCGACGTGAATCCGAGCCTCAGGCCGACCAGCGTAAACAAAATGAGGAACGATGCGCCGATGATGACGTCGGGGCTGACGATCAGCACGTTGTTCAGCGTGAGCAGCGTGCTGCGCGCCCGCCTGTTCTTCATATAATAGATGGCCAGCGCGCCGAACACCGCCACGATGGTGGCAATGGCGGAGGACAGTAGGGCGATGATCAGCGTGTTGAGCACAATGATCAAAAGCCGCGTGTCCTGAAACACTTCCGCATACCATTCCAGCGTAAAGCCCTCGAAGGAATGCATCGTGCCGGCGCTGTTGAACGAATAGAAAATCAGGTACGCGATCGGCGCGTACAAAATGACGAACATGACCGCCAAATAAACGGTCGCCGTTTTGTTCCAACGTTTCGCCACGTTATCTCACCCGCTCCCTGCGGCCGCCGATCACCATGATCACGGCCATCACCAGAATGAGGAACACGGCGATCGTCGCGCCCATGCCCCAGTCCTGCGTCACCAGGAAATGCTGTTCGATCGCGGTGCCCAGCGTGATCACCCGGTTGCCCGTAATGAGGCGGGTAATCATGAACAGGGACAGCGACGGAATGAAAACGGCCTGGCAACCCGCCGACACCCCGTTCAGCGTGAGCGGGAAAATGACCCGGCGGAACGTCTGCCAGCCGCTCGCTCCCAAATCCCGGGAAGCGTCCACCAGATTGGAGGGCAATTCCTCCAGGGCGTTGTAAATCGGCAAAATCATGAACGGAATGAAAATGTAAACGGCCACGAAAATGAAACTGAAATCGGTGAACAAAATTTGCTTCGTTCCGATGCCGACAAATTCAAGGAAAGCGTTGACCGTGCCGTACGTGCCGAAAATGCCGAGGAAAGCGTACGCTTTCAGCAGCAGGTTGATCCACGTCGGCAAAATGATCAGGAGCAGCCACAACTGTTTGTGCTTCGTCTTCGTCAGCAGGAAGGCGGCCGGGTAGGCGATGAGCAGCGAAAACAGGGTGATCAGGAACGCGTACCAGACCGAACTCGCCGCCATCCGGAGATACACCGGCGTAAAGAACTTTTTGTAGTTGTCAAACGTAAAGGCGCCCTCAATGTCAAAGAAGGAATAGTAAAGCACGAGCAAAACCGGAATGACGACAAAAAGGGCGATCCACAGCACGTACGGGACGAGAAACAGCGTTCGCGATCTACTTGCCATGGCCGACACCGACACCCTGCGGCGGTTTCGCCTGTTCGTAGGCTTCCAGCCGCCGGTCAAATTCGTCTTCCGTCTCGCCGAACCGCATGACGTGGATCGCCTCCGGTTCGAAATCGAGCCCGATCTCGTCGCCCACCTTCGCCTTGCGCGTCGAATGCACCATCCATTCGTTGCCGGCTTCGTCAATGCCGATGATCTCGTAATGGACGCCGCGGAACAGCTGGGTGTCCACTTTCACCCGGAGCTTGCCCCGGTCGGGCGGCACGATTTCCAGGTCTTCCGGACGGATGACCACTTCCACCGGTTCGTTTTCGTTGAACCCCTTGTCCACACAATCAAACCGTTTGCCGGCAAATTCCACCAGATTGTCCCGGATCATGCGGCCGGGCACAATGTTGGACTCGCCGATGAAATCGGCCACAAACCGGTTGATCGGTTCGTCGTAAATGTCGTTCGGCGTACCGCTCTGCTCGATGCGCCCTTCGTTCAGGACGATGATCTCATCGCTCATGGCCAGCGCTTCTTCCTGGTCATGGGTGACAAAGATGAACGTGATGCCGAGCCTGCGCTGCAGTTCGCGCAGTTCATACTGCATCTCGTAACGCAGTTTCAGGTCCAGGGCGGAAAGCGGCTCGTCCAGCAAAAGCACTTCCGGCTCGTTGACGATGGCCCGCGCGATGGCGACGCGTTGCCGCTGGCCGCCGCTCATTTCGCGCACTTCCCGGTTTTCGTAGCCGGACAGGTTGACGAAGCGGAGCGCTTCCTTCACCTTTTGATCGATTTCTTCCTTGCTTTTCTTTTTCACGCGCAGTCCGAACGCCACGTTTTCGAAGACGTTCAGATGCGGGAACAGGGCGTAATCCTGAAACACGGTGTTGACCTGCCGCTCGTTGGCGGGAATCCGGTTTACCAGCCGTCCTCCAAGATAAATGTTGCCCGCCGTCGGCTCGATAAATCCGGCGATCAGGCGAAGAATCGTCGTCTTCCCGCAACCGGAAGGGCCCAGCAGGGTGTAAAACTTTCCGCGCTCCATTTCGAAACTGACATCTTTGAGCACGACGGTGTCATCATCATATTGATGACTGACTCCTTCGAAGCGGATAATCGCTTCTTTCGCCATCTGGCACTACCCCTCTCCATCGGCAATCATCAACACAATCCCCTTCATTATAATAAGATTCATCCGATTAGGCGACAGGTTTGCCGACATTTTTTTCATGCCGTCTGCCCGCGTCCCGACGCGGTTTCCGGATGAAGGCACGCGTGGGAAATGTCACGCCCGTTTCCCGTTTAGTTTGCCCCGCGCGTGTCCAATTTTGCGAAAATGCTCCCTTTTTCAAAAAAACGGGGCCCATCTATGAGATCGGTCACACCGTTTTGGCGCAAAACCTGTAAAATGGGTCATGAAAGGGATTGTGATTCACTTCACAATCTGTGGATCAAAAAAACAAAATGGAGGAAACCGCGATGAAGAAAACAGCTTCGATCCTGGCGTCTCTTCTTCTGGTTGCCGTCATGGCCGGATGCGGAGACAACAACACGGGGGCAGGCAGCGCGACGGATCCGAATCCGCCCGCAGCCGGGCAAACGCAACAGCAAGAACCGCAATCGGAACCCGCCGCCGAAACGGGCAAATACGCTGACGGGGTCTACTATGCGGAAGGCGAATTCAACAACGGTTGGAAAGAAATCGTCGCCCTGAAGGTGGAAGGCGGCAAAATCGTCGACGTGGAATGGAACGCCCTGCCGGAAGCCGGCGGCCTGGACAAGAAAAATTTTGACAAAGCGGGCAAGTACGGCATGAAAGAAAAAGCAGGGGCTCAAGCCGACTGGTGGGAGCAAGCCGAAAAAGCGGAAGCTTACCTGATCGAAATCCAGGACCCGGCAGCCATCACCTACATCGACGACCAAGGCCATACCGATGCCATTGCCGGCGTATCCGTCCACGTAAACGGACTTTTCGATCTGGCCCAAAAAGCGCTCGCCGCAGGCCCGGTTGAACCCGGTCCGTACAAAGACGGCACGTACTACGCGGAAGAAGAATCCTTTGCCAACGGCTGGAAATACACCGCCACGATCACCGTCCTCAACGGCAAAATCATTGCCGCCGACTGGAACGGCATCAACGAAAACGGCGGGCCCGACAAAGACACCGTTTCGGCAAGTGGCGAATACGGCCTGGTGGCCAAGGGCGGCGCACAGGCCGAATGGCACGAGCAGGCCGCGAAGGCGGAAGCGTTCCTGATCGAGAAACAGGATCCGAAGGCCATCACCTACACGGATGACAAGGGCCATACCGATGCCATCGCTGGTGTATCCATTCATGTTTCGGAATTTTTCGAGTTGGCTGAAAAGGCGCTTGAAGGAGCAAAATAACGTGCACCATACCGTTGGCGCGCCGCGGGCGCGGCGCGCCACACCCTGGTGAGAACGGGGGGAGAAGCCATGAAACAGATCGTAGTGCTGGGCGGCGGCTACGGCGGCGTCCTGACCGCCAAAAAGCTGGCCAAACGCTTGAAAAAACAACCGGACACCCGCATCGTGCTGATTGACAAAAAACCGTACCATACGCTTTTGACGGAGCTGCACGAAGTGGCGGCCGGCCGCGTTGACGAATCCAACATCAAAATCGGGCTGAAGGACATTTTCGGCGGCTTCCGCAACGTGGAAGTGGTGCTGGACAACATTTCCGATGTGGACTTCAACTCCCGGACGCTGAAAGGCGAACGGCAAACCTATTCGTACGATTACCTGGTCATCGGCACCGGCAGCAAACCGACCTACTTCGGCATTCCGGGCGCCGACCGGCATTCCTTCACGCTTTGGTCCTTCGAAGACGCCATCCGGCTGCGGGAACATACGATGAACATGTTCCGGAGCGCGGCCAAAGAAACCGATCCGGCCAAACGGAAAGCGATGCTCACCTTCGTCGTCGTCGGCGGCGGATTTACCGGCGTCGAAATGATCGGCGAACTGGCGGAATTTACGAAGCAATTGTGCAAAGAGTATCAGATTGATGAACGGGACGTGACCCTTCACCTGGCGGACATGATGCCGACCATCCTCGGCAACCTGCCCGAGGCGCTGATCAAAAAATCGGTCAAACGCCTGCAAAAAATGGGCGTTCTCATCAGCACCGGTTCGCCGATTACGGAAGTGAAGGAAGAAAGCGTCATTGTCGGCGGCAAGGAAATCAGCTCCCGCACGGTCATCTGGACGGCCGGCGTGGAAGGATCCGATCTGGCGGAAACGATCGACGCCGAAAAGCAGGCGCGCAATCGGATCATCACCAACGACAAACTGCAGTTGCCGAATCATGACAACGTCTATGTGGTCGGCGACAACATTTTTTACATTCCCGAAGGCGAAGAAAAACCGGTGCCGCAAATGGTCGAGAACGCGGAAAATTCCGCTCCCCTCATCGCCCACAACATCGTGGCCGACCTGACCGGCGGCACCAAGAAATCATACAAACCGGCTTTCCACGGCATGATGGTCAGCATCGGCAGCCGTTACGGCGTCGCCAACGTCGGCACGCCGGCGCGCAAGTTCCAATGTTCCGGCTGGCTGGCCATGTTCATCAAGCACATGATCAACCTCGTGTATTTGATCCAGGTGGCCGGGTTTTACAAAGTGTGGCAATACCTGATCAACGAATTTACGCTGGTGAAAGGCAACCGCAGCATTCTCGGCGGCCATTTCGCCAAACGTTCGCCCAATTTCTGGCTCGTTCCCCTGCGCATTTTTGTCGGATGCCTGTGGCTGAAGGAAGGCCTCGACAAATTGTCCAAAGTGTTGGACGATCCCGGCAACATCTTCCTGATTCCGGCCAAGGTGACCGACGGCACGTCGGGCGCTTCGCCTGCGGCGGAAGGCGCGGCGGAAGCGGTGGAAGCCCTGTCCGTTCCCGACTGGATTTCGAACATCGTGGACTGGTCGATGGATCTGATGTTTTACAAGGCGGACGGCAGTTTCACCGCCCTCGCCCCGGTTTTCCAAACCGGCATGGTGTGTGCGGAGATCGTGATCGGCATTCTGCTCATCGTCGGCCTCTTCACCGCCCCGGCTGCCCTCCTCAGCGTCCTGATGGGCGTCATGATCTGGTCCAGCGGCATGGCGGCGCCCGAGATGGTCTGGTACATGCTGGCGGGCATCGCCCTCACCGGCGGCTCGGGCAGCACCATCGGTCTCGACTATTATGTGTACCCGCGGCTGCTGCAACGCTGGAAAAAACTCAGATTCGTGAAACGCTGGTACCTGTATTCGAAATGATGCCGGAAGCGGCATATTCCCGGAGCGTAAATCGGCCACAGTGCCCTTTACGCTCTTCTTATCTTCAATTAAACTAGGGAATGACCGGCATGAACGCTGTCGTTTCATGACGAGAGGAGGAGTCTTGAGATGGACAAAAAGCTCCTTCGCGATGCGCTGGACTTGTTGTCCAGGGAACAGCCGGCCCAGTTGGAGATGGAGTTGGACGGAGAGACCGTGCGGGAAATCGTCGAGCTTCTTCAGTCGTATCCGATCAGCTATTCACGCAAGCTGACCGTCCTCGCCTGCAGCATGCTGATTTACTCCGCCATCTCCAAACATCTGGACCTGTCGGCCGAAGATGACCGGGCGCTCAGCCGCGGCATCCTGAACGGTGATTACCTGTTCGGCCTGTATCACCGGCTTGCCGCCGATCGCAACGAATGGAAACTTCTCGTCCATTTGTCCCTGTTCAACAAAAGAATGCAACTGGCGCTTGTGGAGGGCCAAAATTCGCGGCAGGCATTGTTCGCCTTCCTGAAAAGGGAAATCAAGTCGTATCTGGATCGTTACAGCGCGTAAGAAGTGCACAAGGAGGTGGCGGACGGATGGCAAGAGCCGCCCTGCCCGAACGGCTCGGCATCGATCTTGCGGCCATCGATGCCATACTGGAGAGCGTCGTGGAATCCGACGAAGAATTGCCGCGCGGCTCCATCGTGTACGAAAGCATCATCGACCTGATCCGCGCGGGCGGCAAACGGCTTCGGCCGATCATGGTCATCGTCGGCGGCCGGTTCGGCGATGCCTCCCAGGCGGGCAAAGTGATGCGCACCGCCGCCCTGTTCGAATACATTCACATGGCATCTCTGATTCATGACGACATCATCGACAATTCCGATACCCGGCGCGGCCGTCCGGCCCTGCACGTGAAGACGAACGTTCGCACCGCGCTGCACGTGGCCAACTACATGATGGCCCGCATCGTCGAATGGTCCTCCATGAACGAACGCCGCGAAATCAGCGAGGAAGACGCCTATCGCTGCGCGGAAATTGCCGGCATTGTCACCGAACTGTGCCTCGGCGAATTCAAACAGCTGGACACGAAATTCAACTTTTCCCTGACGATGGAAGAATATTTGGACAAAACCCGGCGCAAAACGGCCCTGCTCATGGCCGAATGCCTCAAGCATGGCGCCAAAGCCGCCAAAGCGCCGGAAGACCTGTACGAGTTGCTCCATGAGGTGGGCGAAGCGCTGGGCATGGCGTTCCAGATCCGCGACGACTTGCTCGATTTTACGCGATCGAAAGAATCGATCGGCAAACCGGCCGGCGCAGACCTTCGCAACGGAAACATCACGCTGCCGGTCATCGTGGCCCTCCGGGACCCCGAACTGGCCCCCCATATTCTCCGTCTCGGCACCCATTCCTCCGATGAAGAGATGGAACGGGTCATCCACCGGATCGCTGCCAGCCGGGCCATTGACGATGCCCGGGAAATTGCCCTCGCCTACGCAACGAAGGCGCGGGAGACGATGCTCGCCCTCCGCGCCCACCCGGCGTATCGCGATCTGGAAGTTTTGGCGGACCACTTTCTCGATTGATGAAGATCCGGCCTCATCCATTGCTCGTTGGATCCATTCGTGAATCATCTTTTCCGGCAACAAAAACCGGCGCCCGGTGAGCGGGCGCCGGTTTTTCCGTTCCGGCCGCAAGGCCGGGATCCCCGTTCAGCCGATGAAAGCCCCGCATGCGGCGGCCACGATCATGGCAACGCCCAGCAGCATGTACGACTGGACGGTGCCGGCGTTGGCGGCGAGGAACCCCCGAAAATTGTCAAGGTTGTTTGCCGCGGTCCGGACGTTGCGCTTTGCGATCGGAACCGTCACGAGCCCGAGCAGCCAGAACGGGTTCCAATCCGCCACCGCCAACACCGCCAGGCTCACGAAAGCGCAAACGTACAACGCCGCATACACCTTGATCCCCTTTTGCTTGCCGATCCGCACCAACCAGTTTCGTTTGCCTCCGAGCTTGTCGGCCTCGTAGTCCGGGTACTGGTTGATCCAGATCAGGTTGGCGATGAAGAAGCCGATCGGCAAACCGACGAGCGCCGCCACCGGATCAAGATCGCCGGTCAGGTGAACGTACATGCCGAGGGTCATGAGCGGTCCGAACGCCATCCCGACGGCGAATTCGCCCAAACCGGTATAATTGAATTTGAACGGCGGCAGGCTGTAAAACACCGCCAGGGCACCGCCCAGAAACCCGATCCACAGCACGTGCGGTTCATGGTATATGCCGACCATGATGCCGATCACCATGGCCAAAGCCAGCGTAATGAAGGCGATGACGGCATTTTCCGCCACGGACAGTTTGCCGTCGACAATCGTCTTTTTCCCACCGCTGAAATCGTTTCGCTTCTCGGGCGGAATGGATCCGTCGATGCCGCTGATCCAGTCGATGCATTCATTGACGGCATTTTTGCCGATTTCGATCAAATAGATGGCCAGGAAAGCGAGCAGCATCCATCCCACGTCGATCGTCCCCGTCTTGGCCCAGGCCAGCGCCGTCGCCACGACAAGCGGCACCGTCGAAGCCACCCAGATTTTGGGATCGGCAATTTGCCAAAAGCCTTGCCAAATCCTCACCGCGGTTTTCTCCATCTTCGTCATCCCCTCAAGTCTTTTTCAAGATTGCAACCGGTTGGCGCCCGCCATGGCTTTACAGCCAGACGGCGAACGCCACCGGCAAAAGAAACAGGATCAGGTATGCCGTATCGGCCGTTTGCCAGCGAAATGCCCGGTAACGGGTGCGCGGCGCACCGATGCGGTATCCGCGCGCTTCCATCGACTCCGCAAGCCTGAGGGAACGGCGGAACACCGAGACGGTCAGCGGCGCCAGCAAAGCGAGCATGGCCCGGGCTTTCCCGGCCAGCGATTTGTCCTGCAAGTTGAGGCCGCGGGACACTTGCGCCTTGTAAAGCCGCTCTCCCTCTTCGAAAATGGTCGGAATGAAGCGCAGCGCGATGCCAAGCATCACGGTCAGCCTGTCGGACGCCGCTCTCCCGAACGGGCGCAGCAGCCCGCCGATGGCCCGCGTCAACTGATCCGGTTCCGTGGTGAACGTCAGCATGGCGGTGAACGAGATGAACAGCATCATGCGCAAGGCGGAAATCAGACCGCTGTCAAGCCCGCCCGAGTAGACGGTCACGGGACCGGCCTCCAGCCATTTCGTTCCGCTCCGGTCAAACAGCATTTGAAACAAGGCGACGAACACGACGAGAAAAAGAAGAGGCCGGATCGCTTTCAGGTAGCTTGCGAGCGAAATGCGGGAAGCGAGCATGAGGATGACCGCGAACAGGGATACCGCCGCCGCTTCCGCGTATCCGTCAATCAGAAATACGGCGATCATGAAAAGGAACATGGACAGCGTCTTCGCGCGGGGATCGCGCCGGTGAATCGGCGACTCCCTGGCCGCATACCTGCCGAGCGTCAGCTTTCCGTTCATGTCCGGTTCCCTCCCGATTGCCGGGCCATGCGAACGGCCCAGGCAGCCAGCTCTTCCGCGCGGTACAGCGGCGGCGGCGACGCATCCCATTTTTCCGCCAGCATCGCCGCAAGCCGAACGGCCGGCGGCGGCGCAAGACCGGCAGCCTCCATCACATCCGGCCGTCCGATGAGCTGCTCCGGCGTGCCTTGAAACAGCCGCTTTCCGTCGGACAGAACGACGCATTCGTCAGCCCGGCCGAGCACATCCTCCAGCCGGTGGGTGATCGTGATGACCGTTTTGCCCCGCTTCCGGCACAATCCGGCGAGAAGCGCCATCAGTTCGGCGCGGCTTTCGGGATCGAGGGAAGCCGTCGGTTCGTCCAGCGCCAACAGATCGGGGTCGGCCGAGAGCACGGCGGCGATGGCGACTTTCCTTTGCTGGCCCGAACTGAGCTCCAGGGGGCTTTCGTCCATGAGGCCGAAGATGCCGAGCGCCCGCGCCGCTTCTTCGGCCGCCCGTGACGCCCCGCTTTCATCCAGCCCGAAATTGAGCGGCGCATACAGCAGTTCTTCCCGGACGGTGGCGGCGAACAGCTGCTGCTCCGGATATTGGAACACGATCCCCGCTTTCCGTCGCAAAGCGGCCGGCACGTCGCCCGGTTTGCCCGGCCCGAGTTCGTATTCAAAGATGCGCACGCGGCCCTCGTCGGGGCTGAGCAGCCCGTTCAAATGCTGCAACAGCGTCGATTTGCCCGATCCCGGCGCGCCGAGCAGCACGGTCAGCCGGCCGGGCGCAAACCGCACGTCCAGGCCGTCCAACGCAACGGTCATCCGATTTCCGTCCCGAAACCGGACGGTGACTTGTTCGAAAGTGACGCCCACAGCGCATCCACCGCCTTCCGTTCATCCGCATGGAGGCCGATTGGCCGGCCGAGGCGGGCCAGTTCCCGGCAGAACGCCAGCACGAAGGGGGGCGCAATGCGGCAATCGGCCAGAAGTTGTTCATCGGCGAGCAGCCTCTGCGGTTCTCCCTCGGCCATTACCCGGCCTTCCGCCACCAGCACGAGCCGGTCGGCGAGCATCATTTCCTCCGCGTCGTGGGTGACGGACACGATCGTGTATCTTCCGGTGGAGCGGAGGCGATTGACGAAGGTGCGGAAGTGGCTCCTCGCCCGGTCATCCAACATCGATCCGGCTTCATCCAGCAGCAGGATGGACGGCTCCATGGCCAACACCGCCGCCATGGCCGCCAGCTGTTTCTGTCCGCCTGACATGGCGGCCGGATGCCGGTCCAGCAAATGCCCGATGCCGAGAAGTTCGGCATAACGCAAAATGCGGGCTTCCATTTCCTCGCGGGAAAGACCGAGGTTCTCCAGTCCGAAGGCGATGTCGTCGGCCACCGTCAGCCCGACAAACTGGTCGTCCGGTTCGGAAAACAGCATGCCGATTTTGCCGCGGATGCGGGGAATCGAACGGGCGTCCAACCGTTCGCCGTCAATGCGGACCTCCCCCTCGTCGGCCGCCAGCAGTCCCGCAATCAGGCGGACGAGGGTCGATTTGCCCGATCCGTTGCGGCCGGCCAGGCACACCCATTCGCCGCGGCGGACGGTCAGGGACAATCCGTCAAGCGTACGAACCGTCGATCCCGGACGGCGGCAGGCGACGTTCCGGCACTCGATGGCGGGCACATCCGCTCCGTCCGTCACCCCGTATTGTCTCAAGTCTTGCCGGTCGTTGTTTGTGAAATTTATCACGTTCCATCACGCTCCAATGCCGCCAGCTCCCGGAACAGGCCGATGCGGGACAGCGTCCCGATCAGGTAACGGGCCGCCATACCGACGAACACGCCCGTTACGACGCCGGCCACCAGCAGAACGGGCAGATAGAAGTAAATCCTGCTGGTGCCGAGCACGACGGCCGCCGCCGTCAGCTGCCCCAGATTGTGCGCCACGCCGCCCGCCACGCTGACGGACACCAGGCTGAACGATTTGCGCGCGAACCGGAGCATGAGCCACATGACGAGAAAGCTGGCAAGGGCGCCCATGATGCTGAATAGAAACGTGGAAAAGGTGCCCAAAATAAAGGCGGTCAACAGCGTCTTGACGATGATCAGCCAAAGGGCATCCCGGGCGGAAAAAAACCAGAGGCACGTCAGCACGAGAATGTTGCCCAGCCCGGGCTTCGCTCCGGGGACGGCCACCGCGAATGGAATCATCGATTCCAGGATGCCCAGGACGACGGCCAGGGAAGCGAACACGGCAATGACGGACAGTTTGCGCAAGCCTGCGGCATCAGTTGACGACGGCATCAAGCTCCGCCTCCTCCCCGGCATCGCCGATCACTTCGACAAACAAGCGATGCGGCAGGCAGGTGATCGTTTGGTGGGGCCGATGGACGTGCCCGAACCCGATGCACAGCTGGTCGGGGCAATCCGCTTCCACCATTTCGATGCCGCCATCGCGGATGCGCAACAAGTTGTAGCCCCGTTCGGTGCGAATTTCGATTTCCCGCCCTTCATCGGAGAGATCGACGGTCATGTACGGTTCGCCGTCGACTTCGATGACCGCCGTCTTTCCGGCGGCTGCGCCGCTCATGAAACGGGGGATGGCAAAGGCGGCCAACCCGGCGGCCAAGAGAAGGATGAGCAAAACATCGCCGCGCTTCAACATGTCCATCCCTCCCGATGCGGGCGTGAGAATCGTTCTTACCTACATTATGGTTTGTCGGGTAAGCCGCAAATATGACTTACGTCACACAGGCTTGCCGATGGATTTGATAAATTAGGAAAAAATGACGGGGGGTTCAACATGCGTCGATCACACTTGCCGTTGTCGGCTCTGGTCTTGTCGATGCTCCTCTTCTTTGGAGGATGCGGCAACGGGGCCGAGCAAACCGAATCCGTCACTCCCGTTTCCGAAACCTACTTCATTTTTGACACCATCGTGCAAATCCGTTTGTATGACGAATCGTTTACGGAAGATCAATTCGCCGCCATCGGCGCCATCCTGGAACGGATCGACTCCCGTCTCAACCGCCACGAAAGCGGATCGGAAATCGAACGGGTCAATCAAAACGCCGGCAAGCAACCGGTACAGGTGTCCGAAGAAACGTTCAGCGTGGTGAAAACGGCCCTCGAATATGCGGAGTGGTCGCAAGGCCGCTTCGATCCGACCATCGGCCCGCTGGTCGACCTGTGGGGCATCGGGAACGAAGGCGCATCCGTGCCCGCGAAGGAGCGGATCGAAGAACTCCTGGCTTTGGTGGATTACCGGCAAGTGGAACTCGATCCGGTATCCCGCACCGTATTTTTGAAAAAAACCGGCATGTCCCTCGATCTCGGCGCCATCGGCAAAGGTTACGCCGCGGACGTCATCGCCGCCTGGCTGAAGGAGAACGGCGTGCGGAGCGCCATCCTCGACCTGGGCGGAAACCTGGTGGCCCTTGGCGAGAAACCGGGCGGCAAAGCGTGGTCCATCGGCATCCAGGATCCCGCGGAAAACCGGGGCGAACATCTCGGCATCGTGCCGGCAAGGGATCTGACCCTTGTTTCTTCCGGCATTTACGAACGGTATTTCATGCAGGACGGCAAGCTTTATCATCATATTCTCGATACGGAAACCGGGTACCCCGTGGACAACGACCTGCTTTCCGTCACCATCGTGACGAACCGGTCCACGGAAGCGGACGCGCTGTCCACGTCGGTGTTTGCCATGGGGTTGGAACGGGGAATGGCCGCGGTGGAGAGCAGGGAAAACACGGAGGCCATCTTCGTCACGAAGGACAACAAGCTGTACGTCACGAGCGGCCTTGCCGATTCGTTCACCGTCACGAACCGCTCTTATGAACGGATCGAATAGCGCCGTGCCGGATTTGCCCGCGGTACGCGCGCCGTTTCAGGATGACGGAATAACGGAAGTTTCTTCCGTTATTTGCCCCCAAACGTCCTTCCGTTATTCCGTTCAAAACACCCGCTCCGGTGTTTCGCGGACAGCGGGTCCTCCTCCCGCAAATCTGCCCATGCCGGTTACATCTCGAGAGCCCGGCGCCGTGAGAAAGCCTGCACCCAAATGCAAAAGGGCTTTCCCCTTGCGGGGAAAGCCCGTCGATCCCGAATCTTGCCCGGTTCCTCTTATTGACTTCATGGCAAACGCGCCGCGATGATGGGCGGCGGGAGCAACCGGCAACCCCCGTGCTCAACGGATAGGGGTGTTCCGCCCCCGCTGTTTCAGCTTGTTGCGGCGCTCGCTGAGCACTTTGAGCCGTTTCTTGAGTTGTTCCTGCCAGACCACATCGTCCAGTTGGCGGGCGAACGTGAGCAAATCGAGGGCCATGTCGATCTGCGTGCGCACGACGTCCATCGGGTCTTCGAATTCCGCCGAATTGACGCAGTTTTCATACAGCCATTCCTGGTCCGTGAAATCGACGTAATCGGCGAAATCGACGTCCCTGGCCCCGTCGCCGCTGGCGAACTCGGCCAATATCTCATATTCGTTCTCGACCAGGAAATGGACCTTCGTGCGATGGCACACCGGGCAAAACAAAAGAGGGACGTTATGGATATTCGTCTGGTCGTGCTTGAGCGTTCCTCTCGTTCCGATCATGCTTGCCCCGCAACAAAAACTCATGGCCATCTCCTCCCGCCCATCCCGGCCGGCAGAACGTTCCGCGATGGGTGTTATGGGGAATTATATTCGATTCGGAGGCGAAAATTCCTCTTTTTTTATGGCTGTTCGTCGGCGTATGTCTCCGCGTATTGTTCGGCCGTCCAAAGTTGGTCCCATTCGGCCGGATCCTTCATTTCCAGCACGATCAGCCAGCCTTCCCCGTAGGGAGAACGGTTGACCGCCTCCGGCGTGTCGGAAAGCGATTCGTTGACGGCCGCCACCTTGCCGCTGACCGGCGCGTACAGTTCGGACACGGTCTTGACCGACTCCACGCTGCCGAACGGTTCACCCGCCGCCAGCTCTTCACCGGTTCCGGGCAGTTCGACGAACACGATGTCGCCCAGTTCGCGCTGCGCGAATTCGGTGATGCCGACGACGGCTTTGTTGCCTTCCCGCCGCACCCACACGTGTTCTTCACTGTACTTCAGATCCGATGGAATATGCATCGGCGATTCCTCCATGTTCATCGGCCGGCGTACGCCGGATTCCGATCGGTACTTCCGTCGCATTCCCTGCACGAACGGTCCGAAACGGACGGCCGACCCGGATTCCCGATCAGGCCTGATCCGTCTCTCCGCCGGTTTCGGGATTGCTCTTGGCCCGGTCGGCCAAGGACGCAAGGCGCCGTTCCACCCAGCGCAATGCGTGCTCGCCGGCATGGTAATGGTACAGCCTGTGGTTCCCGTCAAACAGATAATACGCCGGCACGAATTCGTTTCGGAAGGCGCCCGCAACGGTGCCGTCGCTGTCCGCCAGCACCGGATGCGTGAGCCCGAACTCCAGGATGGCGCCCGCAACCCGTTCGAGGTCCGTGTCCGAAGGGATGCGGGGCGTGTGAACGCCCACGAGCTCGAGGCCGATTTCCGCCCCCCGGGTGTCCCGCAAAAATTCGAGCAGATGGAGCCCTTCCTTGCAAAGCTGGCAACTGACCGACCAAAAGTGGACCAGCACCGGTTTGCCTTGGAGGGATTCGCGGTTCACCGCTCCGTTGAACCACACGTTATCCCGGCCAAAATCCGGCAGCGGAGCCTGAAACGACAGCGGCACGTCCATCGCTCCTTTCACGAAGCGATCCCCGTCCGGCCGGAAGGCCGGCAGAGGGAAACAAGGTCTTTACGCTTTCATCGCCTGCACGATCAGGTCGCCCATCTGCGTCGTGCCGATGGCCTTGCTCCTGTCGGTTGCGATGTCCGCCGTCCGGTGGCCGGCGTTCAGAACGTCCGCAACGGCGTTCTCGATGGAAGCGGCGGCGTCCTGGTAGCCGAAGGTCAGCTGGAACATGAGCGCCACGGACAGGATGGTGGCGATCGGGTTGGCCAGCCCTTTGCCGGCGATGTCCGGCGCCGAGCCGTGAACCGGCTCGTACAGGCCGAAGCTGCCCTCGCCGAGGGAAGCGGACGACAACATGCCGATGGAACCGGTCAGCATCGCCGCTTCATCGCTCAGGATGTCGCCGAACATGTTCTCCGTCACGATGACGTCGAAGGAGTTCGGGCGGCGCAACAGCTGCATCGCGCAGTTGTCCACGAGAATGTGCTCCAACTCCACGTCGGGGTAATCGGCTGCCACGCGGACGACCACTTCCCGCCAAAGTCGGCTCGTTTCCAGCACGTTCGCCTTGTCCACCGAAGCCAGTTTCTTGCGCCGTTTGCGGGCGATTTCGAACGCCTGGCGGGCGATCCGTTCCACTTCATGCTCGTTGTACACGCACGTGTCCACCGCCAGTTGCCCTTGCTCCGACTCGCGCCGGTATTTTTCCCCGAAGTAGATGCCGCCGGTCAGTTCGCGCACGACGATCAGGTCGGTGCCTTCCAGCACTTCGCGTTTGATCGTCGAGGCGTCCAGCAGGCAGTCGAACACTTTGGCCGGACGAATGTTGGAAAAAAGGCCAAGGGCTTTGCGGATGCCGAGCAGACCGGTCTCCGGACGAAGTTCCTTCGGATTGTTGTCCCACTTCGGTCCCCCGACGGCGCCGAGCAATACGGCGTCCGCCGCTTTGCACATGTTCAGCGTATCGTCGGGCAGCGGCGTGCCCCGTTCATCAATGGCGATGCCGCCAAACAAGCCGTGTTCCAGTTCAAACTTGTAGCCGAAAAGCTCTTCCGTCCGCTTCAGCACTTTCACCGCTTCCGCGACCACTTCCGGCCCGATGCCGTCCCCGGCGATAACCGCGATTTTTTTAACCGTCACCCTACTCAACTCCTCTTCTCGATTCCACAATCTCTTTTTACCACACTCCCGACAAGAAAAGAAAGATATAAAACTTATCGTTTCCATAGCTTTTTCCTATGGCTGCCTTTCCGGGAAACCGGCTGTCCGGTTTTGGCCGAAATGTTGCGCTGCCAAGGAAACGCCGGGTTGACCGGGTTGACCGGGTTTCCCGACTGACCGGGACGGCCTGGGCATCGCCGGGAAGTCCCGCCGTTCCCGACCAGCGTCCCGGACCGGTTGTCACCCGGATGACGGCACCGCCTCGCCCGATCTGCGGTTCGAAACCGGGACTTCTTCGCCCAGCACCAGTTCCACGACATGCGTTTTTCCGTCATCCGTCAGCGCAAGGAACGCGCTTTCCTCCCGGCCCGGCCCTGCCGGGCGGGCTTCCTCGCCGTCGATCGCCAGGCGGCGGATGCCCGTCGACCGGCCGTCCGGATTTTTCACGACAATCCGCCACTCGCTGCCGCCGTAACGGTAAAGCACCGAATACTCCCGCCATTCCGGCGGAATGCACGGACGGATGTACAGTTTCCCTTCTTTCATGCGGATGCCGAGAATCGCCTCCAGCCCGAGGCGGTACATCCATCCCGCCGCCCCCGTGTACCACGTCCATCCGGCGCGGCCGGCATGCGGCTCGCCGGTGTAAACGTCCGCGGCCATGACGTACGGCTCGCCGCAATAGCGCCTCACCTCGCTTTCCGTGCGGGTGTGGTTGATCGGGTTCAGCATGCGGAACATCTCGAACGCTTTGTCGCCTCGGCCGAGCAGGCTCCATGCCCCGATGCTCCAGAGGACGCCGTGGGTGTATTGCGCGCCGTTCTCGCGAATGCCCGGCGGATAACCCTGGATGTAACCGGGGCTCGGTTCCGTATGTTCAAAAGGCGGAGTCAGAAGCCGGATGACGGACAGTTCCCGGTCCACCAGTTCCCGGTCAAGGGATTCCATGGCCATCCGGCATTTGTCTTCGTCGCCGGCGCCGGAAATGACGGCCCAGGACTGGGCGATGGCATCGATGCGGCACTCCCGGTTGTGGACGGATCCGAGCCAGTCTCCCTCGTCGGTCATCGCCCGGCGGTACCAGGCGCCGTCCCAGCCCGGGCCGTTGAGCGCCGCCCGCAAGCGGAGCCGCTCGGCCGCATACCGTCCCGCCCGTTCGCCGTCCCCCATGCGTTCCGCCAACGGTTCAAAACGGCGCAACACCTCATGAAGGAAAAACCCGAGCCAGACGCTCACGCCCCTCCCTTCGTCCCCGACCAGATTCATGCCGTCGTTCCAATCGCCCACGCCAATGAGCGGCAATCCGTGGGCCCCCGTGCGGCCGAGGGCCAGGTCGATGGCACGGCAGGCGTGTTCGTAGACGGTTCCCGCCCGGCCGGAAAGCACCGTTTCCTCATACCGCTCGTGTTCCCCTTCCGCCAGCGGTTCACTGTGCAGCCAGGGAGCCGTTTCCGTCAGGATGGAAGCGTCCCCCGTATGCTCCACATACGCGGCGACGGCGTAGGGCAGCCAGAGCAGATCGTCCGAAAAGCGGGTGCGGATGCCCCGCTTCGTTTCTTCGTGCCACCAGTGCTGCACGTCCCCTTCCTCGTATTGGTGGGACGCATGCAGGATGATCTGCCGCCGGGTCCATTCCGGCGCGGCATGGAGCAGCGCCAGGCAATCCTGGAGCTGGTCGCGGAAACCGAAAGCGCCGCCCGCCTGATAGAACGCCGCCCGGGCCCACATCCGGCAGGCGACGGTTTGGACGAGCAACCAGCCGTTGAGCAGCAAATCCGTTTCCGGACTCGGCGTCGAAACCTTCACCTTGCCGGTCAGTTCCCGCCACATGCGCCGCGCGGCATCCATTTGCCGCCGGCACGTTTCCGGATCGCCATAACGGTTCAGCAAGGAACGGACCCGTTCATCCGAAGGGGCACAGCCGAGCAAAATGTGGACGTCGACGGCCTGATTCGCTTCGAGGATGAAGGATGCACGGACCGCGCCGCACGGGTCGGCGGCGATTCCGGTTCGGCCGTCCAGCCGCCCGGTTTCCATGGCGGCCGGGCGGGCGGCATCCCGGTATCTGCCGAGAAAATCCGTCCGACCTGCCGTCCACGACCAGTCCGCTTCCGTCCTTGCGCCGCCGGCCGAAGCCGGATAGACGGCAAGGAAGGCCCGGGCATCGCGAAAGGCTTCCTGCAGCAAATTTCGCGCCGTGAGCGCCTTCAACCCGTCATCCCACGCCGTCTCGATGAACGCCCCGTTGCCGTCCCGGCGCACGCCGAGCACCCACTCCGCATAATAGGTCACCGCCACGCGGCGCCGGCGCCCGCTTTCGTTGCGGAGGGTAAGCCGGATGATTTTCACCGGATCGTCGGGCGCAACGGCAATGGTCATTTCGTGGGCGATCCCCCGCACCGCACCGGAAAACCGCGTATATCCCCAACCGTGGGCCACGGAGACGGACCGGTTCTCCCGCGGATCGGGCGTCGCCGGCAGCCAGTAGGCGCCGCTTTCCTCGTCGCGGACATAACAAACTTCACCGGGCGGATCCAGCACGGGATCGTTGGACCAGGGCGTCAGTTTGCACTCCCGGCTGTTTTTCCACCAGGTATAACCCGTGCCGCGTTCCGACACGAGGCATCCGAACTCCGGATTGGCGATGACGTTGATCCAGGGCGCCGGCACGTTCCGCCCGCACCCGATCCGCATCCGGTATTCCGTCCCGTCGCGGGAAAATCCGCCGTATCCGTTGTGGAACAGAAGGGACGCCGCATCCTCTTCCGCATCGGCACCGGCATTGGCGCCGGACCGGAAATCGGAGGCGATGCCGCTTGCCTCCCGCCCGTCCGGGCGGAAGGCACGATCCGGTTCCCCGTCCGCTCCGGCTTCGGGTTCCGCGAATCGCGTCTGCCCGTCGAAGGACGCCCGGCCGGCGTTTCGCAATTGCGTCTCCAGGCTCGGGCCGTCCGCCTGCAGCACGACGTCGGCCTTGGCCAACAGCAACGCAAGGGTCTCTTCCGCCAGTTGTCCGGGGTCCAGCAGATGGATGCCGGCCGGCGGCATGCCGAACCGCTCCACGCCGTGCTCCGCTTCGCGGCGCAACGCATCCCTCAGCTCCTGGACGTAGCCGTTCTCTTTTCCGTACAGCACCGCCAGATCGAAGGGAAGCTGCCGCAGGCGCAAATATTCGTGAATCGCCATCAGCTTTCGGGCGAAGGCAAGGTGAACCTTGTCCGAAATCCGGAGAACGACGATCGGCCGCTCCCCGGAGATGCCGAGGGGCCAAAGCCCGGATATGCCGAGTTTGTTCGCGCGAATCCGCCTTCTTCGCTCGTCGTCCGGCTCCGTCGCATACAGAAGCAGGCCGGCAAGCCATTGGGCATGGATCGCTTCTTTCGGCGACAAATTCAACTGGCGCAGCTCCGTACGGCTGCGATGCCAGGCGAGTGCCTGGGCCTGTTCCGCCGCCCGCGCGGAACCGAGCCGGCGAAGCGCATCCAGCACCTGCTCCTTCTCCCTGCCGGCCGCCGTCACGGCGATGAGCGTCGCCGTATCGCCCGGCGCCAGCTCCACCCGGCGGCGAACGATGAATGCGGGATCCGTGACGGCCCCCGTCGTACCCCGCAAACGATCGCGGAGCCCCTTCGGCTCGCGCATCGAATATCCGCGGCCGATGAACGCCGCCCGGTCCGTCTCGAATTCCGCCTGTTCCTCCCTTCCGCCGTCGACAAACAGGCCGTACGCCGCCCACAGCGTCTGGCCGCCGGCTTCCCGCGGCCTGCGGACGGCGGCGAGGGCATCGAGCTCGGCCACATACTCCGTTCGCACGAACAGCTTGCTGAATGCCGTGTGGGCATGGTCCGCCTTCGGATCGGACAGCGCCAATTCCTGAAAAGCGGTCACTTCCAGCACGCGATGATGCGTTCCCCGGTTGGAAAGTCGCAACCTGCGGATTTCCGCATGGCCGTCCGGCGCCGTGAACACCGAAAGTTCGCTCCTGATGTCGCCGGTGACCCGCACAAACTCCGCCACATCGGGGGCGAACCGGATGTGGACGTCGCTGCCGGGTTTCCCGGACGGCAAATAGGTCGGGCTCCACGTTTCATCCGCAAGGGTATCGCGGATATAGAAGCAATGCCCGCACGATTCATCCGCCGGATCTTCGCGCCAACGGGTGAGCGCGACGCCGTCGAACATGCTGTAGCCGCCGCCGGAGGACGTGAGCATGACGGCATATTTCCCGCCGCCAAGCAGATGGACTTCCGGCCTTCCCGTCCGTTCAGCCGCAAGCAGCCGGTCCGCTCCGGGCGGATGGGAACGGGCGTCCGTCCGCACTTGCGGCTTCGCGGATTTGCGGCGCACGTATTTCGGCTTTGCCGGAATCCGCTCCTGCAGCAGCAGTTCCGCCGCCCTCACTTCCCGGTTTGCGTGAAACCGGTCGATCATGGTCCGCGGCAGAAGCAGATTGGCCAGCGTGAGCAGGCTCATCCCCTGGTGATGGGCCATGTAGCTCGTCACGATCATGCGGGATTGTCCCGGCGGCATGCGACGCTTCGTGCAGTCGACGGCTTCGTAGTAGCCGTACCGGCCCCGCGCGCCGATGCGTTCATATTCCCGCAGGGCCTCCATGCCCCGTTTGCCGGCGTACGGCAACGCCATGATGGCGGCATACGGCGCGACCACCAGGTCGCTGTCCATCCCTTTTTTGAAGCCGAGTTCGGGTACGCCAAACGCCTGGTACTGGTAGTTCATCTGCTCGTCGAAGGCATAATAGCCCGATTCGGATACGCCGAAGGGCACGCCGTATTTCCGCGCATGGGCGAACTGCCCCTCCACCGCCGCCCGGTAGGTGCTGTCCCAGATCGTATTGCGCCACGTGCGCATGAACAGCCATGGCATCAAATATTCAAACATCGTGCCGGACCAGGCGAGCAGCATCGGCCTTCCGGCCACTTCCGCCAGCGAGCGGCCAAGGGCGTGCCAGTGCGCAACGGAAATTTGCCCGAGGGCGATGGCGGCAAAGCTGGCCATCCGCGCCTCGGAGGCGAGCAAATCGTACAGGATCGCATCCCGCCTGCCGCTTTCCGGGAAACAGCCGAGGGAAAACAGGCGCGCCCGATGGTCGTACAACGGCTGGAAACGGGTTCCCGCAATGAGCAAATCCAGCCTGGCGACCAGTCCGGCGGCTTCGGAGCGCCAATCGTCCATCGCGCCCCCGCCCTGCCCGGGATCGAAAGACCGGTTCGCTTCCTCGGCCGGATTCGCCAATCCCGCTTCAACCGGCCCATTCTGCCCCGTCTTGTCCGGCATCGCCGAACCGTCCCTGTCCGTTCCGCCCTCCTGTTCCAGCCATTCCGCCACCGCCTGGCGGACCGTCATCAGACTCACCACGAAATTGCCCGAGTCGACGGTGGACACATATTTCGGAGGCAGCGGAGCGAGCGTCTCCGTGTCATACCAGTTGTACAGATGGCCTTCCCACTTTTCCATGCGCTCCAGGGTGTCCATCGTCCGGCCGAGCCGCCAGACGGCTTCCCGCTTGCCGATGAAACCGAATTCGCGGGCCGCCGTCACACAGGCCATGTAAAGGCCGATGTTGGTCGGGCTCGTCCGCCGTGCCGTACCCCGGGGCGGGTCCAGCTGCACGTTGTCAGGCGGCAGCCAGTTGTCGTCTTCCGTCACGTAACGCTCGAAAAACGCCCAAATGTCGCCGGCCAGCTTGCGCAACTCCGCCTTGTCTTCCTCGTCAAAAAGCGAATCCCGCGACGGGTCCGCCACCGGCCGGTCGAGCCAGCGGACGATCGCCGGCGCCGCCGCCCATATCAACGCAAACAGCGACGCGGCGAAAACCGCAAACGCCCCGCCGTCCCCGAAAAACGCTGCCGCCGGAAAAAGCGCGGCGAGCACGAGGCCGCCGCCCAATCCGGCCACGGGCGGCATTCTCCCGTCCGCATGGACGCGCTCCACTTCGGCCATGCTCTTCCATTCCAGAAGGTGCCGGCGGGAGATGAAAAGCCGGTAAAGCGTTCTCGTGATGGCGTCCGCCATCAACACCGCCTGGTAGGGCAGTGTGATGAACGCAAGCAGGCACTGGCCGGCGGTCAAAGCCAGGCCGCTCCAATTGCCGGCCGCCAGTTGCCGCAGGGCGGGCAGAAAGACGGTGACCAGCACGACGGCCAGCCAGGCGGCCGGCACGCCCGGCAACACCCAGAAGCCGAGCAGGAGAGCCAGCATGAGCACGGGAGGCATCAGGCTCCGCCGCAGGTTGTCGATGATTTGCCAACGCACGATGGCGGGCAAATCCACCTTGCGCAAGTTGCCCGCCCGGTCCCGGTTTTTGGGCAACAGCCACAGCAGCAGCTGCCAATCCCCCCTTACCCACCGGTGCAACCGCTTCTGGTGGGAATGGAACGTCCCCGGCATGCCGTCGACCACTTCGATGTCGCTCAGAAGCCCGGCGCGCAAAAATCCGCCTTCCAGCAAATCGTGGCTGAGCACCTTGTTTTCCGGAATTCTGCCCGCCGTCAGTTCGACGAACAAGTCCAGATCCAGAATGCCCTTGCCCACATAGATGCCGTGGCCGAGCAAATCCTGATACGGATCCGACACGGCAAACGCGTAAGGATCGACGCCCGTCTCCCGTGACCACAAATAGGCCAGTCTGGAGCGAAGGGCCGTCTCGTGGCGAATGCCGATACGCGGCTGCATGACGGCGTATCCTTCGACCACCCTCGTCCGCTCCCGGTTCAGCCTGGGCCGGTTGTAGGGCAGATGCATCGCGCCGACCATCCGCCGGGCGCTTTCGAGCGGCAATTCCGTATCGGCATCGACCGTGATCACATAACGGGCTTTCCGCAGGAAGCCGGCATCCCCGAGCGCAACGACAAACCCGGGATCCGACAGTCCTCTGGCATACTCCATGAATTCCACCAGTTTGCCCCGCTTGCGTTCCCAACCCATCCATATTCCTTCCGAGCCGTTCCACTTCCTGCGGCGAACGTAGAGATGAAACGGTTGGTTCGGATATCGCTTGTTGAGATCGGAAACCCGCTTCACGGCTTCCGCCACGATCGCTTCATCGTCCGGCTTCCGCTCTGCATCCGCATCCGCCAGGTCGGCGAGCAACGCAAATTGGAGGTTGTCGCTCCGGTTGGCCAAATGGTGAAGCTCCAGCCGCTCCGCCATCTCCCGCGCCTCTTCCGTGCTCGTCAACACGACCGGCACGGCCACCACGGTTGCAGCATCCTCCGGAATGCCTTCGGAAAAATCGTATTTGAGCAGCGGCGACGTGCGGCGGCACATGCCGATCAGCCCGTGGGTCAGGGAAACGGCCAGTTCCGCCGCGGGGAACGCCAGGAGCACGATGGCCGCAATCCAAAGCAACGCCGCCATCCATCCGGTCTCCGCAACGGAACCCGCCTGCATGCCGGCCAGCCCGTTCAACATGCCGAATCCCCGAAGGACGCCCGCGCCGCCGGACGGTCCATCGCCGTGCACGGAGCCGGCAGCCGGACCGTCCGTAGCGCCCATCCACGCTGCGAGTCCGGCAGCCGTCAATGCGAAAAAAAAGCCGGTCCAGCCAAAATAGACGGCATTCGGCCGCTTCCACAGCCACTGGCCCGCCGCCCTTCGCGTCTCCCCGCAACGCCGCAGGCTCTGTCGCAGCGCTTCGATCCCTTTCGGTTCCAGCAGGTAATAAAACAGGTAGGCCTCCCGGGGCCATTCATTTTCCGCCGAAGACGGCCGCTTTCCGCAATCTTCGGCCGAACGCGAGCCGTCGGCCGTGCCTTCGCACGTCTCGGAACGGCAGCCTTCGGCCCGTTTGTCCGGTTCTCCGCCGGATAATCGGGACATGCCGCTCTTCTGCCGGCCGGCTACCGATGCCGCAAGGCCGGGACGCCCTTCCGCCGTGCCTCCGTGCGCATCGGCCGATCGCCGCCGCGCGTCTTCCGCCAGGGCAATGGCCCGTTCGGCCACCAAATTTTCCGGAACGCGAAAACGGCGAGCCAGCTTCTCCGTCGCCTGGCGCAACAAGTCCCGGCTCGCATGGTCCAACCGCGGGTAATCCCCGGACGGATCCCCGAGCAGCGTTCGTTCCGTCATGCTGACTTCGGCAAACTGGCCGCGCCAGTCCCATCGCAGCATCAGGCGCAAACTGCCGATGATCCGTCCGGTCGATTGGTGGGCATCTGCCTGCCGCCTGAACTCGTAGGAGACAATGCGATCCAGCCCCTCGGCGTCTCCCTCGAATTTGCACGACAGCCATTCCCGAACGGCGGCGCCGTCCCCCGGCCATTCCCGCAAATGGCGGATCAGGTGGGCGACAAAAATGCCGGAAAGGGGAACGTCCTGCCCGGCCTCTTCCAGCGCGCGGGACAGGGCTTCCGCATCGGTTCCGGCCGGATCCAGCCTTCCCAGAATGCCGTCCGCAACAGAGCAGACGGATCGCCGTTCGCGGATGTCTTCCATCATGGCCCTGAGGCGCCGGATCAACACGAGCCGGAGGCCCGCAGGCATCATCCAGATTTCCGCCATCGTCAGCACGGCGATCTCCTGATAGGCGTTCAAAAACAGACGAAACGCTTCCCAGTCCAGTTCACCGTCTGTCAGTTCCAGAAACGCTTCACACAGCGCGATCATGCGAAACTGCCGGCTGCCGCGAAGGCAGGGCAATCGGTTCATCTTCGTTTCCCGGATGAAATCCTCCGCCAGTTCCGCTTGTTCCAGAATGAATTCCGCATGGTCCCGCAGCCATTCTTCCGCCGGTTCGGCGCAATCTTCCCGGCAACCGGCCATCTCCGCCAGGTATCGCTGAATCGCCCGGACATCCGATTCCACCACCCGCCGGAACTCGCGGGATGGCGTCTTCCCGTAATGCGGTTGGTGCGTCAAGGCAAGTTCATGCGCTTTTTCCCTGAGTCGTTCGGCGCTCGCGATCATGCATCCTCCCGAATGTTCTTCCTTGATGGTATCCATCGTGTGATGGATCGAGTGAATGGGCGAATGGGTTTATCATGTTCCGAACGCCGCCAAAATATGTATGCAATAGAACATCCAAACAAAAAAGCCGCCTTCCCGCCGATGGCGGAAAGGCGACCTTTATCGGGAAAACCCGGCAATCCGGCGGCAAGACCGGAATGATCAGGCTTGCCGAGCGGCCTGGATTTCCATGGCAATTTTGATTTCATCGCCGACCAGCACGCCGCCGGTTTCCAGCGCGGCATTCCAGGTCAGCCCGTAATCGCTGCGGTTGATGGCGCCGGCGGCGCTGAAACCGGCTTTCACGTTGCCCCACGGATCTTTGCCCGAACCGTTGTAGGTCACTTTGAACGTTTCTTCCCGGGTCACGCCGCGAATCGTCAAATCGCCGGTCACGTCGTATTCGCCTTCGCCGGTTTTCCGGAACGATTTGGCCGCAAACACGATGTTCGGGTGGTTTTCCGCATCGAAGAAATCCGCCGAGCGCAAATGCGCGTCCCGGTCCGAATTGTTCGTATCGACGCTGGAGGCGTCAATGGTGAACGTGACGGATGCGTCGGACAAATCCTCCGGATCCGCTTCAATTTCCGCGCTGAACGCGTTGAACGCGCCTTTCACCTTCGCAAACATCATGTGACGAACCGTAAATTCAATGCTGCTGTGGGTCGGGTCAAGCACCCATTTCGATTTTGCCATGCCTTTTACCTCCTGATAACTTATCATAATGTATATACTTACTTTTTTTAATATACTAATAATAATAAATAAATATGACCGTGTCAACTGCCGATTCCCGCACCTTCGCCTCTCCTTCTCCGCCGGATGCAAAACGGACAAAAAAACTCCCGCTTGGCCGGGTCCCCGGGACTCGGCCAAGCGGGAGTTTTCGGGCGGGGCTATGGCCTCCGCTTCTCAAATCAAACTCATGTTGTCGCGATCGGATTTCACCGGTGCCTTGCGTTTTTCGATCAGCCGGTTGACGGCGTCCACGTAGGCCCGGGCGCTCGCTTCCAGAATGTCCGTGCTCACGCCGCGGCCTTGCACGGACATGTCGTCCTGCTTCAGGGTGACGTGCACTTCGCCCAGGGCGTCGGTGCCCTGGGAGACGGATTTGATGCCGTAATCGTCCAGCTCCGCCGTTTCGCCCGTCGCTTCCTGGATCGCCTGGTACAGGGAATCGACGGAACCGTTGCCGCTGGCCGTCACTTCAATGCGTTCGCCGTCCATGCGGCGCAGCTTGACGGTGGCCGTCGGCTGCCGCTCGCTGATGAAACGGACATCGATTCCTTCCAGCTTGAACACTTCCGGCGTTTGCACCAGTTTCTCTTCGATCAGGGCGCGGATGTCTTCGTCCGTCACGTGCTTCTTCCGGTCGGCAATGTCTTTGAATTTGGCGAAAGCGTGGTTGATCTGTTCTTCGCTCAGGTTGTCGTAACCGAGATCGTTCAGCTTTTCGCGGAAGGCGTGGCGGCCGGAATGCTTGCCCAGCACCAGCTTGCTCGCCTTGAGGCCGATCGTCTCGGGACGCATGATTTCGTAGGTCGATTTTTCCTTCAGCATGCCGTCCTGGTGGATGCCGGATTCATGGGCGAAGGCATTGGCGCCGACAATCGCCTTGTTGCCGGGCACCGGCATGCCGGTCAATTTGCTGACGAGACGGCTCGTTTTGTAAATTTCCGACAGCTCGAGGCCGGTTTTCGCCTGGAAGAAATCTTGCCTCGTCTCCAGCGCCAGCGCCACTTCTTCCAGCGCCGTGTTCCCGGCCCGCTCGCCGATGCCGTTGATCGTTCCTTCGATCTGGTCGGCGCCGTTGAGGATGGCGGCAAGCGAATTGGCCGTGGCCATGCCCAGGTCATCGTGGCAGTGGGCGGAAAGCTGGATGTTCTCGATGCCGGGCACCTTCTCCCGGAGCACCTTGAAGATGTTCCCGAATTCGCTCGGCGTCAGATAACCGACCGTATCCGGAATGTTGACGACGGTGGCGCCGGCGCGGATCGCCATCTCCGTCACTTCGCACAGAAAATCCAGCTCGGTGCGGCCGGCGTCCTCCGGTGAAAACTCGATTTTGCTGAAATATTTTTTGGCGTACCGGATGGCGGCTTCCGCCGTATCCAGCACCTGCTCCTTCGTCATGCGCAGCTTGTATTGGCGGTGGATCGGGCTCGTCGCCAAAAACAGGTGAATGCACGGATCTTCCGCACCCTTCAGGGCTTCGCGCACGGCGTCAATGTCCGACGTGCGGGAACGGGACAGGCCGATGATCGTCGCGTTTTTCACGGCCCGCGCCACCGCGTTCACGGCGGCGAGATCCCCCGGCGACGCAGCCGGGAAGCCGGCTTCGATCCGGTCCACTTTCAGCTTCTCCAATTGCAGGGCGATTTCCACCTTCTCCTGGGCGTTCAGGTTGACGCCCGGGGACTGCTCTCCGTCACGCAAGGTGGTGTCGAATATGTAGATTTTCCGCATTGCCTATTTTCCAACCCCCATGAATGCTGTCGGGTTTCGGCGAAACACGTTCAGAAAGGCACCCCGCCGTCCCCTTGAGTGCGATGCTTACCATTCATTAAATCACAGAATGGCAAAGATGCGCAAACGTTTCTTGCGGGGAGCGAGGTGCCTTTCGCTCAGGCGGATTTCCGGGCCGCGCGGCCCGTCTCCGGCTTCACGGTCACTTCTTGATCCAATGCATCAGGCCGCGCAGTTCGCGTCCCACCTGTTCGATCGGATGGTTCGCTTCGTTGCGGCGGGTGGCCGTCAGGAACGGACGTTGCGCCTGGTTTTCCAGAATGAAATTGCGGGCGAAGGTGCCGTTTTGGATTTCGGCAAGCACGCGGCGCATTTCGGCTTTCGTTTCCTCCGTCACGATGCGCGGGCCGGTGACATAGTCGCCGTATTCGGCCGTGTTGCTGATCGAATCGCGCATGGCTGCGAGGCCGCCTTCATAGATCAGGTCGACGATCAGCTTCATTTCATGCAGGCACTCGAAGTAGGCCATTTCCGGCGCGTATCCGGCTTCCACCAGCGTTTCGAAACCGGCCTTGATCAGGGCGCTGACGCCGCCGCACAGCACCGCCTGTTCGCCGAACAGGTCGGTTTCCGTTTCTTCCTTGAACGTCGTTTCGATGACGCCGGCGCGGGTGCAGCCGATGCCCTTGGCGTAGGCAAGGCCGATCGCTTTCGCATTGCCGGTGGCGTCCTGTTCGATGGCAATCAGCCCCGGCACGCCGAAACCTTCCGTATACGTGCGGCGCACCATGTGGCCCGGCGATTTTGGCGCGACGAGCAGCACGTCCGCATCCTTCGGCGGCACGATTTGCCCGAAGTGGATGTTGAAGCCGTGGGAGAACATGAGAGCCGCGCCTTTTTTCAGATTGGGCGCGATGGACTCCCGGTAGACGCTGGCCTGGATTTCGTCCGGCATCAAAATTTGCACGACGTCGGCGCGTTTGACCGCTTCGCCGACGGGGAGCACTTCAAAACCGTCTTCCCGGGCTTTGTCGGCGGATTTGCCTTCCCTGAGGCCGATGATGACGTCAAGACCGCTGTCCCGCAGGTTTTGCGCCTGGGCATGGCCCTGGCTGCCGTAACCGATGACCGCGATCGTTTTGCCTTTGAGAACGTTCAAATCCGCATCTTTTTCATAGTACAACGTGACTGCCATTTTCACTGCCTCCTGGTTTCGTTTTGATATGTTGGATGTTGGATGTTGCTTGTGGTCGTATGGCCGTGACGTTCATGGCGCGAACGCCCGAATGCACGTTTCCTCCGGCATGTGCCGCCGGCGGTTTATTTTGCAATCCCCCTGATCATAGCCGTTGCGCCCGTTCTCGTCAATTCCCGGATGCCGTACGGCTTGAGCAGTTCGGTAATCGCGTCGATTTTCGACGAATCGCCGACGGCCTGGACGATCATCGTCGTCGGCCCGATGTCCACCACCGACGCCCGGAACGTTTCCACGACGCCGAGAATTTCCGGGCGAACCGCCGGCTCCGCGTTCACCTGGATGAGGGCCAGTTCCCGGGCGACCATCGGCTTGGCGGAAAGATCGCTCACCTTGATGACGTCGATCAGCTTGTACAGCTGTTTCTGGATTTGCTCCAGCGTCCGCGAATCGCCCGTGGAGACGATGATCATGCGGGACAGCCCCGGTTCTTCGCAAGCGCCCACGGTGATGCTTTCAATGTTGAAGCCGCGCCGGCCGAACAGGCCGGCCACCCGCTGCAGGACGCCGGGCTGGTTGTTCACGAGCACCGATATGGTATGCTTGCGTTCCATTATTCCTCATCTCCCAAGAGCATCTCGCTGATCGTTTTCCCCTGGGTGACCATCGGATACACGTTTTCTTCCTTGGCCACCGCGAATTCGACGAGAACCGGACCGGGGTGGTCCAGCGCCTCCTTCCAGACGTGCCGCGCCTCCTCCTTGTTCGTCGCCCGGAGCCCCTTGATGCCGTAGGCTTCGGCCAGCTTGACGAAATCGGGGCTGCCGGCCAGGTCGATGTGGCTGTAGCGGTTGTCATAGATGATTTCCTGCCATTGCCGCACCATGCCGAGCACCTGGTTGTTGATGACGACGATTTTGACCGGGATGTTGTGGATGGCGCATACGGCCATCTCCTGGGCGCACATTTGCATGCCCCCGTCGCCGTTGATGGAAATGACCAGCTTGTCGGGATGGGCCACCTGCGCACCGATCGCCGACGGGAAACCGAAGCCCATCGTGCCGAGGCCGCCCGACGTGATCAGCGATCGGGGATGCTTGAATTTGTAGAACTGCGCCACCCACATCTGGTGCTGGCCGACGTCGGTGGTGATGATCGCATCGCCGTCCGTCGTCTCGCTGATCATCTCGATGACGAATTGCGGCTTCAGCACCTCGTCCGAATCTTTGTAGGTGAGCGGGCGCTCGTTCTTCCACGCGTTCACCTGGCCGATCCAGGCTTCGGAACGGGCCGGCTTCACTTTCGGCAGCGCCAGCTGCAACACGTTCTTGACGTCGCCGACGCACGGGATGTCAACCGGAACGTTCTTGCCGATTTCCGCCGGGTCGACGTCGATGTGGACGATCGTCTTGACGTTGGGCAGGAAGCCGTCCAGCTTCATCGTCACCCGGTCGTCAAACCGCGCCCCGATGGCAATGAGCAGGTCGCAGTTTTGCAGCGCCATGTTCGAGGCATAAGTGCCGTGCATGCCGGGCATGCCGGTCCACAGCGGGTGCTTGCTCGGGAACCCGCTCAGGCCGAGCAGCGTGGTCGTCACCGGGATGTTCGCCTTCTCCGCAAATTCCACCAGTTCCTTGCCGGCATCGGCGTACACGACCCCGCCGCCGGCGAGGATCATCGGTTTTTCCGCCTGCTCGATGGCTTTGAGCATCTTGTCCACCTGCAGCCGGTTCGGCATGACCGTCGGATTGTAGCCGCGCAGGCTGACGGTTTCCGGATAGTAGAACGTCGTCTTGTGGGCGGACACGTCCTTCGGAATGTCGATCAGCACCGGGCCCTTCCGGCCGGTCGACGCGATGTGGAACGCTTCCTTGATGATCCGCGGCAAATCTTTGACGTCGCGCACGAAGTAGCTGTGTTTCGTGATCGGCAGCGTAATGCCGGTGATGTCCGCTTCCTGGAACGCGTCGGTGCCGATGGCCGGCAGCGCCACGTTGCCGGTGATGACGACAAGCGGCACCGAATCCATGTACGCGGTGGCGATGCCGGTGACCAGGTTCGTGGCGCCGGGACCGCTGGTGGCGATGCACACGCCGACTTTGCCCGTGGACCGCGCGTAGCCGTCGGCCGCGTGGATGGCGCCTTGTTCGTGGCGGGTGAGCAGATGTTTGAAGTCCGGATTGTCGTGCATCGCGTCATAAATGTAGAGCACCGCTCCGCCCGGATAGCCGAACACCGTGTCCACTCCCTCGAGAAGCAGACAGCGAAGCAGAATCTCCGAACCGCTGATGACGTCCGGTTTCAGCAATCTTTCCCTCAATTCTTCCGTAAGCAGGGCGGGACTGTTCACGCTCATCGTGTTTCGATACCTCCTCCTGTAACTGAAAAAACCTCCGTCGTCCCAACAAATTGCGGGACGAAAGAGGTTTTCTTTCGCGGTACCACCCATCATTCGCCTGCCCCTCGCGGAAACAGGCCTCGCCAGGATGAAGGGCACCGGTCCAACCATCGATCCGAGCGCCTTCTTCACCTGAAGCACGGTAACGTGTGCCACTCCGTTTGCATCTACTGGGCGGCGATGCCGGTGGGGCGAACCGCCTGCCGTTCGAGGCAAAAGCTCCGAGGCGACTATCGCAATCAAGGGATTATGGCGCGGGTTTCAGCAGGTTCCCGGCGCTCTCTGGACATAAGAGCCCTTGCGCTTTCTCCTCATCAATGCCGTTGGCTCGAGAACTAATATTGCCCCTATTATAATCATCCCTGCCGGCCGCGTCAATACGTGGAAACGGGAGGGCATCCGCAAAAACAATGAAATCGGTCACTGCAACCGGTCCGGGGAAGGCGGGAAAGCCGTGCGGCACCCGCACGGCCGGTAGCGGCCGGTTTCCGGGGGTCGCCCCCCACGTTCGGCCGGAGCCCGCCCCAACCGCCCGGATACGGCAAAAAAACCGCCTCCCGGTGCCGCTCGGGCGTCCGGACGAGGCGGTTTGTTCGCGCATTTCGCTTGCGGATTCGTTCAGGCCGAGCCGGAATCAAGCTTCCAGCTTGGCTTTGGCGATGCCGGCCAGGTCGTTGAACGACTTCTGGTCGTTGACGGCCAGATCGGCCAGCATTTTGCGGTTGATGTCGATGCCGGCCAGCTTCAGCCCGTGCATCAGCTTGCTGTAGGAAAGGCCGTTCATCCGGGCAGCCGCGTTGATGCGCACGATCCAGAGCCGCCGGAAATTCCGCTTCGTCTGGCGACGGTCGCGGTAGGCGTACATCAACGATTTCATCACTTGCTCGTTGGCTTTTTTGAACAAACGGTGTTTCGCACCGTAATAACCTTTGGCCAGTTTCAGCACTCTCTTGCGACGACGGCGGGTCACAAATCCGCCCTTCACTCTTGCCATGGCGATAAACCTCCCGAAATGATCTCTGGTTTGTTATTTGACGTACGCGAGCAGTTGTTCGATGCGTTTTGCATCGCCTTTGGACATGATGACCGAGCCTCTCAGCTGGCGTTTGCGTTTGGACGATTTGCCTTCCAGCAGGTGGCGGCGGTATCCTTGGTTTCTCTTGATTTTGCCGGTACCGGTTTTGCCGAAGCGCTTCGCGGCGCCGCGATGGGTTTTCATTTTGGGCATGGTTGCCAATCCTCCTAATGACGTCGTTATTTCGTGTCTTTCGGGCTCAAAATCATGGTCATGCTGCGGCCTTCCAGTTTCGGCTTGCGTTCGACGACGGCCAGATCGCCGACTTCTTCGGCCAAGCGTTCGAGCACCCTTTGTCCAATGTTGGCATGCGCAATCTCGCGCCCACGGAAACGGACCGAACATTTCACCTTGTCCTGGTCCTTCAGAAATTTCACCACATTGCGAAGTTTCACCTGGTAATCGTGCTCGTCGATGTTCGCGGAAAACCGCACTTCCTTGATCTCGACGATCTTCTGGTTGCGGCGGGCTTCCTTTTCTTTCTTTTGCTGCTCATAGCGGAACTTGCCGTAGTCCATGATGCGGCACACCGGCGGTTTGGCCGCGGGTGCGACATTCACCAGGTCAAGCCCCATGTCCTGTGCGCGCTGGAGCGCGTCACGAAGCGGCATGACGCCGATTTGCTCGCCGTCCGGCCCGATTACCCGAACTTCCCTGGCGCGAATTTCTCCGTTGATTTGATGCTCTTTGCTAATGGTTGGCCACCTCCAAAAGATTTGAACCCTTTTGCCTGAATCGCCGCCCCGCCGGACGGCACAAAAAAATGCGGGCAGCAAGTGCCCACATCCGTTTACGACATGAAGGTTTCGCGGCCGGCGGATCGATGGGCGCATGGACGCGTCCATGTCCGACAATGGTGATCCACCCGGTTAACCGCTCGGTGAAACCGTTATGCGCAACCAGCCGGCGGGTGCCGGTCAGGTGAGAAGCGGGCGCTTCTGCTTTAACTCTGACAATATAACATGGTTTGTCGGCCTTGTCAACAGGCCCGTTATCTTCCCGCCGGTCACCAACCGCCGCTTCCGGCGCGCGGACGCCTCCGTCCGGCGCCGTCCGGCGTCAGCCGCCGATGCTTTTGCCGCGTTCCTCCTGTTCTTCCGGCCCGGCCACCCACTCCTCGTGCCGTTCGAACAGCCATTTGCGGAGCGTGTTCGCCACCGGCTGGCGATGCGCGTACAAAATCAGCATGAAACTGAGCAGCCAAAACTCGAGAATGGCCGCCGGATAGTCGGCCGCCACCAGGTAAACCGACAGAAGCATCACGCCCAGGCTGACTTCAAACCCGTCCAGGTCGACGGGCGCCACGCGTCCGCTGCCGATTTTGCGGAACACGATGTGCAGGACGAGCAGCGTGGCCGCGAGCACCAGCGAGGCGCGAAATCCGGTCAGCGCGCTCCAGACGCCGAAGGTGACGGCGATCCCCTTGCCGCCCCGGAATTTCAGGAACGGCGAGAACAGATGGCCGGCCACCGGCGCGGCGGCGATCAGCGCGAGGGCGTATCCGTCCCGAAAGCCGGCGGACAGCGCAGCGAGCACAGGAACGTAACCCTTGGCGAAATCGAGCGCGATCCCGACGATGCCGAGTTTCGGTCCCGCCGCCTTCCACAGGTTGATGCCGCCGGGATTGCCGTCCCCCACTTCCCGGACGTCCCGCTTCGCCAATCGGCCAATCCAATAGGAAAACATCAGCGATCCGGAGAAAAAGGCTGCAAACCACCAATACACGACCAGCATCAGTGACCCTTCCTTCCGACATGGATTTGCCTGCCCTTCCAGACCACTTCCCTTTTCACCGCCACCTGGTACAGCGAGTAGAGAAGCATGAGCACGAACGTCAATACGGACAAAATGTGGAGAAGGGGCACGATGATCCCGAACGAACCACCGTATTTGGAAAGGTGCATCATCTGCACGGCATACAGCAAATAACCGACGGCCAGCCACGGCGTGAGCCCGGCGGGAGCCAGGAAAACGGCCTGCGAGACGAGGAGGCCCGCCAGCCAGCAAACGATGAGCGCGAGGGTGGCCGGGTGCAGCTTCTGGATGCTGAGCGCGGCGCTTTTGGCGAATCCCTCCAACTGGCTTTGCAGCCCGTGGGGATACATGCGAAAACGGATCGTGCGTCCGCCCACGAAATTGTTGACCGGGATGCCCGCCTGTTTGAACGTGGCGCCGAGCTGCAGATCGTCGGTCACTTCCCCGCGGATGGCCGCGTGGCCGCCCACCGCTTCGTAATGCTCCCGCGACACCATGATAAAGGGCCCGTACAGTCCCTGATGCGGATTTTTCGTCTCGAACGGGGACAAAAACGTAAACATGCCGAGAACGTTGGTGATCATGGCCATTTTTTCATTGGCGTGCACCGCTTCGTGGTAAGGCACGATCGACACGGCGCCGCCGGTGCGTTCACACGCTTCGATCAAGGATGAGAGCGCTTCCGGTTCGAGGCGGACGTCGGCGTCAACGAACGCCAGCAGGTCCCCCGTCGCTTCCCGGTATCCGGTCCACACCGCCCAGTTTTTGCCCGTCCAGCCCGCCGGAACGGCCGTGTTGTCGATCACCCGCACACCATGGCGATGGGCGATTTCCGCCGTGCGGTCGGTGGAACCGTCGTTGACGACGATGATCTCGTCCGGTTTCCGCGTTTGCGCCGCCAGCGATTCCAGGAGGTGCGGCAGGCTCGCTTCCTCGTTGCGCGCCGGAATGATGACGGACAGCTTGCGGTGCCCGGAAGCCGGGCCGGTACCGGATGGCAACCCGCGATGACGAAAAAGGACATAGCCCGACACGATTCCACAAACAAACAGAGGGATCAACCACATGAACGGACTTCACCCTGACCCTTTTGTGAAATGGTGTTGCTGCGTATGCCCCTATTATAACAGGTTCTTGCATTTTTGGAGTTGATTCCGCTGACAAATCCAGGTTTCGGGAAGGCTTGCCGCCAGTCCGGCCGCCTCTGCCGGCATGGTGGCGCCGAACGTGTCCCGCCGGTCAACAGCCCACGATCGGCGGTCCCGCGCTTTCCGTCCCTGCTTCGTCCCGTCGGTTCATTGCCCGCCGACGAGCGCCTCGCACCGGTAGATCGGCTTGCCCTGCTCGACGAATTTTTGCTCGTATTCGGTCATCACATGGTCGGGATGGGCCCCGTCCCGGTGCAGGTTGAAGGTGATGTTCCTTAGCCGGAACCCGTGATCCGAGAACGTGTTCAGCGAATACTCGAACAGTTCGGCGGAATCCGTTTTGAAATGGATTTCCCCGCGGCCCCCGAGCACCTTGACGTACATGTCGAGAAAACGCGGATGGGTCAATCTGCGGCGGATGTGCTTTTTCTTCGGCCACGGATCGCTGAAATTGAGGTAGATGCGCTCCACTTCCCCGTCTGCGAACATGTCCGTCAAGTATTCCACATTATGCCGGACAAGGGCCAGATTGTCCGGGCGTCGGCCGAACGCCTCCCGCGACAGGGCGTCCGCTTTCAGGCTCGCCCGCCGGATCAGTTCGTCATACCGGTCCACGCCGATGAAATTGACGTCGGGGTGCTTCACGCTCATCGTCGCGATGAACACGCCTTTGCCCATGCCCAATTCGGCGTGGATCGGCTTGCCGTTGCCGAAAAATGCCCGCCAGTTGCCCTTGTGCGCGCCCGGATCCAGCACCACCAGATCCTTCTGTTCTTCCAAAAATTCGCGGGTGCCTTTTTTGCCTCTCAATCGCATCGTCAAATGCCCCTTCGTTCGATTCGTTCCGTTCGCCACCCGGATGCCGGATGGCCGCTTGCCCGTTCATTTTGCCCAATTCCGCGCGCGTTGTAAAGCGGCAATTCCCGATTGCCCGTTCGCGCGCGGCTTTCATTGTGCCCGATTCGGCGCGCGTTGTAAATGCGGGCTTTTCGTGTAAAATGGAGAAAGACTCGTTCACCGCAAGGAGGAAAGCAATTTGCAAACGGCAACCGAACGGGATTTGCCGGCGGCCGTGCCCGCGGAATGGGGCGGCAAACGGTTCCACACCTGGAACGTGGAAATGCGCCGCCAGTTCGGCGTCAAGGTGTTCAAGGTCATGCTCGACGCCGGGTTCACCTGCCCGAACCGGGACGGCACCATCGCCATCGGCGGCTGCACGTTCTGCAGCGCCCGGGGATCCGGCGACTTCGCAGGCAGCCGGAGGGATGACCTCGTCACCCAATTCAACACGATCCGCGACCGGCAGCACAAAAAATGGCCGGAAGCGAAATATATCGGCTATTTCCAGGCCTACACCAACACGTATGCGCCGGTGCATGTGCTGCGGGAGTATTATGAAACGATTTTGGCACAGCCGGGCGTCGTCGGTTTGGCCATCGCCACCCGGCCGGACTGCCTGCCCGACGACGTGGTGGACTACCTGGCGGAACTGAACGAGCGCACCTACCTTTGGGTGGAAATGGGCCTGCAAACGGTCCACGAGGAAACAAGCCGGCTCATCAACCGCGCCCATGACACGGCCTGCTACTACGAAGCGGTGGACAAACTCCGCCGCCGCAACATCCGCGTGTGCACCCACATCATCCACGGGCTGCCGCTCGAAACTCGCGACATGATGCTGGAGACGGTGCGCGCCGTGGCCGGCATGGACGTGCAGGGCATCAAAATCCACCTTCTCCACCTGATGCGCAAGACGCCGATGGTGAAGCAATATGAGGCCGGTTTGGTCCGTTTTCTGGAAATGGATGAATACGTCGACCTGGTGGTGGATTCGCTGGAGCTTTTGCCGCCCGGCATGATCGTGCACCGGTTGACGGGCGACGCGCCCCGCGAGCTCCTGATCGGCCCGATGTGGAGCCTGAAAAAGTGGGAAGTGCTCAACGCCATCGACAACCGGCTGAAGGAACGGAACACGTGGCAAGGCAAAAAGTGGATGCCAAAGACACGTGTCACGCCGTAACGGCATGGCGGGCGCATGCAGGATCGCGTCCGTCTGTTCGCAGCCCCCGAATCGGCCGGCTTTGCAAAGTGAAGTGCACGAAATGCATTTCACAAGCGCAGCGAAGTCCCTTTCATGCGCTTCATTTTGCCGATTCGCCGAAGACCGGGGACTTGCGCAACCCTGCAACAGATACTGCTGTTTGGGAGGATCGTTCGCCCATGGGATTTTTGTCGGTGCTCGGCATGGCCCACAAGCTTGCGGCCGAACGGATCGCACCGGGGGATCCGGCGGTGGACGCCACGGTGGGCGGAGGCAACGACACGCTCCTGCTTGCCCGTTCTGTCGGGAAAGGCGGCGTCGTGTACGGGTTCGACATCCAGGAAGAAGCGCTTGAACGCGCCCGCCGCAAACTGGCTGCCGAAGGGGAAGCGGCATCCGGCCGCGTGGAGCTCATCCTCGCCGACCATGCGCAGATGGCCGAGCGGCTTCCCGCGCAGGTCCGCGGCAAACTCGGCGCCGTCATGTTCAATCTCGGCTACCTGCCCGGCGGCGACTCCGCCGTCATCACGTTGCCGCCGACCACGCTGAAGGCGCTCGCCACCGCCGCGGAATGGCTGAAACCCGGCGGCGTCCTCACCATCGTCGTCTACCCGGGGCATCCCGGCGGACGGGAAGAAGCGGAAGCCGTCGAAGCCTGGTGCCGTTCCCTGCCGCAGGACCGTTTCCAGGTGCTCCTGTACCGGCTGTTCGGACACGAGGACCGGCCTTACCTGCTTGCCGTGGAAAAAAGAAAAAAACCGGCACGCCGGGCAATGCTTGCAGACCGGAAAGACGAAACAGATCCATTGGATGTTTGATTCCACATGAACACGGAAGGTGAATGGGAGATGAAACCGTATCCGCTGAAATTCCGCCCCGCCCTGAAAGAGCGGGTATGGGGCGGGCGGGCGCTCGAGCGCTTCGGCCTGGAGCTGCCCGACGGACCGATCGGGGAAGCGTGGACGGTCGCCGACCATGCCAATGGCGTCAGCGTGATCGCGAACGGCGAACTGGCCGGGCACGGACTCGACGACGCAAGAAAACGGTTCGGCGGGGAATGGCTGGGCGAAAAATACGAAGCCTATGCGGAATCGCGAAAACGCGAAACCGGCGTCGACGCCCGTTTTCCCCTGCTCGTCAAACTGCTGGACTGCAACGACGATCTGTCCGTGCAAGTCCACCCGTCCGACGATTATGCCAACCTGCCGCCGGGCGAACCGGGCAAAACGGAAATGTGGTACGTGCTCGACGCCAAACCCGGCGCCAAAATCATCTACGGCCTGAAACCCGGCTGGACGAGGGAAACGTTCGCCGAAGCGATCCGGGAAAACCGCGTCATGGAAGCCCTCGAATCCGTGGAGGCGCGTCCCGGAGACACGTTTTTCATCCCGTCGGGCACCGTCCATGCGCTGTGCGCCGGCGTGCTGGTGGCGGAAATCCAGCAAAACTCCGACACCACCTACCGCATCTACGATTACGACCGGCCCGGTCTGGACGGCAAACCGCGGGAGCTGCACATCGAAGATTCCCTGAATGTCATCCGATACGACAATGCCGGCGCCCGCCACGCCAGGACGGATCTGGACCGTCCGCATGAATGGCTGGAGCTGGCCCGCTGCACGTACTTCGTGACGGAAAAAGCGCTGGTGAACGGCCAATGGACGATCGGCACGTTCCCCGACACCTTTTCGATCCTGATCAACGCGGAAGGCGAAGGCACCCTGGCCTGGGCGGACGGGGAAATTTCCCTGGCACCCGGAGATTGCGTGCTGTTGCCGGCCAACCTGGGGGATTGCGAACTGCGCGGCCGGTTGACCGTGCTGCGCAGCCGGTTGCCCTGACGGAAGAAACCCGGCGGACCGCCGTCGGGCGAACGGAACAACCGGCCCGGTGGCCTGGCCCGCCAAAAAAACGAGACGCTTCAGGTTCCGCTTCCCGCGGATCCCGAAGCGTCTTTCTTTATTGCAAACCGGGCCGGAGCCGCCGCCCGACACGGCGCCCTTCCGTCAAACCAGCTGCGCCGCGTTCAGCCGGGCGTACGCGCCGCCCCGCCGCATCAATTCCTCGTGCGTCCCCTGTTCGGCAATGCCGTCCTCCGTCACGACGACGATCCGGTCCGCGCCGCGGACCGTTGCCAGCCGGTGGGCGATGACCAGCGTCGTGCGGCCGGCGGACAGCTCGTCCAGCGCCTGCTGGATGGCCGCTTCCGTCTCCGTGTCGAGGGCGCTCGTCGCTTCGTCCAAAATCAGAATCGGCGGATTTTTCAAAAACATGCGGGCGATGGCGATCCGTTGCTTCTGCCCGCCGGACAGCTTCACGCCCCGCTCCCCGATCTCCGTTTCGAGCCCGTCCGGCAATCCCTTCACGAACTCGTACAGATGGGCCCGCCGCACCGCCTCCCAAATTTCCTCCTCCGTGGCGTCCAGCTTGCCGTAGGCGATGTTTTCCCGGATCGTCCCGGCAAACAGGTACACGTCCTGCTGCACGACGCCGATCTGCGACCGGAGCGATCGGAGGGTGTACTTGCGGATGTCCGTCCCGTCGATGCGGATTTCGCCGCCGTCGATTTCATAGTAGCGCGGGATCAGGCTGACGAGGGTCGACTTCCCGGCGCCCGACGGGCCGACGAATGCCACGGTTTCCCCCGCGCGGATCGACAGGTCGACGCCCTGCAGCACCTTTTGATGCCCGTCATAGCCGAACGTCACGCCGCGAAATTCGATGTTGCCCGCAAACGGCTCCGCGGGTTTCGCATCCGGCCCGTCCGCCACGTCGGGTTCGACCGCGAGCAGTTGCTGAAACCGTTTGAACCCGGCCATGCCTTTCGGATAAATTTCCAGCAGCGCATTGATCTTCTCGATCGGTTTGACAAAAATGTTCACGATGAGCAAAAAGCCGATCAGTTCCCCGTAACTGAGCGATCCCCGCATGACGAACCACGCGCCGAAGAACAGCACGATGAGCGTCATGAGCCGCATGAGCAGCTGGTTGGCGGAAAACGCGTACCCCATGACGAAATAGGCGCGCAGTTTGGCTTCCCACAATTTGCGGTTGAACACGGCGAACCGGGCTTTTTCATGGGCTTCGTTGGTGAACGATTGGACCACCCGCATGCCCGCCACGCTGTCCTCCACCTGGGCGTTGACGTCGGCGACTCTCGCGTACATGTCGGTGAACGCTTTTTCCATTTTCAGGTTGCACACCGTGATGAGCCAGATGATGACCGGCACGACGACCAGCGTGATGAGCGTCAGGGGCAAATTCAAATACGCCATGATCGAGAAGGAACCGACCAGCGTGATCGCCACGATGAACATTTCCTCCGGACCGTGGTGCGCCAGCTCCCCGATGTCAAAAAGGTCGGTCGTCAGCCGGCTCATCAGGTGGCCGGTTTTCGTGTTGTCGTAAAAGCGGAAGGACAGCTTTTGCAGATGATCATACAGCTGCTCACGCATGTCCGACTCGATGTTGAGGCCGAGTTTGTGGCCGAAATACGTGACGATGAACTGCAGGCCCGTGCAAACCAAATACAGGCCCACCAGCCCGAGGCCGGCGTACAGCATCCATGGCCAGTTGCCTTCCGGCACAAGGCTGTCAATGATCCACGTGGTCACCAGCGGAAAAAGAAGCTCAAGCCCCGCCAGCACCACCGCGCTGCTGAAGTCCAGCAAAAAAAGCCGCCGATGCGGCCGGTAGTAGGAAAAAAAGCGTTTCAGCATCGTGTGTCCATCCTCTCCCAAACCTCAATGCCGCGAAACGGAATCCCCTGCAAGACAGAGGGGCCCGGGTTCGGTTACGGCGTCTTCCCCGTGACGGAAAAATTGTCCGTGATTCCTTCCAGAAACCCGGACCGCAACACAAATAGCGGAACATTCTTCCCTTATCTCCTTCGCAAAGCCGGTTCCCCGATCGGATAACGGAAGTTTCCTCCCTTATCGTGCGGCCGCGGACATTCCGGACCGGCACGTTCATTCCTCTTCCATCGCCGCGGCAAACCAACGCGCACCGCTGCCGTCCGGCGGGTAGACGACGAGCAGCGCGGTGCGGCGCCCGCCTTCTTCCCGGGACCCACCCGGGAACCGGCCCGTCCGTTCGCGCGGGATGGATCCGTCCGGAACACCGGCTGCGGCGACCGGCTTGTCCGCGGCGCCGGACTTGTCCCCCTCCGGATCCGACAGCACCTCCGCCAGATCAAAAGGCAGCACTTCCGCCACGGCGTGCTTGTACAAATCCTTTTCCGACAGCCGCATGGCCGCCAGCTCCGGCGATATCCGCTCCGCCTGCCCGGCGAACAGCCGCATCAGCTCCTGCAGCCCGCTTTTGCCCGGCTCGAACGTCCACCAGATTTTGCGCGGTTTGTAGCGATGGTTCAGAAAATAATCCAGTTTCATGAGCCCGACCGCCACGTCCAGCTCCGCAATCCCCTTGTGCGTCAAAAATTCGTGCAGCCGGACGAACAAATCCTCCAACTGGTGGCCGATCCGCTGCCACCCCCGGGCTTCCCAATAGTCGCCAAACTCCTGGAAAAAGTCAAAAGCCGACGGAAACACCCGCCCGACAAGAAACTCCATCGTCCGGTCCATCCGGTGGGCGTTCCAATATTTTTCCAAAACGTCCTCCACCCGCTTGATCCGCACCACGTCGTCGAAGGACAGCACGTTGTTGGCCAACACCTCGTAGGGCGCCTTGTCCATCCACACGTACCCGTACTTCTCCGCATCCCGCCGCAGACCGGTTCCCCGCAAAAGCTTGAGGAATCCGAGCTGCAACTCCTCCGGCCGCAGGGCGAACACGTCGTTGAACGTTTTGCGGAAGGAGTCGTAGTTTTCCTCCGGCAACCCCGCGATCAGATCGAGATGCTGGGCAATTTTGCCGCTTTCCCGGATTTTTGTCACCGAGCGGGACAGCTTGGCGAAATTTTGCCGCCGCATGATCCGTTCGTTGGTCAGGTCGTTCGTCGACTGCACGCCGATCTCGAAACGGAAAATGCCCGGCGGCGCGTGTTCCGACAGAAAATCGAGCACCTCGGGGCGCATGATGTCCGCCGTGATTTCAAACTGGAAGACGCACCCGTTATGGTTCTCGATCAGAAAACGGAAAATGTCCATCGCGTAATCCCGTTTGATGTTGAACGTTCGATCGACGAACTTGATCAGTTTCGCTCCGTTGTCAATCAAATATTTCAAATCCGCCTTCGACCGCTCGATGTCGAAATAGCGCACGCCCACCTCGATGCTGGACAGGCAAAACTGGCAGCTGAACGGGCAGCCCCGGCTCGTTTCGAAATAGATGACGCGCTTGTCCAGGTCGGGCAAATCTTCGGGAAACCGGTGGGGCGTCGGAATGTCGTTCAGGTCCAGCTTCGGACGGGGCGGATTGACCACCACTTCGCCGCCTTTGCGGTACGCGGCGCCGAACACGAAATGGAATTTCCGGTCGCCCTGAAGTTCCCGGAGCAAATGATGGAAGGTCGCTTCCCCTTCGCCCATCACGATGAAATCGACATCCGGCTCCCGCTCCATCCATTCCTTCGTGTCGTAGGACACTTCCGGCCCGCCCAGCACGACGGTGACGTCCGGCAGCACCTTTTTCAGCAGGCGGACGATCTCCAGCGTCTGTTCGATGTTCCAGATGTAACAGGAAAAACCGATCACGTCGGGTTTCCGGACGTACAGGTCGCTCACGACCTGCAACACCGGGTCCTTGATCGTATATTCGACAATGTCCACGGCAAAATCGCGCTGGCAATACGCTTTCAGGTACCGCAGCGCGAGGCTGGTGTGGATGTACTTCGCATTCAACGTCGTCAAAAGGATGTTCATGCCGGCCGCTCGCCTCCGTTAAGCATTATAGCACATCGGCGGCACGTGCGCGGACGGCAACATGCAAAACGGTGCCCGGGGCATGGGCGATGGCAACCGTCGACCGGCGCCCGTGCACACGGAAGAAGGAACAACGAAACCGGGCAAATCACGCGAAAAACGCCTCCGGTGCTTGAACCCACGCTCGCGAAGGCGCTTTTCGACAACACGCTTCTGAACATGCTGCACGGCCGCCAATGAGCCGCGACCGTCGCCAGGTCTTGACGCTCAACCGGAACCCGTCTCGCCGGCTTGCCCGCCGGCGGCCGCGCCGTTTTCCGGCTCGCCTTCGGACGATGCGAGTTCCAGCAGCCACTTCTCCATTTCCGGCAACCCGCCCGCGGGAACCTGCAGGCGGATCCCTGCCGCCCGGCTCGCCTCCAGGCGTTTGGCCGCCTGATACAATATCACGATACCGCCCCCTTCGTCTTGCCCCGCTTTGTCCCGCTCCATCCGCGAGGCGGACGAAGCGCGCCAACACTGCTTTTTCTTGAGTATGTCTGGGTTTTCCGGGAAATATGCCGGAGGGCGCCGCACATTTTTAAGCTTCGTTTAAGGAATGTTTCAAGTTTTTTTAAGTTTGCGCCGGCAAAATGGAGAAGAATGGTACGAATCATCAAATGGGAGGGTTTTTCAAACATGCACGGATGGAAAAAGAAAGGGATTGTGCTTCTCATCATCATGCTGATCGGGGGTATGGGATGGGCAGGAACCGCGGCAGCCGCGGATCCGATCGAGCTGTATACGCCCCTGACGAAACTGGCGGCCAGCCCGGGACAATCCGTCAACTATTCCGTCGAGGTGCTCAACAATACGGACAACATCCAGCACATCGGCCTGCAGGTGAACGGGCTGCCAAACGACTGGGAAAGCGAACTGAAATCCGGCGGTTATCTTGTCAGCGAAATTGCGGTCAAACCGGGTGACGTCGTGGACCTCAACCTTTCGGTGACCGTGCCTTTGGCCGTTCAGAAAGGCGATTTCCGGTTCCAGCTGGCGACGAACCGGGGCGCCGTCCTTCCCCTCGTGGTGACCGTGACCGAAGCCGGCACGTTCCGCACGGAGCTGACCAGCGACCAGCCGAACCTGGAAGGCGCCAGCGACGCCAGCTTCACCTATACGGTAAAACTGGCCAACAAAACGGCCGATCAGCAAACGTATGCGCTTCGCCACGGCGCGCCCGCGGGCTGGGACGTCACCTTCACCGTATCGGGCAAAAACGTCAGCTCCGTCGTCGTTGAACCGAACGCGACTTCCAACATCACGGTGAACGTCAACCCGGCCATCAACGTGGAAGCCGGCACGTACACGATTCCGATCGAAGCGGCCAGCGCATCCACCGGCGACCGACTGGATCTCGAGGCGGTCATCACCGGCACCTACAAACTGGAGCTGACCACGGACAACGACCTGCTCAGCGCCGACATCACCGCCGGGCGCGAGAAGAAGGTCAACCTGGTGCTCCGCAACACGGGATCTTCGGATCTGGAAGGCATCAAGCTGGCCTCCACCCGTCCGTCCAACTGGGAAGTGACCTTCGAACAGGACGATGACATCAACATTCCCGCCGGGGAAAGCAAAACGATCACCGCCACGATCAAAGCCAGCAACAAGGCGATCGCCGGCGATTACGTGGTCGGTTTGCGCGCCGCCAACTCCGAAGTCGAGCAATCCATCAGCATGCGGATGAGCGTCAAAACGTCGGTGCTGTGGGGCTGGATCGGCATCCTGATCGTCGCGGCCGTCGCGCTGGGCATCGTCTACCTGTTCCGTAAATACGGGAGGAGGTAACCGTGCGAGAACCGATCATCAAACTGCAGGGGCTGACCAAAACGTACGGGGATTTCACCGCCGTGGACGGCCTGAACCTGGACATTTTCCCCGGTGAAATCTTCGGGCTGCTCGGCCCCAACGGAGCCGGCAAATCGACGACGATTCTGATGATGCTCGGCCTGACGGAACCGACGAGCGGAACCGCCACCGTCTGCGGCCTCAATTCCACCCGCTACCCGATGGAAGTGAAGCGCAAAGTCGGCTATTTGCCCGATGACGTCGGGTTTTACGAAGACCGGGACGGCCTGGACAATCTGATGTACACGGCCATGCTCAACGGCATGAGCGAACGCGAAGCGGAAGAGCGGGCATGGCGGCTTCTGGAACGGGTCGGTCTGAAGGAAGCCGCCCGCAAGCGGACCGGCGCCTATTCCCGGGGCATGCGGCAGCGCCTCGGCCTCGCCGACGTGCTGATCAAGCGGCCGGAAGTGATCATTCTGGATGAACCGACCCTCGGCATCGACCCGGAAGGGGTGCGCGAACTGCTTGACCTGATCCGCCGCCTGAGCCGGGAAGAAGGCATCACGGTGCTCATCTCGAGCCACCACCTGCACCAGATGCAGGAAATTTGCGACCGGGTCGGCCTGTTCGTGCGGGGCAAGCTGCTCGCCGAAGGCAACATCCATTCCCTGGCCAAAAAGCTGTTCGTCGACGCCTACTCGGCCATCGAGATCGGCATCGCGGCCGCGGACGGCGCGGCGGAGGACGCCGACTCGATCGCCGGGCGGCTGGCCGCATTGCCCGACGTCGTCCGCATGGAAAAGCGGGAAGGCCTGTACGTCCTGCATTGCACGCGGGACATGACCGGCGAGCTGGCCAAAGCGGTGATGGAATCCGGCGGCGTGCTGACGCATCTCCACCGGAAAGATTACGGTTTGGACGAAATCTATCACCGCTATTTCGAGGAAGGTGATACCCATGCAGATGCAAAGCGCGCTTGAGAAGGAGAACCGGCTGGGCCGTCTTTATCCGAAATGGCTGCGCGAACGGGCGGAAGCGAAGCGAAACCGGCCGAAACACCCGTTTCGGGTCATGTTCGAAAAGGAGCTGTCCGACCATATCCGCAGCTGGCGGTTCATCATCCTGTTGGCGCTCATGTCGCTCACCTGCGCCGGTTCGCTGTATTCGTCGATCAGCGCCCTCGCTTCCGTCAGCCCGGCCAGCGATGAACTGAAGAGCTTCGTGTTCCTGCGGCTGTTCACGCTGTCGGACGGAACACTGCCGAGCTTCGTCACCTTCATCGGCTTCCTGGCTCCGCTGCTCGGGCTCGCCCTCGGTTTCGACGCCATCAACACGGAACGCAACAAGGGCACCCTGAGCCGCCTGATGAGCCAGCCGATTCACCGCGATTACGTCATCAGCGCCAAATTTCTCTCTTCCCTGGCCGTGATCGCGATCATGTTTTTTGCCCTCGGCTTTCTGATCATGGGCATCGGGTTGTACACGATCGGCATTCCGTTCACGCCGGAAGAGTTTTTGCGCATGGTCTGCTTCCTGCTCCTTTGCGTCGTGTACACGGCGTTCTGGCTGAACCTGGCGATCCTGTTTTCCGTGCGCCTCCGGCAGCCGGCGACCAGCGCCCTGATCAGCATCGCCATCTGGATTTTCTTCGCCGTGTTCTTCGGCCTGATCATCAACCTGCTGGCGACCGCCCTGCTGCCCGGCAGAAGCGCCACGCTGGAAGATTACATCGCCTACCAGGAAACGATGCTGTTCCTCCAGCGGCTGTCGCCCAGCTATCTGTTCAATGAAGCGACCACCACGCTCATGGTGCCGTCCGTGCGCAGCGTCGGCCTCGTCACCCAGGAGCAGCTTTCCCTGGCCCTGGATGCGCCGTTGCCGCTCACCCAAAGTTTGCTGCTCGTGTGGCCGCAGCTGACGTTCCTGGTGGCCGGTTCCGCCGTCCTGTTCGGCATTTCCTACCGGCTGTTCATGCGACAGGAAATCCGTTCGCGCTGACGCGCATCGTCCGTCCGGAAGGGAAACGGCACGACGTCCGCTCCTTCCCGTTACGGTGGACTTGGCGGCATGCCGTTCATGCATTTTTCAAGATCCGGCCGCGCGACAACCGGCCGCACGCGCCCGCCCGCTTCCCCAAAGGGGAAAGCCGGCGGGCTTTTTCGCGGATCGGCGGTGTTATGCCGGCACGGTGCAGCCGTGGCACCGCCGCATGGCCGAATCATCGCCCTTCGCCTTCTCCCCGCTTATCCCGCATGCCCTTGTTCCGCCTGCCGCCGTTTCGCCCTTTTTCCCCGCCTCCGTTTCATGCGCCGTCGCACCGGCATCCCGCGGGACATATCTTGTCTGTCGTGAGGGTTGTCTTACCTCTGATGCCGGAACCGGCTCCGGAAAGGTGGTGATTCCGTTGCAGATTCCGGGAGGATACAAAGCCATTCGCGACCATTCGCCGATCGTCAGGGTAAGCTTGTCCAAATGCCGCGATATTCTCGGATACGCCTACACGCCTCCGGGATGGCACTATTACGTGGCATTTCTCCGGCAATATGCCGAAGATCCCGGGATATCCCCGCTCACCTCCGTCCTCGCCCGGTACGGCCGCCTGTTTTCCCCGCGCACGTTCTGGGAAGCGTTGACCGGCCTGCCAAAGCAGGAACAGCCCGACGAACTTTCCAGGTTGCCCGACTGGCCGCCGCTGCCCTGGCTCGACATCCCGTTCACGCCGGCCAACGCGAAACAGCACTTTGGCAACTATACGCAAAAAATGACCCTCCGCCACGATCAACGTTGCCGCTATCTGTACGACAAAATCCGGAAAGAAGGATATTTGCCCGACCAATACCCGGACGGTTACATCCGGGGATATTACCTGGCGGACAACTTCCGGTACCGTTTCATGGTGACCGCCGGCCAGCACCGCATTGCCGTGCTTGCGGCCCTTGGCCTCAACGAATTCGCGGCAAAAATCCAGCACGGTTTCCCACGCGTCGTCGCTCTCGACAATCTCCGGGAATGGCCGCAGGTCGTCAGCGGCGTCTACACGCCCGAACAGGCCGAGATGGTGTTTCGCCTGTATTTCCGGCTGGACGGATCGGAGAAGGCGAGACGATTGGGCCTGATTGGACCGTAAAGGGCTCCGTCGCCGTCCGGCGATGAAATCGGCACAAAACAACGGAAGGAGGCGACCAGATTGTATCAGGATGTTTGGGTGAAAGGCCGACGAATCATCAAAGGGGAGCGCGATTGCGAAGGGCGTTATGCGGCCATCCGCCATGAATTGCGGCGCCTCGGGTTTCCCGGGAAGAACGGGGACCGGTCGTTCACCGTGCTGGACATCGGCGCGGCCAGCGGGTATTTTTCATTCCGGCTGGCCGAAGAGTTCAACGCCCGGGTTACCATGATCGAGTCGTCACCGGCCATCGTCAAATGGTGGAAAAAAAACGACAACCCGAACGTGGCCCTGATCCGGCGCGCCGTCACCGCCCGGGAACTGCTCGAGATGGCCAAGAGGGAACGCTACGACGTCGTCCTGGCGCTCAGCGTGCTGCACCATTTTCCGGACTTCGAGCGGGCCGTCCTCGCCATGTTTCGGCTGGGCCGCGTCGTCTTCATCGAGCCGCCGGCTCAGGAGGAAGCGGAAGGCGGATACCAGGGGCACCGTGCGACAGCGATCCTGCAACTGCTCGTGAATCGGCCGCACCGTGTCTTGACGCACACGCCGAATTTGCGCGGCCTGGGCAAACGCCCGCTGATGGTGTTCGGCGCGGACGCAGGGCACGGACGCGGCGCCAAACCGCCGGACAACGCCCCCACGCCCTGAAGCCGCCCCGGATGCCGCCCCCCGAATCCGAGCCCGAACAGGGTCTTCCGATTTCCATTCCTAGTGAAACTTTCCAGATGAATCGGCGTCTATATGGTTGCAAAGATCCGGATTGGAAAACGGAAAGCCAAGGGTGACCCCATGAGAAAGAAAAGAACGCGCAAAATCTCCGCCATCGTCGTGCTGGCCTTTGCCCTGGCGACGGCGGCTTGTACGCAGGACGATCAAAAAGGTGCCGATTCCGCCTCCGATGATCCGGCGGAAAGCGAGACATCCGGCCTCGAACCGGAGATGCAGGCGGATGCCCCCGTCCCGGCGGACCACGAGGTACTCGCCGAAGCGCGGATCGACGTGGACCGGGACGGTACGGAGGAGCGGATCGTCATTCGCATGACCCGCGGCACCAAACGGGAAGAAACGGAACCGGGTGCGTTCATGGGCCCCGTACGGGAAGGCGATGTCCGCCTGGAACTGCTGGATGCGGAGGGCCGTTTGCTCCAGTCGAGGGAACTGAATCCGGATTTCGGCGGCACGCCCCTTCTGTTCGAAGAACGGCGGGGTTTCACGCTGTTTCCGGAAGACTACAACGGCGACGGCATCCCCGAATTGGCGCTTGGCCAGTACATTTCGTCGAACGGATTCATCTACAACCTGTACGAAGTGTCCTCCGGCGGCATTCGCCTGCTCCTGCCCGGACTGTTTTCAACCGCTTACGGGTATTCCGCATGGTTTGAACACGTCGGCCACCGGGCATTCAAAACTTCGTACTACAACATGGAAACGGGCGTATACGAGGAAGAGCTTTACGTCTGGCAGGATGGCCGGTATGTACGCTCCAGGCATGCGGATTTGGCCTGCGGCGCTTGCCGCCGGCTGGACGGCGCATGGCCCGGGCTCGTCTACGTCCCCGTGGAAGACGGTTTCGTGCTGGATGCGGGAGAACCCGTGCTGTCCGGATACGTGCATCTGTCGCCGCCGATCGGCGGCACCACGTACATCATTCACGAACTGTATTCCTATGAATACGCGGAAGACAACGCAGGATGGGTCCGGAACACGGCGGCGGTCATCCGTCCCGACACCGGCGACGTGAACCTTTATCCGCTGTACGAGACGAACACGAACGACGTTTACCGGACGGATTCCATCGCCCACGGCCAAGGTTTTCTGCGGGACGGGAAGTGGGTGTATGCGGCCGCCGTGAACGACGGCAAATCCGGCGTGCGCCACCAGCTGAGAGCGCTTGATCCCGTCACCGGAAACTCGGAAATCCTTGTTCCGGATTTGCCGGAAACGGAGGATACCCATTATTCCGTCAACTGGATGACCGCCGACGGAAGCCGGTTCGTGCTGGTCGGCAACCTCACGGGACGAATGTGGGTGATCGATCTTTCGGACGGCAAAGCCGCGCAGCTTGCGGACGCGTTTCCGCAACCGTGGCCTTTCATCCTGATTTACCCGTCGCCGGACGGCGAACGGTTCTGGTACCAGGATCCGGAGAGGGACGAATTCCGCTATTACGACCTGGCCGGCAACATGCTCGCTTCGTTCCCCGCCACAAGCGGCATGCACAATTTACCGGCCGTCAGTTGGAGCCATGACGGGCGATACACGGCCTATTCGGATACGTTCGACCGCGACAACCGGCACGTCATGTTCGATTACGGCGATGCCGGACAGGTCGCCCCGCAGCGCCTCGCGTTCCGCAACCGGCAAGGCGGCCTCGTGCGGACCGTGGAATCGAAGGAAGACGGCGTTTACGTGGAACTGGCGGGCTGGCCGGCGGCTGGCGGCGATGTCGTCCTGCTGGAGCGATACAAATTGATCGACAATCCGGAACTGTTCAACGAGCGGATCAAAACGGACCGCTCCTACGCGCTGTTGGATCTGGCAACGGGCACAGAAACCGGCTTGACACTTGTCGACGGCCCGATGCCGGAGAAAGCCGCCGACCTGTTCTTCGGCAACCATTACGGCCCTGTCGGACTTGTGGACCGGGACAGCGGACAGTTGGCGTTTCGGGATGTCGACGTCCGCCGGGTGGAAACGGGCGACGGCACCTGGGCCTGGACGGAGACGGATTGGGAGGCGCGGACGGGCCGGCTCTATGTATGGGATCCCGCAGCAAAGCAGGTGTCCGCATACCGCATCCCGCCGTCCGAATCCGATTCCGTGCTGGCCGGCGGCAAATGGCATTACACGACCGACATGGCGGCCCGACGTTTGCCGGAACCGTCCGGCACGCCGTAAATCCGGAAAGTCCGGATGCGCCTGCACCCTTTCATCCTGGAACGGCCGTTGCGCCTTGCGTTGCCGCGCCCGGACCGCCCGGATGATGTTCCGGGGCGAAACGGCCGGACGATGGACCCATTGCGGATGCCCGTTGGCGCGCGCAGGGCGGCGCCTTCCCGCCGCCGCGGGTAACCGTCCGCCCAAAATCGGTTTGCATGGACCATGACCCACTCAACGGCGCATGCAGCACCGTAAACTGTAAAGAAACGGGGTACAGTCACCAACCCATCCACGGAAGGGGGGGTGTCGGCAATCGGTCCACCGGTGCGAAGAATCGGGCTTTTTGGGGAATCCGGGGCGATAAGCCGCACATTCCGGTTCAAATCGGAATCGTGCGGCTTTTGCCGTGTCCGGGGGCTGCATCCGGCTCACGGATTGGCCGCATCGCACGAATTTGCGGAAAACGCCCCGCCGGCGTTTAGCCGGTTCGTGCCGATCCGCCCCCACCGGCATGCCGGCGACACGCAGCGGCTAACGCCCCCCGGCCCGCTTCCCGCTTTTCCTCCCGGCCGTCCGCTTGCCCGTTGCCCGCCGCACAGGCCGTTTCGCCCGCCTCGTGCCGGCCGGGCGCGCGGAGAGCTGTGCCTCCTCCATCCATCCTTCCCGGAGCGGGCCGCCGCAGGGGGCGAGCGTTCGCTCGACGAAGCGGAGGAACGGCAACCGGTCATCACGGCGATAGAAAGCGTCCGCCGCCTCCGACAGTTCCCGCGCCGCCGCCGGATCATGTTCTTCCAGCGTCCGGAACGCCCATTTGCCGACGCCCAGCCACCGGTCCCCCGCGCGCAGCATGAATTCCGCCGTCTTTTCCAGCATTTTGCCGGCAACAAACAGCGCCTCCGGACGGTCGGTTTGCCGGAAATCGTCAGCCAGCTCCGTCAGTTCCCAGCGCCGCCGGTCGAGCTCGGCGTAGGTGACGGGAAGCGGTCCCGCCGCGAAGGCCCGTTCCGCCGCCTTCACGTACCGGCCGGCCCGGTCTCCTCCGTCGATGACCCGGCTGTCCCTGCACATGCGCAGAAGCGACGGCAGGGCGGTTTTTCGCGCCTCCCGCAACATGGCGGGGTAATCGCGCTCGGTGATGACAAACATTTCGATCAGGACGCCCTGCCGCCGTACGAGCAGACGGCGGGATCGTTCCCGGTGATCTTTCGTGAACACGACGACGTCCAGGTCGCCGTTGTCCGGCACGACGCCGTGAACCGAACTGCCGGCCAGAAGGACGGCTTCCGCCCCTTTCACGTGCTCCTTCACCGCACGGCGGACAAGTTCCTCAAGCGGAACCGGCCCGGGACCATCCTTCCTTCCGGCAACCGGCAAGTCGCGAGGTTCGGCTGCCATCCGGCCCATCCTTCTTTCCCAAAAAAATAAGCGCCATATACAGCAGTATATGGCGCATGAAACCGGGTCGTTCTCAATCGCCCTTCTTCGCTTTCAGCACGTCGGCCATGGCGCCGAGGCTGCCCAGCGTCTCGAGGGCGGATGACGGAATGAACACTTTGTTGGCGTCGCCTTTCGCCATCTCCATCAGCGCTTCGAAGGATTTGTAGGACAGGATGTTTTCGTCCAGGCCGGCTTGCTTCAGCTGCTCGATCCGCTGCCGCTCCGCTTCGGCCACAAGGCGAATGGCCTCCGCCCGGCCGGCCGCCTCCAGCTCCTGGGCCTGGCGCAAGCCTTCCGCTTCCCGGATCCGGGCTTCCCGGTCGCCTTCCGCCTTCAGGATGGCGCTTTGCCGCTGGCCTTCCGCCCGCAGAATCATGTCCTGCTTCGCCGCTTCCGCTTCGAGGATGATGGCCCGGCGGGACCGTTCCGCCTTCATTTGCTTGTCCATCGCTTCCTGGATATCTTCCGGCGGACGGATGTCCAGCACTTCCACCCGTTCGATGCGGACGCCCCATTTTTCCGTTGCTTCGTCGAGCGCCACGCGGATTTCCGCGGAAATGCGTTCCCGGCCCGCCAGCGTCTCATCCAGTTCCATCTTGCCGATGACCTGACGCAGCGTGGCCGTGCTGATGTTGCGCACCCCCATCACGTAGTCGCTGATGCCGTAGGTGGCCTGTTCCGGATTGACCACCTGGTAGAAGATGATCGTGTCGATCATCACCTGCACGTTGTCTTTCGTGATGACGGTTTGCGGTGGAACGTTCGCCTGCTGGATGCGCAAATCCAACACTTTCCGCACCCGGTCGATGACCGGAATGACCACGTTGAGCCCGGGCGTGATCAGTTTGTGGAACCTGCCGAGCCGCTCCACGACGCCAACTTCCTGCTGCGGCACGATTTTGACGGACATCGCGACGATGACGACCACGAGTGCCAGCAAAACGAACAACAAAATGGGTCCGATCAAGGTTCATCCCTCTCCTTTCGCTTTCGCTACATGCACGACGGCCGTGCCTCTGTGCTTTACTACCACCCGTTCACCTTTCGGAATCGGAGTGTCCGCCGTTGCGCTCCACGTTTCGGTGCCGATGCGGACGATGCCCATCGTGGAAACCCCGATGTCCTCCACGACTTCCCCCTCCCTGCCGACCAGATTGTCGATCGGATCGCGGAATTCCCGCTTGCCGTGCAACCGGTTGATGAACGGTTTTGCCGTGTAGGTCAACACGATCGCCACCGCCCCGGCGACGATCACCTGCAGAAGCCAGGCACCCGGCGCCGCGAGGGCCACCACCATGCCGGCCAACGCGCCGATGCCGAGCCACAGCAGGTAGAACGTGAACGTCAACATTTCGGCGATGATCAGCAAAATGCCAAGAACAAGCCAAATCAGCCAGGCACTCAAGGGACTCACCTCCCGCTCGTTCTCCCTTTTCTACGTTGCAACGAATCAAAAGATTCATGCAACCCCGGCTTCGTGAAAAAAAAGCCGGCCTCGGGGCCGGATCCTGTCGTGCGGGCATGTTGGCGCGAACGGTCTGCCCTTTCGGCATGGGTACGCCCTGTCTGCCTTTTTTGACGATTGGGTTCAGGATTCCTCTTCCAGGGGATGGGTCATGTACATGGAATCCCCGAGCGTGATCGGGCATTTGCCCTGGGTCACGTTGGTCAGATCCGCCGCCAGCCGTTCCGCGCTTCCCGCTTCCGGCAGGCAGACGACCGTCACCTTGTCCGTGAACGCGGTGTCTTTGATTAGAATGCCCTTGAGCCGCAATTCGTGTTCAATTTTGCCGTACCAGTTGTAATCCGCTTCGATGGTGAGCGTCCGGTGCAGCTTCCGGATGACCGGCCCGGCCGCGTCGATGCCGGCGACCGCCGCCTCCGTGTAGGCGCCGACCAGTCCGCCCGCCCCGAGCAAAATGCCGCCGAAATAGCGGGTCACCACCACCGCCACGTTTTTCAGTCCGCGCCGCTTGATGACTTCCAGAATCGGCTTGCCGGCCGTTCCGCTCGGCTCTCCGTCGTCGGACTGCTTCTGGAACTGGTCCCGCTCCCCCGCCACGTAGGCGTAACAGTTGTGGGTCGCTTGTGCGTGCCTTTTGCGAATCTCTTCCACGAAACGCCAGGCCTCTTCCTCGTTTTCGACGGGGGCGGCATGGCCGATGAAGCGGGAACGCCGGATGACGATTTCCTTCTCGCCGTACCGGTTGACCGTACGGTATTGATCCAACATGGGCGTTTCCTCCCGAACCATGATGCTGGGTGGCGCAATGGGCCTGGGAACGTCGCTCGAAAAAACCGTCCGCCGGGGCCGACGGGGACCCGGCGAACGGCGGGTGAACATCAGGAACCGTGCGGGCGGCCTTACTGGCCGAGCCGGCGCTCGAGTTCTTCCTTCTCCTTCTCGAAGCCCGGCTTGCCGAGCAGCGCAAACATGTTGCGCTTGTACGCTTCCACGCCCGGTTGGTCGAACGGGTTGACGCCGAGCAGGTAGCCGCTGACGCCGCAGGCCTTTTCAAAGAAGTAGACGAGATGGCCGAACCAGTAGGGGTTGAGTTCCGGAATGGTGACCACCAGGTTGGGCACGCCGCCGTCGCTGTGGGCGAGCAGGGTGCCTTCGAATGCCTTTTTGTTGACGAAATCCATCGTTTTGCCGCTCAGGAAATTGAGCCCGTCGATGTTTTCCGGATCGTTTTCGATCACGATGTCCGCTTTCGGTTTGGCCACCTGCAGTACCGTTTCGAAAATGTTTCGGGTCCCCTCCTGGATGAACTGCCCCATCGAGTGCAGGTCGGTGGAAAAATCGACGGACGCCGGATAGATGCCCTTGTGGTCTTTGCCTTCGCTTTCCCCGTAAAGCTGCTTCCACCATTCCGACACGTAGTGCAGGCCCGGTTCGTAGTTGACGAGGATTTCCGTGGTCTTGCCCTTGCGGTACAGGGCGTTGCGCACGGCGGCGTATTGGTAGCTCGGGTTGGACGCAAGGTTCGGATCGGCATACAGCCTGGAGGCGTCGGCGGCACCCTGCATCATCGCGTCGATGTCGATGCCGGCGACGGCGATCGGCAACAGGCCGACCGGGGTGAGCACGGAATAGCGGCCGCCCACGTCGTCGGGAATGATGAACGACTCGTAGCCTTCCGCATCCGCCAGCTTTTTCAGGGCGCCCCGCGCCTTGTCGGTGGTGGCGTAAATGCGGCGGCGGGCTTCTTCCTTGCCGTACTTCTTCTCGATGGCATCACGCAGGATGCGGAAGGCGATGGCCGGCTCTGTCGTCGTGCCGGATTTCGAGATGACGTTCAACGAAAAATCTTTGCCTTCCAAATATTCCAGCAGATGCGTCATGTAGGTGGAACTGATCTGGTGTCCGGCAAACAGGATTTGCGGGCCGCTGCGGCGGTCGCTCGGCAACATGTTGTAAAACGAATGGGAGAGCGATTCGATGGCCGCCCGTGCGCCGAGATAAGACCCGCCGATCCCGATGACCACCAGCACGTCGGAGTCGGAGCGGATTTTGTCCGCCGCTTTCTTGATCCGGGCGAACTCCTCTTTGTCATATTGCATCGGCAGGTCGATCCAGCCGAGAAAATCGTTTCCGGCCCCCGTCTTGTTGTGCAGCTGTTCGTGAGCCAGCCGGACCGGCTCCGCCAGGTAATCCACTTCATGTTGTGCGATGAATCCGAGTGCTTTGCTGTAATCGAAGGTCAATTTGTCGTTCATGAACATCCCTTCCTCCTGATCCTGGCCGCGGCACGAGCAACCGACCGCTCCGCCGCCGGTCGTGTTTTTCTTAACTTAGCACATTTTCCCTCCGCCCGCAAAACGGGAAATCGCGGGCATCCGCAGGAACGGCCGAATGCAAGAAACGGGCTTCGGATGAATGTCCGTCCGCCGCTTGCGGCCATGCGTACCAGCCGCCGCCTTCCCCGGCAAGCGGGCTGGGGCTGTCGAAAATAACGTCTGACCGCCCGAAACGGACTTTCGCAAACAACGCTTGTCCGCCTCAAGCGAACGCTGAAAAAAGCCGCCCGTCCGCTTATGGCGGGCAGGCGGCTTGCAGTCGTTCCAGCGGATGCGCGAATAACCGATGTCAATTTGCGGAATCGGGGCCGAATCAGAGCAGCGCCTTGAATTTGGCCGTCACGTTTTCCACGGTGAAGCCGTATTCCTGGATGACCCGGTCGCCGGGCGCCGATGCGCCGAAGGTGGTGATGCCGAGCACCGCGCCCTGGCTGCCGACGTACCTTTCCCATCCGAGCGGATACGCCATTTCCACCGCCAGGCGCTTCGTGACTGCCTTCGGCAACACGGATTCCCTGTATTCGTCGCTTTGTTTCTCGAACAGCTCCCAGCTCGGCATGCTGACGACACGGACGTGGATGCCTTCTTCCGCCAGCTTCTCCTGCGCCTTCACGGCAAGCGCCACTTCGGAACCGGTGGCGATCAGGATGCCCTGCGGGTTGCCGTTCTTCGCCTCGGACACCACATACGCGCCGCGGCGCACGCCTTCCACCGCTTGTTCCTTCGTTCCCGGCAGGTTCGGCAGCGCCTGGCGGGTCAGTACGAGGGCCACCGGCCCTTCCGTGTTTTCCACCGCGTATTTCCAAGCCGCGCTCGTTTCGTTGCCATCAGCCGGACGGATTACCGTGACCCCGGGAATGACGCGCAGCGCCGGCAGTTGCTCGATCGGCTCGTGGGTCGGGCCGTCTTCGCCGACGGCGATGCTGTCATGGGTGAACACGTAGATGACCGGCGTCTTCATCAGCGCGGAAAGCCGCACCGCCGGACGCAGGTAATCGGAGAACACGAAGAACGTGCCGACATACGGCTTCAGCCCGCCGTGCAGCGCCATCCCGTTGGCCGCTGCAGCCATGCCGAACTCGCGGACGCCGAAATACACGTTGCGGCCGGCATAGTCATTGGCGGAATAGACGCCGATGCCCTTCATGTGCGTTTGGGTCGAAGACTCCAGGTCGGCGGAACCGCCGATCAAATTCGGCACCCGTTTGGCGATGGCGTTCAGCGCCGCGCCCGACGATGCACGGGTCGCCAGCCCCTTGTCTTCCGGCGAGTACCACGGCAGGTCGGCGTCCCAGCCTTCCGGCAGCTTGCCGGCGATGGCATCTTCCAGCTGTTGCGCCAGATCCGGATACGCCTTGCGGTATTCGTCAAACATGGCCTGCCAGGCTTGCTCCGCCTTCACGCCTTCTTCGCGCAGCGCCGCAAAGTGCGCACGCACTTCCTCCGGCACGTAAAATTCCGGATGCGGCCAGCCGTAAAATTCCTTCGTCAGCAGCGCTTCTTCCGGGCCGAGCGGGGAACCGTGCGGGCCGGCATGTCCGCCCTTGCCTTGCTTGTTCGGGCTGCCATAGCCGATGATCGTTTTCACTTCGATCAGGGTCGGACGGCTCGTGTCCGCCTTCGCTTCGGCGATGGCTTTGCGGATGGCTTCCAGATCGTTGCCGTCTTCCACCCGCAGCGTTTGCCAGCCATACCCTGCAAATCGGGAGTGCACGTTTTCCGACATGGACAGGGAGAGTTCGCCGTCCAGGGAAATGTCGTTGGAATCATACAGCACAATCAGTTTGCCCAGCTTGTAGTGGCCGGCCAGGGAAGCAGCCTCGCTGGAGATGCCTTCCATCAGGCAGCCGTCGCCGCAGATGGCGTAAGTATAATGGTCGATGACGTTGAAGGAATCCCGGTTGTAAACTTTGGCCAGATGGGCTTCCGCCATCGCCATCCCGACCGCCATGGCGAGACCTTGTCCGAGCGGACCGGTGGTGGCGTCCACCCCGCGGGTATGGCCGAATTCCGGATGGCCCGGCGTTTTGCTTCCCCATTGGCGGAATTGTTGGATCTGTTCCATGGAGCAATCTTCATAGCCGAACAGGTGAAGCAGGCTGTACAGCAGCATGGAGCCGTGTCCGGCGGACAACACGAAGCGGTCCCGGTTGATCCATTCCGGGTTGGCGGGGCTGTGCTTCATGAACCGGGCCCAAAGTTCATAGGCCATCGGCGCTGCGCCCATCGGCATGCCCGGGTGGCCGGATTTCGCTTTCTCGATGGCATCAATCGCAAGGGTGCGGATGCTCGCGACGGCCAGATCGTCAATCGTTTTGACGTTTGCAGTCATGTTTATTCCTCCTTGGTTTCGTCCTTGAGCCATTGTATCACTGTCGGCTGAACTTTCCAAACCTGGCTCTTGACATCTCCTTATATTATAGTGAATGGTAGTGATATAAATAAAATTAATGTTAATTATATCTGTTATAGAGGGAGTCTATGCAATGATCAACATGGAACTGTACCGCACCTTTTACTGGGTGGCCAAGGAGCAAAACCTGTCCCGCGCGGCGGAGCGGCTGTTCGTGACGCAGCCGAGCGTCAGCCACGCTGTTCGCCAGCTGGAGGAGCAACTGGCCGTCAACCTGTTCCACCGCGGACCACGGGGGGTGACACTGACCGAGGAAGGGCGGCTCCTGTTCGAGCACGTGGAGCAGGCGTTCCAGGCGCTGGAATCGGCTGAGCAGCTGATCGGGGAGCAAAGCCGGCTGCTGCGCGGCGAGCTGCGCATCGGCGGCAGCGATTCGCTCATCAAGCATTACCTCCTGCCCTCCCTGAGCCGCTTCTGCTCCGATTATCCCGGCGTCCACCTGATTTTGGCGAACGGCACGACGGCGGAAATCATCCGCCAGGTGAAGGAAGGCCGCATCGACTTCGGCATCGTCAGGCTTCCGGTGGAAGACCGCGCGATTACGGCCATCGAAGCGATCACCGTACAGGATTGCTTCGTTGCCGGCCCGAAATACGCCCACCTTGCCGCGGAGCCGATTTCCCTGTCCGAGCTGAAACGCTATCCGCTGATCCTGTTCAGCCGAACGAGCACCTCCAGCCGGTTCATCCAGGAATTCGCGGCGTCCCACGGCGTCATCCTGGAACCGGAAATCGAACTGGCCAGCGTCGACCTGCTCATCGCCTTCGCCAAAGCGGGAATGGGCATTTCCTTCGTCACCCGCCAGTTCGCCCAGGCCGAATTGGACGCCGGCACCCTCACGGAACTGACGGTCAGGGAACCGATACCGTCCCGCAAAGTCGGCGTCATTTTCCTGAAAAACCGCCGCCTCTCGCCGGCCACGGAGACGTTCATCCGGGATTACTTGAAATTGCTTCCGGCATGAGAGAAGGAAATGATGCGGCCGTTTCGGCTTGCGAGGCACAAAGCGGAGACAAATCCGGGGATTATCGCGGGGATGGCGGTGTTCATCGGAACGGTTTTGTACGATTTTGTACGATTTTTCGAACAAAAAGCTGCCTGGACAAAAGAAAATCGGGCGTTTTGTGCGATTTTTCATATAAAACGCCCGATTGCTGTGCGATCAGCGGCCATTTTGTGCGATTTTTCATACAAAACGCCCGATTGCTGTGCGATCAGCGGCCATTTTGTACGATTTTTCATATAAAACGCCCGATTGCTGTGCGATCAGCGGCCATTTTGTACGATTTTTCATATAAAACGCCCGATTCTGGCGCACGCAGCGGCCATTTTGTGCGATTTTTCATACAAAACGCCCGATTGCTGTGCGATCAGCGGCCATTTTGTGCGATTTTTCATACAAAACACCCGATTTTGGCGCATGCAGCGGCCATTTTGTACGATTTTTCATACAAAACGCCCGATTCTGGCGCATGCAGTGGTAGCGTCCCGTCAAGTGGTGTAAAATCGATTTCTACCGCGTGACCCAGATTTATTTCTGCAAGAGTGTGGTGGATGTAAGAGGAACTGGCTCCCCATTGACGATTTTGGCCATGGATTCGAGACT
>Ga0310837_100162_pt1 | contig 73415 bp, 62 predicted proteins | sample SM_ome_5_FD_201315 | JGI IMG/M metagenome (GOLD analysis project Ga0310837, IMG submission 201315) | Sorghum-adapted microbial communities enriched on stacked mutant (SM) sorghum from Joint BioEnergy Institute, Emeryville, California... ...
TGGCGATCTGGCTGTGGAGGAAGGATCGGCCAGCAGATCGTAACAGGTGGGTTGGCTTGATTTTCATCTTTTCAACGACAAAACTCCCACTGCGTTGGAGCGCATGTGGGAGTTTGTCTTCAATCTGAAAGCCCCGTATATTCGGGGCTTTCACTGTGTTTCATGAATAAAAATTGACTGTTTTGAATACCAAGCCACTTAGAATAAGAAGATCGCCTCCTTATCCCGCCTTCTTGGCCAGGATATTGGCGATCTTCTTTATGTTCTGGCTGGTGGCGGTCAGCAGCGCTTGCTCCTGCACTTTCTCCCGACCCCGGAAACGGCAGTAGCGAAGCCCGTGGAGCTCTTTGGCATCCGCAAAGCTTCGCTCTATGGTTTGGTATCTCAGCCGGTACAAGTATTTGCCGGATCTGCTCCTGCCATTAGCCTTTACCCATTCCTTGCTGTCTTGCCACACATGCCGCGTGATCACTTTCGTCTTATTCTGTGACCTCGTGCATTCCTTCAGCATGGGGCAGTTGGCGCAATGAGCAGGATCGGATCTGTATTGACGATATCCGTTACGGTCTGTCGTGCTGTATTTTAACTCATGCTTCTGGGGACAAACATACACGTTCTTCTCGGCATTGTATTTGAAACGCCATTTCGCAATCAACCCTTTGGCCGGTGTATATGCTCTTGAACCGATCACAGCAAAGATCTTTTTCTCATGAAGCTGTTTGCAAATATGAGAGGTAAAATAACCCGCATCCAGAGCAACGGCTTCCAGCGTGTTCTCAAATCCAAACTTTGAAACGAGGTGCTCCAGGCGGTCAAGATACGGTACAGCATCATGAACGTTGCCGGGTGTGATATGTACGTCGGTAATGATGTTGTACTTGTGATCCACCGTCCGGTGATCCAGATAGAAAAAGCCTTCTGGTCTCCCATCACGCATCATATAGCCGCTGTCCGGGTCTGTTGTGCTTACTTTAATCTCTCTTTGCTCCTTCACCTCCTCCCGTTTCTTTAAAGGCTTTTTTCCGTTGGCCTCACGGTCCAGACGAACCGCCTCATCCAGTTCATCCATGTATGCTTTTGTGCTTTGTGTGACCTGCTCTTTGACAAATTTACGTTTATTGGCATTGGCCTTGAGATGGGTGGAGTCGGTGATGAGCACTCGGCCAGCCACGAGGCGATGCTTGATGGCCAGCATGACGATTTCGTCGAATATTTTCTGCAGCACATTTCCTTGGCGAAGGCGCTCGCGGAAATAACTGAGCGTGCTGTGATCCGGGACGCGGTCCGTAAGCCCAAGACCAAGAAACCAGCGGTACGCCACATTAGAGTGAACTTCCATCTCTAATTGACGCTCCGAACGAATGCCGAACAGGTAGCCGATAAGAAGCATCTTGAAGAGCATGATGGGGTCAGCAGAAGGTCTGCCGTTGTTCTCACAGTAATATGGACGGACCAGATCGAGGATGAAAGAGAAGTCGATGTGCTTTTGGATTTTGCGCAATGGATGATTAGGATGGACAAGATCCTCGATACAGACGAACTCATATTGATTTTGAACATTGGGATTAGAGCGAAGCACGTGATCACCGCCATATGTAGGTTACCAATATTATATCACATTAACGTGTTAATTTATTAAAGTTTATGCAAATAAAATTAGCCTGTTGAGGTTTTTCAACAGGCTGGAGCCCCTTTAGGGGCTGCCTGAGATGACACGCGGTTGGCAGACTTTCAGTGCGCCTTTGAGGCGCTTGCTTGCACCATGCCCTTATAGGGCTGATGGAAGCCACCGGCTAAGCCGGTGGTTATGACTGTTTGTTTCATGTGCCATTTGCGCTGAATGCCGGGAGTCTTTACATACGTCGAAAAATTCGAAAAATTCGAAAATTATTCACGCAGAACGCGTGTTAAGTTTTTGTAAATGCCCGATCGGGTGTGATAAAATAGGCTCAGGTCAGATAAGGAGGAGTGCGATATGAGGTTCAACATCCGCGGCCGACAATTGCCAGTAACGGAAGCACTGAGGGATTACGCCGAGAGAAAGCTGTCCCGGCTGGACAAGTATTTCGAGGCGCCTCTTGCCTCTGACGCACAAGTCACGCTCTCCGTCATCAAGAACAAGCATGTCGTCGAAGTGACCATTCCGCTTCCGGGCGTGCTGCTCCGGGCCGAAGAGCGGCATGACGACATGTACGCAGCGATCGACCTGGTCGTAGACAAGCTCGAGCGCCAAATCCGCAAGCACAAGACCCGCGTGAACCGCAAGCTCCGCCAGGATCGGGGGCTGAAAGCGTTGTTCACGGAAGACGCGGTCGGATCGGTCACCGTCGCCGAGGCCGACGAAGACGACGCATTCGAGGTCGTCCGCACGAAGCGGCACACGCTGAAGCCGATGGACGTGGACGAAGCGATTCTGCAGATGAATCTGCTCGGCCACAACTTCTTCGTCTTCATCAACGACGACACCAAGGAGGTCAACGTCGTTTACCGCCGCCACGACGGCAAGTACGGACTCATTGAGCAAGGTTGACGGATTTATTCAGACAGGGATTGACGGCCGGCCCGGAGGGGCCGGCTTTTCTGATGCCTTGGTTCCGCAGGCGGGACGGGCGGGTTTGCCACGCTTCCGCCGAACTGCTACAATTGTTTTTATGAGTTGACAGACGAAAGGGGCTCTCACGCCATGCTCGGTCTTGTGAAGAAAATATTCGGCGACGCCAACGAGCGTGAGATCAAGCGATGCCTGCGGGTCGTGGAGCGCATCAACGCCTTGGAGCCGGATTTCGCCAAGCTGTCGGACGAGCAGCTCCGCGGGAAGACGGACGAGTTCAAGGAGCGGCTCTCCCGGGGCGAGACGCTCGATGATCTGCTGCCGGAGGCGTTCGCGGCCGTGCGCGAAGCGTCGAAGCGGACGCTCGGGATGCGCCATTTCGACGTTCAGCTGATCGGCGGCATGGTGCTGCATGACGGCAAGATTTCCGAGATGAAGACGGGGGAAGGCAAGACGCTCGTCGCGACGCTTGCCGCGTACCTGAACGCGCTGGAAGGCAAGGGCGTGCACGTGGTGACGGTCAACGACTACCTGGCCCAGCGGGACAGCACGATGATGGGCCAGATCTACACGTTCCTCGGCCTGACCGTCGGCTGCAACCTGCACGGCCTGTCGCACGCGCAGAAACAGGAAGCGTACGCGGCCGACATTACGTACGGCACGAACAACGAGTTCGGGTTCGATTATCTGCGCGACAACATGGTGCTGTACAAGGAGCAGATGGTGCAGCGGCCGCTCAATTACGCGATCATCGACGAAGTCGATTCGATCCTGATCGACGAGGCGCGGACGCCGCTCATCATCTCCGGTCAGGCGGCGAAATCGACCGAACTGTACTACGCCGCGGACCGTTTTGTCCGGAAGCTGAAGGAAGAGGAAGACTACACCATCGATCTGAAAATGCGTTCCGTGACGCTGACGGAATCGGGGGTCGAGAAGGCGGAGCGCGAGTTCCACATCGACAACCTGTTCGACCATGCGAACGTGACGCTGAACCATCATGTCCAGCAGGCGCTGAAAGCGCACGCCATCATGAAGCGCGACGTCGACTACGTCGTGCAGGACGGCGAAGTCATCATCGTCGACGAGTTCACCGGCCGCCTGATGGCCGGCCGCCGCTACAGCGACGGGCTGCACCAGGCGATCGAGGCGAAGGAACAGCTCAAGGTGCAGAACGAGAGCATGACGCTCGCGACGATCACGTTCCAGAACTATTTCCGCATGTACCGCAAGCTCGCGGGCATGACCGGCACGGCCAAGACGGAAGAGGAAGAGTTCAAGAAGATCTACGGCCTCGACGTGGTGCAAGTGCCGACGAACAAGCCGATGATCCGGGTCGACATGCCGGACATCGTCTACAAGTCGGCAAACGCGAAATACAAGGCGGTCGTAGAGGAGATCGTAAAGCGGCATCAGAACCGGCAGCCGGTGCTGGTCGGCACCGTCTCGATCGAGAACTCGGAGAAGCTGTCCGAGATGCTGAAGCGCCGCGGCATTCCGCACAAGGTGCTGAACGCCAAGTACCACGCGGAAGAAGCGGAGATCATCGCCCGCGCAGGCCAGCCCGGCGCCGTCACGATCGCGACGAACATGGCCGGACGCGGCACCGACATTCTGCTCGGCGAAGGGGTGCCGGAGCTCGGCGGCCTGCATATTATCGGGACGGAGCGGCACGAGAGCCGGCGGATCGACAACCAGCTGCGCGGCCGCGCCGGCCGTCAGGGCGATCCGGGTTCGTCGCAGTTCTACCTGGCGCTTGACGACGAGCTGATGCGCCGCTTCGGTTCCGAGAATATTATGGGGATGATGGACCGTCTGGGCTTCAGCGAGGACGAGCCGATCGAGAGCAAGCTGGTGACGAGGGCCATCGAGTCCGCCCAGAAGCGGGTGGAAGGCAGCAACTTCGATACCCGCCGGATCGTCCTCCAGTACGACGACGTCATGAACCAGCAGCGGGAAATCATCTACAAGCAGCGCCGCGAAGTGCTGTTCGCGGACAACATCCGCGAGCATGTCTTCGACATGATCAAGCCGGTCGTCGAACGGATCGTCGAAGCGCATTGCACCGACGAGGACATTCCGGAAGAATGGAACCTGGACGCGATCGTCGACTACGCGCACGCCACGTTCCTCAAGGAAGGCACGCTCAAGCGGGAAGATCTCGAGGGCCGGGAGAAAGAGGCGATCGTCGAGTTCCTGATGGAGGAAGTGCGCAAGCTGTATGACGAGCGCGAGCAGCAGATCGGCGAGGAGACGATGCGCGAGTTCGAGAAGGTCGTCGTGCTGCGCGCCGTCGACAGCAAGTGGATGGACCACATCGACGCGATGGATCAGCTTCGGCAGGGCATCCATCTGCGGGCGTACGGCGGCACCGATCCGCTGCGCGAGTACCAGTTCGAAGGCTTCGAGATGTTCCGCGAGATGGTCGAGAACATCCAGGAAGAAGTCACGAAATATATTATGAAGGCGCACGTCGAGAGCAACGTACAGCGCCAGGAAGTCGCCAAAGGCCAGACGGAGACCGGCGGCGGCAGCAACCGCGAGACGCAGCGGCGCCCGATCCGGCGCGCCGAACAGCGGGTCGGACGCAACGACCCGTGCCCTTGCGGCAGCGGCAAGAAGTACAAACATTGCCACGGGGCGAACGTCTGACATCGGTCCGATCCACTCCGGCGGCGATGGCGTCCGCTCCGGCGGCCGCGCCTTTCGCGCGCGCGTCTTTCGCGGGCGCGGCGGAATCCATGAAATTTGAGGTGACCAGCGAACCATGATTGACGCAAGCGTCAAGCAAGACCTGCGCGAGATGGCGAAGCGGCTCCAAGCACTCAGGGGGTCTCTTTGACCTGGATCTCAAGCAGGAGATCATTGCGGACTACGAGGAGAAGATGACGGCGCCCGACTTCTGGGACGACAACGAGCGGGCGCAGAAACTGATCGCCGAGCTCAACGCGGTGAAGTCCATCGTTGAACAGTACAACAGGTTGACGGCGGAGCAGGAAGATTTGGCGGCGATGCTCGAGCTGGCGGAAGAGGAGGGCGACGAGTCGCTCGAAGGCGAACTGGCGGAAGGCGTGGCGAAGCTCGTCCGAGAAGTCGGCGACTTCGAGCTGCAGCTTCTGCTGAACCAGCCGTACGACAGGCTGAACGCGATCCTTGAACTGCACCCGGGCGCCGGCGGCACCGAATCGCAGGACTGGGCGCAGATGCTGTACCGAATGTACAGCCGCTGGGCGGAACAGCGCGGCTTCAAGGTGGAAGTGCTCGACTATCTGCCCGGCGACGAAGCCGGCATCAAGAGCGTGTCGATGCTCATCCGGGGGTATAACGCGTACGGCTACCTGAAGGCGGAGAAAGGCGTGCACCGGCTCGTTCGCATCTCGCCGTTCGACGCGTCCGGCAGACGCCATACGTCGTTCGTCTCCTGCGACGTCGTGCCGGAAATCGACGACGATGTCGATATCGAAATCCGGCCGGAGGATCTGAAAATCGACACGTACCGCTCGAGCGGCGCCGGCGGCCAGCACGTCAACAAGACGGAATCGGCGGTCCGGATCACCCATATTCCGACCGGCATCATCGTCGCGTGCCAGTCGGAACGGTCGCAGATCCAGAACCGCGACCGGGCGATGAAGATGCTCCGCTCGAAGCTGTACGAGATGAAGATCGAAGAGCAGCGGAAAGAGCTGGCGGCCATCCGCGGCGAACAGACGGACATCGCGTGGGGGAACCAGATCCGCTCCTACGTCTTCCATCCGTACAGCATGGTGAAGGACCACCGGACCCAGTACGAAACCGGCAATGTGCAGGCGGTGATGGACGGGGAGCTCGACGGCTTCATCGACGCTTACCTGCGCAGCCAGATCCGGAAAGATTCGTAAAAATTAATCTTTCGCCCCGGACAGTCGTGATATAATCGTCGTGGAACTGCCCCGTGATCTGCGGTTGCCCATTGCCCCAGGCCGCGCGCCGCGATCCGTTCCATAACCTGAAACCAATCGGGGGGATGGATCGGAACCGATGGAAAGCAGCATTCTTCAAGCGCTCGCGCAGATGGAAAGCCGGATTCGCGACGACATTGGCGCACTTCGAGTGCAGGTGGACGGGCTCGATTCGCGGATAGGCGCGCTCGAGACGAAAGTGAACGTACTCGATTCGCGGATAGGTACGCTCGAGACGAAAGTGGACGGGCTCGATTCGCGGATAGGCGCGCTCGAGACGAAAGTGGACGGGCTCGATTCACGGATAGGCGCGCTCGAGACGAAAGTGGACGGGCTCGATTCGCGGATAGGCGCGCTCGAGACGAAAGCGGACCGACTCGAGTCGAGAATGGACACGTTCGAGTTGAGATTGGACACGCTCGAATCGAAAGTGGATGGTTTGCGTGCGGAAGTCGACGAACTTCGGTCCGATACCGGCAGGCTTCGCTCGGATGTCGACGAGCTTCGTCAAGAAATGAACCGCCGGTTCGACAATATCGAAGAGAAGCAGATTGAACTTATTGCGCGATATACCAGCATGCACTCGCGGAAGCTGGATGCCGATCGATATGAGATCGATGCGTTGAAACTCCGCGTCGATCGGCTCGAATACATTACGAAACATATGGCTTGACTGTTCAGCCTTCAGCCGCCCGGATGCTCACGGGCGGCTTGCTTTTCGTGCGGCCCGAGCAACCTCCTGCCGATTTGGACAGCTTCCGGTTCACGATGTCGTGCTGCTCCCGCATATACCGTTCCATCACCGCTCCGACCAGCCGATCCTTGCCGCGAAAGTGCTTGCGGATCGTCATGTTGGCGGCCGGGACGGCGGCACTATCGTCCAAGCTGACGCCGGCAACCCCATGGGCAAAAAGAGTTCCGTCGCCTTCGCCAGAATCTGCCCCCGTTGGCGCGTTTCACGTCCAACCCGCGTCTCCCGCCGCCGGCCTTCGTCCCGGACCGATGAATCCGATGTCCGTCGTTTCCGCCGGCGTCACCGACTTGCGAAACGAACCATCAGACGGATGAGCGCAGGCATTGCCGTTGTATTTTCATGTAATTCAATGTATAATGATACAGACTTGAGCGCTATTTATTCCGCTGCCGCCATGGTGTAGAATGGGGAAGTCAGGACAAACGCAACGGGAGAGGAACGGACAGATGGATGCGAAGATCAGGGCGGCGATCGTCGGCTCGACCGGCTACGGCGGCGTGGAGCTGATCCGGCTGCTGCACGCCCATCCGAAGGTCGAGATTGCCGCCGTGCTGTCGTCGTCCAGCGCGGGCGAGCCGCTGGCGGCGGGATATCCGCATTTGACGGAAATCCGGACAGATGTATTGGAAGCGATCGACCCGGCGACGCTCGCGAAGAAGGCGGACGTCGTGTTTCTCGCGACACCGGCGGGCGTCGCGGCGAAGCTGGCGCCGGAAATGCTGGAGGCTGGCCTGGACGTGATCGATATCTCCGGCGACTTCCGGCTGAAATCGCCCGCGGTCTACGAAGCTTGGTACAAGAAGCCGGCCGCCGATCCGGCCTGGCTGGAGCGGGCCGTCTACGGGCTCGCCGAAGTGTTCGGCGAAGAGGTGCGCGGCGCGCGGCTCATCTCGAACCCGGGGTGCTATCCGACGGCGTCGCTGCTCGGCCTGATTCCGGCCGTTCAGGCGGGGTTCATCGATCCGGCGACGATCATCATCGACGCGAAATCGGGCGTGTCCGGCGCGGGCCGCGGCGCGAGCCTCGGCACCCACTTCTCCGAGATCAACGAGAACTTCAAAGCGTACAAAGTGAACAAGCACCAGCACATTCCCGAGATCGAGCAGGCGCTCTCCCGCGTCGCGGAGCGCGAGGTGACGATCACGTTCACGACCCATCTCGTGCCGATGACGCGCGGCATCATGGCGACAATGTACGCGACCGTGAAGGAAGGCCGCACGCAGCGGGATTTCATCGACCTGTACCGGAGCTACTACGAGAACCGCCGGTTCGTGCGCGTTCGTCCGGAGGACGTGCTGCCGGCGACGAAGGAAGTGTTCGGCTCCAACTACTGCGACGTCGGCTTTGCCGTCGATGAGCGAACGGGGCGCGTCACGATCGTCTCGGTCATCGACAATCTCGTGAAGGGCGCGGCCGGTCAGGCGATCCAGAACCTGAACCTGCGCATGGGCTGGGACGAGAGGCTCGGTCTGGACTTTGTGCCGGTTTATCCGTAAAAAAATCCGCCATACCACCATCATACGATTTTGCCAAGGAGACCACGATACGAACATGGGACAGGGAACTCCGTTTGAAAACGTGCCCGGCGGCTCCGTCACGACGCCGCTCGGCTTTCGGGCCGGCGGACTGCATTGCGGGCTGAAGAAGACGGACCGCAACGACCTCGGCGCCATCGTCTGCGAAGTGCCGGCGGCCGCGGCCGCCGTCTATACGACGAATCAGATTCAGGCGGCGCCGCTCAAGGTGACGCGCGAAGGATTGTCCAGGGAAGGCCGGCTGCGCGCCGTGCTCGTCAACAGCGGCAACGCGAACGCCTGCACCGGGGAAGCGGGCGAAGCCGACGCGCGCGAGATGCGGGAGGCCTTCGCGCGCGCAATCGGCGTTCCGGCGCACCAGGTCGCGGTCGCGTCGACCGGCGTCATCGGCGAGCGGCTCAAGATGGACCGCGTCCGCTCCGGCATCGCCGAAATGCCGGCGAGACTGCGCGGGGACGCGGAAGGCGCGGAGGCGTTCTGCCAGGCGATTCTGACGACCGACCTCGTGAAGAAAACGGTGTGCGTGAAGCTTGTCATCGGCGGGACGACCGTCCACGTGGCGGGCGCGGCGAAGGGCTCGGGCATGATCCATCCGAACATGGCGACGATGCTCGGCTTCATCACGACCGACGCGAACATCGGCGGCGACGCGCTGCAGGCGCTGCTCAGGCAGGCGACGGACGCGACCTTCAACATGATCACCGTCGACGGCGACACGAGCACGAACGACATGGTCGTCGCGATGGCGAGCGGGCTGGCCGGCAACGGCATCCTCACGCCGGATCATCCGGACTGGGACCGATTCGCCGCGGCGTTCACGCATGTGTGCGAGACGCTGGCGAAGGCGATCGCCCGCGACGGCGAGGGCGCGACGAAGCTGATCGAGGCGCGCGTCGCCGGCGCGGCGAGCGACGACGACGCCCGCGCGATCGCGAAGACGATTATCGGATCAATGCTTGTCAAGTCGGCCGTCTTCGGCGCCGACGCGAACTGGGGCCGCATCATCGCGGCGGTCGGCCGCGCCGGACGTCCGATCAATCCGGCGACGGTCGACATTTCGATCGGCCCGATCAAGGTGCTCGAGCAGTCCCGTCCCGTGCCGTTCGACGAGGACGAGGCGCTCGCTTACCTGAAAGGCGACACCGTCCGGATCGACGTCAACCTGAACATGGGCGAAGGCCGGGCGGTCGGCTGGGGCTGCGATCTGACCTACGACTACGTGCGGATCAACGCCGCATATCGGACCTGACGGGAGATTGAGGCGATGGGACAGGAACGGTTTGTGATGAAATGCGGCGGCAGCACGCTCGCCGCTTTGCCTGATTCGTTCTTCGACGACCTGCGGCAATTGCAGGAAGACGGATACCGCCCCGTCATCGTGCACGGCGGCGGACCGGCCATTTCGGAGATGCTCGGCCGGCTCGGCATCGAGTCCGAGTTCGTGAACGGCCTGCGCAAGACGGACGAGGCGACGCTCGATGTCGTCGAGATGGTGCTGGCGGGCCGGATCAACAAGGAGATCGTGCGTCGGATCCAGGCGGGCGGCGCGAAGGCGCTCGGCCTCTCCGGCACCGACGGGATGCTGATTCAGGCGCGGCCGGTCGCAAACAGCGACGAGATCGGCTTCGTCGGCGACGTGACCGGCGTGAACACGGCGATCATCGAGGGCGTCACGGCGATGGGGCACATCCCGGTCATCGCGCCGATCGGCATCGACGCCTCGGGGCAGCGCTACAATATCAACGCGGACACGGCCGCGGGCGCCGTCGCGTCGGAACTGGGGGTTGACCGGATGATTGTCGTCACCGACGTGCCCGGCATCCTGCGCACGATTGACGGCGAGAAGCGGGTGCTGCCGACCGTCACGACGGCGGAGATCGACGAGATGATCGCGGCCGGCGAGATCTACGGCGGCATGATTCCGAAGGTGAAGTCGGCCGTGCAATGCATCCAGGGGCGCGTGCGCGAAGTCGTCATCATCGGCGGCGCCGAGCCGGGCGCGTTCGCCCGGGCGGTGCGCGAGGGCGGCGTCGGCACGCGCATCGTGAAATCCTGAACGGAGATTCATTCTTATCATGTTGGAAAGGTGGCGCGGCGAATGAGCGGAGCGCATGGGACGGAGGGCGCGCCGGCAAGCGCGCTGTTCCCGACATACGCCAGATTCCCGATCACCCTCGTGAAGGGACAGGGAAGCTGGCTGTGGGACGATCAGGGCAACCGGTATCTCGATTTCATGAGCGGGCTGGCGGTGACGAACCTCGGCCACGCGCCGGCGAAGGTGAAGGAAGCGCTGGTGAAGCAGCTTGACGAGCTGTGGCACGTGTCGAACCTGTTCCGCATTCCGGGGCAGGAGGAGGCGGCCCGGCTGCTGACGGAACACAGCCACGCGGGCGCCGTCTTCTTCTGCAACTCCGGCGCGGAGGCGAACGAAGCGGCGATCAAGCTGGCGCGGCGCTACAACAGGAAAGTGCTGCAGAACGGCCGGTACGAGATCATCACGTTCCGGCAGTCGTTCCACGGCCGCACGCTCGCGACGCTGACGGCGACGGGGCAGGACAAGGTGAAGGACGGCTTCGATCCGCTGCCGCCGGGGTTCGTCGCCGTGCCGCTGCATGACGAGCAGGCGCTGCGCGAGGCGATTACGGACAAGACGGCGGCGATCATGCTCGAGATGGTGCAGGCGGAAGGCGGCGTCATCCCGGTCGATCCCGCGTTCGTGAAGACGATCGCGCGGCTGTGCGAAGAGAACGGCCTGCTGTTCATCGTCGACGAGGTGCAGACCGGCATGGGCCGCACGGGCAAGCTGTTCGCGTTCCAGCATTACGGCATCGAGCCGGATATTTTCACGCTGGCGAAGGGGCTCGGCAGCGGCTTCCCGGTCGGCGCGATGCTGGCGAAGGCGAAGCTGGCGGAAGCGTTCGGTCCGGGCAGCCACGCCTCGACATTCGGCGGCACGCCGATCGCGATGGCCGTCGTGAAGGCGACGATCGAGACGCTGCTCGCCGGGAACGTGCCGCAGCGCGCCGCGGAATCGGGCGAATATCTGAAGGCGCGGCTCGAAGAGAAGCTGGCCGGCTGCCCGGCCGTGCGGGAGGTGCGCGGGCTGGGGCTCATCGTCGGCATCGTGTGCGACCGGCCGGTCGCCGATCTGGTGGCGGAGATCCACCGCCGCGGCCTGCTCGTCGTGACGGCCGGGCCGAACGTCATCCGTCTCCTGCCGAACCTGCTTGTGACCCGCGAGGAGATCGACCAGGCCGTCGACATCCTGGCCGGCGTGCTGACCGGACAGGCGGCGGCCGCGCAATCGTAAGCGGCGCGCGAGGGGCGCGCACGCATGCAGAAGGAGTGATGGATGAGATGCCGCAACTTGCGCAAATCATGAACGACGAGATTGCCGCTTCGCTCAAGGGGCGCGACTTCCTCGCGCTCGCCGACTACAAGCCGGAGGAGATCCGCTGGCTCATTGATCTCGCGATCGAGCTGAAGCGGATGCACAAAGCCGGCGAACCGTTCCAGCCGCTCAAGGGCAAGACGCTGGGCATGATCTTCGAGAAGTCGTCCACCCGCACGCGCGTGTCGTTCGAGGTCGGCATGTACCAGCTCGGCGGCTACGCCCTGTTCATGAGCCGGAACGACCTGCAGCTCGGCCGCGGCGAGACGATCTCGGACACGGCGCAGACGATGTCGCGCTACCTGGACGGCATCATGATCCGCACGTTCGCGCACCGCACGGTCATCGAGCTCGCGCGGGCCGCGACGATCCCGGTCATCAACGGGCTGACCGACTACGCCCACCCGTGCCAGGCGCTGGCCGACTACCAGACGATCCTCGAGCACAAAGGGCGGCTGGAAGGGCTCAAGATCGCCTACATCGGCGACGGCAACAACATGGTCCATTCGCTGCTCGTCGGCGCCGCGAAGCTCGGCCTGCACATGTCCGTCGCGACGCCGGAAGGATACGAGCCCGATCCGGAGCTGATCCGGGTGATGCAAGAGACGGCCGGCGAGACCGGCGCGTCGATCCGGGTCGTCCGCGATCCGCGCGAAGCGATCGAGGACGCGGACGTCGTCTACACCGACGTCTGGGCGAGCATGGGCTTCGAGGCGGAACAGGAGGAGCGGGCGAAGGCGTTCGCGAACTATCAGGTGAACGAGGATCTCGTGCAATACGCGAAGCCCGACTTCGTCTTCATGCATTGCCTGCCGGCGCACCGCGGCGAGGAAGTGAGCCCGGGCGTCATCGACGGCAAGCATTCGATCGTCTTCGACGAGGCCGAGAACCGGCTGCACGCACAGAAAGCGATCATGGCCGCCATCATGGCGTGATTCATTTTCGACAAGGAGCGGAAACCGAACATGGCCAAGGAGAAAATCGTGCTCGCGTATTCCGGCGGGCTCGATACGTCAGTCATCCTGAAGTGGCTGAAGGAAACGTACAACGCGGACATCATCACCTTCACGGCCGACATCGGCCAGAAGGAAGAGCTGGACGGTCTCGAGGCGAAAGCGTACGCGACCGGCGCGTCGAAGGTGTACATCGACGACCTGCGCGAAGAGTTCGCGCGCGACTTCATCTTCCCGATGTTCCAGGCGGGCGCGCTCTATGAAGGGCAATATCTGCTCGGCACGTCGATCGCCCGGCCGCTCATCGCGAAGCGGATGGTCGAGATCGCCCGGGCGGAAGGCGCGACGGCGATCGCCCACGGCGCGACCGGCAAGGGCAACGACCAGGTGCGTTTCGAGCTGACGGCGGCGTCGCTCGCGCCGGATATCAAGGTGATCGCGCCGTGGCGCATCGAGGCGTTCCGCGAGCGGTTCCCGGGGCGGGCGGAGATGATCGCCTTCGCCGAGAAACACGGCATTCCGGTGCAGGCGACCGCGGCGAAGCCGTACTCGATGGACCGCAACCTGCTGCATATCAGCTTCGAGAGCGGCATGCTCGAAGATCCGTGGTTCGACGCGAGCGCCGAATCGAACCGGGACATGTACGTGCTCAGCGTCTCGCCGGAGGAGGCGCCGGATGAGCCGGAATACGTCGAGCTCGAATTCGAGGCCGGCAACTGCGTCGCGGTTAATGGCGAGCGGATGAGCCCGCTGCAGGTGATGGAGAAGCTGAACGAGCTCGGCGGCAAGCACGGCATCGGCCGCGTCGACATGGTCGAGAACCGGTTCGTCGGCATGAAGAGCCGCGGCGTGTACGAGACGCCGGGCGGCACGATCCTGTTCACCGCCCACCGGAAGATGGAGTCGCTGACGATGGACCGCGAAGTGATGCATTTGCGCGACTCGCTCATTCCGAAGTACGCGTCGCTCGTCTACAACGGCTTCTGGTTCGCGCCGGAGCGGCTCGCGATCCAGGCGCTCGTGACGGAGAGCCAGAAGAACGTCACCGGCACGGTCCGGCTGAAGCTCTACAAGGGCAATGTGATCGCCGCCGGCCTGAAGAGCCCGGTCAGCCTGTACAATCCGGACATCGCGACGATGGAGGCGGACCCGACGCAGGCCTACGACCAGGGCGACGCGACCGGGTTCATCCGGCTCAACGCGCTGCGGCTGAAAGTCGCCGCCGCCGCGCAGGCGAAACAGCGCTGAATGAAGGGAGGGCTGACCGCGTGCCGGGGGAGCGCCCCGGAGGCCGAGGCGGCCCTCTTTTTTGGAAAGACAAGGCGGAACATTCATCCCGCTTGAGGGAGTCAGGGAGTGTCAGTCGTGAGCAAATTGTGGGGCGGCCGGTTCACGAAGCAGACGGACCGGCTGGTGGAGGAATATACGGCGTCGATCACGTTCGACAAGGAACTGGCCGAGGAGGACATCGAGGGCAGCCTTGCCCACGCGGCGATGCTCGGCAAGCAGGGGATCATCGCCGCGGAAGACGCCGAGGCGATCCGCGAAGGGCTGCTCAAGGTGCGCGGCAAAATCCGCAAGGGCGAGATCGAATTCTCGATATCGGATGAAGACATCCACATGAACGTCGAGAAACATCTCATCGAGGAGATCGGGCCGGTCGGCGGCAAGCTGCACACCGGCCGCAGCCGGAACGATCAGGTGGCGACCGACATGCATCTGTACCTGCGCCGCCGGGTCGTCGAGATCGTCGATCTGCTGCGCAAGCTGCAGGCCGCGCTCATCGAACAGGCGAAGGCGAACACGGACACGATCGTGCCGGGCTACACCCATCTGCAGCGGGCGCAGCCGATTCTGTTCGCCCATCACCTGATGGCGTACGTGTCGATGTTCGGCCGCGACGCGGAGCGGCTGATGGACAGTTACAAGCGGATCAACGTGCTGCCGCTCGGCGCGGGCGCGCTCGCCGGGACGACGTTTCCGATCGACCGCCATTTCGTTGCCGAACAGCTCGGGTTCGACCGGGTCTACGAGAACAGCCTGGACGCGGTCAGCGACCGCGACTTTATCGTCGAGTTCCTGGCGCACGCGTCGCTCATCATGATGCATCTGTCGCGGCTCAGCGAAGAGCTGATCCTCTGGTCAAGCACGGAGTTCCGGTTCATTGAACTTGACGACGCGTTCTGCACGGGCAGCAGCATCATGCCGCAGAAGAAGAATCCGGACGTGCCGGAGCTGGTGCGCGGCAAGACCGGCCGCGTCTACGGCCATCTGATCGGCCTCCTGACCGTGCTGAAGTCGCTGCCGCTGGCGTACAACAAGGATATGCAGGAAGACAAGGAAGGCATGTTCGACACGGTGCGCACCCTGCAGGGCGCGCTGCAACTGTTCGCGCCGATGATCGCGACGATGACGGTGAACAAGGACCGGATGCGCGAAGCGGTGAACCGGGATTTCTCCAACGCGACCGACATCGCCGACTTCCTCGTCGGCAAGGGCATGCCGTTCCGCCAGGCGCACGAAGTGATCGGCAAGACCGTGCTGTACTGCATTCAGAACGGCAAATACCTGCTCGACCTGACGTTGGACGAATTCAGGCAGTTCTCGGAACTGTTCGACGAGCGCATCTACGACGTGCTGCGGCCGGAGTCGGTCGTGAACGCGCGCGACGTTTACGGCGGAACCGCAAGGCCGCAGGTGCTCGCCGCCATCGCCCGCGCAGAGCAGGAGCTTGAGCGAACCGCCGCCTGGGTGGCCGCGCACGGCGAGAAAAGCGAATAACCGGGTATCCAACATCGCCCCCTGCCCAAACCGCGTCACCGGTGATGCCGTTTGGCGGCGGGGATTTTTTTTCTACGACAGACCAATTCACTTACAGAAGTTAGATGAGGAAGTTTGATTGACCGTCAGTGCTCCTTATTTGCAGCACGGCATGCACGTTGCAGCACCTCCGGTTCAACTTCGCATGCTGCTATAACGAGGTATCCTCGTTACAGCAACTTCTTCCGGGCTTCGCACGCCTCTGTAACGAGGTATCCTCGTTACGGACGGTTTCGGCACTACTTTTGTATGTGAATTGTTCTGTTGTAGTTTTTTTTCTACGGCTGACCAATTAGCATACAGGGCCATTAGTTTGGTCTCATACCATTTTGTAGCGCGGAATGGAAATTTAAGCCAATTCTGCTTGGCCCCGCGCGCCGCTGTAACGTGGTATCCACGCTACAGCCGCTTCTGCTTGGCCCCGCGCGCCGCTGTAACGTGGTATTCACGCTACAGCCGCTTCTGCTTGGCCCCGCGCGCCGCTGTAGCGTGGTATTCACGTTACAGCCGCTTCTGCTTGGCCCCGCGCGCCGCTGTAGCGTGGTATTCACGCTACAGCCGCTTCTGCTCGGCCCCGCGCGCCGCTGTAACGTGGTATTCACGCTACAGCCGCTTCTGCTCGGCCCCGCGCGCCGCTGTAACGTGGTATTCACGCTACAGCCGCTTCTGCTCGGCCCCGCGCGCCGCTGTAATGTGGTATCCACGTTACAGCCAATCACGTTACAGCAGATTTCGGCACTGCATTTGTTTGTTAATTGGTCAGCCGAAGTTTTTTTGCCGTTCAGCGCAAGTCGTAAAGTTGGGCAAGCCCCCAGACGACCGTAATGAGGAGCAGCAGGCCAAGTGCCGCGGTCAGCCAGATATGAAGTTTTCGCAATCCGATCACCTCGCGCAAGGGTCATCTTCCACGCATATGCGGGGTTGGCCGGGCTTATGACGGTTTTTTCGCGGCGGATGTCGACAGCGAACGCCGCCGATTGCACGCCGATTCCGGCGCCGCCTCCCGAAAATGAGAAATCTTAAATCATGGAAATTGGCGCATCTTTAAAGGAATTCGGCCGTTTCTGTCGAAATGAACTTTTTAGCCGTCTACAGGATGTGATATTGTGATCGAAATGCAGGACGTCTGGAAGACCTATCCCGACGGAAGCCATGCGCTCCGCGGCGTCTCTGTCCTCATCGAACGCAACGAATTCGTCTACCTTGTCGGACCGTCCGGCGCCGGCAAGTCGACGTTCATGAAGCTGATCTACCGCGAAGAAGTGCCGACCAAAGGCCAGATCTCGGTGAACGGCTTCAATATAGGCAAACTGAAACCGCGCAAAATTCCATACATCCGGCGCAACATCGGCGTCGTGTTCCAGGATTTTCGCCTCCTGCCGAAAATGACGGTGTACGAGAACGTCGCCTTCGCGATGGAAGTCATCGAGGCGCCGCGTCGGATCATCCGCAGGCGGACGATGGAAGTGCTCGAGCTCGTCGGGCTGAAGGCGAAGGCGAACAGCCTGCCCGCCCAGCTCTCCGGCGGCGAGCAGCAGCGCGTCGCGATCGCCCGGGCGATCGTGAACAATCCCGCGGTCATCGTGGCGGACGAGCCCACCGGCAATCTCGACCCCGAGACATCGTGGGGAATCATGAATCTGCTCGAAGAGATCAATTTCCGGGGCGCGACGATCGTCATGGCGACGCACAACAAGGAGATCGTCAACACGCTCCGCAAGCGGGTCATCGCGATCGAGAAAGGCGTCATTGTGCGCGACGAGCCCAGAGGGGAGTACGGATATGAGATTTAGCACCCTCCTCCGGCATTTGCGCGAAGGCGCCCTCAGCGTCGCCCGCAACGGCTGGATGTCGTTTGCGTCCATCAGTTCGATCGCGATCTCGCTGTTCATCCTCGGCGTGTTCCTGCTGCTGTCGCTCAACGTGAACAACCTGACGAAGCAGATCGAGAACCAGGTGCAGATCCGGGTCTTTCTCGCGCTCGACATCAGCCAGGCGAAGATCGAGGCGATCGGACGCTCGATCGGCGCTCTGCCCGAAGTGAGCCGGATCCGGTTCGTGCCGAAGGCGGAAGGCCTCGAATTGCTGCGCCGGAATCTCGGCGAGGATGGCGAGGACATTCTCGAAGATTACGACGACACGAACAATCCCTTGCCGGACACGTACACGGTCGAGGTGACCGATCCGGAGCGGATCGCCGAAGTCGCAAGCAAGATCAAGGCGATCGGCGACGCCGATCCGGAGCAACCGATCCGGAGCGTCCGGTACGGCCAGGGAACCGTCGAACTGCTGTTCCGCGTCACGAATGCCGTGCGCAACATCGGGCTCATCATCGTGCTCGGCCTGGCGTTTACGGCGACGCTGCTCATATCGAATACGATCCGGATCACGATTTTCGCCCGCAGGCGGGAGATCGGCATCATGAAGCTCGTCGGCGCAACCAACAGCTTCATCCGCTGGCCGTTCTTCGTCGAAGGGGCGCTCATCGGCTTCATCGGTTCCGCGTTGACGACGGTCTTGCTGCTTGCCGCCTACAACTGGCTCGTCCAGTCGCTGCAGATGGAATTCGGCCTGATGATGATCCGGCTCGTGACCGTGCGGGAATCCGGCCTGCTGGTGGCCGGGGTGCTGATCGGGCTCGGAACCGCGATCGGCTTTTGGGGCAGCGCGCTTTCCGTGCGCAAGTATCTGAGAGTGTAGGTGATCGAGGACGTGAAGCGAACGCTCGCATTTGTCGCCTGTCTGCTGCTGGCTTTCGCCGTTTCCCAGCCGCACCGCACCGAAGCGGCGACCGAACTCGAGAAGATCCGCAGCGAGATCAAGCGGCTGCAGCAGAAGATGAACGATGTCGAAGCGAACAAGAAGAAGGTTGAGCGGGACAAGCAATATGTGCTCCATCAGAAGGAAGTGACGATGGAGCAGATCAATGAGCTTGCCGCCCAGATCGATTCGCTCGAGGAAGAATTGAAGCTGGTGGACGGACGGATCGCCTCGACGGAAGAATCGCTGACTCAGGCTGGCCAGGAGCTGGAAGACGCGAAGGCGCGCATCGAGGAGCGCGGCGAATTGCTCGATGCCCGCGTTCGTCTGATGTACACGAACGGATTCGTCTCCTACCTGGACGTGCTGCTCAGCGCGACGAGTTTCTCCGATTTCCTGGACCGGTTCGACTCGCTGCAGTCGATCCTGTCGCAGGACAAGGCGATTCTCGAAGCGCACAGGGCGGACAAGGCGCTCATCGAAGAGAAGAAGGCGCAGATCGAGGAGGAACTGGCAGGCCTTCAGGAGCTTTACAGCAAGAAGGAAGATTATTACAATTTACTTGTTGACAAGGAAAAAGAAAAAGAAGTCATGATCCTGCAATACAACCGGCAGATCGAAGCGCTGGATCAGCGGGCCGAAGAGCTTGAGAATATCTCCGAAGAGCAGGAGAAGGCGATGATGGAGCTCGCCCGCAAGGAGAAAGCCGCGATCGAAGCCGAGAAGAAGAAGAAGAACACCGTCTACTACAAAGGCGGCAAACTGGGCATGCCGATCAAGGATTACAAATACGTGAGCTCCAAATTCGGACCGCGCACGCATCCGGTCACCGGCCAGAAGGGCAAGCAGCACAACGGCATCGACTTTGCGGCGGCCTCCGGTACGGATATCTACGCGGCCGAATCGGGCACGGTGATCGTGGCGCAGGCGATGAGCGGCTACGGCAACACCGTCATCCTCGACCACGGCAACGGCCTGTGGACATTGTACGGGCATATCCGCAACAATGGCATCAAGGTCAAGGCCGGAGAAGTTGTCAAGAAAGGACAGAAAATCGCGGAAGTCGGAAGTACAGGCGTTTCCACCGGTCCGCATCTCCATTTCGAGGTGCGGTTGAACGAGAAACCCGTCGATCCTGACAACTATTTGCGCTGACGGCGTCCGCCGCGCGTGGAGCCCCGGACCGCCACCCGAAGCGATCCCGCGGAGGTTGGCGGTCTTTCTCCCGAATTAAGGGCATATGAGCTTTGCGCGGACGCCGCCTTTGCGGGTGCCGGCGGCGGGATTTGGAGGGACGATTCATGCTGTTTCGTGGCCGTACGGTGACCGCCATGCTCATCCTCACGGCGCTTGCGTCGGTGCTCGTCACATTGACGGCCGCGGAGCGGTGGCTGCTCGCCGGATCGGGCGCGGAGACGCCGGCGGGAGCGGCGCCTTCCGAAAGCGAAGGGCTGACCGAGCGTGAGGCCGCCCGATTGAATGAAGTGCTTGACATGATTGAGCGGAAATATTATATCCCGGTCGACCGGAAGAAGCTGCTGGACAGCGCGATCCGCGGCATGTTCGAAGCGCTGGACGATCCGTACTCGGCCTATCTGGACGAAAGCGAGGCGGAGCAGCTTGCGGATTCGATCGAAGGGTCGTTCTCGGGCATTGGCGCGCGGCTGCAGGTCCGGGGCGGCAAGGTGATCGTCGAGTCGGCCTTGCGGGATTCGCCGGCCGAGCGGGCGGGGCTGCTTCCGCGGGACGTCATCCTGTCGGTCAACGGCCACTCGCTCGTCGGCGTCGATCTGAATGAAGCGGTCAATCTGATTCGCGGACCGAAGGGGACGAAAGCGAAGCTGGTCGTGCAGCGCGAAGGGGCGGGCAAGCCGTTCCAGCTCATCCTCGTGCGGGACGAGATCGATCTGGAATCGGTGTTCTCGCGGCTTACGCCCGACGGCATCGGAATCATCGAGATCCGCCAGTTCGCGCTGAATTCGCTGGAACGGTTCAAGGAAAAACTCGGGGAGCTCGAGGCGGCCGGCATGAAAGCGCTCGTCATCGACGTGCGGAACAACCCCGGCGGCCCGCTGCCGGCTGTCGTGTCGATCGCGCAGCTCTTCATTCCGAAGGGCGAGCCGGTCGTGCAGGTCGAGAACCGGCAGGGCGGACGCGAAGTGACGGTGTCGCAAGGGACGAAGAAGCCGTATCCGGTGGCGGTGCTCATCAACCGCGGAAGCGCGAGCGCGGCCGAAGTGCTGGCCGCGGCGCTGCAGGAGTCGGCGAATGCGCTGCTCATCGGCGAGCAGACGTTCGGCAAGGGCACGGTGCAAGTCAGTTATGAGAGCGAAGTCGACGAAGGCAGCCAGATCAAGCTGACGATCGCGAAATGGCTGACGCCGTCCGGCCGGTGGATTCACGAGGAGGGCATCCGTCCGGACGTCACCGTCGAACAGCCGGACTATTTCAAAGTGGCGCGGCTGTCCAGGGAACGGACGCTCGCCCGCGACACGATCGCGGAAGATGTGAAGAACCTGCAGATCATGCTGAGAGCGCTCGGGTTCTCCCCCGGTCGAACGGACGGCTATTTCGACGAATCGACCGAGGAAGCGCTGAAATCGTTCCAACGGGATGCGGGCCTCCCTCCGACCGGCCGGACGGACGAAGCGACGGCGGATCAGCTTGAGCAGCGGATGCGGGACATGATCACGGATCCCGCGAACGACTGGCAACTGAACCGGGCGCTGCAGGTGCTGCGCGCGCGGGCCGGCCTGCAGCCGGGACATGCCGGGACGGCGGAAGCGGGCTTTGGGGCCGGATCGCCGGAGGCGGAAGGCAAGACGGAAGCGGAAGGGGAGTGATTGCCGATGGAGTGGGGGCTGGAATGGCTGAAGCAGGCGGGATACGGCATCACCTCCGCGCTGATCCAGCCGTTCGGGTACATCGCCGCGCTGCTGGTCCTGCTGCTCGCGCTCCGGCAAATCCGCGCGGAGCGCAGGCTGTTCCACGCGCGTCTGACGGCCTGGCCGGGCAGGCTGCTCGCGGCGCTGCCGGCCGGGCTTGCCGCCGGCGTCCTCGTCTCGGCCGCCGTCCAGTTCCTCGGTCTTGATCTCAACGCCGACGCCGTGTTCTGGCTGTGGGGCGCGGCGCTGCTGCTCGGTCTGGTGCGGCTGCGCTTCGCGGCGGCCGCCTACGGCGCGGGACTGATCGCTTTCCTGCAGTGGCTGGCGGGCTGGTTCGACTGGTCCGCATCGCCCGAGCCGGTCCGGCGGCTCGCGTCATCGCTCGCGTCGTTCGACGCGGCGGGCCTGCTGCTGATCGCCGGCCTGCTGCTGCCGGTTGAAGCGCTGCTGCTCTGGCGGTTCAGCCGCCGCCTGGCCGGCCCGGTCATCGTGGACGGCAAGCGCGGCCGTCCGATCGGCGGCTGGCGGATCGACGCCGTCTGGCCGGTGCCGCTGCTACTGCTCGTGCCGGCCGCCGGAACGTCCGGCGGTGCCGCGGAGCTGCCGTGGACGCCGCTGCTCTGGAGCGGCGGCGGGCCGTCTGGCTGGGCTTTGCTCGGCCTGCCGGTCGTCATCGGCTCCGTCTGGCGCACGACGTCGCTGCTGCCGGCGGCGAAGGCCGCGCGGGCGGCGAAGACGCTGCTCTGGACCGGGCTGATCGCCGCCGCCGCGGGCGCGGCCGCGGCCCGCTGGGAACTGCTGCTGCCGGCCGCCGCGGCGGCGGTGCCGGCGCTGCGCGAGATCGCGGCCTGCATTGAGCGGAGCAGGGAAGCGGCGGGAAGCCCGCTGTACGCCCACGAAGGGAGCGGGCTGCGGGTGCTCGCGGTGCTCCCCGGCTCGTCGGGCGCGCAGCTCGGCATCGAGCCCGGAGAGATCGTGAGCAAGGTGAACGGCATCGCCGTCCGCAGACCGGAGAACCTGTACGACGGACTCATGGCGAATCCGGCGTTTTGCAAGATCGAGCTGCTCAACCACGAGGGCCATGTCCGCTTCGTGCAGCGCGCGCGCTACGAGAACGAACACCACCAGCTCGGCCTCGTGCTGGCGCCGTTCGAAGATGCCGCCTACAGCGTGAGCGGCGCTTTGCGGTCGCTGATCGGGCTGCTGCCGTGGAGCCGTCCCTACCGCCGGCGCGGCGGAACGGCGCCCGCGGCGGACGGCGCGCACACCGCCGCGCATAACGCCGCGCACGCTCCCGCGAGCGCCGCGGCGGCGGCCGGGCAGGCGGCTTCCGAACCGGCGGCCGCCGAAGTCCTTCCGTCCGATGCGGGAAGCGCCGCGCAAGATTGATGAAAATTCACCAGCATGCTTGTCCACACCTCTTTTTTCGCTCGGTCATATCATGCAAGCAGTCCGAACGAAAAGAGGTGATGCGAATGGCAACCGGCAATCTGCGTCTCGCCCTGTGGTCGGACATCAACTTCTCCGGCCGCCGCATCCTGTTCCAGCGCAGAGGTGTCGCGATCCGCGACCTGCGGGCATTCCGGTACAACGATGTGTTGTCCAGCTTCCGGGTCAGCAACCTGACGAGGCCGAACCAGGTGACGCTGGTGCTGTTCCGCGACGTGGGCTACCAGGGCCCGTTCCGCGTCTTCCGCGGCAGCCAGTCGGTGGCGGACCTGCGGACGCTCGGTTTCAACGACCAGACGTCCTCGCTCATTCTGGTCGGCCGCAGGCTGACGGACCGGGAGATCGCGCGCATTCAAGCGTCGGCCGCGGCGCCCGGCGGCATCGTGACCATCAGGCAGTGATGCCGGACAGCAGGCCGTGCTTGGCCTGACCGCGCTGTTTTCGGCGCGCGACGCATCCGCGCATCCCTCGGACAGGCCGCCCGGCCGGACTTTCTTGCCCAACCGTTCCCCCGTCATCCGCGTGACGGGGGACGGATTTTTTGATCCCATTTCCGCAATTGCGCGCCGGGGGAAGAACGGGTATAATCGAATGGGAACATTTATTCTCATTCGGTTGGCGACAGAGGAAAGGATTGGTCATCCGGCGTCTGCAAGCCCGCCGCATGGGGCATACCGATAATGGCGGACGGCCCGGCAAGACCGAATTGCCCGCCGGAAGCGGGCTGCCGGAAGGAGAGGGAAGCAAGACCGATGCGTGAATCAATAGCCGTTCTGGACAAACCGTTCGAGCTTGTCTCGGATTACAAGCCCCAGGGAGATCAGCCCGAGGCGATCGCGAAGCTGGTGGAGGGCGTCCGGCAAGGCAAGAAGCACCAGACGTTGCTCGGCGCGACGGGCACGGGCAAGACGTATACCATCGCCAACGTCATCAAGGAGCTGAACCGCCCGACGCTCGTCATCGCGCACAACAAGACGCTGGCGGCGCAGCTCTGCAGCGAATTCCAGGCTTTCTTCCCGAACAACGCGGTCTCCTACTTCGTCAGTTACTACGATTACTATCAGCCGGAAGCCTACATTCCGCAGACGGATACCTATATCGAAAAAGATTCCAGCATCAACGACGAGATCGACAAGCTGCGGCACTCCGCGACCAGCTCCCTGTTTGAGCGGCGCGACGTCGTCATCGTGGCGAGCGTGTCGTGCATCTACGGCCTCGGTTCGCCGGACGAGTACCGCGATCTCGTCCTGTCGCTGCGCGTCGGCATGGAGAAGCCGCGCAACGCCATCCTGCGCAAGCTGGTCGACATCCAGTACCAGCGGAACGATCTCAACTTCGTGCGCGGCACGTTCCGGGTGCGGGGCGACACGATCGAGATCTTCCCGGCGGGCAGCCATGAGCGGGCGATCCGGGTCGAGATGTTCGGCGACGAGATCGAGCGGATCACCGAGATCGACACGCTGACGGGCGAGATCGTCGGGGAGCGGAACCATGCGGCCATTTTCCCGGCGTCCCACTTCGTCACCCACGAAGAGAAGATGAAGATCGCCCTGAAAAATATCGAGCGCGAACTGGAGGAACGGCTTGAGGAGCTGCGTTCGCAGGGCAAGCTGCTCGAGGCGCAACGCCTGGAGCAGCGGACGCGCTACGACCTCGAGATGATGGCGGAGATGGGATTCTGCTCCGGCATCGAGAACTACTCGGGGCCGCTGACGTTCCGCGAGCGCGGCTCGACGCCGTACACGCTGCTCGACTATTTCCCGGACGACTTCCTGATTGTCGTCGACGAGTCGCACGTGACGCTGCCGCAGATCCGCGCGATGTACAACGGCGACCGGGCCCGCAAGGAAGTGCTCGTCGAGCACGGGTTCCGGCTGCCGTCCGCGCTGGACAACCGGCCGCTCCGGTTCGAGGAATTCGAGTCGAAAGCGAACCAGCTCATCTACGTGTCCGCGACGCCCGGACCATACGAGATGGAGCACTGCCCGGTAGTGGTCGAACAGATCATCCGTCCGACGGGCCTCGTCGACCCGGTCGTCGAAGTGCGGCCGACGAAGGGGCAGATCGACGACCTGCTCGGCGAGATCCGCGCGCGGATCGCGAAGGACGAGCGCGTGCTCGTGACGACGCTGACGAAGAAGATGGCGGAAGATTTGACCGACTACCTGAAGGATGTCGGCATCAAGGTCCGCTACCTCCACTCGGACATCAAGACGCTCGAGCGGATGGCGATTCTGCGCGACCTGCGCCTCGGCACGTTCCACGTGCTCGTCGGCATCAACCTGCTGCGCGAAGGGCTCGACCTGCCGGAAGTGTCGCTCGTCGCGATTCTCGACGCGGACAAGGAAGGCTTTCTCCGCTCCGAGACGTCGCTCATCCAGACGATCGGCCGGGCGGCGCGCAACGCGGAAGGCCGGGTCATCATGTACGCCGACACGATCACGGACTCGATGGACCGGGCGATCCGCGAGACGGAGCGCCGCCGCTCGATCCAGATCGCGTTCAACGAGAGGCACGGCATCGTGCCGCAGACGATCCGCAAGAAGGTGCACGACGTCATCGAAGCGGTGAAGGTCGCCGAATCGAAGGCCGAATACGGCACGGACGGCTACGGCAAGATGTCGAAGAAAGAGAAGATGAAGCTGATCCAGCGGCTCGAAGCCGAGATGAAGGAAGCGGCGAAACAACTGCAGTTCGAGCGCGCGGCCGAACTGCGCGACGCGCTGCTCGAGTTGAAGGCGGATCTGTAGGGTCCTCCCGGACACCTGGCCAACCGGAATTTCCGGTTGGCTGTTTTTTTTAACCGTTTTCGGACGGCGAATCGAATCGTGAAGTGTCCGGACGGATTCAACTTCCGTATCCGATCGATCGTCTACCTGGATGAAAAAATAAGGGTATGATGGAAATCAGTGGTTGACACACGACAAGGCGGTGGAGGGAGAATACGGCGATTGAGCAGGCAAACAGGATTTCTTTTGATATTGAGACGACAGCTCCGGACTCGCCTAAAACCATGATTTTGTTCATTTCGAAAATTACGCTGTGTTTGAACGAATATTCGTGAGAACGAGGAAAGAGGGCGGATGTTCTCCGCCCTCCCCTGCCCCAATCAGGAGAAACGCCAGTGAGCGTTCGGAATGGTGCCGGATGCACCCAAAGCGTTCCGCATGTTCGGGGAAAAGTCGATAATGGCACCGTTGATTTGCTTCGTATCCGTACAGTTTACATCGTTTGGCCTGCAAACTTCGCATCCCGTCTTCCCTTTGTGGGTGATCGCCCTGGGCGTTGTTCCGGTGTTCCAGTAAGGGTCTGTGCCGCACCAGTTTGCGTCGAAGAGCGTGCCGATATCCCACACTTGTCCTGTCGCTTTCTATCCCGTGCCTGGATTATACACTTTTTGCCGATTTTGTACAAATACAGAATGTCATCCGGAAGACAAGGAATTTTACCCGGGAATTGCCGAACAATTTGCAATTTACATTCAAGGCATTCAGAGCGGGTGTCTGAAATCATCCGGTTTATCAGGACGCTGTGCGATGGAATCTGTTCCGGAGCACCAATGATTGACCGTTTGCATGCCTGGCCGCCATTCGCTATAATATATGGGAACACACATTCGATTCCCCGACGGGGAGCGTTCTCGTCAGTATTGAAAGGGGCATTTGTCCGTTGGCCAGTGATCGCATTGTCATCAAAGGGGCGCGAGCCCACAACCTGAAAAATATCGATGTTGAAATTCCGCGCGACAAATTCGTCGTCCTGACCGGCCTCAGCGGCTCAGGGAAATCGTCGCTCGCGTTCGATACGATCTACGCCGAAGGCCAGCGGCGGTACGTCGAATCGCTGTCGGCCTACGCCCGGCAGTTTCTCGGCCAGATGGAGAAGCCGGACGTCGACTCGATCGACGGCCTGTCGCCGGCCATCTCCATCGACCAGAAGACGACGAGCCGCAACCCGCGCTCGACCGTCGGCACCGTGACGGAGATCTACGACTATCTGCGCCTGCTGTACGCGCGCATCGGCAGGCCGCATTGTCCGGAACACGGCATCCCGATCGCGGCCCAGACGGTCGAGCAGATGGTCGACCGGATCATGGAATATCCGGAGAAGACGCGGCTGCAAATCCTCGCGCCGGTCGTCTCCGGACGCAAGGGCGAGCACGCGAAGCTGCTCGCGGACATCCAGAAGCAAGGCTATGTGCGCGTGCGGGTCAACGGCGAAATTCGCGATCTGGGCGAGAAGATCGAGCTCGAGAAGAACAAGAAGCACAGCATCGAGGTCGTCGTCGACCGGATCGTCGTGAAGGAAGACGTCGCGGCGCGGCTGGCGGACTCCCTGGAGACGGCGCTGAACCTGTCGGACGGCAAGGTCATCGTCGACGTCATCGGGCAGGAGGAGTTGCTGTTCAACGCGAAGCTGGCTTGTCCGGAGTGCGGCTTCAGCATCGACGAGCTGTCGCCGCGGATGTTCTCGTTCAACAGCCCGTTCGGCGCCTGTCCCGAGTGCGACGGCCTCGGCGTGAAGATGATCGTCGACCCCGATCTGATCGTGAGCAATCCGCAGCTGACGATCGAGGAAGGGGCGTTCGAGGCGTGGGCGGGCAGCACATCGAACTATTATCCGCAGTTTCTGCGCGCGGTGTGCGAGCATTACGGCATTCCGACGAACGTGCCGGTGGCGCAGCTGACCGCCGAGCAGATGAAGAAGCTGTTCTACGGCACCGGCGGCGAGAAGGTCAGATTCCGCTATGAAAATGACTTCGGCCATACGCGCGACGCATATGTTCCTTTCGAGGGGATCGTGCACAACCTGGAACGCCGCTACCGGGAGACCGGTTCCGACGGCATCCGGGAGTTCATCGAGCAGTTCATGAGCGCGAAGCCGTGCGGCACCTGCCGCGGCCACCGGCTGAAGAAGGAGAGCCTGGCCGTGACGGTCGGCGGGCAGAATATCGCGCACGTGACGGCGCTGTCGATCGGCGAGGCGCAGAAGTTTTTCGCCGGACTTGAGCTGAACGAGAAGGAGCGCACGATCGCCCGCCTCATCCTGAAAGAAATCGACAGCCGGCTCGGCTTCCTGGCGGCGGTCGGGCTCGACTATCTGACGCTCAGCCGCGCGGCCGGCACGCTGTCCGGCGGTGAAGCGCAGCGCATCCGGCTGGCGACCCAGATCGGCTCCAGCTTGATGGGCGTCCTGTACATCCTCGACGAGCCGAGCATCGGCCTGCACCAGCGGGACAACGACCGGCTGATCGAGGCGCTGCGCAAGATGCGCGACCTCGGCAACACGCTGATCGTCGTCGAGCACGACGAAGACACGATGCTCGCGGCCGATTACATCATCGATATCGGACCGGGCGCCGGCATCCACGGCGGCCGCGTCGTCGCGCAGGGGACGCCCGAGGAAGTGATGAACAACCCGGATTCGCTGACGGGGCAATACCTGAGCGGGAAGAAGTTCATTCCGGTGCCGGCGGACCGGCGCCGGCCGAACGGGCGCTGGCTCGAGGTTCGCGGCGCGAAGGAGAACAACCTGAAAAACCTGAACGTGAAGATTCCGATCGGCCTCTTCACGGCCGTCACCGGCGTCTCCGGCTCCGGCAAGTCGACGCTCGTGAACGAGATTTTGTACAAGGCGCTGGCGCGCGACCTGAACCGCGCGAAGACCCGCCCCGGCGAGCACAAGGAGATCCGCGGCCTCGAGCATCTCGACAAGGTGATCGACATCGACCAGTCGCCGATCGGCCGGACGCCGCGCTCGAACCCGGCGACCTACACCGGCGTGTTCGACGACATCCGCGACGTATTCGCGAACACGAACGAAGCGAAGGTGCGGGGCTACAAGAAAGGCCGCTTCAGCTTCAACGTGAAGGGCGGCCGGTGCGAGGCGTGCAGCGGCGACGGCATCATCAAGATCGAGATGCATTTCCTCCCGGACGTCTATGTGCCGTGCGAAGTGTGCAAGGGGAAACGGTACAACCGCGAGACGCTCGAAGTGAAGTACAAGGGCAAGAACATCGCGGACGTGCTCGAGATGACGGTCGAGGACGCGGTCGAATTTTTCCGCAACATCCCGAAAATCCACCGCAGGCTGCAGACGCTGCTCGACGTCGGCCTCGGGTACATCAAGCTCGGGCAGCCCGCGACGACGCTGTCCGGCGGAGAAGCCCAGCGCGTGAAGCTCGCGTCCGAACTGTACCGCCGCAGCAACGGCCGGACGCTTTACATTCTCGACGAGCCGACGACCGGCCTGCATGTGGACGACATCAGCCGGCTGCTGCAGGTGCTGCACCGATTGGTCGACGCGGGAGATTCGGTGCTCGTCATCGAGCACAACCTCGACGTCATCAAGACGGCGGATTACATTATCGACCTCGGGCCGGAAGGCGGCAGCGGCGGCGGCACCGTCATCGCAACCGGTACGCCCGAGGAAGTGACGGCTTCGCCGAAATCCTACACCGGCCGCTACCTGAAGCCGATCCTCGAACGCGACCGGAAACGCACCGAAGCGCAGCAAAGGATCGGGATCGCGGCAGCCGAAGCGAAGTAAGTCCAATATAAATGGAAGGCCAGCCTGCATGAGGCTGGCCTTCTCTCGTCACAAGCCCGTGGTGAGCCGGATATACAGATCCGGCTCGCGCCGGAACCACTCCCCGTAGCCCACGGCCGGATAAACGGTCCATTCCGACGGGTTTTCAGGATTTTGCGCCGCGATCCGGAGCACGTCGGGCGAATCGGGTTCCATATAGAACAGCAGATCTTTGCGCGGACGATCGCCCACACCGGGTTCGGGGATGAACGGGCGCCGTGCTGTGGAGGGAAGTGGTGCAGGAGGTAGCGCGGGATTTTCCCAAGGTGGCCTGCGGCTACATGCACGTCGACAATGCGGCGATGCAGCTCATCCTGAATCCCCGTCAGTTCGACGTCATCCTGACGAGCAACATGTTCGGAGATATCCTGTCGGACGAGGCTTCGGTGCTGACCGGCTCCATCGGCCTGCTCCCGTCCGCCGGCCTGGGCGAGTCGAGGTTCGGGCTCTATGAGCCGATTCACGGCTCGGCGCCAAGCATTGCGGGGAAAAACATCGCCAGCCCGATCAGCGCGATTCTGTGCATTGCGCTCATGCTCCGGTACACGTTCGACAAGGAGGAGCAGGCAACGGAAATCGAGCGCGCAGTCGAGCAGGTGCTCGAGCGCGGATACCGGACCGCGGATCTTGCCCACGGCAAGGACAACATCCGGCTGGTCGGAACGGACAGGATGGGCGATTTGGTCACGGCGTGCATCCTTGGACAGGACATCTGATTCCGGACAAGCGGCTCCGGATCGCCATCCATGCGGGACAGCCGGTATCATCAACCATCCGGACCGCAAAAGAAAATACCCGGCGTTCTGGATCCGAAGCCGGGTATCCATAGCGAAGAGCGAATATTAACGTGACTGAAGCCGGTCGTCAACCCAGGCGAGCAGCTCCGGCCGCTCGCGCCACAGATGGAGATGATCGTCGGCGTACGCGGCGGCTTCCGTGGTATCCCCGACCACGATGATTTCCGGCATTTTGCGGGGAATGCGCTTCTTGCCGGTCAAATAATCGGGAATATGCGGGTTAAGTTGCATGGCTATCCGGAACAAACGGTTGAGAGCCGGCGTAATACCGCGCATCTCGTATTCGGTCAGCAGGCGGTTATAGTTGAATTCGGCGGATATATCATCGGCGTAAGTCTCGTTCATCAGCTTGTCCGCCGCTCTGTACTCCTTCAATTCAAGGTATGCCAGAACCAGCAGGAAGCGCGCGCCCTGGTTGTCGTTCGGGTTCAGCTCGAGCAACTCTTTGTACTCGCGGATGGCTTCCTTGTGTCGGCCTGACTTATGCAGCGTGTGGGCATAGCCGAATTTGGCGCGCATGAAAGGCCGGGTTTCGATGATGATCCAGAACATCCCCTTGTTCTCTCTGAAAAACTTTCGGCCCAGGTGCCGCTGTCCGGCTTCCATGCCTTTGCGGTAGCATTCCAGCGCCTCTTCGGGGGAAGACGACTCTTCGGCCAGAATGTTCCAGGCATCCGCGCTGTCGGGATAGATTCGGAGAGTCTGGCGCGCCAACTCGATTCTTTTGGTCGGCGAAGGTTCTTCCCAGATATAGTACACCAGATACTGCGCCAGTTTGGCGGGATCATCCGAATCCCTCGCCAATTGTTCCAAGGCCTTGGGAGACGCCGCCAACGGTTTGGGATTCGGCGGCATGCCAACGGCCCAGGGTTGGTCCTGTTCATTCAGCACTTCGGCGAACGCCTCGAGCTCCTTGTAACGCCGGGATATGGCCGATGCGGATACATTATGCTTCTCGGCCAGAGAGGTCAAGGTGACGCCTTTGATGCCGAAAGCCTGAGCGATGAAATATTCCACCGCCCCCGCGATGACCCCGACCGTGCGAAAGAAGGGTTGAGTTTCGGCTGTATACACGCACAGAAAGGAGATCGCCGACGCGATGTGTTCCCATTCGTATTCGCCGGCCATCCGTTTCGCTACATGGCGGGCCATGATTTGATAGAGTGCATTGTCCCATTCCAGCTCATATTCGATGAGACTTTCCACGTCCTCGGCGGTGATCACGGGATAGGGGAAATCACCTTCAGGGTCATTCGCCGCGGGCTGTCCGGGAGCGATGCGGGTGACATTCGCGGCTTGGTCCTTCTCCAGACAGCAACGTTTGTACTTTTTGCCGCTGCCGCAGGGACACGGATCGTTGCGGCCGACTTTTTTCACGGTCATAACCTCCATCACGGCCGGTATCTTGTCCCATTATATCAAAAAATGCGGGCGGGGACGTATTTTGGGCATGCTAAGATCGGAACGGCGAGGACCGCGTGACAAAGTTGTTAACAGTGCGAATAAAGGCTTGCAACCGAAGCCGTGACAGGCTAACATAGAACGGAGATAAGTGTTTACCTTCGGTTGACGATTCAGAAGGAGGTCCCCCCATGTTGCTTCTTGCAGAAGAGACCGCATCCGCGAGCAGCTTCGATCCGTTCGATATCATGATGCTGCTGTTTACCATTGTCATTGCGATCGGACTCGTGCGGCTGCTGATGGAACGTCCGCGCAAGAACTATTTCGCCATCGGATTCGCGCTCGTGTCCCTCGCGGTCTTCCTGTTCATCGACTACGTCATGATCTTCGAGGTCTGGCTGGGCTGATTGGTGCGCATACATAGAGCCTCCCGCTGACGGAGCGGAGAGGCTCTTGTTTTGTGTCCGGTTATCCGTTCCGGCGGATCGCGTCGATGATCCAACGGAACAGGATCAGATCCTGCTTCGCGTCCTCCGGCGTCGTCTTCGGCACGAGCCCGCGGGTCACCACGTCGTGGAGCGTCTCGATCTCGACGGTATACGGGTCCTTGAACGTCGGCCGGGTCTCGGTCACGGAGAAGGCGTCGCCGTCCGTCTCGTCGACCATCAGCACGGTCGGCAGATGGCGGATGTACGGGGTATTGTACTGAACCTTCACCGCCTTCGCGTCCGCGTACACTTCGAGATGCGCGTCGAAGCGGCCGATCCGGTGGATGCCCGTCTCGAACGTCGCGTTGAAACCGTCGAATTCGAAGAGCGCGTGGATGAACGAGCCGCCGTTCCATTGCGCGGCGGAGATGACGCGGTTCGGCATGCCGATCAGCTCGCGCATCGCCGACAGGTCATGGCTGCTCAGCCCGTTCAGCAGCCGGTACGCGCTGACCAGATCGGCCGGGGCGTCGCCGAGCGCTTCGGCGACCTGCCGCGCCGCGAGCCGCTTCCGCTCCTCCAGCGCTTCCCGCGGGATGTCCGCCGGGCGGAAGACGCGGCTCGACTGGCCGATGAAATAGCCGTTCGGTCCGATCAGATTCCGGACGCGCGTAGCGGATCGGGCCCATTTTCCGGACCAGCTCGACCGCCCGGGTGAAGGCAGGCGCGTAGCGCCGCATGTAGCCGACCATCACCTTCGTGCCCGCCTCGTCCCGGGCGCGGATGATGGCGTCCGCGTCGGCGAGCGTCAGACACATCGGCTTTTCCAGCAGGACGTGCTTCCGGTTACGCAGCGCGGCCAGCGTCGCGGCGGTATGGTATTCGTCGCTGTTCAGCACGAATACGGCGTCAAGCTCCCGGACCGCGCAGAGCGATTCCGCACTTATCACATATGACAACGCCCCGAAGCGCTGACTCGGAGCAGACGCGTCGGGGCGATGGTTCAATTTGCGGGAGAGACGTGCGGTTACACCCACCACATCTCGCCCAGCGGTTCGCGGATCAGCACTTGCTGCAGATTTTGCACCGCTTTCGTGAAGCCTTCGTCGACGGACATCAGGCCGTCTTCGTGCTCGATGCTGACGACGTAGTCGTAGCCGACCAGCCGCAGGGCGCTGATGATGTCGGCCCACGTCTTCAGATCGTGGCCGAAGCCGACGGTGCGGAACTGCCAGGCGCGTTCAAGCATGTTCGTGTAGGGTTGCATGTCGGTCAGGCCGTAGCGGTTGACGTTGATCGGGTCGATCGACGTATCTTTCGCATGGAAATGGTGAATCGCGCCGGCGCGGCCGAGAATATGTACGGCTTGCACCGGATCGATGCCCTGCCACCACATGTGGCTCGGGTCGAGGTTGGCGCCGATCGCTTCGCCGGCCGCTTCGCGCAGGCGGAGCAGCGTCGCCGGCGTATGGACGGAGAAGCCGCCGTGCAGCTCGAGCCCGATCTTGACATTGCGCTCGGACGCGTATTTCGCGATCTCGGTCCAGTACGGGATGACTTTATTCTTCCATTGCCAGTCGAGAATTTCCTGATAATCGTTCGGCCACGGCGCGACCGGCCAGTTCGGATACTTCGCGTCGTCGCTGTCGCCGGGGCAGCCGGAGAACGTGTTGACGACCGGCACGCCGAGCTTCGACGCCAGGTCGATCGTCTCGCGGATGATTTGGTCATGCTCGCTTGAAATCGCTTTCTGCGGATGGAGCGGATTGGCATGGCAGCTCAGCGCGCTGATGATCAGGCCGCGGGATTCGACCGCCTTCTGGAACGCCTTGCGCTTGCTTTCGTCGGCGAGCAGCTCCTTCCGGTTGCAGTGGGCTTCGCCCGGATAGCCGCCGGTGCCGATCTCGACCGCTTCAAGCCCTTTCGAAGCGATGTAGTCGAGTGCCTCTTCGAACGGTTTCTGGCCGAAAAGCACGGTGAATACGCCGAGTTTCATATTGCCGCAGTAACCTCCCTCGATTCCCCGAACGGGGTTGTTATCGCTTTCCCGTCCATTATATCATGCCCCAATTTCACATTGAACGGCGTGCCCCGCGAAATGCCAATTTAGGAGAGGAACAGGCCAAACGAGCAGCGGGAGGGGGTTCCCTCGTCTTGCTATTGGAATCGCGGGCGCGCGGTGTTACACTGAATAGCAGAATTTCGCGACGCGCGAGCGGACAACCTTTTGGAGGATTCACGATATGCTGCGAAGCGACTTGAGACGCGAAGACATCGAACTGCTGGCGCCGGCCGGCAACTGGGACTGCCTTCGGGCGGCGGCGGCGAACGGCGCGAACGCGGTGTACTTCGGCGTCGAGCATTTCAACGCGCGGGCGAGGGCGCACAATTTCCGGACGGAAGAGCTGCCGGAGATCATGGCCTTCCTCCGCCGATACGGCATGAAAGGCTATCTCGCCTTCAACATTCTCGTTTTCGAAGACGAGCTTAAGCAGGCGAAGCGTCTGACCGAAGCGTGCGCGGATGCCGGGATCGACGCGGTCATCGTGCAGGATCTGGGCCTCGTCCGCATGATCCGCGAAATCTCGCCCGACCTGCCGATCCACGGATCGACGCAGATGACGATCACTTCGCCGGAGGCGGTCGAGTTCGCGGCAAGCCTCGGCATCGAGCGGGTCGTGCTCGGGAGGGAGAACAACCTGAAGCAAATTCGCGCCATCGGCAGCCAGACGTCGCATCCGCTCGAAGTATTCGTCCACGGCGCGCTGTGCGTCTCCTACTCGGGCCAATGCCTGACCAGCGAAATGTGGGGCGGCCGGTCGGCGAACCGCGGCGAATGCGCGCAGGCGTGCCGCCTGCCTTACGACCTGATGGTCGACGGCGAGCAGAAGCCGATGGGCGACGTCGCCTACCTGCTCTCGCCGAAGGATCTGGCCGCGATCGGGCTCGTGCCGGAGCTGATCGAGGCGGGCGTCATCTCGTTCAAGATCGAAGGCCGGCTGAAAAGCCCGGAGTACGTCGCGAACGTGGTGAGCAAATACCGGGCCGCGATCGACCGTTATTTCGCGGGGGATGATGCCGGGCCGTCGAAGGAGGATATACGGGAGCTGCAGCAGAGCTTCTCGCGCGGGTTCACGCCGGGCTTCCTGCTCGGCACGAACAACAAGCAGCTCGTGGACGGGACGTTCCCGAAGAGCCGCGGCGTCTATCTCGGCCGCGTCGAGCGCGTCACCCGGGACGGCGTTGTCTGCCGGCTCGAAGCGCCGCTCAAGCGCGGCGACGGCATCGTGTTCGACGCGGGCGATCCGGAGAAGCCGGAGGAAGGCGGCCGCGTCTACGACATTCGCAGGAGTGGCTTGAAGGTCGAGGGGGAGACGCATGAGGGCGAAACGTACGAGATCGTCCCCGGCCGCCAGGACGTTGACCTGAAGCGCGTGAAGCCGGGCGACCGGATCTGGAAGACGAGCGATCCGGCGCTCGACCGGCGGCTGCGCCAGACGTTCGAGACGGACAAGCCGTACCGCGCCTTCCCGGTCCGCGTATCGGTCGGGGGTCGAGCGGGCGAGCCGCTCCGGACGGTGTGGACCGACATGCAGACGGACATCAGCGTGGCCGTCGAGAGTGCAATGCCGCTGGCCGTCGCGGAGAAGCGGCCGATGGACCGGGCGTTGCTCGCCGAACAACTGGGGCGGCTCGGCGGGACGATTTTCCGGCTGGAGGAGCTGGACGTCGAACTTGAAGGCGCCGTGATCCTGCCGATCAGCGAGCTGAACCGGCTCCGCCGGGAAGCGGCGGCGAAGCTGGAGGAGGCGCGGATGAAGCCGCGGCCTTACACGAAGCGGAGCATCGACCCTTACGCCGACGTCCGGCGCGCCGCGGCCCTTGCGGGCGAGCCGGAACTGACCGCGCTGTGCCGCAGCATGGAGCAGGTCGAAGCGGCGCTTGCGGCGGGCGTCGGGCTCGTCTATGCCGATTTCGAATTCATCCGGCAGTATCCGGCGGCCGTCGAGGCGGCGCGCAGAGCCGGCAAGCGGATCGCGCTGGCGGCGCCGCGCATCCACATGCCCGGAGAAAACGGCTACCACAACATGATTCTGAAGCTGGAGCCCGACGCCGTGCTGATCCGGAACACGGGCGCGCTCCAATTCTACCTGCGGAAGCGGGCGGAGCTCGAAGCCGCGGGGGAAGGCGCGCGATTACCCGAGCTGATCGGCGACTTCTCGCTGAACATCGCCAACCACAAGGCGGCGAACCTGATGCTCGATCTGGGCCTCGCGCGGGTCACGCTCTCCTACGACCTGAACGCGCAGCAGATGGCCGATCTGCTCAGGCGGATGGACGGCTCGAAGGCGGAGATCGTCATTCACCAGCATCTGCCGATGTTCCATACGGAGCATTGCGTCTATTGCACGTTCCTGAGCGAAGGGACGGACTATACGAACTGCGGCCGTCCCTGCGAGAAGCATCGCGTCTCGCTGCGGGACAGGATCGGCATGTCGCATCCCGTCCGCGTCGACGACGGCTGCCGCAACACGGTGTACAACGCGATCGAACAGTCGGGAGCCGAATATTTGCGCGGTTTCATCGAGCTCGGCGCCGGCACGTTCAGAGTCGAGTTTCTGGAGGAACCGGCGGAAAAGGTGGCGGAAGTCATCCGGCTTTACACCGACGCGATCCGCGGCAAAATCGGGGGCACCGAAGTGTGGCGCACCCTCAAGGCGATCAACCAGCTCGGCGTCACGCGCGGACAACTGGTCAAGTAGCGCCATGGCAGAGAAACGGCACGTCCGCGTGCCGTTTTTCGCTCTCCTGAAGTGGTTTTGGCGTTGTCGGGCGGAGAGGAAGGAATTTTGTAAGAAGAGATCGTATTTTGTAAGACAGTATTCCATTTTTCCTAAACAGATAGTACGATTAACCTATATTCCATGGAAATGGAGATCTTTACCCATGCGTCACACCGAGCATCATGGCGAACCGGACAACAACATAGAAACCGTGCTGGAGCTCGAACAGGCCGTGCAGTGCGGGCAGCTTCCCGAGTGGGACAAGCTGAGCCGGCTGCCCGAGTCCGTCCTCTTCCGTTCGCCGTTCCTGCTGCGCGCCGGCGCCGTGCGGCTCATGCTGGACGGCCGGCTGCGCGAGGCGCGGAATTGGGCGCAGGCAGCCGTGAAAGCGTTCGCGGTGCTGGCGGACCATCGCGAGATGCTGTCGATGATCGGCCTGTTGTCGCTCATCCATGTACGGATCGGCGATTTCTCGGACAACGAGGCGATGCTGATGCACCTGGACGCGGAAGCCGGGCGCGATCCGGACCTGTGCGGAGGGTATGTCTGGTGGGCGCTGGCACGGGGAAAATGCTGGTCACGGACGACCGCTTTTCTCGCGCCGCGTCTGATCGAAGACGATTTCGCCCGGGCGGCCGACCGGTTCCGGGAAGACGGAGACGCGATCGGCTTTGCCTACGTGCTGCTCGACCGGTGGATATACGACCCGTCCGGCATGAAGAAAGGCGCGTGGGTCGGGCGGATCGCCGAACTCGGCCGGTGGGCGGCGCTCAGACCGGAATGTGCGGCGGTGCATGAGGCGCTGACGGGCGGAACGGACGCCGGTCTGACGGCCCGATACGCCTACATGCTGCGTTCGCTGCAGTCCGGGGATGCGGACAACGGGGTCGGTTCGCCGGAAGGCGAATTGCGGTACGACGTGGAAGTGCAGATGTTCGCCTGCCGGCTCAACGTGGCAAGGCGGCTTGCGGAAGGCGAGCGGACGGACGCGGCGGTGGCGCTCAGGCAGCTCGAACTGCTTCATGAAGAGATGTCGACACCGCGTACATTGGCATGGGTGGCGGATTACAAGGGCAAACTCGGCCTGGCGGCTGTCCATGCGCCGATCGTGCGGGCCGACGAGCCGCCGGACGCGCCGGCGGAGGAGCGGACGCACCGGATGCGCATCCAACTGATGTCCGGCATCCGCATTTTCCTGCCGGACGGCACGGCGCTGCAGCCGAAATGGAAGCGCCGCAAGTCGCGCGAACTGTTCGTCTACCTGCTGCTGCAGCAGGATTATCGCGCGCTGCGCAACCAGGTGATGGAGCATCTGTTCGGCGAGCCGGAATCTTCCCGTGTGGCGAACCATCTGTACGTCTCGCTGCACGAACTGCGCAGCGCGCTGGCCGGCATCGGCTTCGAGGATGCGATCGAAGTTCGCGGCGGGCTGGTCGGATTCCGGGAGTCGGTCGTCGACATGGTCGACGTCGAGCAATACGTGACGCAGTCGCGCGTCGGCGACCAACTGTGGGCGGCGGACCGCGACGCGGCCGTCATGCTCTATATGGATGCCGTGCGCCAGTACGGGCTGCTCGGATCGGACATGCCGGTGTCGGACTGGCTGGAGCGGTGGCGGATCCAGCTTCTCGAGCGGCAGACGGTGATGCTGCGCAGGCTGGCGGAATATTACATCGCGCTTGCCGAGGACAGCCACGCGGAGCAATGGCTGACCGCATGGATCGATCTGCGGCCGGACCAGGAGGAAGCATATCAGGCGATGATCCGGTTCTGGAAAGAGCGCGGCCGCCACGCCGAGGCGGTCGGCTGGTACAAGCGGCTTGAACGCGTCTTCCGCGAGGAATACGGCCTGGAGCCGCTTGAGGAGACGAAGCGGCTGGTATGGGAAAGTTGAGCCGCCTCGTACGTCTGGCGCGCCGGGCGGGCGCCGTCTTCGCGCTGCTGCTTGCCGGCGCGGCGGCCGGCTGGACCGCGGCGGTCTTCCTGCCGCAGGACGCCGCGGCAGCGGCGGCGCTTATGCTGGCGGCCGCCGCAGGGGCCGCGGGGTGGGCGGCGCGCTCCTTCCGCCGGCGGGAAGCGCATCCGCGCGGACAGCATGGATCACGGACGGACGGGCCGAATCCGGATGATGCCGGGAAGCCCGATGCGGGGCCCGCGGATGCGGCGGATGCGCCTGCGGGTGCAGGGTCTGCCGAACCGGCCGGCCGGACCGGGCCGTTGATCGGCGGCGGGGAGTCGCTTGTGGCGGAGCTGCGCCTCGCGCTCGAAGTCCAGCGCAAATGGCAGCCGCCCGTCGACCTGCGCCTCGGCGCCTGCCGCGTGACGGCCCGCAGCCGACAGGCGTCGGATGTCGGCGGCGACCTGTTCGACGCGGTCGTCCTCGACGACGCGGTTATCGCCGTGCTCGTCGGCGACGTGCCCGGCAAAGGGCTGCAGGCCGCCTTCATGGTGCCGGCGCTGTTGCTCCTGCTCCGCTCCGAGGTGAAGCGGGGCGGCGGCCCGGCCCAGCTGCTCGGGCGGATGAACCGCGTGCTCGCCGGCCTCAGCGCCGAGGGCCTGACGGCGGTCGGCGTCACGCTGGGCATCGGCCTGCTCAATGTCCAGTCGGGCGAGATGCGCTATGCCGGCGCCGGCCATCCCGCTCCCTACCTCGTGATGCCGGGAGCCGAGCCGCGGCAACTCGACAGTTCGTCTCTTCCCCTCGGCATGAACGCGGAGGAGACGTACCGCGAGACGGTGTTCCGTCTTGCGCCGGGCGAGCGGTTCGTGCTCTATACGGACGGCGTCGTCGAGGACGCCGGGCCGGACGGCGAAATGTACGGCTTCGACCGTCTTGAAGCGGAGCTTGCGGGCTGGGCGGCCGATGAGCCGGCGGCGGACTGGATGGAGCGGCTGCTGGATGGTCAGGAGAGCCGCGGGACGTCCCGCCGCGATGACCGGACGCTGCTCGTCGTCGAATGCATCGCGGGCAAGGCCGGGCGGCGCGCCGAGCTTCGCGAGCGCAACTGGCGCGTCCCGTCGAAGCCGGGCTGCGAGCGGTCCGTCGCCGCGGAACTCGCGGCCATGCAGCGGGCGGACTGGTCCGATTCCGGGCGGACCGACGACATCGTCACCTGCGTCGCCGAGGCGGTGATGAACGCCGCCGAGCACGGCAACGGCTTCGACGCGGCGAAGACCGTCGCCATACAGGTGCATTTCGGCCATGCGATCATGGTGTGCCGGGTGCGCGACGAAGGCCCCGGGTTCGATCCGGAGGAGCGCCGGTCGGCGAAAATGGCCCGCCCCGCGGAAGACGACAACGATTACGGGCGCGGATGGGGACTCCGGCTGATCGACGAACTGACGGACTATTGGATTGCGACGCGGAATCAGCACGGTTTTTGCGTGGAGATGTATTTTCTGTCGCATCATCGGAAATCGTGACACGGAGGAGGGAGCCATGATGGATTCGATGCTTGAGCTGAATATCGTGCCGTTCGAAGCGGGACTGTCGGTCACGCTCAGGGGCGATCTGGATCAGCAGGCGGAGGAGAAGATCCGGTCGGTGCTAAACTGGGAGGACGGGCTCGGCGAGGGGCGCCGGTATCTCATCTTGAATCTGCATGACGTGAATTTCATCAACAGCGCGGGCATGGCGCTTCTGATCCGCATCGCCCGCGCCGGCCGGAAGAAAGATTACCATACCTTCATTTGCGGCTCTTCGGCTCACTATCAGAAGCTGTTCCGCATGGTCGGGCTGACCGAATATGTCATGCTGTATCCCGACGATTACGCCGCGATGCAGCGCATCGAAGCGCTCGAAAGCGGCGTTTGAACGGCGCGCGGGGCGGTTTGACAGCCAGAGGCGGACCCGCTTAGACTGGGAATGGAAATTTTGAAGGAGAGAGCGGGGTGGATCGTGTGAACGGCCGGGCGGCGGAACGGCAGCTTGGAGAATGGCGTCATCTGTTCAAACTGGATCCCGACCGCGAAATATCCGATTCGGCCCTGGACGCGGTCTGCCGGTCCGGCACGGACGCCGTCATCGTCGGCGGGTCGACCGGCGTGACGTATGACAATACGACCGATCTGCTCGCCCGCATCCGGCGCTACGAAGTGCCGTGCGTGCTGGAACTGTCGTCGGCGGAGGCGGCCGTCCCCGGCTTCGACGCGTATCTGGTGCCGATCGTGCTGAACGCCGGTTCGGCGGAATGGGTCGCCGGGCGGCAAGCGGAAGCGATCGCCGCCTACGGGTCGATGATTCCGTGGGAGACGGCCGTCGGCGAAGGGTATATCATTCTGAACGGCGGCTCGACGGCCGCGAAGCTCACCGGAGCACGGACGGATCTCGGAGAGCGCGACGTGCTGGCCTTCGCCCGGCTCGCCGACCGGCTGATGCGGCTTCCGATCGTCTATCTCGAGTACAGCGGCCGGTTCGGCGACATGCGGCTGGTGGAGCGGGTGCGTTCCGATCTGCGGGGCGCGCGGCTGTTCTACGGCGGCGGCGTCGCCGATGCGGAACGGGCGCGGCAGGCGGCCGCGGCGGCGCACACGGTGGTCGTCGGCAACGCGATCTACGAGCGGCTGGACGAAGCGCTGGCGACCGTGGAGGCGGTGAAGGAGACGCCTGCGCCGGCGTGACGCCGGACGGTGCTGGAGCAACTCCTCGGCGCGCGTCTGCGATTGCGATATGCCGCAAAACGCCGGCTGAACCTCCGGCGGCGGTGTGGCCTGCCCGTATTGGCGTGACGCTCGCAGCCTGCGGTGGCGCGAATCGCAGCGAACCGCCCATCGATCAGGCCCGGCATCTGAATAGCGGAAATAGTTTCTTCTATTCCGGCCAAATCGGCGAAAATGTCCCAAACAAGCGAAGTTTTTTCGTCTATTTCGTTCGTAGTCCCCTGTTTGACCGCATTTCCCAAAAGATAGAGGAAATTTTTTCATCTATTTCTCCCGAACTCCCGAAATTCGCCAAAATAAAAGCAATTTTTTCGCTTATCCATTCGGCCGATTGAGAACCGTACGATCCATTCGGGATATTGCGCACTTGCAGCCCCGCACGACCGCCTCAAATCCGCCTCAAACCCGACCACCAGGAAAAAGACAACCGCGCAGCCCCGCAACCCCGCCCAAATACTTACCACAACCATCAAAACCATCGAAACCCGTACCACCACCACAACCTCCCCCGCCACAGCCTGTTCCACCACAACCCGTACCACCACAACCCGTACCACCACAATCCGTACCACCACCACAACCTCCCCCGCCACAGCCTGTTCCACCACAACCCGTACCACCACAATTGCTCCGCCACAACCCGCCCCGCAACGATCTGCCGCAACCGCCAGCCCGCAAATTGACACGCCCGTTGCGGTCGACTAGACTGATGAGTACAGGCGAACATAAATGCGAACAGAAGGAGTTCTGCCATGTATAGTTCCATCGACCTCGACCAGGCGGTCGAGCGGCTCAATCCGCGCCAGCGGGAGGCCGTGCAGGCGACGGAAGGCCCGCTGCTCATCATGGCCGGCGCCGGCAGCGGCAAGACGCGCGTGCTCACGCACCGGATCGCGTACCTGATCGGGAAGAAGCGCGTCGCCCCCTGGAGCATCCTGGCGATCACGTTCACCAACAAAGCCGCGCGCGAGATGCAGGAGCGCGTCGAGGCGCTCGTCGGACCCGGCGCAAGCGACATCTGGGTGTCGACGTTCCACTCCATGTGCGTGCGCGTTCTGCGCCGCGACATCGAGCGGCTCGGCTATACGAAGAATTTCACGATCCTCGACTCGGCGGACCAGCTATCGGTCATCCGGAACTGCATGAAGGATCTCAACTACGACACGAAGAAGTTCGAGCCCCGCATGATCCAGGCCAAAATCAGCGGCGCAAAGAACGAACTGCTGTCCCCCGAACGGTACTTGGGCCGCGCGGGCGACTACGTCGACCGGATCGCCGCCGATGTGTACAAGCTGTACCAGAAGCGGCTCAAGAGCAACAACTCCCTCGACTTCGACGATCTCATCATGACGACCATCGACCTGTTCAAGGCCGAACCGGACATCCTGGATTTCTACCAGAACAAATTCCGCTATATCCACGTCGACGAGTACCAGGACACGAACCGGGCGCAGTATCTGCTCTGCCGGATGCTGGCCGACAAGCATCACAACATCTGCGTCGTCGGCGACAGCGACCAGTCGATCTACCGGTGGCGCGGCGCGGACATCACGAACATCCTCAACTTCGAGCAAGATTACCCGGAAGCGGTCACGATTCTGCTCGAACAGAACTACCGGTCGACCGCCAACATTCTGGACGCGGCGAACGCCGTCATCGCCCGCAACATCGGGCGGAAACCGAAAAATCTGTGGACCGACCGCGGGCCGGGCGAACCGATCCGCGTCTGCCAGGCCGAATCGGAACATGAGGAAGGGTTGTACGTCGCGAACGAGATCCGGAAGAACCGGGATGCCGGACGCCGCTACGCCGATCACGCCGTTTTGTACCGGACGAACGCCCAGTCCCGGGTCATCGAGGAAATGCTGATCAAGGCGGAAATTCCGTACCGCATCGTCGGCGGCATCCGGTTCTACGACCGGAAGGAAATCAAGGATCTGCTCGCCTACCTCCGGCTGATCTCGAACCCGCACGACGACATCAGCCTCGAGCGGATCATCAACGTGCCGAAGCGCGGCATCGGCGACACGACGTTCGCGAAGCTTACGGCCGAAGCGGCGCGGCGCGGCACGTCGATCTACGAGGTGCTCGGCGATCCCGGCGACATCGACGTGACGGGCAAGACGCGCGCGGCGCTGCAGCAATTCCGGCAGCTCATCGAGGATCTGTCGCGGATGGTCGACTACCTGTCCGTGACGGAGCTGACGGAGCAAATGCTCGAGCGGACGGGTTACCGTGAGGAGCTCAAGCGGGAGAACACGATCGAGTCGCAATCGCGCATCGAGAACATCGACGAGTTTCTGTCCGTCACCCAGGATTTCGAGCAGCGCAGCGAGGACAAGTCGCTCGTCGCGTTCCTGACCGACCTTGCGCTGATCGCGGACATCGACACGCTCGGAAGCGACGCGGACGGGCAGGATGCGGACGACGCCGTCGTCCTGATGACGATGCACAGCGCGAAGGGGCTGGAGTTCCCGATCGTCTTCATCATCGGCATGGAGGAAGGCGTCTTCCCGCACAGCCGCGCGCTGACGGACGACGAGGAGCTGGAAGAAGAGCGGCGGCTTGCCTATGTCGGCATCACGCGCGCCGAAGAGCGGCTCTACCTCACCAGCGCCCGCATCCGCACGCTGTTCGGCCGGACGATGGCCAATATGCCGTCCCGCTTCCTGCAGGAAGTGCCGGACGAACTCAAGCAGAACGATTCGCCCGCCCGGTCGTTCGGCATCGGGTACGCCCGCTACGGCGACGGCGCAGCGGGCGGATCGGGCGGCTTCGGCTACCGCGGCGGCGGTTATGGCGGGAACTTCGGCTCCGGCGGCTTCGGTTCCGGCGTTGCCGGCGCCGGCTTCGGCGGCCGGAGCGCCTCCGCGTCTGCCGGCGTGAAGGCGGCCGCGGGAGCGGCCGGAGGCACCGGCAAGCCGACAGTCGGCGCGGACGCCGCGGCCGGGGCGGGAAGCGCCGCCAACGAATCGTTCGCGCCCGGCGACAAGGTGAATCACGTGAAATGGGGCGTCGGCACGGTCGTCGCCGTCAAAGGCGAAGGCAACGACCGGGAACTGCGGATCGCCTTTCCGGCGCCGGTCGGGGTGAAGCGGCTGCTCGCCGCCTTCGCGCCGATCACGAAAGTATAGAGCATGGGATGTGTAGCCCAGCACAATCGTGAAAGAGGGGTGCGCCCGTGGCGGATCAGAAGAAGCTGGACCGGATGGCCCGGCTGGTGGAAGAGATCAATGCTCACAACCGAAACTACTACACGCTCGACAACCCCGTCATCAGCGACAAGGAGTACGACGCGCTCTACGACGAGCTGGTCGCGCTCGAGCGGGAGACGGGCGTCGTGCTGCCGGACTCGCCCACGCGGCGGGTCGGCGGCGAAATTCTGAAAGGCTTCGAGCCGCACCGGCACCGGGCGAGGCTGTGGAGCCTCGACAAGGCGCAGACCACGGAAGATCTGCTCGCCTGGCACGCCCGCGTGCAAAAGGCGGTCGCGGACCACAACGAGCGGAATCCCGGCAACCCGCTGCCGCAGCCGTCCTACGTCATCGAGCTGAAATTCGACGGCCTGACGCTGAACCTGACCTACGAAGGCGGGAAGCTCGCGCAGGCGGCGACGCGCGGCAACGGCGTCGTCGGCGAAGGCATCCTGCCGCAGGTGAAAACGATCCGGACCGTGCCGCTGACAATTCCGTTTACGGGCGTCATCGAGGTGCAGGGCGAAGGGATCATGCACCTGTCCGTGTTCGAGGAATACAACCGGACGGCGGCCGAACCGCTCAAGAACGCCCGCAACGCCGCGGCCGGCGCGCTGCGCAACCTCGATCCGCGCGTCACCGCCGAGCGGAAGCTGAACGCGTTCTTCTACAACGTCGGCTACGCGGAAGGCGTCACCTTCGCGAGTCACGCGGAAATGATCCGATTCCTGAAGGACAACGGCTTCCTCGTGAACGACGACATCGCCTATTTCGACCGGATCGAGGACGTGGCGGCCGAACTGAAGCGCATCGAAGAGCGGCGCGGGAGCTACGACTTCCTGATTGACGGCGCGGTCGTCAAGCTGACGGACATGCGGACGCGCGAGGCGCTCGGCTACACGGACAAGTTCCCGCGCTGGGCGATCGCGTTCAAGTTTGAGGCGGAAGAAGCGACGACGGTGTTGCAGGCCGTCGACTGGCAGGTCGGACGCACGGGCAAGCTGACGCCGATCGCCCGCGTGGAGCCGGTCGAGCTGGCGGGCGTGACGGTGCAGAACTGCACGCTGAACAACATGGGCGACATCGAGCGCAAGGGGCTCAAATTCGGACTCGGCACGCGCGTCTGGATCCGCCGCTCGAACGACGTCATTCCCGAAATTCTCGGCCGCGCCGACGAGGAGGAAGGCGGAGAGATCGTCTGCCCGACGCACTGCCCGGCCTGCGGCTCGCCGCTCGAGCAGCGGGGCGCGCACCTGTTCTGCAACAACAAGCTCGGCTGCAAGCCGCAGATCGTCGCGCGGATTACGCACTTCGCCTCGCGCGACGCGATGGACATCGAGACGTTCAGCATCGCCACGGCCGAGCAGCTCTATGACGAATGCGGCGTGCGCGATCCGGCGGACCTGTACGATCTGACGAAGGAGCAGCTTGTCGCCCTGGACCGGTTCGGCGAGCGCAAGGCGCAGAAGCTGCTGGACGCGATCCGGCAGTCGAAGGAGCGCGATCTCGCCTCCTTCCTGTTCGCGCTCGGCATTCCGAACACGGGCAAGGCGACGACGAAAATGCTGGCGGACCACTACGGCAGCCTGGACGCCGTCATGGCGGCCACCGTGGAAGAGCTGCAGCAGCTTCCCGACGTCGGCGGCATCGTGGCGGAGAGCATCGCCGGATTTTTCGCCGACAACCTCGTCCGGGAGAGCATTGCGCGGATGCGCGCGGCCGGCGTCAAGGCGGAGGCGGAGCGGCCGGCGGCCGCGCGGACCGACAGCGTCTTCAGCGGCAAGACGGTCGTCCTGACCGGCACGCTGTCGTCGATGACGCGGGACGAGGCGGCGAAGAAGCTGGAGGCGCTCGGCGCGAAGGTGGCCGGCAGCGTGTCGAAGAAGACCGACTTCGTCATCGCAGGGGAAAGCGCCGGCAGCAAGCTGACGAAGGCGCGGGAGCTCGGCGTCACGGTCATCGACGACGAGGCGGAATTTCTCAGACTGTTGGGCGAATGAGCCGCTGACAGGCGGACCGGGGACGGTCCGCTTTTATAATTGATGGATGATCTTCCACAAACCCCGCCGCAACAGGCCGCATAACGCCCCGCGGGCGGTGCAGAAGCTAACGGCTGAATCCACCGAAAGGGGGTGCCGGCCGTGGCGAAGAAAAATCGCGCCAGCAAGGCGGATGTGCAGACGACGGACCTGAACCGACTGCCTGCCGACGACACGGAATTCGCGGGCGAGTACGCGGCTGAGCGGAACCGGAAACCGAAATCGAAGTCCGGGAAACAGTAAAGCGTTGTGACAGGACCGATACCTGACCGCTTGCATACGGAGGGGTTGCCGCATGCCGCATCAATGTTGCCACTGCGAGAAGCCGGCCGACAGCGTCCATACGTTCACCGTCTATGACGAGAACGGCGTCGAAGAACGGCTGGAAGTGCTGTGCAGCGAGTGCTACGCGGAATGGCTGGAGTCGCAGAAGGGCTGACCGATTCGAGGAAGATCAATTCGAGCGGGCCGTATCCCGAAATGGATCGGCCCGCTTTTTCGTCAGTGCACCGTCTCATTCTCGACGACGAATTCGTCGATCAGCCGGTTGCGGTACATGAGGGACAGGTTCAATCCGTCGTATTCCTTCTCCTTGTCCAGCTCCCGCATCAGCACCGCCGCGATGGCGCCGGCGTCGTCGGCGTGCCGGCGTTCCCGGAAGTCGATGAACCCGGTCAGCCGCCGCTTGCGGATATCGACGGTCGCCGTGCCGATCGTCCGGTTGCCGTCCGCCTTCGAGCGGATTTCGTAGGTGAGCGCGTCGCCGTCGTCGCGGACCAATTTCGCCTCAAAGTTGGCTTCTCCGCGCATGCCGGCCTTTTTCCCGCGCGGCGTTTTCGTCTCCGGCTCGTCCTCATGCGTCAGCTCGACCGTCTCCAGCCGTTCGTCTTCGTGGCGGTGGTCGATCAGAAATTCATCGACCGAATCTTCGTCGAAATCCGAGACGATCAGTTCCGTGACGAGCTCGATCTCGTCCTCATCCGGCAGGCTGCGCCATTGGACGTTGCCCGTCACCTTTCCGTCATCCGCCCGCAGATGCGCCTCGGCGATCCACCTGCGTTTGTCGTCGTAGACATGGTAGTGCAGCCGGTTGCGTTTTTTGCCGACCAGCACCAGTTCGTATTCCGCTTCCCGCCATTCGGGGTCTTCGTCCGCGTCCCATGTTCCGATGAATTCCTCGTCCGCATCGTCCGCCGTCGCGATGAACTGCCCGAACGGGCTGTACGTGACGAACACTTCGCAGGAAGCCGCGCCGACGGCGAGAACGAACGATTGGACATAATCGCTCACATGCTTGAGCACCCATCGCTTGTCCCGGCCGCGCATCGCATCCCGGTCGAGCTGGACGGAGCCGGTCAGCCGTTCGCCCTCGCGGTAGACGAGCGTCATCGTTCCGGCGAATCGTCCGTCCACCAGGATGTCGTTCACTTCGCCTCCGGCCGTGCGCAGATCCGGACGCAATTCGATCCGTTTCACGTCTGATGCCTCCTTCACCTGAGCCTGATGCGGATGATTCCCGCTGGCGGCGCGAGAAAGGCGCCGACTTCGTCAGCATTCCCCGGCGGCGGGGCGGTTCATTCTTCTCGCCCGGAGCCGGCGCAGGGCCGGCTGCTTTGTCACGGGTGCCGGAATATTCCGCTGCTGAACAACGGGGCTGTGCGGAACACTAGCCGTGCGGCGTTGCCTGCCGAGGAGGAGGAATGAGATGAAATTTCTGTTCAAATGGGGTCTGAACGGGATCATCGTTACGCTGTTGCTGGCCTGGTACGCGGATGTGACATATCTGACCGCCTTCATCGCCGCGTCGCTGTTGACGGTTATCGCGTTTCTGGTCGGCGACATGGTGCTGCTGCCGAACACGAACAACACGGTGGCGACCGTTTCCGACTTCGTGATGGCCGCGGTCTATCTTGGCGTGATCCGGTATTTCTACGATTGGAATCTGAGCTTCGGGGAAATCTTCATCATCTCGGCGCTGGTCGCCTGGGCCGAGTGGCTTTACCACCGTTACATTCTCGGCCGGAAGCTGGAGGTTTCGGGATAAAAAAGGGCGGTCTGCTGCGACAACCCACATGGCAAGGAGGTTCGAATGGTGAGCAGGCTGAACGATTACGTCGAGAATCACGAAAATCTCGACAAGCTGAACGTCATTCTGAAGCATTACGGCGTGAGCGCCGAATTCGTCGCGCATACGCTGTCCGAAGGGTTCGAGCAGGACAAGGAACTGCCGAAGGAGCTCATCGAGGACATGAAGCAGTTCTGCGCCATGTTTTGACGAAGGCGGCGGCGGACGGGAGAATCCACGGTGATAAAGGAGGTTCCGGCGCATGAAACGGATCACCATCAGGCTCGTTTGCGCGTCAGTCGCGACGGCTCTGGTGCTGTCGGGCTGCGCGGGCGACGGGAACGGCGGCGGCGACCGGACCGGCGCCTTCGGCACCGGGTACGGATCGAACGGCGCCCGGCTGTTCGAGCGGGACGATGTGAACCGGCCGAAAGGGCTCCGCGGCGCGGGCGACGCCGGCCGGGTCAACGGGCCGGACAGGGGTCAGACAGCCGGGAAAGGCGCGCGCGGCGGCATGTTCGGCAGCGAGGACGAATGGAACGGCAGCCGCGACGGCGGCGGCGCGGGCTGGTTCGGCGCCGGCACGTTCACCGGCCGGCTGAAGGACAGCGACAAGCTCGATGACACCCGCAGTTTTCGCATCGGCAACGGATACGACGGCATCACGTCCGATGGCGCCGGCACGTCCGATCCCAAGGGCGCGCCCGTCCGCACGGGAGGCGGGGGAGGCGCCCCGCTGCAGCTCGGCGGCATCCGGATCACGAGCGGGTATGCGGCTTCGGCGAATTCCGCCGGGGAGACCGAAGACGGCAGCCGCGTGCTGCGCGTGACGAGTCCGGCGGCCCGCAGGGCGCTCGAGCGGCTGAGCCGGAGCCTTATGTCCGGCCAAATATCGGCGCGGGCCGACCAAATCGCGAATGATCTCCGCATCGTGCTGAAGGACGCGCGCTGACGGCGAATCGGCCGGCCGGATTCCGGCCGGCTCGTACATAGCATATCTGTGCGGGAAGACTTGACGGCGATGAAAAATCAGGTATAATGAAGTCAAGGTCAAAGAAAGTCAAAGTCAGAAGAGCGAAAAGCGAAAGGTACTGTCTATCCGGCCGGCCATCGACTGGAGGGTGTGACCATGCGCAACATTACCGACCTCATTGAGCAGTATCTGAAACAGATGATCCGGGAGAGCGCGGAAGGCACCGTCGAGATTCAGCGCAACGAACTGGCGGACAAGTTTTCGTGCGTGCCGTCGCAGATCAACTACGTCATCGCCACCCGGTTCACGCTGGAGCGGGGCTACCTGGTCGAGAGCAAACGGGGCGGCGGCGGTTACATTCGCATCCGGAAGCTGGAGCTGCCGGCTTTCCAGCCGATCCACGAGCACGTGATGCGCACGATCGGCAGCCGAATCGACCAGGCCGCGGCCGAAGGGCTGATCTACCAGCTCGCGGAGGCGAAGCTGCTGAACGGGCGCGAGGCGCAGCTTCTGAAAGCGGCCGTCTCCCGGGAGACGCTCGCGGTCAACCTGCCTTTGCGGGACGAAATTCGGGCGCGGCTGCTCAAGGCGATGCTGATTGCGCTGCTTGTGGAAAGTTAATCCTGCATATTGTCAAATAAGTCGAAAGGAGGCCGCCCCATGTTGTGTCAAGATTGCGGGAAACGCCCGGCGACGCTTCATTTCACGAAGATTGTCAATGGCGAGAAATCGGAGTTTCATTTCTGCGAAGCATGCGCGCGCGAGCGCGGCGAGATGATCCCGGGCACGGCGAACGGTTTCTCCATCCACAGCCTGCTGTCCGGTTTGCTCGACTTCGAACCGCCCGGCGCCGCCGCCGGACAGGTCGCGCAGCCGCTCCGCTGCGAGACGTGCGGGCTGACCTACAGCCAGTTCAGCAAGGTCGGGCGCTTCGGCTGCAGCGATTGCTACCGGTATTTCTCCGGCAAGCTGGACGCGCTGTTCAAACGGGTGCACGGCAACACGGTCCATGTCGGCAAGGTGCCGCAGCGCGCCGGACGGCTGATCCGCTCCAGGCGGGAGATCGACCGGCTGAAGCGTGACTTGCAGGAGCGCATCGCCCGGGAAGATTTCGAGAGCGCGGCGCGCATCCGCGACCGGATCCGTGAGCTCGAACGCAGATTGGCGGACGAATAAGCCGGGTGAAGGAAGGAGGGGACTCGGGTGGACAAACGTCGTTTTGCGCGTCAGGCGCTCAGCGAGTGGATGCGGCACGGAGGACCGGATTCCGACATCGTCATCAGCAGCCGGGTACGGATCGCGCGCAACCTGAGCGGGCATCCGTTTCCGATGCTGGCGACGAACCAGCAGGCGCGGGAAGTGATGGAGAAGCTGACCGGCGCGGTCCGGGCGGGCAAGTTGGATGAAGCCGGAAAGTTTGATATTTTTATATTGAGTGATCTCAGCGAGCTGGAGAAGCAGGTGCTGGTCGAGAAACATCTGATTAGCCCGGCGCTGGCGAACGAATCGCGCTGCGGGGCGCTGATCCTCGACCGCACCGAATCGGTCAGCATCATGGTGAACGAAGAAGATCATCTTCGCATCCAATGCCTGTATCCGGGTTTCCAGGTGAAGGAAGCGTGGAACAGGGCGAGCCGGATCGACGACAAGTTCGAGGAAGCGGTCGATTACGCGTTCGACGAGACGCGGGGGTATCTCACGAGCTGCCCGACGAACGTCGGCACGGGCATCCGCGCGTCCGTGATGATGCATCTGCCCGCGCTTGTCATGACGCAGCAGATCAATCGCATCCTGCCGGCCGTCACGCAGGTCGGCCTTGCGGTGCGCGGGATGTACGGCGAGGGCAGCGAAGCGCTCGGCAACCTGTTCCAGATCTCGAACCAGATTACGCTCGGGCAATCGGAAGAGGAGATTATCGACCATCTCCACAGCGTGGCCCGGCAAATTCTCGAGCACGAGAAAGCGGCGCGCAATCGCCTGCTTGCCGAATCCCGCGTAAGGCTTGAGGACCGGGTGTGCCGATCTTACGGCATCCTCTCCCACGCGGCCGTCATCGACTCGAAGGAGGCGGCGCAACGGCTGTCCGACGTGCGGCTCGGCGTCGACCTCGGGCTAATTCCGGACGTTCCGCCCGCGGTGATGAATGAACTTCTCGTGAAAACGCAGCCCGCTTTTCTGCAGCAGACGTACAGCGAGGCGATGAGTCCGGATCAGCGGGACATCCGCCGCGCGGAGATGATTCGGGAACATTTCAAGACATTCAGGCACGGAGGTGCATGAGCATGATGTTCGGAAGATTTACCGAGCGCGCGCAGAAAGTGCTCGCGCTTGCGCAGGAAGAAGCGGTTCGTCTCGGCCACAACAACATCGGAACGGAACATATTCTGCTGGGACTCATCCGCGAGGGCGAGGGCATCGCGGCGAAGGCGCTGACGGCGCTCGGCCTCGGCCTCGAGAAGATTCAGGACGAAGTCGAATCGCTGATCGGCCGCGGCCAGGAGCAGCCGGCGAGCATCGCCTACACGCCGCGCGCGAAGAAAGTGATCGAACTGTCGATGGACGAAGCGCGCAAGCTCGGCCATACCTACGTCGGAACGGAGCATATCCTGCTCGGCCTGATCCGGGAAGGGGAAGGCGTCGCGGCGCGCGTGCTGAACAACCTGGGCATCAGCCTGAACAAGGCGCGCCAGCAGGTGCTGCAGCTTCTCGGCAGCAGCGAGGCGGTCTCGAGCAGCCACGGAGCGCCGGCGAACGTCAATACGCCGACGCTGGACGGCCTCGCCCGCGACCTGACGGCGGCCGCCCGCGACGGCAACCTGGACCCGGTCATCGGCCGGAGCAAGGAGATCGAGCGGGTCATCCAGGTGCTCAGCCGCCGGACGAAGAATAACCCGGTGCTGATCGGCGAGCCGGGCGTCGGCAAGACGGCGATCGCCGAAGGGCTGGCGCAGCGCATCGTGGCGAACGAGATTCCGGAGACGCTGCGCGACAAGCGCGTCATGACGCTGGACATGGGCTCGGTCGTCGCCGGCACGAAGTACCGCGGCGAATTCGAAGACCGGCTGAAGAAGATCATGGATGAAATCCGCCAGGCCGGCAACATCATCCTCTTCATCGACGAGCTGCACACGCTCATCGGCGCCGGCGGCGCCGAAGGCGCGATCGACGCTTCGAACATCCTGAAGCCCGCGCTGGCGCGCGGCGAGCTGCAGTGCATCGGCGCGACGACGCTCGACGAGTACCGGAAATATATCGAGAAGGACGCCGCCCTCGAACGGCGGTTCCAGCCGATCATGGTCGAACAGCCGACGCCGGAGGAAGCGATCCAGATTCTGCACGGGCTGCGCGACCGCTATGAAGCGCATCACCGGGTGAAGATCACCGACGAAGCGATCGAAGCGGCCGTCAAATTGTCGGACCGCTACATCACCGACCGGTTCCTGCCGGACAAGGCGATCGACCTGATCGACGAAGCCGGTTCGAAGGTGCGGCTCCATTCGTACACGGTGCCGCCGAATTTGAAGCAGCTTGAAGCGCGTCTCGAGGAAATCCGGAAGGAGAAAGACGCCGCGGTGCAGAGCCAGGAATTCGAGAAGGCGGCCGCGCTGCGCGACACGGAGCAGAAGATCCGCGAAGAGCTCGAGACGACGAAGAACATCTGGAAAGAGAAGCAAGGCCGCACCGATTCCGAGGTGACGCCGGAGGACATCGCGCAAGTCGTCGCAAGCTGGACCGGCATCCCGGTCAGCAAGCTGAAGGAAGAAGAGACCGAGCGGCTGCTGAAGATGGAAGACATTCTGCACAGCCGCGTGATCGGGCAGGATGAGGCGGTCAAGGCGGTCGCCCGCGCCATCCGCCGCGCCCGCGCCGGGCTGAAAGATCCGAAGCGGCCGATGGGCTCGTTCATCTTCCTCGGCCCGACGGGCGTCGGCAAGACCGAGCTCGCCCGGGCGCTCGCGGAAGCGATGTTCGGCGATGAGAACGCGGTCATCCGCATCGACATGTCGGAGTACATGGAGAAGCATTCGACTTCCCGCCTCGTCGGCGCGCCTCCGGGCTACGTCGGCTACGAGGAAGGCGGCCAGCTCACGGAGAAGGTGCGCCGCAAGCCGTACTCGGTCGTGCTGCTTGACGAGATCGAGAAGGCGCATCCGGAAGTGTTCAACATTCTGTTGCAGGTGCTGGAGGACGGCCGCCTGACCGATTCGAAGGGTCGCGTCGTCGACTTCCGCAACACGCTGATCATCATGACGTCGAACGTCGGCGCCGACCAGATCAAGCGGAACTCGACGCTCGGCTTCACCGCGGTGCAGGATGCGGGCCGCGAGTTCAACCAGATGAAGGAGAAGGTGCTGGCGGAGCTGAAGAGAAGCTTCCGGCCGGAGTTCCTGAACCGGATCGACGAGACGATCGTGTTCCACTCGCTCGAGCAGGAGCACATCAGCCGGATCGTCACGCTCATGTCGGATGAGCTGCGCAAGCGGCTGCGCGAGCACGAGGTCGACTTCGAGCTGACAGACGCGGCGAAGGCGTTCCTCGCGAAGGAGGGCTTCGACCCGCAGTACGGCGCGCGTCCGCTGCGCCGCGCGATCCAGAAGCATATCGAGGACCGTCTGTCCGAAGATCTCTTGCTCGGCAAAATCAAGAAAGGCGACAAGCTCACAATCGACGAGCAGGGCGGCGAGCTGGTTGTCGTCCCGGCGGGCACGATCAGCCGCGAGGAAGCGCCGTCGAAGTAAAGCAGGCAATGGAAACGGCTGGTCGGGACACCGAATCCCGGCCGGCCGTTCTTTTGCGCCGTGCGCTTCTTCGGCCTCGGCTCGCGCAAATCCAATGTTGCCGGAGGCATTTTTTCGTATTTAGCGAGGCAATTCGCATAAAAAAAAGACCGCCGACAGCGTCTGTCGACAGCCCGGGCTGTCCCGATTCGGAACTAACGATGGATCACACCAGCTTGTGCCCGCAATGCGAACAGAAATTGCCGCCGCCCGTCTTCGTGCCGCAGTTTGGGCAGAAGTTCGGCCTGGCGGCGGCGCCGGACTGCGCAGGATGCGCGGACTGCGGCGGTTGTGCGGGCGGCTGCGGCTGGACAGGTTGAACCGGCTGCGCCTGCCGGTTCATCTGCTCCAGCATCTTCCCGGCGATCTGCATCCCCATCATCATGCCCGCCATGTCCGCCGCGGCGCCGCCGCCCGCCATCTTGCCGGACGCCATCCCTTCGGTCATCGCGATCTGCTGGTACCGGCCGATGTCGCCCACCATGCCCTGGGAGGCGATCTTGTTGATCATATCCTGGACTTCCTTCGGATAGTTGAAGCTGATCACGTTGAAGCCGGTAATCGAAATGCCGCTCTTCATCATCTCCATGTCCAGATCTTCCCGGATGCCCCGGCCGATCTCGAAGGAATTGGCCTGCAGGTTGAACATGTCCTTGCCTTCCCGCGTGATCCATTTCATCAGAAGCTGATCGAGCACGGCGCTGATCCGGATGCGGACATCCTCGACCAGATATTGATCGCGCACGCCGGCGATCTGATCGATGAACGACACGTAGTCGCTCACCTTGAAGGTGAGCGTGCCGTTGGCGCGGACCGGCATGCCGCCGGGGAACCCTGAAGCCGGAATGTTGATGACGTTGGGCGTTCCCCATTTCACGACGAATTCTTTCGTATTCACGAACAGCACTTCCACCCGCATGCCGCTGTTGAACCCGAACTTGAATCCTTTCAGCGTGGACAGGAACGGGATGATCTGCGATTCGATGTCATACTCGCCCTCGTCGCGGAAGATCCCTTCGATCTTCCCGTTGTTCAGGAAAATCGCGTCTTGCCCGGGGCGGATGATCAGCCGGCTGCCGCGCTTGATCTCATCATTCTTCCACTTGAAGAAAATCATGTCGTCGCGATATTCCTGCCATTCCACCACGTTCGCGAACTGCTTGCGGAAAAACATGACTTGCTCACCTCGCCTCGAGTGTCAAAACTTGCCCCTGCTGCTGCTGAAGGAGCGTCCGCCCGGCGTGACGCCGCCTCCGCCGCCCCCGCCGAAGCTTCCGCCGCCGGAGGAAGGCTTCTCGATCTTCGTCTTCGTGACGGTCTTGTGGATGAATTGGTCGCGCTTCGCGACGACGCCCGAGCGCTTCTCGTCCAGATAGGTGCGGTCGTTCACCGTCACCCGTCCGCCGGCGTTCGCCGCCATGACGCCGACCGTCACGGCGCCGACAACAAGCGCGACGGCCACCTGAAACCAGTCCTTGAACAGGATGTTGTCCGGATTGACCCCCGGACGGTAGCCCATGTAGTCATGGGCCAGCAAGATAAACTTTTCGAACGCTTCGTAGTATTCGCCTGCCGACAGGAGGGGTGTGATCTTGCCGCGGATCTTGTCCAGCCGGCCGGAATCGAGATACGTTTCGGCCTTGCCGAATCCGGCGAGGAACACGTCCCGCTCCCGCAGGTCGATGGCCAGAATCGCCGCGTTGCCGTGAGGCCCGTCGTAGCCGGGCGCGATATCGTCGTAGAACCGGGCCACGTAATCTTCAATGTCGAGACCGCCGGTGCCATCCAGCGTGATGATCAGAAAATCGGTTTCGCGCTCCGCCCCCAATTCGGCGGCAAGGCTGCGCAGCTCGTTCTCCTCTTCATCGGAGAGCAGTTCCGCGCGATCGTACACGAGCGGTTTGGCGATCGGCTGTTCCGCCGCGGCCGGGAGCGCGAACATCAACAGGATTCCCAGGATGACGAGCGGCAGGACCAAGGCCGCCATTCCTTTCCGTTCGTTCACAGAAAGCCGCCCCCCATCGCCCAGGACACCGTCTTCATCACGAGCAGCGTGCCGGCGGCCACTCCGCCGAACCAGGCGGCGATTTTGGCCCGGGAGAGCGGCGGCTTGCCGACGATCTTGCCGGTCTGACCGTTCATGACGAAGTTGTGCTTGAAATTGTTGTAGTCGTAGACGACGAGCCAGACGGGCAGCAGGACATAATGGCTTTTCTCGTTCCGCGTTTCGATGTCCTCCGATGTGCGGGCGACGGCGGTGTAGCCGGACAGGCTCGATTGGATCGCCGATTCGACAAAGCCGCGGATTTTGCTTTTGGCGCGTCCCAGCAGCTCGTCGTCCGTGAACTGGTATTTTTCCGCCAGGAAGCCCGCCAGATAGGGGGTCTTGAACGCCTTCAGCCCGTCGTACCGGTAAGGCTCGAGGCGGTCCATGAACGCGTCGTCCATTTTCACGGATGCGTCCACGGGCACCTTCTCATAGTGCAGATCCAGCTCGCGGTAGACATCGTAATGGCTGGTCTCGGTGTACAGGTAATCGCCGCGCCGGTAGGTCCGGACCTTCGTGGCGGTCGCATGCACCTTGACCCGGCTGTTCAGATCGTACAGCCAGAACGGGACATAGATGCCCGTGATGCTGTTGATCCGGTCGGCGGTCATGAACCCGCGCGGCGTGAGCAGTCCGTTCCGGCACCATTTCCTGAACGCCTTGATCGCTTGTTCCTTGCTGATGGCGAACGGGATCACGTAGTGAGGCGCCCGGGTTCCCGTCACCCGTTCCGCGATGACGACGCCCGCGCCGCAGAAACTGCAGGTCGTCGCGGCCGTTTCGGGCAGCGCCATGAGGTCGGCGCCGCAGTTGTCGCAATGCCAGGCGACGGTCTCGCCCGTCTCCGGCGTCTCCGGCTCCGTCTCCGGCGCGAGCCGCCCGGCCGACTCGTCGACGTCGAACTCAGCGCGGCAGGAGGGACAGGCCAGCTTGCCCGAGTCGGCATCGTAGACCATGTCGCTGCCGCAGTTGGGACATTTGTGATGCAGGACCATGCGCGACACCCTTTCATGTAGAAAAAAGCTGCGGCCTCATGAGGGCCGCAGCACCCGGTCAAGCTTGCTCCTTGCCCTGAATGCGGGCTTTCAATGCCGCCAGTTCGTCGTCGATCGACGCCGCGGAAGCGGAGTCGTATTTCGCTTTCAGCTCTTCGATGTCGTCCGCGGCGCCCGCGTTCAGTTCGGCCAGCGCCTCGGCCTTGTCGAGCTCGCGGTTGATCTTGTCTTCCATCCGCTCGAACGCGGCGAGCGAGCGGCCGGAATCCGTCACCGAGGCCGTGATCTCGTTGATCCGCTGCTGCGTCTTCGCCACCGCCCATTTCGCCTTCAGCATCGACCGGCGCTTCTCCAGCTCGCCGATGTCACTCACCAGCTTGTCATGGAGCTGCCTCATCCGCTCGGCGTTGGCCGCGGCGATCTGCCAAGCCTTGCGCAGCGCCTCGGCGTTCGCGGTTGCGGCCGCTTTCCGCTCGAGAAATTTCCGCGCATCCGCCTCGTTGCCGGCTTCGAGCGCCTTGACGGCGTATTGCTCCAGCTTCGCGATCTCTTCCTGGTTCTCGTCATATTCCCGCTTGGCGCGGCGTTCTTCGGCGATGATCGCGGCCGTCTCGGACTTCACTTTCCCCAGATCGCTGTTCAGGTTTCGCAGATACTGGTCGATCATTTTCTCCGGATCTTCCACTTTATCAAGCAATGCGTTGAAGTTGGCGGCCATGATGTCCTTGAAACGCGCAAGAATGCTCATCGTCCACAACCTCCCGTCAATAGGATAGAAATTCCCGGCTACAGTATTGATACTGCCCGAACGGGAAAAAAGTTTCAACCATGTTCTGCAATCTGGTAAACTTGAAGAAAGCGGATACAAGCCGGATTGGCGGATCATTCATAATTTACCATTCTTGCAAAAAGGACGGGTGCGTGAACCGATGACCAACGACTACGCTGACCCCCGCAAACGGCAGGCGCGGCGGAACGCCTTGTACGGCATGCTCGGCAAGCTTCCCGAGCGGCTCGGCTTGCCCGCGGCCAGGACGGTTGAATCGCTCGTCGAGGGCGGCATCGAGATCGAGAAGCTGCTTCTGGACCTGAACGGGCTGGAGCCGGTGCCGGCGTACTTCCTGAAACCGGCCGGGGCGGCGGGCCGGCTGCCGCTCGTCGTCTACAACCATTCGCACGGCGGGTATTACGACGTCGGCAAGGAAGAAGTGCTGCGCTCCGCGCCCTATCTGCCGCAGCCGGCTTACGGACACGCGCTGACGGCGGAGGGCTATGCGGTGCTCTGCATCGACCATTGGGCGTTCGGCGAGCGCAATACGCGGACGGAGCGCCAGATTTTCAAGGAAATGCTCTGGCACGGCCGCGTCATGTGGGGAATGATGGTGTTCGACAGCATCCGCGCGATCGACTACGCGGTGTCCCGTCCGGATGTCGATCCGGAGCGGATCGCCACGCTCGGCATGTCGATGGGCGGCACGATGGCCTGGTGGCTGGCGGCGCTCGATCCGCGCATCCGGGTGACCGTCGACATCTGCTCGCTTTCCGAGTACGCCGCGCTGCTCGAGACGGGCGCCTACGACGGACATAATTTCTATTATTTCGTACCGGGGCTGCTCGGAGCTTTCCGCGCCGCGGACGTGAGCGCGCTGATCGCCCCGCGGCCGCATCTCAGCCTGGCGGGCGAACGGGACAAGTTCACGCCGCCGCAGGGCCTCGATCCGATCGACCGCGGCATGCGGGAGCTCTACCGGTCGCTCGGGGCGGAAGAGCGGTGGCGGCAGCTCAGGTTCCCCGTCGGCCACGAGGAGAACGGGGAGATGCGGCGGGAAGCGCTCGCTTTTCTGCGGAAGTGGCTGTGACGGCGACAGGGGCACGATGGAGAACATTTGTTCGATTTTCCCTTCCGTTCGGGCGGCGGACATGGTAAACTTGGGAGGAGAAAGCGACGGCGGAAACGGGGATTGGATGAATGGCGAAGATCAAGACGAAGTTCGTCTGCACGGAATGCGGCACGGAATCGCCGAAGTGGATGGGCAAATGCCCCGGCTGCGGCGAATGGAACACGATGGTCGAGGAGCGGGAAACCGGGCACAAGGCGCAGGCGGCGTCCCGCGCCTTCCAGGCGCAAGAAAAGCCGAAAGCGATCATACACATAGAGAGCGGGAGCGAACCTCGCATCGAGACGCGCATGCGGGAACTGAACCGCGTGCTCGGCGGCGGCGTCGTGCCCGGATCGCTCATCCTCGTCGGCGGCGATCCCGGCATCGGCAAGTCGACGCTGCTGCTGCAGGCCTCGCACGAGCTGGCTTCCGCCGGCCGGACGGTGCTCTACGTCTCGGGCGAAGAGTCGGTTCGGCAGACGAAAATGCGGGCGGACCGGCTGGGCGCGCTGCACGAGAAGCTGTTCGTCCTGTGCGAGACGAACGTCGAGGCGATCGGCGAGGCGATCGAGCAGGTGAACCCGGATTTCCTCGTCATCGACTCGATCCAGACGGTGTACGAACCGTCCGTTCCTTCCGCGCCCGGCAGCGTCGCGCAGGTGCGGGAATGCACCGCCTGGTTCATGCGCGCGGCGAAAATCCGGGGGATTGCAACCGTGCTGGTCGGGCATGTTACGAAGGAAGGCGCCATCGCCGGTCCGAGGCTTCTGGAACATATGGTGGACTGCGTTCTTTATTTTGAAGGCGAGCGGCATCATTCGTACCGGCTGCTCAGGGCGGTCAAAAACCGGTTCGGCTCGACGAACGAGATCGGCATCTTCGAAATGTCGGAAGCCGGCCTGCGCGAGGTGGCGAATCCGTCGGAACTGTTCCTGTCCGAGCGGCCGCTCGGCGTCTCCGGCTCGACGGTCGCCGCCAGCATGGAGGGAACGCGGCCCGTCCTCGTCGAGCTGCAGGCGCTCGTCGCGCCGACGATGTTTCCGTCTCCGCGGCGCATGTCGGCCGGCATCGACCATCAGCGGATGGCGCTGATCATCGCCGTGCTCGAGAAGCGGATCGGCCTGTTCCTGCAGAATCAGGACGCGTACCTGAACGTCGCCGGGGGCGTGAGGCTGGACGAACCGGCGGTCGACCTGGCGGCCGCCGTCAGCCTTGCTTCGAGCTTCCGCGACGCCCCGGCCCGGCCGTATGACGTCATCTTCGGCGAAGTGGGGCTGACCGGCGAAGTGCGCGCCGTCTCCCGCGCCGAGCAGCGGGTGAAGGAAGCCGCCAAGCTCGGGTTCAAGCGGGTTATCATGCCGGAGCGGAGCATGAGGGGCTGGAATCCTCCGGCGGGCATCGAGATCATCGGCGTCGGATCGGTGGAGGAAGCGCTCAGAGCCGCGTTGGGCTAGACGGCAGGACAGGAGGCTGTGCTGTCATGAAACCATCGAATCCGGAGGATGTGATGAACCGGCTCCTGCAGCTCGTCGCCCCGGGAACGCCTTTCCGCGAAGGGCTGGAAAATGTGCTGCGGGCCAAGACGGGCGCGCTGATCGTCGTCGGGTACGGTCCGGAAGTGGCGGCGGTCGTCGACGGCGGTTTCGCGATCGACTGCGATTTTACGCCAAGCAACCTGTACGAGCTGGCGAAGATGGACGGCGCGATCATCGTAAGCGGCGATCTGGAGCGCATCCTGTATGCGAACGCGCAGCTCATCCCGGACAGTTCGATCCCGTCGAACGAGACGGGCATCCGCCACCGGACGGCGGAGCGGGTCGCGAAGCAGACCGGCAAACTCGTCATTTCGATCTCGCAGCGGCGCGGCGTCATCACGCTGTACCAGGGCGACCTGCGCTACGCGCTGAAAGATATCGGCGTCATCCTGACGAAGGCGAACCAGGCGATCCAGACGCTCGAACATTACATGACGGTCCTGCGCCAGGACTTCACGAACCTGTCGGCATCCGAATTCGAGGAGATCGTCACGCTCGGGGAAGTGGCGTCCGTCATCCAGCGCATTGAACGGGTGCTTCGGGTGAAATCGGAAATTCAGCGGTATATCCACGAGCTCGGCACGGAAGGCCGGCTCGTCCGCATGCAGCTGGAAGAGCTCGTCGGCGGCATCGAGAGCGAATACAAGCTGCTGCTCAGCGACTACGTGAGGCTGTCCGAGGCCGACAAGATCCGCGACGCAGCGGCGGCGCTCGGCAGGCTGACCGTCGAGGAACTGCTGGACCCGTCCGTCGTCGTCCGCCTGCTCGGCTATCCGCACGCGCAGGCCGGCTCGGAGGAGCCGGTCCGGCCGCGCGGTTTCCGCCTGCTCAGCAAAATTCCGCGCCTGCCCGCCGTCATCCGCAACAATCTGGTCCAGCGGTTCGGCAGCCTGCCGCGAATCCTGGCGGCGTCGATCGAGGAGCTGGACGAAGTGGACGGCGTCGGCGAAGCGCGGGCCCGCGCCATCCAGGGCGGTCTGCGGCGCCTGCAGGAACAAGTGTTCATTGACAGGCACATCTGATATTCATTAGAATAGGGTGAATCCCGCTCCCCGCCTTTGTTCGAAGACAAGGATGCGCAGGCGGTTCGCTTGCGGATCGGTTTGTCTTTCACCGCAAAACGGATTCGCCCGCCCGAGTGCGCCGGCCGTTTTGCCTGGGGCACAGAAGAGATGAGGTGGAGCAGATGATCACGAAGTCCATACCGAGTCTGATCACGATCGGCAACCTGTTCCTCGGGATTGCCGCGATCATGCTCGTGTTCCACGGGAACCCGGAACTCGCGGCCCTGATGGTCATCTTCGCCATGCTGCTTGACGGCGTGGACGGCCGGATCGCCCGGGCGCTGGATGCGCAGACCGACTTCGGCAAGGAACTGGACTCGCTGTCCGATGTCATATCCTTCGGCGTTGCTCCGGCCTTCATCATGTACGTCGCCGCGTTCCAGGATGTGAACCCGGCCGCGGCATGGATCATTACGGCGATCTTTCCGATCTGCGGCGCGCTCCGGCTGGCGCGGTACAACACCGCCTCGGGCACGCCGGGATATTTCGTCGGCCTGCCGATTCCGGCCGCGGGCGTCGTCGTCGCGACGCTGGCGCTGTTCTACGAGGACATTCCCGTCATCGTGCTGATGATCACGACGCTGGCGCTGTCGTTCCTGATGGTCAGCAACATCAAATATCCGAATTTCAAGAAGGTCGGCATTCCGCGCCACGCGGTATGGATCGTGCCGCTGATCGTGGCGGTCACCGTCGCGCTCGGCCTGCTGTTCCCCGACCATTTGCCGAAGATCGTTTTCATTCCGCTGGCGCTGTATGCCCTTTACGGACTAAAAAAAAACGTTGACCGCCGCATCGCCAAGAAGAAGCGCGCCCGCGCCCTCAAGGCGGAGGAGTCGGCGCAATCCGAACATACGGCCTGAACCTTAAGCAAACGAGCCCGAGGACTGCTGACGCAGTCTTCGGGCTTGTTCGTCGTTTCATCCGGTCCGGACGGCGGACAAGGATCAGGTCATGTTGAAAATGCCCAGCGTGGCGCATTTTCTCGATTCCTGTTCGAGCACGTCGTCCAGCTTGATGTCCAGCAGATTCGCGAGCGCGCTCATGTAGAACATCTGTCTGCCGAGCTCGTTCTTCAGCACGTCCCGGCAGTTCTCGCACAACGTTCCCGAGATGTGATGGTCGAGCTTCAGCTTCAGCTCTTCGATATCGAGTTCGCTGCGGAAATCCTGCTTGCGGGCGTGCAGCTCGATGCAACCGCATTCCGTAACGGCCTTGGTGACGGCGCGGTTCACGGAAGCGCTCGATTGTCCGTGCTTGGACAAGACATCCAACAGACTGCGATGGCGAAGCAGCAGCTCGGATACCTGCCGCTGAAAATCCTCCAGCGTCAATCCTTCCACCTCATTTCGAGAATGTCGCTTACCGATTTCCATTATAGAACATGCAGGGCCGGATTTCCAAAAGAAGATTTGCTCATGTTCGCGCGAGAAGCCCGCGGATACGGCCGGTTTCGGCGAAAATCGCCTCCCTACGGTTAGGCCGCCCAAGTTCGGCGCATAATTGTAACGGAGGTGAAGTTCATGGCGGTCAAACGCACGATCCAGGCGCTTGGATTGATACTCGGGGGAATGGCGGGCGACTCGGCCTACGCCTGGACCCATGCTTCCACGCTCTGGAGCGGTTACGGCGAGTTGTTCCGGTCGGGCAATTACTATACCAATGTCGCCCTTGGCGCGTTGATCGGCCTTGCGGCCGCGACGATGCTGGCCGGACCGGCGGCACGCTGGATGCAACGGGGCGCGGAACGCGCGGCGGCCATCCCGACGATCGATCTGGCGGCCGGCGGTTTCGGGCTGACGGCCGGTCTGGCGCTTTCGGCGCTTCTCTATCCGGCTGCGGCGGGGCTGCCGGGCGCGGGGGTTGTCGTGCCGGCGGTGATGACGTTATTTTTCGGTTATATGGGGATGCGCATCGGGCTCAGCAAGAAGGAGGAGCTCGGCAATCTCGTCCGGACGTTGCTGGAGCCGCGCCAGGCGCCGGCGCAGGAGGAGAACGGGCCGCGCTACGAGGAGCACAAGATTCTGGATACCAGCGTCATCATCGACGGAAGGATTGCGGACATCTGCAAGACCGGATTCATCGAGGGTACTCTGGTCATTCCCGAATTCGTTCTGGAAGAATTGCAGCATATCGCCGATTCTTCCGATCTGCTCAAGCGGAACCGGGGACGGCGCGGGCTCGACATCCTGAACAAGATCCAGAAGGAACTGGACGTGAAAGTGCTGATCTACGAAGACGACTTCGACGAGATCGGCGAGGTGGACAGCAAGCTGGTGAAGCTGGCGAAGGCGCTGCGCGGCAAAGTGGTGACGAACGATTTCAACCTGAACAAGGTGTGCGAGCTGCAAGGCGTGTCCGTCCTGAACATCAACGATCTGGCGAACGCCGTGAAGCCGGTTGTCCTGCCGGGCGAAGAGATCGTCGTCCAGGTCATCAAGGACGGCAAGGAGCACGGCCAGGGTGTCGCCTACCTCGACGACGGCACGATGATCGTCGTCGAAGGCGGGCGCGACTTCATCGGGACGACGATGGAAGTGCTCGTCACGAGCGTTCTGCAGACATCCGCGGGGCGCATGATCTTCGCCAAGCCGAAACTTCTGGAGAAGGCGCAGTGAGCGGCTGGCGGATGGGCCGGCGCGCGCCGTGCCGGTTCGCCGGCTAAGCGGGCGGGCCGGCGAATTTGCGGGCAGCAAGCGCAGACATACGGGCGCGGCGCGGCGGCAGGAGGCCGTCCGGCGGCGCCCGGCTCTTTTGTGAAGGAGCCGGGGCCGTGCGGGCGGCCTTGGCGTGTTGGCGGAGGTATGCCGCGGTTCCCCGAACGGGCACAGTCATGCGAAAAATGAGCGCTTGCACTTAAAAACCGTGTCATTTGCAAGCGTTATCAATTGTGATAGCCTGAACCCGAACGAACATGATACTCTATCCGAAGAAGGGGGAACTTCCGTTGAGAAAGACGGTCTTCATCCTGCTCGCGGCGGTCATTGCCGTCTCGCTTGCCCTGGCCGGCTGTTCCAAGCGCGAAGGCTCGGGCAACGGCGGCGCGTCGGGCGACACCCGGACGACGGGATCGACATCTTCATCGTCGGACAATTCGGCTTCGGACAATGCCGGAACGGGAAACAAGAAGCGGATCTCGGTCTACGGCACCGCGGCCGACAAAGCGGTTCAGGACGTGTACGAAGAGATTGCCCAAGCCTTCATGAAGGAAAATCCGGACATCGAAGTGGACCTGCAGTTTCCCGGTTCGGAATACGAGAACATTCTGAAGGTCAAGATGGCGGCCAACGATTTGCCCGATGTGTGGGATACGCACGGCTGGGCGGTCATCCGTTACGGCAACTATCTGGCCGACCTGCGGGACGAAGAATGGGTTTCGGAGATGACGGACACCATCCGGGATGTGGTGACGGACGGAGACGGCAAGGTGCATGCGCTGGTGCTGGCCGAGGCGAAGGACGGGCTGACCTATAACGCCGATCTGCTCAGGCAATACAACATCGAACCGCCCCGGACGATCGACGAGCTGATGGCGGCCGCGGAGAAGCTGAAGACCGAAAGCAACGGTGAAGTCATGCCGTTCTATTTTTCCGGCATCGACGACTGGATGGTCGGCCAATTCTTCGACTACTTCGCGACATCGCTGCTCATCAGCCCGCAGCAGAACGAGGCGGAAAATCTGCTGAACGGCACGATGGATTGGGACAAATGGACGTCGCTCGCGGAAACGTTCCTCGAGATGTACAAGAAAGGGTACGTGAACAAGGACGTGCTGACGGCCAAATACAGCGACCTGCCGACCTTGTTCGCCCAGGGCAAAGTGGCGTTCACCCTGCTCGGTCCTTCCTTCGCCGACGAAGTGCACAAAATCAACCCGGACGTCGAGATCGGCCTGATGCCCGTGCCGGCCTGGTATCCGGACGACGAGCCGAATTTCTCGGGCGGCGAACGGTACACGATGGGCGTCTGGAAAGACAGCAAGCATCCGGCCGAAGCCAGGAAGCTGGTCGCATACTTCGCGAAACCGGAGAACCTGGCCAAGTTCGCCAACGTGACCAAGCTGCCGGCCGGATTGAAAGGCATCGAAGCGAACCACGAGTTCACCGAGTATTACCGGAAATATGAAAATATCCGCGTGTTCCCGTACTTCGACCGCGTCTATCTGCCGAACGGCATGTGGGATGTCATGTGCAAGACGGGCACCGCGCTGCTGGCCGAACAGGTGACGCCGCAGCAGTTCTCCGAGAAGATGAAGCAGGAAGTCGAGCGTCTGAGCAACAAATAACGCTTGCCGGAACGGCGGAGGGAGGCCCAATCCGGCCCCTTCCGCCCATCCCGCTCTTTCGCGTCGCATATTCCCGTCCCCGCCGGACGGACATGCGTTTTATTATAGAGCTGAAGACCGATCATGCGGCAAACGCGAGAGAGGGGATGGGCATGACATTGACGCTCCGGCACAAGCTGATCGTTCTGTACTTGCTTACCGTTACGGTGCCCCTGGTCGTCCTGATTGTCATTCTGCCTTCGTATTATCGGGATTTGTTCAACCGGCATACATCGGAGCTGTACGAGGGCACGCTGTCGTCCCTGACCTCCAACGTGGAGATGTATCTGGACGAGCTGGAGCGGCTGACGATTACGCCTTATCTGCTGAACGACGTCATGGTCGCCATGAAGCTGAAAGCGGACAACCGCTTTGACGAGGCCAGCGTCTATGCCCGGCATCTGGCGGAGCGCTCGCTCCGGTTCGCCTTGCCGAACCAGCTTCGCCATACGCGCAAAGATATTCTGGGCACCATTCTGGTGCTCGCGGACGGTTCGGTATACCCCGTCTACAGCACGAACCAGCCGGTGTCTCCGGAGCCCGACTACCCGTACGAACAGCAGGCATGGTACCGCAAGGCGGTGGAGCAAGACGGCAAGGTGGCGTACATCAGCAGCCATCCCCAGGATTATTTCGGCTCCGACCGGCAGGTGTTCTCCGTGGCCCGGCTGCTCAAGGATCCGGATTCCGGCAAGCCGCTGGGCGTCATTCTGGCGGATGCGGACAACATCGTCCTGGAGAACATTATCCGCAATATCCGGTTCAACGTGATGACCATCGTGGCGGTGCTCGACGAGAACAACCGGCCGCTGTATGCCAGCCGGCCGCTGGACGAATCGATGCTGGCCCAGTTGGCCGCGGGCGCGCAAACGGTGGAAGGTCCGGACGACACCTACCGGGCCGTCGTCAAAACGATGGACGCATCGGGCTGGAGCATCGCCGTCCTGTTCTCCAACCGGGAATTCCATTCGAGACTTGCCTGGATTTACCGGATCGGTCTGCTGTTCGCCGCGGGCGGAATCCTGCTTACGATGTTGCTGAATGTTTCGCTTACGCGCTGGATTGTCAATCCGTTTACGGATATGGTGCGCGTCATGAAAAAAGTGCAGCACGGCGATCTGAGCCATCGGTTCAACATCAAGGGCAGGGACGAAATCGCCCAGTTGGGCGCCGCGCTCAATATCATGATCTCCAGACTGCGGGAGCTGATCGACCGGGAATACCGGGCCGTGCTGGGCAAGCGGAACGCGGAATTCCGCGCCCTGCAGTCCCAGATTCATCCGCACTTTCTGTACAATACGCTGAACGGTCTGATCGGCCTGAACCGGTCCGGACAACACCGGCTGCTGGAAAAAGCCATCCTGTCGCTGAGCGGCATGCTGCGTTACACGCTGGAACATGCGGATACGTCCACGCTCAAACATGAAATGGACTTTCTCGCGGCGTACTGCGATCTTCAGAAACTGCGGTTTGGAGACCGGTTGGCATTCGGCATCGAGTTCCATCCGGATCTGGCGGATTTCAAACTGCCCAAGCTGCTGCTGCAGCCGCTCGTTGAAAACGCTGTAATCCACGGGATCGAGCCGTTGGACAGACCGGGCAGGCTGCTGATTCGGGCGGAACGCCGGGAAGCGGACGGCGCGGAAGGATCGTGGGTCTGCATTCGGATTGAAGACAACGGAGCGGGTTTCGACAGCGAAGCGTTCGGCGAAGGCGTCGGAATCGCGAATGTCCGCGAGCGGCTGACGCTGTTCAACCGGGAAGCCGGCATGAAGCTGCGCAGCGCGCCGGGCGAAGGGACGACGGCGGAGCTTTGGATTCCGGCCGGGGAGGTGACATCCGGATGAAAATTGTCATAGCCGATGACGAGCCGTTGGTGCGGGTCAGTCTGAACAGCATGATCCAGGAGATGGAGACGTCGTGGGAAATTGTCGGCGAAGCCGCACAAGGGGAAGAGATGCTGGAGCTTCTCGCCGAGCATCAGCCGGAAGTGGCGATTGTCGACATCCGCATGCCGAAGCTTGACGGACTTGAAGTCATCCGCCAGGGCAAGGCGGTCTCGCCGCGGACGAGATGGATCATCCTGTCCGGATATTCCGATTTCGAGTATGCGCAGCAAGCGCTAAGGCTCGGCGTGGACGAATATTTGCTGAAGCCGGTTGTGCCGGATGAATTGGAGAAGGCGCTTCATTCGGTCAGCATGCAGAACCGGGAATACGCGCACTTGCTCAATTGCCAGTTCGAGAACCGGCTGATCGCCCTGGTTCACGGCCTGACGTCGCCGGCGGCCGAGCCGAAGGACAGCCTGCTGTGCACGGGGCGTTTCCAGGCGCTCGTCTTCAGCTTCGACAGCCCGCTGGATGCCAGGGGCATGGAGACGCTGCAGTGTGCGTTCATCGACGAGTTGCGCCGATCCGTGCCGAATTATCTCGTCCACGGCCTGCACCTGGCTTTGTTCACGCTGACCGGGACGGAATATGTGGCGGCGGGTGTCTGGAGCCCGGAACGCAGGGAAGCCCGGCATGCCGTCCGGTCCTTCTTTCGCCATGCGGAAGAGACGGCCTCGCGCCACCGAAGCGGCGAGCTGGCCGTCACCGCGGTGCTCTCCGAGGAATGCGACCGTTATGACCGTTTTGTTTCGCATCTCCGCGAAATTCAGGATTGTTCGGGCTTCCACATCGTATGCGGCATGAACCGGACCTGGCAGTTCGAGCGCGTCCGCCGGCTGGCCGGATCGGACGAATGGCTGAAGCTCGGCCGCTTGTTTCTCCAGCTCACAAGCGATTACCGCAACCGGTTGTATCTGAATTACCAGAACACGCTGGAGGAAATCAGGATTCAGATGGCCGGACTGCCGCAGCCGGAGTTGACCGAAGAATTGCGGCGGAATATCCGGGATTACGTGACCCTGGCTTTCGGCGTAGCCCTGACGGATACGGACTGGAGAGCTTGGCTTCGACAACTGACGGAATGGGGCGAACAATGGCTGCGGCGCATGCGGATGCCGCGGAGCCGCAGGATCTGGTCGACCAGATGCTGCGGTATATCGACCAGCATTACATGAAAAACATCGGACTGAACCAGATTGCCGGCGAACTGAACGTGACCCCCAGTTACCTGAGCGCGCTGTTCCACAAGAAAACGGGAACGACGTTCATCAAATATTTGACCAGGCTCCGGATTCTGAAAGCGAAGGAGCTGCTGCTCGGCACGAATCTGCAGATCAGGCAGATCGCCGAGCAGGTCGGCTATCACAGCACCCGGTACTTTACCAGGCTGTTCGTCGACATGGTCGGGGAATTCCCGTCGGATTTCCGGAAGAAGACAAGGGGAGAAGAACATGTCAGCACATAATCGAGCCCGATATCGAGGGCGAATGAACCTGAAATCTCTTGTCCGGTTCGTGCCGGAAAGGCTGTGGAACTCGCCAGCCTGGCTGAATCTGCTGTACGTTCCCGCCCTGCTGCTGTTCGGTCTGTTCATTCTCTATCCGTTCATCCGCGGTCTCATGTACTCCTTCACGAACTGGGACGGCTATTCCCAGACGTTCAAATGGATCGGATTGTCCAATTACCGGCGCATGTTCTCGGATCCGGATGTCGCGCGGGTCATCCGGAACACGTTTATATACGGACTCGGCAGCGCGCTGTTCCAGAACATCATCGGGCTGGCGTACGCGCTGTTCCTGAACCAGAACATCCGCATGAGGGCGCTCACGCGAACGATCATCTATCTGCCCGCGATCATCAGTCCGCTGATCATGGGCTATATCTGGTATTTCTTCTTCCAGTACAACGGCGGGGCCATCAACGACGTCATCCTGCTGTTTGCCGACGAACCCGTCAATCTGCTGGGCGACCCGGACACCAACGTCTGGATGATCACGATTGTCAACACGTATCAATTTCTCGGCGTGGCGATGGTGATCCTGCTCGCGGGACTTCAGGTGATTCCGAAAGATTTCCACGAAGCGGCGACGATCGACGGAGCCGGCGCGCTGTCCCGATTCCGGCACGTCACCTGGCCGCTGCTGGCGCCTGCGGTAACGGTCAGCGTCGTCCTCAACGTCATCGGCGGCCTGAAGCTGTTCGACGTCATCACGGCCATGACGAACAGCGGACCGGGCTATTCGTCCGCATCCCTGTCCACGCTGATGTACCAGCTCTATTTCGGCAGACAGGACGCGGGATATGCGGCGACGATCGGGAATTTGATGTTCGTCATCATTTCCGTCGTGAGCTTCACGTTCCTGTTCTATCTGAAGCGAAGGGAGACATCGCTGGCATGAGGAAGATCTCCTGGGGACGCGAAGGGCTTGCGCTGCTCATCTGTCTCATCCATGTGCTGCCGTTCTACATTCTGACCACGACGTCGTTCAAGGCGTACGACGACTTCTCTTCCAAGTGGATCGCGCCGGGCTACCTGTATCTGGACAATTTCGTCAACGCCTGGCGGGAAGCGGACCTTGACCGGGCGCTCGTCAACAATGCGATCGTGACGTTAGGTTCGGGCGTTCTGATCGTGCTGATCGGCTCGATCGCCTCGTATCCGCTCGCCCGGCACCGGACGCCCCTGAACCGGGCGGTGTACGGCGTGTTCGTATCCGCGCTGATCGTGCCGCCGCTCACGATTCTGGTGCCGCTGTACAAGTTCATGGTGGATATCGGGGGAATGAACCAGTTGTGGGGCATCATTTTGCTCCATGTCACATTCAGTCTGCCGATCACGATCTTTCTGTACACCGGCTTCATCAGTTCCATTCCTTACGAACTGGAAGAAGCGGCGCTGATTGACGGAGCGGGACGGTTCAAATTGTTTTACCTGATCATGATGCCGCTCCTGAAGCCGATCACGGCGACCGTCATCATTTTGACCTGTGTGAATATCTGGAATGATTTCCAATTCTCCGTGTTTTTCCTGCAGAAAAAAGAGATGCATACGATCACCGTCGCGTTGTCCGGATTTTTCAGCCAGTACAACAACTACATCGGCTGGGTGGCGGCGGGGTCGTTCCTGGGCGCCATTCCGATCACGCTGGTGTACCTGTTCCTGCAGCGGTACTTCATTCAGGGCTTGTCTTCCGGAGCGGTGAAAGGATAACGCGGGCGCAGGGATTCGGGGTCTGTCTCCCGGAGCGGTGACAGGATAACGCGAACGCAAACCGACGACGATGCACGCGGGAGGTTGAACCTGTGGCGATTGGGTATGACGAGGGCAGACGGATTTTTCATTTGCAGACGCCGGGCACGAGCTATGTCATCGGGCTGGTGAAGGACGAAGCGCCGGTTCATCTGTACTGGGGCCGAAAGTTGCGCGCGGGTACCCTGGAACGGATGCTGCGCTGCGTGCGGCGGCACGAGCCTGTGCCGTATCCGGAGGACCGGACCGTGTCGTTCAACGTATTGAGGTTGTGAACACAATCCGATGTCATTTCCAGACGAAAGAACCTGCTGCCGCTTCAATTCGTCAAGGGCTCCGATGGCCGTGACTTGCACCTCATCTCCATCAAAACGGATCAGGATTTCATCAACCAACGTCTCAACAATATGACGCTTATCCGCGAAGGTCAGTTGATCTCCGCCGCTCACCACAAACATGCGAATTGCTTGTGTCAACTCAGCCATCTGGGCTGAGGAAAGTTCTCTTTCCATCAATTCGGACAGTTGCTTTTCATACCCGGCAAGTTCTTGCTGCAGCGACTTTAACCCGGCGTTGATATGTTGCATTTCGTTTAACATCTCTTGCTCATCAATGACTTCGCGCTTAAACATGACTTTAATTTTTTCTTTTGAATATCAAGTTAGCTCCGCTAAGGTCATGATGTGAGCTTCTGGTAGGTGATGGTGTCGGTTGAAACACAGGCTGTCAGCAGTCGATTGAACAACTGGCCTTCAAACCGTCTGCGGTTGGTGCGGAAGCAAAATTCATCCAAATACGATTGCAGGTGCTTGGAAGCCAAGCCATGGTAGGTACCGCCGATAAACGCTTTGGCATTGGAAATCATGGTGTGCAGCCATTTCAGATGATCGGGGTTTTCCTTGGCGTTAAACTCGAGCGGCTGGTGATCGTAACCTTCTTTGCATTGGCGCATTTGCATCGGCGACCGGTCATCGGGTTCCGATCATCGGCTAGTGGTTGTCGGCGAACGATCATGGTCAACGGCCATCGGTTTCACAGGCTTCGGCATCGGCTAACGGACATGGGTGACCGTTAGAGCGCGTTTTGCAAAAATCCGGAAATCTAACGGTCATCCATGTCACTAGCGTTGCATCAAACTTCACATCAAGAAAGTTAGGTTGAATAAATTCCTATTTCTGCAAGATAAAGATGCATTTCACCTGTTCAAGGCATAAAAAAGCTCCTATTGTTGAGGTGTAGGCATGTTACCCTACTCCACAACAAAGGAGTCAAACGCATGGGTAACATACCAAGCGACCAGGTGATTTGTAAATGTCTCGATTTGCTCGACATCGATAGCAAACGCCATGATTTCTTGGATTTTCGCACGCAGAAGCTCACGGTCGCAATTTTCGTGAAATTGATGATCGAAGCTCAGTTGAAGCAACACAGCAGCTATGCGGTCATCACCGAACATCTGCGTTCCTCAAGCGTGCTTCAAGAGTACCTCGGGCTTCCGTCGATCAGCGAGTCCCAAATCTCCCGCAAGCTGCGGACCTTGCCGTACATCTACTGCCAGCAGTTGTTTCTATCCCGAAAATAATAGTCGCTAAAAAGCACAAAAAGGCCAACCCACCGTTACATCGCTTCAAATTGGAAAATGATAGGGGATTATGCGGTTTGCTCCCGTTCTTTTACCATAACGTCATATCC
>Ga0310837_100170_pt1 | contig 70107 bp, 83 predicted proteins | sample SM_ome_5_FD_201315 | JGI IMG/M metagenome (GOLD analysis project Ga0310837, IMG submission 201315) | Sorghum-adapted microbial communities enriched on stacked mutant (SM) sorghum from Joint BioEnergy Institute, Emeryville, California... ...
CGCTGGTGTACCAGTTGTTTCGCCAGGAGCATAGCTGGGTAGCCAAGTGCGGAAGGGATAAGCGCTGAAAGCATCTAAGCGCGAAGCCCGCCTCAAGATGAGATTTCCCAATACGTAAGACCCCTGGGAGAACACCAGGTTGATAGGCTCGGGGTGGAAGCGCGGCAACGCGTGGAGCTGACGAGTACTAATCGGTCGAGGGCTTATCCTAAAGCTTCGACAACAGCGCTTCGTTTCGTATCCGGTTATCAAGGTGCAAACCGCATTGCATAACATTTCCCGAAACGCCCTTTGGGGCGTTTTTTATTTTCCACAAATGCGCCCTGCCTCTGCTTTTTAACAATATCCGGACGATCTCCCCCGAATATCCGCGGTAAAATTTCAACGCGTATCCTTAACATGATAAACGATAAATGCCGAAAAATACCGCAGCATTCCGAAACGCTGCGGTTAACTCAATGATGAAATTATGGCGCGATCTGCTCCAACCCGACCATTTTACGGCTGTAACGGAAGATGATCACCTTGTAGGTGCCGCCTTTTCTCATCGCCACCTTCTCCGAAAACAGCTCGTAGTGGCCGCCATCCGTTGTTATAATGTTGTCTCCTCCCCGCTTTGGGTCCCATCGGTCGGCAACCGTAATTTGCTTCGTGATCGGCCCCTCGGCCACGTCCAGCAATGCCATCGCCAGCATCTGTACAATGTAAAGCACCATGAAGCCGATAAGGACGGCCAAAAGCCAGAGGAATTTGGATTTGACGTATTGTTTCGTTTTGGCAATCCGATACGCGTAGGACACGAAGAAACTGTAGAAAAGCAGCAAAGCGCAGGTCATGCTGGTCTCGCTCCACAGTACGGTCCGTTCGATCGACTCGTACTTCGCGAATATGACGGCGCTCGATACGAGCCAAAGCAGAACGACGCCGATCCGGGCGATATTTCTCTTTTTCCGGTACCATGTCCTGCCGTCCGCTGACAAAGCCGGCACCTCTTGCTTTCCGGTATCCATCCTTCTCCACCTTTCCGGATTATTCGGCCGATCCGCCCGATCGACGACCGATGAGCTCCGGTCCCGGCACGGCCTCGAATGCTTAAATGCGTCCCTTCCATCGTTTGAGAACAGATGCGATTCTTGAAAGGGATTCGTTTGGAAAACAGTTTACTTACGTTTTAACAACTAAATTACACTTCACAGCGGGCTTTCGTCAACGTAAATATCGGTTTGGCCCGGCCGGGGAACGGGCTTTTTGGTTTCCAACGCCGTATGGAAATACGTGCCTGTAAATGGAAATTGAGGTATCATAATGGGGAGAGGAGGTCGGCGGACATGCGCATTCGCCAATTGACGAAAGAGGAAGCGGCAGAACGGGTGGCTTTATCCGAATTTGCGTTCCAACTTGAATTGACGGAACAGCAGCGGGAGGAGCGCAAGACCCGGTTTCGGCCGGAAGAGCAATGGGGCGCTTTTGATGACGAAGGAAAATTGCTTTCCGCGCTGCATCTGGCGCCGCTCGAAATCTACATCGGACAGCGTTCGCTGAAAATGGGGGGCGTCGCCGGCGTGGCGACCTGGCCGGAGGCGAGAAGGCACGGCTGCGTCGCGAAGCTGCTTGCGCATGCGCTCGAGGTGATGCGCGGGCAGGGGCAAACCGTCAGCATGCTGCATCCTTTTTCGTTTCCGTTTTACCGCAAATACGGCTGGGAAATGACGATCGAACGCAAGCAGTATGAAATCGAGTCCAAACAGCTGCCCGCCATTGAGGGTTTCGCCGGCCAAGTTGTCCGGATACCAAAAGAGGCGAGTGCGTTAAACGGGGTTTACGAACGGTTTGCCCGCAGCTATACCGGGATGCTGAAGCGGTCCGAGGAATGGTGGGAGCAAAGGGCGCTGTCCAAACCGGGGCTTGCGGCGCTGTACCGGAACGGAGACGGAACGCCGGAAGGTTACATATTATACGATGTGCGCAACCGGCTCATGACCGTCCACGAATGGGCCGCCCTGACGGAGGAAGCCCGGCGCGGACTGTGGAGCTTTGTCGCCAACCACGACTCAATGGCCGATAAAATCGCGATGACGGTTCCGGTAGACGACGCGACTTCGTTTTGGTTTGCGGACCCGCGCTTCAAGCAGGAAATCATCCCTTATTTTATGTCCAGAATCGTGGACGCTGCGGGCTTTGTCGCGCAATATCCGTTTTTGCCGGGAAGCGCGGACGAGGCGTTGACGATCACGCTGATCGACCGGCACGCCCCCTGGAACAACGGAACGTTCCGGCTGGAATGGGATCGGGACGGAACGGCCCGCATGCAGCAGACAGAGCGGCAATCGGCCGGCGCCGGCATCGCCTGCGACATCCAGACGCTGACCGCGCTGCTGCTGGGCAACCGCCGTCCGGAGCAGATGGCCCGTTGGGGCCGGCTTCAAGGCGACGGGGAAGCCGTTTCGGTTCTGGAGCGAAGAGTGCCTTCCTTAACCCCGTACTTGGCCGATTTTTTCTGAAATCTAGCAAGAGAAGGACAAACAGGCCGGCGCAGCCGAAACCAGCCGTACCGCACGGCGATCAGGGCGGCCGGCCTTGTCCGGTTCTTTTCGGCGGGACGTCTTTTGGCATTTCATCCTTCCGATCTGCGGGGCAGCAGCGGGTCCAATCGGGATGAATAAAGGACGGCCGCCTTTCCCATACTTACAAAAGGCAATGACGTTCCCCTCTTGGCAAAATAAACAAGATCGATTATAATAAGCGTATAGTCAAAGAAAGTCAAAGTCAGAAAGCGCTCCGGAAAGGAGGTTCTGTGGTGCGCAACATTTCCGATCTGATCGAGAATTATTTGAAGCAGATTATTCAAAACAGCTCGGAAGGCGCCGTGGAAATTCAGCGCAGCGACTTGGCTGGGAAATTCTCATGCGTCCCCTCGCAAATCAATTACGTCATCAGTACCCGGTTTACGCTGGAAAAAGGGTACTACGTGGAAAGCAAGCGCGGAGGCGGAGGCTATATCCGAATCCAGCGCGTGAACCTGCCCTCGCTTGAGGCGGTTCAGGGCCACATTCAGCAAACGATCGGCGACCGGATCGATCAGACCGCGGCCGAGGGACTTATTTATCAACTGGAGGAAGCCCGGTTTCTGACAAGCCGGGAAGCGAGTTTGCTGAAAGCAGCCATATCCCGGGATGCGCTGGCGGTCAAGCTGCCATATCGGGACGAGCTGCGGGCAAGAATATTGAGGACGGCGCTGCTTGCCCTGTTGACAAAACAAGCGTAAGCGGGCAAGCGGAAAGGAGGAAGAACGATGGTTTGCCAGGAATGCGGAAAACGGCCGGCCACGCTCCATTTCACGAAAATTGTCAACGGCGAAAAGACGGAACTGCATATTTGCGAAGCGTGCGCCCGGGAAAAAGGCGAAATGATTCCGGGAACGGCAAGCGGGTTCTCCATCCATAATCTTCTGTCCGGCTTGCTGGATTTCGAGCCTTCCGGCGTCGGAGCAAAACCCGAGGTGATCCGCTGCGAAAAATGCGGCTTGACCTATGCGCAATTCAGCAAAATGGGCAAGTTCGGCTGCAGCCATTGCTATAAAGAATTTTCGGAACGTTTGGATCCTCTGCTCAAGCGGGTGCACGGCAACACGGTTCACGTCGGGAAAGTGCCGAAGCGGGCCGGCGGCCATTTGAAGACCAAGCGGGAAATCGACCGGCTCAAAAAAGAAATGCAGGCCCGAATCGACCGTGAGGACTTCGAGACGGCCGCGCAGCTTAGAGACCGCATCCGGGAGCTCGAGAAGGAAATCACCGGTTGACGAAGGAGAGGATCTTCGTGAACAAGCAACCATTTAAAGAGGCGTTAAGTCCGTGGATGAGAAGGCCGGCTCCCGAATCGGACGTCGTGCTCAGCAGCCGGGTGCGCATCGCCCGCAACCTGCGGCAGTATCCTTTTCCGATGTTCGCCAACGCGGCGCAATCGGCGAAGGTGATGGAACAGCTGCTCAGCGTCGCGGAGAGCGGACGGCTGAACGGGGTCGACTCGGTTCAGGCGATCCGGCTCAGCGATCTGACCGAGCTGGAGAAGCTTGTGCTGGTCGAAAAGCATTTGATCAGCCCGATGCTGGCGAACGAATCCCGCAACGCCGCGCTGATCCTGAGCCGGAACGAAGACGTCAGCATCATGATCAACGAGGAAGACCATCTGCGCATCCAATGCCTGTATCCCGGATTCCAGATTCCGGAAGCCTGGGATTTCTCCAGCAAGATCGACGATCTGTTCGAGGAGAGCGTCGATTACGCGTTCGACGAGAAGCGGGGCTATTTGACCAGCTGTCCGACGAATGTGGGAACCGGCATCCGCGCTTCGGTCATGATGCACCTGCCGGCGCTCGTGCTGACCGGCCAGATCAACCGGATCTTGACGGCGGTGACGCAGGTCGGGCTTGCGGTCCGCGGGCTTTACGGCGAAGGCAGCGAGGCGACGGGAAACCTGTTCCAAATCTCCAACCAAATTACGCTCGGCCAATCGGAACAAGAGATCATCGACAATCTGCATTCCGTCGCCAAACAAATCATCGGGCATGAGAAGGCCGCCCGCAGCAAGCTGATGACGGAATCCCGGACCCGCATCGAAGACAGAATCAAACGGTCGTTCGGCATTTTGTCCTACGCGACCATCATCGATTCCAAAGAAGCTTCGCAGCGGTTGTCCGACATTCGCCTGGGCGTTCACCTGGGGCTTCTCCCGCAGGTGAGCTTGGAGACGATCAACGAACTGACCGTGTCCACCCAGCCGGGATTTCTGCAGCAGGCGTTCGGAGAAACGCTGTCGCCCGAACAGCGGGATGTGGCCCGGGCCCAAATGATTCGCACAAAGCTGGCATCCAGAGCGTAAATGATCTATTCTTACATTAATCGGGGAGGTGCTGTCTTATGATGTTCGGAAGATTTACCGAACGCGCACAGAAGGTGCTTGCATTGGCGCAGGAAGAAGCCGTGCGTCTGGGACACAACAACATTGGAACGGAGCATATTTTGCTCGGTTTGATTCGCGAAGGCGAAAGCATCGCCGCCAAAGCCTTGATCGCGCTCGGACTGGGGCTTGAGAAAATCCAGGACGAAGTGGAGTCGCTGATCGGCCGCGGCCAAGAGCAGCCGACCAATATCGCGTATACGCCGCGCGCGAAAAAGGTCATTGAGCTGTCGATGGACGAAGCGCGCAAGCTTGGCCATACGTACGTCGGAACGGAGCATATTCTGCTCGGCCTGATCCGCGAAGGCGAAGGCGTTGCCGCCCGCGTTCTCAACAATTTGGGCATCAGCCTGAACAAGGCGCGCCAGCAAGTTCTCCAACTGCTCGGCAGCAGCGAGAACGTATCGCAAAGCCACGGCCCGTCCGCAAACGTCAGCACCCCGACGCTGGACAGTCTGGCCCGGGATTTGACGGCCAGCGCCCGCGACAACAACATCGACCCGGTCATCGGGCGGGCAAAAGAGATCGAGCGCGTCATTCAAGTGCTGTCCCGCCGGACGAAGAACAATCCGGTCCTCATCGGCGAACCCGGCGTCGGGAAGACGGCGATTGCCGAAGGGCTTGCGCAGCGGATCGTGAACAACGAAATTCCGGAAACGCTGCGCGACAAGCGCGTCATGACGCTTGACATGGGCTCGGTCGTCGCCGGCACCAAGTACCGGGGCGAATTCGAAGACCGGCTGAAGAAGATCATGGACGAAATCCGCCAGGCCGGCAACATCATCCTGTTTATCGACGAGCTGCATACGCTGATCGGCGCGGGCGGCGCGGAAGGCGCAATCGACGCCTCCAACATCCTGAAGCCGGCCCTTGCCCGCGGAGAGCTGCAGTGCATCGGGGCGACGACGCTGGACGAATACCGCAAATACATCGAGAAGGACGCCGCTCTGGAAAGACGGTTCCAGCCGATCACGGTGGATCAGCCTACGCCGGAGGAAGCGATCCAAATTCTTCGCGGGCTGCGCGACCGCTATGAAGCGCATCACCGCGTGAAAATTACCGACGAGTCGATCGAAGCCGCGGTCAAGCTGTCGGACCGCTACATTACCGACCGGTTCCTGCCGGACAAGGCGATCGACTTGATCGACGAAGCAAGCTCCAAAGTCCGTCTGCGTTCGTACACGGTGCCGCCGAACCTGAAGCAGCTGGAGCAGCGGCTTGAAGATATCCGCAAGGAAAAGGACGCCGCCGTGCAAAGCCAGGAATTCGAGAAAGCGGCCGCGCTTCGCGATACCGAGCAAAAAATCCGCGAGGAGCTCGAAGCGACGAAAAACCAATGGAAAGAAAAGCAAGGGCGCACCGATTCCGAAGTGACGCCCGAAGACATCGCGCAGGTGGTGTCGAGCTGGACCGGCATTCCGGTCAGCAAGCTGGCGGAAGAAGAAACCGAACGCCTGCTCAAGATGGAGGAAATCCTGCACAACCGGGTGATCGGGCAGGATGAAGCGGTCAAGGCCGTCGCGCGCGCCGTTCGCCGCTCCCGCGCCGGGCTGAAAGACCCGAAACGGCCGATCGGCTCGTTTATCTTCCTCGGACCTACGGGCGTCGGGAAAACGGAGCTGGCAAGAGCGCTTGCCGAAGCCATGTTCGGCGACGAGAACGCGGTCATCCGCATCGACATGTCCGAGTACATGGAGAAGCACTCCACCTCCCGTCTTGTCGGCGCGCCTCCGGGATACGTCGGCTACGACGAAGGCGGCCAGCTGACCGAGAAAGTCCGCCGCAAGCCGTACTCCGTCGTGCTGCTTGACGAGATCGAGAAGGCGCATCCGGAAGTGTTCAACGTGCTGCTGCAAGTGCTCGAAGACGGACGGCTCACCGATTCCAAGGGACGCACCGTCGACTTTCGCAACACGCTGATCATCATGACGTCCAACGTCGGGGCGGACCAAATCAAGCGCAACTCGGCGCTCGGCTTTACGGCCGTTCAGGACGGAGGGCGCGATTATAACAACATGAAGGAAAAAGTGCTGGCCGAGCTGAAGAAATCGTTCCGTCCGGAGTTCCTGAACCGGATCGACGAGACGATCGTTTTCCATCCGCTCGAAGAAAAGCACATCGCCCAAATCGTCACGCTGATGGCCGACGAGCTGCGCAAGCGCCTCAAAGAGCAGGACATCGATTTCGAGCTGACCGATGCGGCGAAGGCGTTTCTGGCCAAGGAAGGTTACGACCCGCAATACGGGGCGCGTCCGCTGCGCCGCGCGATCCAGAAGCACATCGAGGACCGGCTGTCCGAGGAACTTCTGGTCGGCAAGATCAACAAAGGCGACTCCCTCGTCATCGACGAAAAAGACGGGGAACTGGTCGTAACCGTGAAAAACGAAGTGGCGAGCAATACCTGATTGCAATGCCGGCACGCTTTATGGCCTGCGGCTGCACGAAAGCTGCCGGAAGTCCGACGACTTCCGGCAGCTTTTTTGTGTCATATGGGGCCGGTCTTTGAAAGAAGCGAAACCCTCGCGCGTCCGTTCGCTTCCCGCACGTAAGTTCCGCCGCTCACCAACCGCGGGACTAGGTCATATGTTGCAGTAATGCCGGCGGCACGGGCGCTTGTCTCCCTCCGCCCGCGGAGGGTGGAAGAAAGCGGCGAGAGGCCGTTATTGCGGACATGATGGAAAGGAGCCGGGCCATGTATCGAATGCGAAGGTGCAGGAAGTATCCCTGGAGGCATCCGATCGGGATCGTTCTGGTGGGGATTCTCATCGTACTGTTGCTGCTTGTGCTCAGCAAACTGCTGTTCGTTCTGTTTTATTTGAGCGGCGGCCTGCTGCTTGTCGGTTTGGTGTTGTGGTTGCTGTGGCGGTGGTGGTGGTACCGGTAGCGGAGACGGCCGGAGCGGGTTTCAAGCGGTGCCGGCAAGCGGTAAGCGGGGTCGGCGCTCGAGCATGAAGGGAGCGAGGCGGAAAGCCGCGAGGCAAGCCCGGAAGCGCCGGTTGCGCGGGACGCAACAAACGGTGCCGCACGGGGTTTAACCCGGCAACCGAACATGGTACACTTTGGGTAATCGTATCTGTTAAAGGGGCTTTCGGATGGCCAAACTCAAAATCAAATTCGTATGTACGGAATGCGGTACGGAATCGCCCAAATGGATGGGAAAATGCCCGGGCTGCGGGTCCTGGAACACGATGACGGAGGAAGCCGAGACGCCGGTCAAGGCGCAGGTGCCCAGAAGCGGGTTGCTTCGGGTGAAAGAAAAAGCGAAATCCATCATAGATATAGAAAGTGAACGTGAAGCGCGCGTGACGACGGGGCTTGCCGAGCTGAACCGGGTGCTGGGCGGCGGGCTTGTCCCCGGCTCGCTGCTGCTGGTCGGCGGAGATCCGGGCATCGGCAAATCGACGCTGCTGCTGCAAACGTCGCACGCCTTGACGAAACAAGGGCTGAAAGTGCTGTACGTGTCGGGGGAGGAATCGGTGCGGCAGACCAAGCTGCGCGCCGATCGTCTCGGCGCCTTGAGCAGCAGTCTGTTCGTCCTGTGCGAGACCAATCTCGATTTGATCGACGAGGCGATCGGCGAGGTTCGGCCCGATTTTCTGGTCATCGATTCGATTCAGACCGTTTATCGTCCCGACGTCGCCTCCGCTCCCGGCAGCGTCGCGCAGGTGCGGGAGTGCACGGCGCAGTTTATGCGCATTGCCAAAGGGAACGGAATCGCCACCGTGCTGGTCGGCCATGTGACCAAGGAAGGGGCGATCGCGGGACCGCGCCTCTTGGAGCACATGGTGGATTGCGTGTTATACTTTGAAGGAGAACGTCATCATTCGTACCGTTTGTTGCGGGCGGTCAAAAACCGCTTTGGCTCGACGAACGAAATCGGCATCTTCGACATGACCGAGAACGGGTTGCGGGAAGTCGCGAATCCTTCGGAGCTGTTTCTGTCCGAACGGCCGCTCGGTGTGTCGGGATCGACGGTCGTGGCGAGCATGGAGGGCACAAGGCCCGTGCTGGTGGAGCTGCAGGCGCTGGTGGCGCCGACGCATTTTCCATCGCCCCGCCGCATGTCGTCCGGGCTGGATCATCACCGGATGTCGCTCGTCATTGCGGTGCTCGAGAAGCGGATGGGCATGTTTTTCCAGAACCAGGACGCTTATGTCAACGTAGCCGGGGGCGTAAGGCTTGACGAACCCGCCGCCGATCTGGCCGCGGCCGTAAGTCTGGCGTCGAGCTTTAAAGATCTGCCGACCCGGCCGTATGACGTCGTCTTCGGCGAGGTCGGCCTGACGGGGGAAGTGCGGGCGGTATCCCGCGCGGAGCAGCGGGTGAAGGAAGCGATGAAGCTGGGCTTCAAACGGGTCATTTTGCCCGAACTGAGCGTAAAAGGGTGGCAGCCGCCCGCAGGAATCGAATTGATCGCAGTCCGGACGGTCGCGGAAGCGCTGAAGGCTGCGTTGGAATAGGGGAGCCGAGCAGACGATGAAAGAGACCAAGGAGAAAGAGCATCAACAGCACCAAACGATGAACCAGCTTCTTCAAATGGTGGCGCCCGGCACGCCGTTTCGGGAAGGCCTGGAAAATGTGCTCCGGGCCAAAACGGGCGCGCTTATTGTGGTCGGGTACAGTCCCGAAGTGATGGAAGTCGTGGACGGCGGCTTTTCGATCAATTGCGAATTCAGCCCGAACTATTTATACGAACTCGCCAAGATGGACGGAGCCATCATTCTGAGCGAGGACGCGAAGCGGATTTTGTATGCGAATACGCAGCTGATTCCCAACTCCTCGATCACGTCCACCGAGACCGGCATCCGTCACCGGACAGCGGAGCGGGTGGCCAAGCAAACGGGCAAGCTCGTCGTCTCCATTTCCCAACGGCGCAACGTCATCACGCTGTATCAGGGGAATTTGCGCTACGCGCTCAAGGAAATGGGCGTGATTCTGACCAAGGCCAACCAGGCGATTCAAACGCTGGAGAAATACCGGGCGGTTTACAGCCAGGCGCTGACGAACCTGTCGGCGCTGGAGTTCGAGGAACTGGTGACGATGCACGAAGTGGCTTACGTCATCCAGCGGGCGGAAATGGTTTTGCGGATCAAAATGGAAATCAACCGCTACGTATTGGAGCTGGGCAACGAAGGCCGGCTGATTCGCATGCAGATGGAGGAGCTCGTCGGCTCGGCCGAGGAAGAGATGCGACTGCTGCTCAAGGATTATGCGCGGGACGCCAGCGACGACAAAATCCGCGAGATCGAGTCGGCGCTGAAGAAGCTGTCCAACGACGAATTGCTGGATACGAACTGCCTGATCCGCACGCTTGGCTATCCGTCCGTGAACATGTTGTCCGAAGACGGGGTGATGCCCCGGGGCTACCGGATTCTCAGCAAAATCCCGCGGCTGCCGAGTGTGATCATACATAACTTGGTGGAGCGGTTTGGCGCCTTGTCCCGCATCCTGATGGCTTCGATCGAAGAGCTGGACGAGGTGGACGGAATCGGGGAGGTTCGGGCCCGGACGATTCAGGAAGGCTTGAAAAGAATTCAGGAGCAGGTGTTTATTGACAGACAGATATAGGCAGACTAGAATGGTTAGATGGCGTAAATCGCCGGCATTGCACATCCTGTTTTGCACTGATAAGGAAAATGCTGGAGCGTTCCCGGAAGTTGAAGCCCGCTGAAGGAACAAAGCGCAGATAAGCTTTCGGCGCCAGGAAAAAGCGGCCGTTATCGCGGTCCGACGTCGCCGAACGGACTTCGTCCGCAGGTTGTCTTTGCGAACCGATCGGCGGAGCCGAGTAAAATCGAGGTGAAATCGATGATCGCGAAATCCATACCCAGCTTGTTTACCGTCGGCAATCTGTTTCTGGGCGTTCTCGCCATTATCCTGGCGTTTAACGACCGGGCCGAAGGCGCCGCCTTGCTGGTGATCATCGCCATGCTGCTTGACGGAGTGGACGGACGGGTGGCGAGGGCGCTGAACGCCCAAACCGAATTCGGCAAAGAGCTGGATTCTTTATCGGACGTCATATCGTTTGGAGTCGCTCCCGCTTTTATTATGTATCAAGCCGCTTTTACCGACGTCAATCCCGCTCTGGCGTGGATCGTCACCGCCATTTTTCCGATCTGCGGAGCGCTGAGGCTTGCCCGTTTCAATGTGATCGAAGGGATACCGGGCTACTTTATCGGGCTGCCGATTCCGGCCGCGGGCGGCGTCCTGGCGACGCTTGCGCTGTTCGACCAGGAACTGCACGTTTCGCTGCTGCTGGTCAGCACGCTGGCGCTTTCTTTCCTGATGGTCAGCAGCATCAAATATCCGAATTTCAAGAAAGTCGGTTTACCCAAAGCGGCGGTCTGGGCGATTCCGCTCGTCGTGCTGGCGGCGGTTCTGCTCGCCTTCCAGTTTCCGACGGCGATTCCAAGATTCATTCTGGCTTTGCTGCTGCTGTATGCGGTTTGGGGACTAAAAAAAAACGTTGAGCGTGTCATGCGGCTCGTGCCCAGGCGCCTGCGCAAGCGGCAGGCTTCCGCGGACAATCCGGGACAATCCAAGCATAGCGCATAAGAAAGCGGCGCCGTCTCTCCGCAGGGAGAGCGGCGCCGCTGCCGCTTAAGGGATGGTTACCGCTTAGGCGGGCCGCAACCGGATCGTGAACCGGATCGTATGCGCATCCGGCCGCTCCGTTTCGACGTGCAGGCCGAGATATTCGCACACCGCGCGCAGCGGAATCATGGCGGTACCTCCGGTCAGCACGGGGGCGTACGGAAGATCGACGGCGCGGCCGTCCGCTTCCGCGTCCGTGCGGCCGGCCCGCATCTTCAGCGTTTGCCCGCCGCGCGACAGCGTTAACGTACGGGTCCGCTGATCCCAACCAAGCTCCGCGCCGATCGCACGCGCGGCCTCCTTCGCCGGGACGGACAGCTCGCTTGGGCCGGGGGCCGTCATGGCGGACCACTGCGGAGACCGGGAACCTTCCGCATCCGCCACGACCGTCTCCGCGTTCAGCACCTGAAGGTCCGGCGTCAGCACGAGCGTTTGCAGCTGCCGTTCCAGCGTCCTGGCGAACAAAGCCGCGTTTTCCGGCGTCATCCGGTATTTCGGGTCGTCTCTGCCGATCGCTTCGGCGATGGCCGTGTTGACGTCCTGCTTGTAATGGGACAAGTCCTTGTACAGATCGAGATTGTACGTCCAGTCCGATTCGGTCTGAAAATTGTACACCTTCGCGTTCGGAAGCTTGTCCAGCCGCTCGAACATCCACACGCCCATCTCCAGCTGGTTGCGGTAGCGGACCTCGTTGGTCGCCTTCCACACCTCCTGGCGCAGCACGCTGTAGGGAGGATAGAAGAAATAAAATTCCGTATCCGGAAACGCTTCGACCAGCCCGTAAATATACCGGTTGAAGCGGTCTTGGACCTCGTCCAACGGTTCCTCGTTCAGGCTGAAATAAGCCTCCTCCCGCTTCGCGTTCCGGTAGCTGTTCACCACCTTGGCGGCGCCGAATGCCGATTCGTCGTTCCAGTTGTTCAAATGCTCCAGGTCCTGCCTGCCGCCCGGAAGAAGCCCGCGGGCAATCCCCTTCAGCCACATCTCGTATACGGAATAATTGAACCAGTACCGATAGTCGTTCCACCAATGATCGTCATACAAGTATTCGGGAAAATCCGCCGCCGCTTCCGGATCGTTTTTCTTCAGCGAGAAATAGTCCAGTCCCCACAGCACTTGCCTGACATGCCCCGTTTCCAGCGCAAGCTTGGCGATTTTGTAATGCTCGTCGGCCGTCGAGCCCCGCATGGAGAGCTTCATCGTCTTGCCGTTTAACGCCTTGTTCACCACCGACGGCAGAAAGTTCTCGGTCATGGACGTGCCGATGATAATCGTGTCGTAGTCGTAGTTTTTGGCCAGGCCGGGATTCTGGTAGCGCTGCTCCGTGGAAAAGACGGGCGGAAACAGAACGGATTTGCGGTAAAACTGCAGCGGGTCGATGACGACGGTTGCCGCGCAAATGCCGGCGGCCAGCAGCAAGGCGAATACGGCGAATTGCAGCAGCGTCCGTCGCGCGTTCCCGGCCCGCGGCCGGAGTCGGCCGCCGCTGCCGATCGGCCGGGCGCATTGCGGGGAAAGGGCGGGCGTCGGATGCGTCTTAACCGGTAGTTGCTCCAAGGACACGAACGACCCCCTTCTAAAGCGGCGAAGGCAAAACGGGGCATGTCCGAAACGGGTGGACGGCGCTTACGTTTTGCCCGTTTTCTCGTTTCCGCGCGAAACGCGAAACGCGCGCGCCAGCTTCCGTTAAGCCTAAGCGCCGTTTTTGCTTGTCAAGTCAGATTAAACAAGCCCAGCGTGGAGCATTTGTCGGCTTCCTTGGCGACGACTTCGTCCAAATTCACGTCCAGCAAGTTGCACAGCGCCGACATATAAAACAAATTTTTGCCCAGTTCGGCCTGGACGGCTTCCCGGCAATGTTCGCAAAGCTCCCCGGCCATATGCGATTTCGACTGGCGCTTGGCCTGATCGAGCTCCATATCCGCGGTAAAACCCTGATGGCGGGCGTTCAGTTCGATACAGCCGCATTCCGTAATGGCTTTCGCCACCGACCGGTTGACCGATGCGTTCGATTGGGCAAACTTCGTGACGACGTCAAGCAGACTGCGGTGACGGAGCAAGAGTTCCGACACTTGCCGCTGGAACTCCTGCAGCGATGTTGCGCTCACCCGATTTCACCTCGTTTACCGTATTTTGCTTTTCTTACCTCATTATAGAGTAAGGCGGCCGGCTTTTCAAAAGAAGAAACGCTCAGAATTGAGGAAGAGGCTGGCAAAAAAATCGGAACGGAAGATTAACGGCCCGGAATTTGGATCATACTAGTACTAAATTTTGGGTTTATGACGATGGTTTTTTGTTTTGCGCCAGCTACAAGCAATTCGAAACGAGGAGTGATTTTTATGATGATGAAACGCGCGATCCAAGCGGCCGGAGCGCTGCTTGGCGGCATATGGGGAAAAGAATGGGCGGTATGGGGGACCGGCATGACGGGATTGACGAATGGCGGGATCGGCACGTTGTCCGCCGGGGGCGGCTGGCTCGGGGCGGCCATCGGCGCCATGATCGGACTGCTCGCGGCCACGGCGCTGTCGGGTCCGCTGATGGCGCAGCTTGCGCGCGGAATCGACCGCCTGTCCGAATATTCCGCGCCGACGCTGGTTGTCGGTGCGGCGGGGGGCGGAGCGGGACTTGCCTTGTCCGCGCTGCTGTTTCCGCTGATCTCGGACGTTCCGCGGGTCGGCAACGTGCTCTCCGCTTTGGCGGCCGTATTGCTCGCCTATGCGGGAATCCGGCTTTCGGCGCGCAAGCAGGACGAGCTTGGGGCGTGGATGGCGGCACGGGCCGCCGCGGTTCCGGTCAAGGAGGAAGGGCCGCGCTACGAGGAGCACAAAATTCTCGATACGAGCGTCATCATCGACGGCCGGATCGCCGATATTTGCAAGACGGGATTTATCGAAGGAACGCTGGTCATCCCCGAGTTCGTGCTGGAAGAGCTGCAGCATATCGCGGATTCCTCGGACCTGCTCAAGCGAAACCGCGGCCGCCGGGGGCTGGACATTTTGAATAAAATCCAGAAGGAGCTCGACGTCAAGGTGCTCATTCACGAAGACGTAGGCGACGAGCCGGGCGAAGTGGACAGCAAGCTGGTCAAGCTGGCGAAGGCCATGCGGGGCAAGGTCGTGACCAACGACTTCAATCTGAACAAGGTTTGCGAGCTTCAGGGCGTATCGGTGCTCAACATCAACGATCTGGCCAACGCCGTCAAGCCGGTCGTGCTGCCGGGCGAAGAAATCTTCGTGCAGGTGATCAAGGACGGCAAGGAGCACGGCCAAGGCGTCGCGTATTTGGACGACGGCACGATGATCGTCGTCGAAGGCGGGCGGGATTTTATCGGCACGACGATGGAGGTGCTGGTGACCAGCGTGCTTCAGACTTCGGCGGGGCGGATGATTTTCGCCAAGCCCAAGCTATTGGAAAAAGCGCTCTGACAAGGTATGATTATAAGCATGCGGGCGGGACAAGCGCTTGTTGTCTCGCCTTTTGTTGCGTTTATCGGGAGAGGAGCAAGGGGACATGGATTGGGGAGCGGTTATCGTCGCCGCAGGCCGCGGAACGCGGATGGGAGCCGGCGACAATAAGCCGTATTTGCCGCTTTCCGGGCGCCCGGTGCTGGCCTATGCGCTTGAGGCGTTCGAGCGCTGCGGCACGGTTGCCTCGGTCGTCCTGGTCGTCGCCCCCGGAGAGGAAGCGCGGGCCGCAGAGGTTGTGCGCGAAGGCGGCTTTGCCAAGGTGAGCGCGATCGTGCGGGGCGGCGCGGAGCGCCAGGACAGCGTGTTCGCGGGGCTTGCCGCGCTTTCGACGCAAGGCGTGCTCGTGCACGATGCGGCGCGGCCGCTGGTGGCGCCGCATCAGATCGAAGCCTGCTGCCGGGCGGCGGAGCGGCACGGCGCGGCGGCGCTCGCCGTGCGCGTGAAGGACACGATCAAGGTGGCGGACGAGCGGGGCTTTATCGTCGACACGCCGGACCGCCGCCTGCTGTGGGCCGTGCAGACGCCGCAGGCGTTCGTCCGCGAGGAGCTGCTTGAAGCGCACCGCCTCGCCCGGCTCGAGGGGGCGGCGGCGACGGACGACGCGATGCTGCTGGAGCGCCGGGGGCGCAAGGTGGCGATCGTGGAGGGAGATTACCGCAATTTGAAAATTACGACGCCGGAAGACCTGCCGGTGGCGGAGTTGTTTCTTGCCAGGCGTCGGCGGGAGGAAACGGACTCAAGATGATCAGAGTGGGTCAAGGCTTTGACGTGCATCAACTGACGGAGGGGCGCCCATGCATTATCGGGGGCGTGAACATTCCCTACGAGAAAGGGCTGCTCGGGCATTCCGACGCGGACGTGCTGCTGCACGCGATCAGCGACGCGGTGCTCGGGGCGCTGGCGCTCGGGGATATCGGCAAGCATTTTCCCGACACCGATCCCGCGTTCAAGGACGCGAACAGCGTCAAGCTGCTGGAGCATGTTTGGAGCCTGGCGCGGGAGCGGGGCTACAAGCTCGGCAACGCCGACGCTACGATCATCGCCCAGGCGCCGAAGATGGCGCCGCATATTCCGGCGATGGTCGAGGTGATCGCCCGCGCGCTCGAATGCGACGTTTCGCAGGTGAACGTGAAGGCGACGACGACGGAGAAGCTGGGCTTCACCGGCCGAGGCGAGGGGATCGCCGCGCAGGCGATTGTTTGCCTTGTCCGGGATGTGCTATGATTTCGGAATGAATTGTAGGACGAATCGCGATGGGAGGAGAACGGGCCATGACCGACAAAGTGCGCGTCCGTTATGCGCCGAGCCCGACCGGGCATCTGCATATCGGCAATGCGCGAACCGCCATTTTCAATTATTTGTTCGCTCGCCATCATGGCGGAGATTTTATTATTCGTATTGAAGATACCGACGTGAAGCGCAATGTCGAGGGAGGCGAACAGAATCAGCTGACCTACCTGAAATGGCTTGGCGTCGATTGGGACGAAAGCGTCGACCGCGAAGGGGCGTACGGTCCGTACCGCCAGACGGAGCGGCTCGGCATTTACCGCGAGCTGTGGCAGGATCTGATGAACCGCGGCCTCGCCTATTTCTGCTACTGCACCGAGGAAGAGTTGGAGCGGGAGCGGGAGGAGCAGCTTGCCCGGGGCGAAACGCCGAAGTATTCGGGCAGGTGCCGCCATCTGACGGAGGAGGACCGCAAGCGCCTGGAAGCGGAAGGCCGGGTGCCGAGCGTCCGCTTCGCCGTGCCGCAGGGCCGCACCTATACCTTCAACGACATGGTAAAGGGTGAGATTTCCTTCCGCTCCGAAGATTTCGGCGATTTCGTCATCGTCAAGAAGGACGGCATTCCGACCTACAATTTCGCCGTGGCGGCGGACGATCACCTTATGGAGATTACGCATGTGCTGCGCGGAGAAGACCATATTACGAACACGCCGCGCCAGCTGATGATTTACGAAGCGTTCGGCTGGACGCCGCCCGTCTTCGGCCACATGACGCTGATCGTCAACGAGCAGCGCAAAAAGCTGTCGAAGCGCGACGAATCGATCGTGCAGTTCATCGAGCAATACGATGCGCTCGGCTATATGCCGGAGGCGCTGCTGAACTTCATCGCGCTGCTCGGCTGGTCGCCGGAGGGCGAAGAGGAAATCTTCACCCGCGAGCAGCTGATCGAAATCTTCGATGCGAACCGGCTGTCGAAGAGCCCGGCCGTCTTCGATACGGCGAAGCTGAACTGGCTGAGCCAGCATTACCTCAAGGCCGCTCCGCTCGAGCGCGTCGTCGGGCTGTGCCTGCCGCACTTGCAGAAGGCGGGCCGTCTGCCGGAGAAGCCCGGTCCCGCGGATCTGGAGTGGGCGACGGCGCTGGTCGCGCTGCTTCGCGACCATCTGCGCTTCGGGGCGGAGATCGTGCCGCTGTCCGATCTGTTCTTCACCGAGCCGCAGGAGCCGGACGACGAAGGCAAAGCCGTCATGGCGGAGCCGTCCGTGCCGGACGTGCTGCGCGCCTTCTCCCGCCAGGTGGAGGAGCTCGGCGAGGAAGGCTTTACGGTCGACGGGATCAAGGCGGCGATCAAGGCCGTGCAGAAGGAAACGGGCGTGAAGGGGAAAGGGCTGTTCATGCCGATCCGCATTGCTTTGACCGGCCAGACGCACGGCCCGGACCTGAACGGCTGCATTTGGCTGCTCGGCCGTTCTACCGTGCTGAAGCGGCTTTCGGCCGCGCTGGGCTGAAGCTTCCCGCGGCCGCCCGCGGCTCGCGGCTGCCCGCCCTGCCGCGTCGCCAAGCCGGCGCCGCCGCAACGGGCAACGCGGCCGAGCTTTCGTTCCGCCGGGACGGCGCGGGAATTCCACCCATTCCCGCCGCCGGAGCCTTGTCACAGCCGGGCGGAAAAGGTATACTTGCGGTAACGATAAGGATATGGAATCAACTGCGATGAACAGGAGAGTACGTTTCGCTCCGGAATGACCAGAGAGGGCCGCCTCGGCTGGAAGCGGCCTATTCCGACGGAACCGAAATGCACCTGGGAGCCGTGCCGCCGAGCGACTTGGGCGGTTCGGCCGGGATTGCGGAAACGGATCGGCGCGAGTGACACGACAGCGTGAACCGTGAACGAGCAAACCGGCTGCGCCCGTTTTTCGTCTGGTAAGCGGTGCCGGGGGGAACCCGTTAAGATCCGGTAGAGTGGGGCTTTTTTGCGTGCTTCGGGCGGGCGAAAGGGCTCAAGCAGAGTGGGACCGCGTATTCGAACGCCTCTGCAGCGCAAAGCTGCGGAGGCGTTTTTGATTGCGGAGCCTTCAAGGAGACTTGACGGGCGGCACCGGGCGTACCGAGGGGCGTTTACGCCCGGCGACCGGCGGCACAAACGTTTTGGCCGGCACGAGGCAGAGAGAAATAGGGGAGGTTCGAGCAGCATGGGGTTTTGGGATACGATACGATCGGACATCGAAGCGGTGTTTGAGAACGATCCCGCCGCCCGAAGCAAGTTCGAGGTCGTGTTTACGTACTCCGGCCTGCATGCGATTTGGGCGCACCGGATCGCGCACTTTTTCTACCGCAAGCGGTGGTATACGGTGGCGCGGATCATTTCGCAGATCAGCCGGTTTTTTACCGGCATCGAAATCCATCCCGGCGCCAAGATCGGCAAAAAGCTGTTTATCGATCACGGAATGGGGGTCGTGATCGGGGAAACGTGCGAGATCGGGGACGAGGTGGTCATTTACCAAGGCGTGACGCTCGGCGGGACCGGTAAAGAAAAGGGCAAGCGCCACCCGACGATCGGCAACCGCGTCGTCATCGCATCCGGCGCCAAGGTGCTGGGCTCGTTTACGGTCGGCGACAACTCCAATATCGGAGCCAATTCCGTCGTCCTTCGCCCGGTGCCGCCCGACAGCACCGTCGTCGGCATTCCCGGACGGGTGGTCAAACGCAACGGAGAGCGGGTCGGCGACCGGCTCGATCACACGAATCTTCCGGACCCGATCATCGAAACGTTCCGCGCGATGCAGAAAGAAATCGACGAGCTCAAAGAGGAGATCAGGCAGCTTAAAGGGGAAAAGGAACCGGCGGACGAAGCCGGAACGCCGCGCAAGCCCGTCGGCGCGGCCAAACAAGATTAACCCAAACAAGATGAACAAAGGAGCATGTCTTTCGTGAGTCTGACGATTTATAACAGTTTGACGCGGGAAAAGGAAACGTTCCGTCCGATTCATCCGGGACAGGTCAACATGTACGTTTGCGGACCGACCGTGTACGATTACATCCATATCGGCAACGCCCGGCCGGTCATCTTTTTCGACGTGGTTCGCCGCTACCTGGAATCGATCGGGTACAAGGTGAACTACGTGGTGAATTTTACCGATGTCGACGACAAAATGATCCGCAAGGCCAACGAGCTGGGCATTTCGGTTCCCGAGCTTGCCGAGCGGTTCATTGCCGGTTATGAAGAGGACCGGGAGGCATTGGGCGTTCGTCCGGCTTCGATGAATCCGCGCGTGACGGAAAACATTCCGGAAATCGTAGCGTTTATCGAGGAATTGGTGGAAAAAGGCTATGCGTACGAAAGCGGCGGCGACGTGTACTACCGCACTTCGAAATTTCCCGGTTACGGCAAGCTTTCGCACAAGCGTCTCGACGAGCTGCAGTACGGCATCCGCGTCGAGGTGGACGAGCGCAAGGAGAATCCCCAGGATTTCGTCCTGTGGAAGGGAGCGAAGCCCGGCGAAATCAACTGGCCCAGTCCGTGGGGGAACGGCCGGCCGGGCTGGCATATCGAATGTTCCGCCATGGCGCGTAAATTCGCAGGCGTTACGCTGGACATTCACGGAGGCGGACACGATCTGCAGTTCCCGCACCATGAGTGCGAGATCGCGCAGTCGGAAGCGCTGACCGGCGCTCCGCTCGCGCGGTACTGGATGCACAACGGCTTTGTGAACATCAACAACGAGAAAATGTCGAAATCGCTCGGCAACGTCATCAACGTCCGCGAGCTGCTGAAGCGCACCAGCGCGCAGGCGATTCGCTACGTGATGCTGGCCACGCATTACCGCAGCCCGCTTAATTTCAGCGACGAAACGATCCGCCAGGCGGAAAACAGCGTCAGCCGGCTCGCGACTTGCCGCGACAACGTCAAGCACCGGCTGGCCGGGACGCCGGACGGCGCGGAAGCGGCTTCCGCCGACGAGCGGCTGCAGCGGCGGCTTATGGAGCTGGCCGAGCAATTTCAGGCCAAGATGAACGACGACTTCAATACGGCGGACGCGGTGACGGCGTGGTTTCAGCTTGTCTCCGAAGCGAACGCTTACTTGCAGCGGGAGCGGGTGAGCCCGGACGATTTGCGCCTGATCCTCAAGCTGTTCGAGGAGTTTGACGGCATTCTCGGACTTCTGCCTCCCGAAAGCGAAGGCGGCCTGCTTGACGAGGAAATCGAAGCGCTGATCGCCGAGCGGACCGAAGCGCGCAAAGCCCGCAATTTCGCCCGCGCCGACGAAATTCGCGACTTGCTCGCCGCCAAGGGGATCATTCTGGAAGATACGCCGCAAGGCGTCCGTTGGAGACGGAAATGACGGCAAATCCGAAACGCGGAATGCCCGGAGCCGCCGTCATCGCCCCCGAGCTTCCGAAAGACGCGCCGGTGGAGCTGCTGTCGCCGATCGTTCTCGCTTATGCCGGCGACGCGGTGTTCGAGCTGTACATCCGCCAGCGGCTGATCGCCGCCTTCACCCGCAAGCCGATGGATTTGCACCGGGCGGCTACGCGCTACGTGTCGGCGGCCGCCCAGGCGAAGCTGCTTCGCCGCTGGCAGCCGCTGCTGACGGAAGAGGAGGCGGATGTCGTGCGCAGGGGCCGCAACGCGAAATCCGGCCAGCCCCCGCGCAACGCCGATCCGGAAGATTACCGGCATGCCACCGCCCTGGAATGCCTGGTGGGCTATCTCTACTACAAAGGCCTCCGCGACCGGCTGGAGCAGCTTATCGATTTGGCGTTTACCGATGATCAGAAGACGAACGAGTGAGAAAGGATGAACAGGTGATGAGCGATCGTAAACGCACGCGCCCTCCGGGAACGCCGGAATCGTCGCGGAGGACGCATGGGGGAATCCGTCCGGGGGAAGGACCCGCCGGATCGGCAGCAACGGGAGGCGCCCGCACGGGCGGCCGCCGCAAGGACAGCGAGCGGCAGCGCGGGCTGCCGCCGGCGCGCGCGGATGCGGCGGAGCGCGATCGGGACGCGGAGGAGGCCGCCCTGTCCGGGGAGTATTTGGCCGGCAAGCATCCCGTGCTGGAGGCGCTCAAGGCGGGCCGGGCGCTCAACAAAATATGGCTGTCCAACCAGGCGCAGCGAAGCCTGGTGCAGCCGATTGCCGACGAAGCGAAGGCAAGGGGCGTCGTCGTCCAGTTTGTCGACAAGCGCAAGCTGGACAGCCTCGTGCCCGGTGTTCTTCATCAGGGCGTCGTCGCCCAGGCGGCCGCCGTTTCTTACTTCGACGTGGAGGACCTGCTCGCCCGCGCGTCCGAACGCGGGGAAGCGCCTTTGCTCGTGCTGCTGGACGAAGTGGAGGACCCTCACAACCTCGGTTCGATTCTGCGCACGGCGGACTGCACCGGCGCGCACGGCGTCATCGTTCCCAAGCGCCGCAGCGCAGGCCTGACGGCGGTCGTGGCCAAGACGTCGGCCGGCGCGGTCGAATACGTCCCGGTCGCCCGGGTGGCGAACCTGGCGCAGACGATCGAACGCCTGAAGGAAGCGGGCGTCTGGATTGCCGGCGCCGACGCGGCGGCTTCCCAGGACGTATACGGGGCCGATCTGAAGGGGCCGCTTGCGATCGTCATCGGCAGCGAGGGCAGAGGACTGTCCCGGCTCGTCCGCGAGAAGTGCGATTTTCTGCTGTCGCTGCCGATGTTCGGGCGCATCAATTCGCTGAACGCGTCCGTGGCGGCGGGCGTCATCCTGTACGAGGCGGTGCGCCAGCGCCGAGGACAAGCGCGCGCCCTGGAGGGCGGGCATGCTTCGCCGTGAGGACTGCCTGATCGTCGACGGATACAACATTATCGGCGCCTGGCCCGAGCTGGAGAAGCTGAAGCAGGAGCGGCTCGAGAGCGCGCGGGACCGCCTGCTGGATTTGCTGGCCGAATACCAAAGCTATTCCGGCGTCAAGATCACCGTCGTCTTCGATGCGTTCCGGGTTCCCGGAGCCGGGGCGTCGTTTCGCCATCACCGGCTTAAGGTCGTGTTCACCCGGGAGAAGGAAACGGCGGACGAATGCATCGAGCGGCTCGTCGGAGAGATGAAATCGGTGCGCCGGAACGTCTATGTGGCGACATCCGATCAAGTGGAGCAAACGGTCGCGTTCGGCCGGGGGGCGTTCCGCGTGACGGCCAGGGAGCTGCAGCTCGCCGTAGAGGAAGGGCGCAGGGAGATCGAGCGCATGATCCGCCGCGAACCGCCTCCGAAGCGGAATCCGCTCGGAGGCGTGGTCAGTCCCGATATCCAGCTTCGGCTTGAGCGGCTGCGGAGGGGCGGAAAGCTGGCCGAAGACGACAATCAAGCGTGAATGCCGGGGCGATGCGCCCGCCATCCCGCCCATTTTTTCGTGTCGAAACCCGGGAAGCCTTGTCATTTCTAGTCTCATCGGTTGACGCTATAGGTTTCATCAAGTATATTGGAATAAGATTGGTAGTTTACTTGACGGCTCGGAATTAATAAATTCTTTTTTCGATTGTTCAGCTCGTCTCTGCCATTTGGAAGTCGCCTCAATGATGACGGAGCAGCCGTTTCGCATTTGTTAGATCAACTTGCCTTGACGGTCGGAGGGATGATTCGTGAGCTTAGACGTAAACGAGCTGGCCATACACGAATATGACTTCAAGACCGACGAGGATATCGTGGAAGCTGTGCACGAAGGAAACTCCGAGGCGCTCGAATACCTGATCCACAAGTACCGCAACTTCGTTCGGGCCAAGGCGCGTTCCTACTTTTTGATCGGCGCGGAGCGGGAAGATATCGTCCAGGAAGGCATGATCGGCCTGTACAAGTCGATTCGGGATTTCCGGGGCGACAAGCTCGCCTCCTTCAAGGCTTTCGCCGAATTGTGCGTCACCCGCCAGATCATCACCGCGATCAAGACGGCGACGCGCCAGAAGCATATTCCCTTGAACTCGTACGTTTCTCTGGATAAGCCCATCTACGACGAGGATTCCGACCGGACGCTGCTTGACGTCATCTGCGGCTCGAAAGTGTGCGATCCGGAGGAAATGATCATCAATCAGGAAGAATTTTTCGGTCTTGAAGACAAGATGTCGGAAATCCTGAGCGACCTCGAGCGCAAGGTGCTGATGCTCTATTTGGACGGGCGTTCCTATCAGGAAATCGCGGTGGACCTCGGCCGGCACGTCAAGTCGATCGACAATGCGCTGCAGCGCGTGAAACGCAAGCTGGAACGATATCTCGAAGTCCGGGATTTTGGGGGCTAGCCCGATACATAAGAATCGTCGGCAGCATGATCGCGCCGGCGTTTTTTTTGTCCGGACCGGCTGAAACCCGCCGTTTCGCCGATTCCGCGGACAACGCCCGGACGGCCGGCATTTATTCTTGTTCCCCATGGTTAAAGAGGACGAAAAGTTGGTAGAATGATGATGAGCTCTGAGGCCGAAGTCACGGACTTTCCGAAACCTGCCGGGAACCTTTTCATTGACATCAAATAGGCCCTGTGATAAATTATTTCAGTAACCTTAAGGTGGAGTTCTGTGCGCAGGTCCTGAATCTCGGGCGAAACGCCAGGTTTCGTTGTCGTAGCGCGGCGGAACAAGGTCGTCGCTCGGATTCAATATGTTTAAGAGGTTGGCAGACCCGGGAGGTGGAACACATGCGGGTAGTGGTTACGCTGGCTTGCACCAACTGCAAGCAACGGAATTATACGACCAGCAAGAACAAGCGGACGCATTCCGAACGCATCGAGCTGAAGAAGTACTGCAAGTTCTGCAATGAACATCACGTTCATCGCGAAACTCGGTAAGTTCTAGGAGGTTTGGACGTGACTTTCCTGGCCAAAATGAAACAGAGCTTCGGGTCCTTTTTTTCGTTTTTCGGCGATGCCTGGAACGAATTGAAGAAAGTCCGCTGGCCCAAACGTAAGGAACTCATCAGCTACACGATCGTCGTTATCGTGACCGTGATTCTGGTGACCATCTACTTCTGGGTGCTGGACATCGTGATTTCCCAGCTCGTCGATCTCGTCATTTGACGCCGGACCCTAAGGTGACATCGATGGAGAAAAGATGGTATGTTGTCCATACGTACTCCGGGTATGAGAACAAGGTGAAAACCAACCTGGAGCGGCGCGTGGAGTCGATGGGGATGCAGGACAAGATCTTCCGCGTGCTGGTGCCGATGGAAGAGGAGATCGTCAACAAGGACGGCAAGAAGAAAACCGTGATGCGCAAAGTGTATCCCGGCTATGTTCTCGTTGAAATGATTCAAACGGACGATTCCTGGTACGTGGTCCGCAACACGCCCGGCGTGACCGGGTTTGTCGGGTCTACCGGTTCGGGATCGAAGCCGACGCCGCTCCTGCCCGAGGAAGCGGAGCAAATTCTGCTGCACATGGGCATGGAAGAGCCGAAGCCGGTCATCGATTTCGAATTGAAAGAGAACGTCCGCGTGAAGGTCGGGCCTTTCGCGAACTTTGTCGGAACGGTTGAAGAGATTCTCCACGACAAGAGCAAGCTGAAAGTTCACGTCAACATGTTCGGCAGGGAAACCCCGCTTGAGTTGGATTATACTCAGGTGGAGAAGATATAACTTATCTCTGGTGGTTTCTGTGAAAGAGCGGGAGGAGCGAAAGCTCCGTTGAACCGCATTATGGGGCAAGGAGGTGTGCATCATGGCGAAAAAGGTCATTAAAGTGGTGAAGCTGCAAGTTCCGGCCGGCAAAGCGAACCCGGCGCCGCCAATCGGTCCCGCCCTGGGTCAAGCAGGCGTGAACATCATGGCTTTCTGCAAAGAGTTTAACGCTCGTACCGCAGATCAAGCCGGTCTGATCATTCCGGTTGTCATTACCGTGTTTGAGGACCGTTCCTTCACGTTCGAAACGAAGACGCCTCCGGCCGCCGTACTGCTGCGCGTTGCCGCGGGGATCGAAAAAGGCTCCGGCGAGCCGAACAAGAAGAAAGTCGCGACGGTCAAACGGGCGAAAGTCCGCGAGATCGCCGAGCAAAAAATGCAGGATCTCAACGCGGCTTCCGTCGAAGCGGCCATGCGCATGATCGAGGGTACCGCTCGCAGCATGGGCGTTGCGATCGAAGACTGATCCGGACGGAAGCGCAAGCTCCGTGTCCGGACGCTTGAACCGTCAATCGGGAATTTCCCGCGAACGGCTGGTTGCCAGACCGTTTGCCCATGACGGCTGTCGGGCCCGAGCGGCCCGCATGTGGGAGGACATTTCCGTTATCACCACAGAAGGAGGAGAATGAATTGGCTAAACAAGGCAAGAAATACCAGGAAGCCGCGAAGCTGATCGACCGCGACGCGACCTACGAAGCGTTGGAAGCGATCGAGCTGGTCAAGAAAGCGGCATCGGCCAAATTCGACGAAACGGTCGAAGTGGCCATCCGTCTCGGCGTTGACCCGAGAAAGCAAGACCAAAACGTCCGCGGCGTCGTTGTCCTGCCTCACGGCACGGGCAAAACGAAACGCGTGCTCGTTTTCGCCAAAGGCGAAAAAGCCAAGGAAGCGGAAGCTGCCGGCGCCGATTATGTCGGCGATCAAGACCTCATCAACAAGATCCAGCAAGGCTGGTTCGAGTTCGACGTCTGCGTCGCGACTCCGGACATGATGAGCGAAGTCGGTAAGCTCGGCCGGATTCTCGGCGGCAAAGGCCTCATGCCGAACCCGAAAGCCGGTACGGTTACGTTCGACGTAGCCAAAGCCGTGCAAGAAATCAAGGCCGGTAAAATCGAATACCGTCTGGACAAGGCCGGACAAATTCACGCTCCGATCGGAAAGGTGTCGTTCGACGCCGAGAAGCTGCACGAAAACCTGAAAGCTCTGATCGATGCGCTGAACCGCGCCAAACCGGCGGCTGCCAAAGGCGTTTACCTGAAGAACATCTCGATTTCCTCGACGATGGGTCCGGGTGCGCGCGTGAACACGGCGGCATATCGTTAATCGTTCCGCAAGGGCGATTGACAGCTTGCGTGTTTCCGTGTTAAGCTGGCAAAGTTAAAGTTGAATATGAGATACCGTAGACCGTAGGTGCCGAAAGGCTTAATTTCCTACCGAGGTGTGTGGATATAGTTTGCCCGACGTCACGCGGCGGCGCGATCTTGGGATCGCGCCCTGCGAGAACCGTGCGACAAACGAAACGTCATGCCTCCGCAGCGTCTGCGGAGGCATTTCTTATGCCTCCGCGGGCTGCGAAATCCGATACGGTTGAATTAAGAGCCAGGAGGTGTGAACGAAATGGCAAATGCAAAAATCATCGAAGCGAAAGCCAAGGAAGTGGAATCGATCGCGACGAAGCTCCGCGAGAGCGCGAGCACCGTTGTCGTCGATTACCGCGGATTGAACGTAGCCGACGTGACCGAATTGCGCAAGCAGCTTCGCGAAGCAGGCGTCGAATTCCAGGTTCTGAAGAACACGCTGGTCAGCCGCGCCGCCAAAATCGCCGAACTGAGCGAGCTGGATTCCGTCCTGACGGGTCCGACCGCCGTTGCGTTCAGCTCGACGGACGTGACCGCCGCTGCGCGGATTCTGAACGACTTCGCGAAGAAGAACGAAGCGCTGAAGCTGAAAGGCGGCGTCGTGGAAGGCCGTGTCATCGACGTGGCGCAAGTGAAAGCGCTGGCCGATCTGCCGTCCCGCGAAGGTCTGCTGTCCATGCTGCTCAGCGTCCTGCAAGCTCCGATCCGCAACTTCGCGCTGGCTGTCAAAGCCGTCGCCGAGAAGAAAGAAGCGGGCGAAGCGAGCGCTTGATCCGGGCAAGGCTGCCTGAGAACGGAACCCAACCTGCCTAGAAGGTTGCACCCAAAAATCATATTCCAAAATAATGGAGGTAACATCCATGAGCAAAGAGTCCATCATTGAGGCGATTAAAGGCCTTAGCGTTCTGGAACTGAACGAACTTGTCAAAGCGATCGAAGAAGAATTCGGCGTAACGGCTGCCGCTCCGGTTGCTGTTGTTGCCGGCGGCGCCGCAGCTCCCGAAGCTGCAGAACAAACCGAATTCGACGTTGTGCTGGTTGACGCCGGCGCTTCGAAGATCAACGTAATCAAAGTCGTTCGCGAAATCACGGGTCTCGGCCTGAAAGAAGCGAAAGACGTTGTCGACAACGCTCCGAAAGCGCTCAAAGAGAAAGTGTCCAAAGAAGAAGCCGACGCTATCAAAGCCAAGCTTGAAGAAGCGGGCGCGAAAGTCGAAGTTAAGTAATTTTCGCAGTTTAGAAGCGGACCCCTTGAAGAACTTCTTTCTTCGAGGGGTTTGTTCATAAGCGGGGGAGCTGAAGCTGAAAAAATGAGCGATCACTATTATACGGAGCGGCCGACGGCCGCCAGCGACCGGCGCGCGATTCGTGCCGAGCTCCGGGGTTTTAGTTTCCGCTTCATCTCCGATGCCGGCGTGTTTTCGCGGGGCGAGGTGGACTACGGAAGCCGGGTGCTGATCGAGCATATGGAGATTTCGCCGGAGGCGAACGTTCTCGATGTCGGCTGCGGATACGGGCCGATCGGTCTTGCGGCCGCCCGCCTTGCCCCGCGAGGGCATGTCACGATGCTGGACATTAACGAGCGGGCCGTCGCGCTCGCGCGCGAGAATGCGGCCTTGAACGGAATCGGCAATGTCACCGTGCTGCAGAGCGATTTGTACGCTTCCGTAACCGGCGCGAAATTCGATGCGATTTTGTCCAATCCGCCGATCCGCGCGGGAAAAGCCGTCGTTCACCGGATTTTGTCGGAAGCCAAAGACCATCTCCTTCCCGGCGGGGCCCTTTGGATCGTCATCCGCAACAAGCAGGGCGCCCCGACGGCCCGGGCGAAGCTGGAGGAAGTGTTCGGGGAGGACGCCGTCGAAGAGATGGGAAAGGACAAAGGTTACCGCATTTACCGCGCCAAAAGGGTTTGACGGCATATCATCGTTGTGGTACAATTAAAAAATGTCAGTATTAGGATGGGCTAAATGTCTTTAGTCGACTAAAATGTCAAGTCCTAATCGCTTTTTTGGCATAAGTTTTTGCCAATAGGCGTATAATGGGTTTGTTTTGGGCAAATGACTGGATAGAGATGCCATTGTGCCGCCAACCGGCGCATAAGGGCTTTTCTCTGTTTATGGCTTCCGGGTCTTTGTCCGTGCCCGAAAACGCCTTGCATGTCATATGCCCGCGAGTCGGCTGCCTCTGCTAGTGCTGGAGAGAGGATCTCGTTCTCGCTTGTGCTTAAGTAGAACGAAGGGGTGAGGTAAATTGGCAGGACATATGGTTCAATATGGCCGCCGGCAACGGCGCAGTTATGCCCGTATCAAGGAAGTATTGGAGATTCCGAACCTGATCGAAATCCAGATGCAATCGTATCAGAAGTTTCTGGACGAAGGGCTTCGCGAGATCTTTCAGGACATTTCGCCAATTCAAGACTTTACGGGCAATCTCGTACTGGAGTTTATCGATTACAGCCTCGGAGAACCGAAGTATTCTGTCGATGAGTCCAAGGAACGCGACGTTACGTATGCGGCGCCTCTGCGCGTCAAGGTCCGGCTGCTCAACAAAGAAACCGGCGAAGTGAAGGAGCAGGAAGTATTCATGGGCGATTTTCCGCTCATGACCGAAACCGGCACCTTTATTATCAACGGCGCGGAACGGGTTATCGTCAGCCAATTGGTCCGCTCCCCGAGCGTCTATTACAGCACGAAAGTGGACAAAAACGGGAAAAAGACGTACACCGCGACGGTCATCCCGAACCGCGGCGCCTGGCTTGAGCTGGAGACGGACGCGAAGGACATCATCTATGTCCGGATCGACCGCACCCGGAAAATTCCGGTCACCGTGCTGCTGCGCGCGCTGGGCTTCAGCACCGACGCCGAGATTCTGGATTTGCTCGGTCACGACGAATATATTCGCAACACCCTTGAAAAAGACAACACGGATTCGACGGAGAAAGCCCTCATCGAAATTTACGAGCGGCTTCGTCCGGGCGAGCCGCCGACGCTCGAGAACGCGCGCAATCTGCTGATCGCCCGTTTCTTCGATCCGAAGCGCTACGACCTGGCCAACGTCGGCCGTTACAAAATCAATAAAAAGCTTCATATCAAAAACCGGCTGTTCAACCAACGCCTTGCCGAAACGCTGGTCGATCCCACGACGGGCGAAATCCTCGCCGAAGCCGGCCAGGTGCTTGACCGCAGGCTGCTCGACTCGATTCTCCCGGCGTTGGAGAAGAACGTCGGCTACAAGACGTATCGCGTGACGGGCGGCATTCACGAGGCGGAGGACATTCCGCTTCAAAGCGTCAACGTTTATTCGAACGTCGAAGAAGGCAAAGTGGTCAAGGTGATCTCCAACGGCAACATCGACAAGTCGGTGAAGCATATTACGCCGGCGGACATCATCGCTTCGATCAGCTATTTCGTCAACCTGCTGCACGATATCGGCAGCACGGACGACATCGACCACTTGGGCAACCGCCGTCTGCGTTCGGTCGGCGAGTTGCTGCAGAACCAGTTCCGGATCGGTCTGTCCCGGATGGAGCGCGTCGTGCGCGAACGGATGTCGATCCAGGACCAGAACGCGATCACGCCGCAGGCGCTCATCAACATCCGCCCGGTCATCGCGGCGATCAAAGAGTTTTTCGGTTCGTCGCAGCTGTCGCAGTTTATGGACCAGACGAACCCGCTTGCGGAACTGACGCACAAGCGCCGTTTGTCCGCGCTCGGACCCGGTGGTCTTACGCGCGAACGCGCGGGCTTCGAAGTGCGGGACGTCCATCCGTCCCACTACGGCCGGATGTGTCCGATCGAAACGCCGGAAGGTCCGAACATCGGCTTGATCAACTCCTTGTCGACGTTCGCCCGCGTTAACGAGTACGGCTTTATCGAAGCGCCGTACCGCAAGGTCGACCATACGACCGGCGTCGTCACGGATGAGATCGTTTATATGACGGCCGACGAGGAAGACAACTACATTATCGCGCAGGCGAACGCCGCTCTGACGGAAGAGGGCAAGTTCGCCGACGACATGGTCATCGTCCGTTACAACAAGCAGGCCGACAACATTTTGACCATGCCGAGCGATCGCGTCGACTTTATGGACGTATCGCCGAAGCAGGTCGTCTCCGTCGCGACGGCGATGATTCCGTTCCTCGAGAACGACGACTCCAACCGCGCGCTCATGGGTTCGAACATGCAGCGCCAGGCGGTTCCGCTGCTCGTTCCGGACGCTCCGCTCGTCGGCACCGGCATGGAATACAAGGCGGCGAAAGATTCGGGCGTATGCGTGGTCTCCAAGTACGACGGCGTCATCGAGCGCGTTACGGCCAACGAGATTTGGCTGCGCCGCACGGAAATCGTGGACGGCAAAGAAGTGAAAGGCGATCTCGTCAAATACAAGCTGCAAAAGTTCATGCGTTCCAACCAGGGGACCTGCATCAACCAGCGGCCGATTTGCCGCAAAGGCGACATCGTCAAGAAAGGCGACATTCTGGCGGACGGCCCGTCCACGGACAACGGCGAATTGGCTTTGGGCCGCAATGTCGTCGTCGCCTTCATGACGTGGGAAGGCTACAACTACGAGGATGCGATTTTGCTGTCCGAAAAACTCGTGCGCGATGACGTCTACACGTCGATCCACATCGAGGAATACGAGTCGGAAGCGCGCGATACGAAGCTCGGACCGGAAGAAATTACGCGCGACATCCCGAACGTCGGGGAAGACGCGCTGCGCAATCTCGACGAGCGCGGCATTATCCGCGTCGGCGCCGAGATCAGCGCCGGCGATATCCTCGTCGGCAAGGTAACGCCGAAAGGCGTGACGGAGCTGACGGCGGAAGAACGCCTGCTTCACGCCATCTTCGGCGAGAAGGCGCGCGAAGTGCGCGATACGAGCCTGCGCGTGCCTCACGGCACAGACGGCATCGTCGTCGACGTCAAAGTGTTCACCCGCGAAAACGGCGACGAACTGCCGCCGGGGGTCAACCAGCTCGTTCGCGTCTATATTGCCCAAAAACGGAAGATTTCCGAAGGCGACAAGATGGCCGGACGCCACGGCAACAAAGGGGTTATCGCCCGGATTCTGCCTGAGGAAGACATGCCGTTTATGCCGGACGGAACGCCGGTCGAGGTCGTCCTGAACCCGCTGGGCGTCCCGTCGCGGATGAATATCGGCCAGGTGCTGGAAGTCCATCTCGGCATGGCCTGCAAGCTGCTTGGCATCCATGCGGCAACGCCCGTATTCGACGGCGCCCGCGAGAACGACGTCTTCGACACGATGGAAGAGGCCGGCATGCAGCGCAACGGCAAAACGATCCTGTACGACGGACGCACGGGCGAACCGTTCGAACGCGAAGTCACGGTCGGCGTCATGTACATGATCAAGCTGGCGCACATGGTCGACGATAAAATCCACGCCCGCTCGACGGGTCCGTACTCGCTCGTTACGCAGCAGCCGCTCGGCGGTAAAGCCCAGTTCGGCGGCCAGCGCTTCGGCGAGATGGAAGTGTGGGCGCTCGAAGCTTACGGCGCCGCTTATACGCTGCAGGAAATTTTGACCGTCAAGTCCGATGACGTCGTCGGCCGCGTGAAGACGTACGAGTCGATCGTCAAAGGCGAAAACGTGCCGGAACCCGGCGTTCCGGAGTCGTTCAAGGTCTTGATCAAGGAACTGCAAAGCCTCGGCATGGACGTGAAGATTTTGTCCGGAGACGAGCAGGAGATCGAAATGAAAGAGATCGACGACGACGACGATGCCACCGGCGACAAGCTCAATCTGAATCTGGAAGGTTCCGAAGTCGGCGTAGATTGACAGGCTGTAGGGGAGCGGCGCGCAAAGCGCCGTTCTCCTAACGCCTGTCCGTCTTCTGTCCGCTTTTGTTTCGAAAATCGCAGCAACCATGAAGGAGGGCTTGCTCCTTGTTAGACGTGAACAATTTCGAGTTTATGAAAATCGGCTTGGCTTCACCGGACAAGATTCGTTCGTGGTCGAGAGGCGAAGTAAAGAAGCCTGAAACGATCAACTACCGGACATTGAAGCCGGAGAAGGAAGGTCTGTTCTGCGAGAAGATTTTCGGGCCGACCAAGGATTGGGAATGTCACTGCGGTAAATATAAACGCGTCCGCTACAAAGGCGTCGTATGCGACCGGTGCGGCGTCGAAGTCACGCGCGCGAAAGTGCGCCGCGAACGGATGGGCCATATCGAGCTGGCCGCGCCCGTTTCGCATATCTGGTATTTCAAAGGGATCCCGAGCCGGATGGGGCTGGCGCTCGACATGTCGCCCCGTTCGCTGGAAGAGATCATCTACTTCGCATCCTATGTGGTGACCGATCCGGGCGATACGCCGCTGGAGAAGAAACAACTGCTTTCCGAAAAGGAATACCGCAGCTACCGCGAAAAGTACGGCTACGCCTTCCAAGCCAGCATGGGCGCGGAGGCGGTCAAGAAGCTGCTGCAGGATATCGACCTCGACCGCGAGCTGGAAATGCTCAAGGAAGAGCTGCGCACGGCCCAGGGGCAACGGCGCAACCGGGCGATCAAGCGCCTGGAAGTGATCGAGGCGTTCCGCAATTCCGGCAACCGTCCGGAATGGATGATCCTCGACGTGCTGCCGGTCATTCCGCCGGAGCTGCGCCCGATGGTTCAGCTTGACGGCGGACGTTTCGCCACGAGCGACCTGAACGACCTGTACCGCCGCGTCATCAACCGGAACAACCGTCTGAAGCGGCTGCTCGACTTGGGCGCCCCGGACATCATCGTGCAAAACGAAAAGCGGATGCTGCAGGAAGCGGTCGACGCGCTGATCGACAACGGCCGCCGCGGCCGCCCGGTTACGGGTCCCGGCAACCGTCCGCTGAAGTCCCTTAGCCATATGCTGAAGGGTAAACAAGGCCGTTTCCGTCAGAACCTGCTCGGTAAACGCGTCGACTACTCCGGCCGTTCCGTTATCGTCGTCGGCCCGAGCCTGAAAATGTATCAATGCGGCCTGCCGAAGGAAATGGCGCTTGAATTGTTCAAGCCTTTCGTGATGAAAGAGCTTGTGCTCAAAGGGCTGGCTCACAATATCAAGAGCGCGAAGCGCAAAGTCGAGCGCGTCAGCCCGGAAGTTTGGGACGTGCTCGAAGAAGTGATCAAGGAGCATCCGGTTCTGCTGAACCGCGCGCCGACGCTTCACCGCCTGGGTATTCAGGCGTTCGAGCCGACGCTGGTCGAAGGCCGCGCGATCAAGCTGCATCCGCTCGTCTGTACGGCGTACAACGCCGACTTCGACGGCGACCAGATGGCGGTTCACGTTCCGCTGTCCGCCGAAGCGCAGGCGGAAGCCCGCTTGCTGATGCTGGCATCCGGCAACATCCTGAACCCGAAAGACGGCAAGCCGGTCGTTACGCCTTCGCAGGACATGGTGCTTGGCTGCTACTACCTGACGATGGACAACAAGGAAGCCAAAGGCACGGGCATGCGCCTTGCGGACGTCAACGAAGCCGTGTCCGCGTATCATCGCGGCATTGCCGATCTGCATGCGCGGGTCGTCATTCCGGCCAAAGCGCTGAACAAGGAATCGTTCACGCCGGAGCAACAAAAAGCGCTGCTCGTGACGACCATCGGCAAAATTATTTTCAACGAGATCTTCCCGTCTTCGTTCCCGTACATCAACGAAGCGACGAAGGAAAACTTGTTGAAAGGCACGCCGGATAAGTATTTCATTTACGACAAGGGTACGGACATCGATAAATTTATCGACGAGCTCGATACCCCGGGCGCCGTCGGCAAAGAGTATTTGGGCAACATCATCGGCGAGTGCTTTAACCGGTACCATACGATGAAGACGTCCGTCATTCTGGACGATATCAAGCAGCTCGGGTTTACGTATTCCACCCGCGCGGGGATTACGGTCGGCATCGCCGACGTCATCGTGCCGAAGGAGAAAGCCCGGATTCTCGCCGAATCCGACGAGAAGGTCAAGGTCATTACGAACCAGTACCGCCGCGGCTTGATTACCGACGAGGAACGTTACGACCGCGTCATCGACATCTGGTCGAAGACGAAGGACGAAATTACCGACGTGCTCATGAAATCGATGGACCGCTTCAACTCCATCATGCTCATGGTCGATTCCAAGGCGCGGGGCAACAAGTCCCAGATTACGCAGCTCGGCGGTATGCGGGGCCTTATGGCAACGCCGTCGGGCCGGATCTTCGAGCTTCCGATCAAGTCGAACTTCCGCGAAGGCCTTACCGTCCTCGAGTACTTCATCTCGACGCACGGCGCGCGGAAAGGTCTCGCCGATACGGCGCTGCGGACCGCGGACTCGGGTTATCTGACCCGCCGTCTCGTTGACGTCGCGCAGGACGTGATCGTTCGCGAAGAAGACTGCGGCACGGACAAAGGGATCGTCGTCTCGCGGATCGAGGACGGCAAGGAGATTATCGAGGACCTGTACGACCGTATCGAAGGCCGCTATGCTTTCGAAACGGTGCGCCATCCGGAAACCGGCGAAATTATCGTCGGACGCAACGAGCTGATCGATTCGGTCAAAGCCGAGCAAATCGTGGCCGCAGGCGTCGAAAAGCTGCAAATCCGCTCCGTGCTGAGCTGCCGCGCGCGCCATGGCGTCTGCAAAATGTGCTACGGCCGCAACCTGGCTACCGGCAAGAAAGTCGAGATCGGCGAAGCGGTCGGCATTATCGCGGCCCAATCGATCGGCGAACCGGGTACGCAGCTGACGATGCGGACGTTCCACACCGGCGGCGTCGCAGGCGACGATATCACCCAAGGTTTGCCGCGGATTCAGGAGCTGTTCGAAGCCCGGAATCCGAAAGGCCAGGCGGTCATCTCCGAGATCGACGGCGTGATCAAAGAGATTCGCGAGGCCAAGGATCGCCGCGAAATCGAAGTTCAAGGCGATGCCGAGACGAAGGTATACTCCGTCTCCTACGGTTCGCGCATCCGCGTCTACGAAGGCATGCAAATCGAGGCGGGCGACGAGCTCACCGACGGTTCGATCGACCCGAAAGAGATGCTGCGCATCAAGGGCGTCCGCGGCGTGCAGAACTACATTCTGCAGGAAGTGCAGCGGGTATACCGGAACCAGGGCGTCGAAATCAACGACAAGCATATCGAGGTCATGATCAAGCAGATGCTTCGCAAAATCCGGATCGTCGATCCGGGCGATACGCCGCTTCTGCCGGGATCGTACGTCGACGTTCACGAATACGAAGCGGCGAACCGCGAAGCGATCATGGCCGGCAAAGAGCCTGCCGTCGCGCGTCCGGTGCTGCTCGGGATCACGAAGGCGTCGCTTGAGACCGACTCCTTCTTGTCGGCGGCCTCCTTCCAGGAGACGACCCGCGTCCTGACCGACGCCGCGATCAAAGGCAAAGTCGACCGCCTGCTCGGTCTGAAGGAGAACGTCATTATCGGGAAGCTCATTCCTGCGGGAACGGGGATGTCGCGCTACCGCAACATCCGCGTCGTCAACCCGATGGACAAATCCGAACAGGAAGCGCAAGAGCCCGTTACGATCGAATAACTTGTCGGTCGTGCATAGAGAAGCAGCGCCCCCCGGCGCTGCTTTTTGTTTTTGTACGCCCAGCATGGACGTCATCTTTAGGGTGAAAGTCCCGAGCGGGGGCTGGCGAGCGCCTACCGTAGCCAAGGGCAAGGGTGTCCGTCGTGAGGCGGAATCTGAAGGAAGCCGGAGGCAAATGCACGGGCCAAGGTACACGAACCCAATTGGAGGCAGGGTTAGTCGGATGAGTTGCCAAAACACAACGAAATCCAAAGCCGCCAAGGGCTAGTCCTGTAGACTTGGGTGGTCGCGGGCAGACAGATGACGTTCTTATCTGGGGAGGCCTGCGGAATATGCGAAGTCACTTCGTAACCAGAGCCGAGAGGCTCTGCTGAATCCGCAGGAGTCAGCAGAGGCCATAGTACGGGAGTACGGGACGCCGGAAACCGGAAGGGCCGAACCGAAAGGAGAGAGGAAACCGATGCGTTCGCACGAAGAGCAACGACAGCCGAATATCTCGCAAGAGAGCTGCCGGCAAAGGGTAGCGGTGAAGCCGCAAGGGTATGCCGGAGCGCCGAGTTCTTCGACGGCACAAGTCGCCCCTTCCTCTCACAAAGACCAGGACGACCTGCTGGAGAAGATGCTTGAAGGAGACAACCTTCGGCTCGCTTACAAGCGGGTAGTTCAGAACGGAGGAGCGCCTGGGGTGGACGGAGTAACGGTAGCCCAGCTACAAGCTTACCTGAAAACACACTGGTTAGCGGTGAAAGCCGAACTCCTTGCGGGAGTCTACAGACCCGCGCCAGTCAAACGGGTGGAAATCCCCAAACCCGGAGGCGGCGTACGGCTGCTCGGCATCCCGACCGTTATGGACCGCTTTCTCCAGCAGGCGCTTCTGCAAGTGATGAATCCGATCTTTGACGCGCATTTCTCCTGGTACAGCTACGGCTTTCGCCCGGGAAAGAGAGCGCACGACGCGGTGAAGCAAGCACAGCGCTATATCCGAGACGGCCTGCGCTGGGTCGTGGATATGGATCTCGAAAAGTTCTTCGACCGGGTGAACCATGACATGCTCATGGCGAGGGTAGCGCGAAAGGTGACGGACAAGCGCGTCCTGAAACTGATCCGCGCCTACCTAAACGCCGGAGTCATGGAGAACGGGGTATGCCAGAAGACGGAGGAGGGAACGCCGCAGGGCGGCCCTTTAAGTCCGCTCTTGGCGAATATCCTGCTGGACGATCTGGACAAGGAATTGACGAAACGAGGACTGCGGTTTGTCCGCTATGCCGACGACTGCAACATCTTCGTTGCGAGCAAACGAGCTGGCGAACGCGTCATGGAGTCGGTGACTCGCTTTGTGGAAGGAAAGCTGAAACTGAAAGTGAACCGGGACAAAAGCGCGATAGACCGGCCATGGAACCGCAAATTCCTCGGCTTTAGCTTCCTACCGAACAAACAGGCAACGATTCGATTGGCGCCCAGGAGCGTTTCACGGTTCAAGGAAAGAATACGGGAACTGACGAAGCGGAGCCGGTCGATCCCGGTGGAAGAGCGCATTGGCCAACTCAACCGCTACCTGATGGGGTGGATCGGATATTTCCGCCTCGCCTCGGCGAAAAAGCACTGTGAGAAACTCGATCAGTGGATCCGCAGAAGGCTTCGCATGTGCCAATGGAAACAGTGGAAACGGGTACGAACCCGCATCCGCGAACTCCGGGCGCTTGGCATGCCCGATTGGGTGGTCTTCATGATGGCCAATTCTAGACGAGGTCCTTGGGAAATGTCCCGAGCCATAAACAACGCCCTTCCAACTTCCTATTGGGAAGCAAAAGGGCTGAAAAGTTTGCTTTCTCGTTATCTGGAACTTTGTCAACCTTTTGGAAACGCCTAGTGCGGACCCGCATGCTAGGTGTTGTGAGAGGACGGGGGTTAGCCGCCCCCTCCTACTCGATTTCGGGCGATTGGGGCATGTGCTCCGTGCATCCGCCTAGTGGGCCGTTCAGTACCTCTCTTTAGCGTCATTGCCTTCGTCCCAAGCGGCTATGTCCCGAGCAGCTATATTGGATTTTGTGCAGGATACCGGCTTCTTTCGCCCCTTTCCGGAACGTATGTTGGATTTTCTACAATGAAATGGCTCGAAAGCTGTGAGGATGCGGCTTCTGCGGGCTAAAAGACTGGAATTATCCAACATAGAGCGGCTCCCGGCGTCTGAATGGCTCGTTTGGCTGGATTTTTTCCCATATAGACGCCTAGCCGAGTTGCGATATGGTCGCGATAGCGGGCTCGACCCAAGTTCGGCAGAGCGTTGAAAATCCTTGCTTGTTCATGGATCAGTCGCGTTTTCAGCTTCGCGCAACTTGTCCGTTGCCGGAAGAGTATGAATACGTACGGATTAAAAGTTCCATTTGGAGACGAAACGATGACACAGCCTTTGAGAATCGCGCTTCGCGAGGCAAGCAAGCGGTTCAACAAACATACGGTGCTGTTCCCGCTCACGCTTGAAGTCTGGCAGGGGGAGACGATTGCGCTTGTCGGCAAAAACGGTTCCGGCAAAAGCACGCTGCTTAAGATGCTGGCCGGACTCAGCCGGCTGTCCGGTCATCGGCAGCTATGCCTTTACGGCGGTTTTGCAGTTTTTGGTGATCGCCTGGATGACGTACGGTTACATGGAGGCGGAAAATGAAACGCGGCAGATGATTGCCTTTGCATGCCGGAAGCGTCTTACGGTTTTACGGCGCGAAGCTGCTGCTGAACAGGTTCGACAGGCCGCCGGAAGCTTCCGAGCTGCTTACGGCCTTGACCGCGCATATTGCGCTTGCCTGGCTCGGCAGCGCCTGCGCCTTCCCGTTCAATATAAGACTCGTGCCGCAGCGGTCCGTCTCGCTGACCGGTCTGCTGCTGGTTCTGGCGTTGTCTCTGGCCGGCTATGGCCTTCGGAACGAGCTTCCGGCAGCGCTGAAAGGAGCGGCCTGGATAGTGCCGCCGGCCTTTCGCGTAATGGACGCGCTGCTGCTGCGCTTCGAGGAGATGCGGCCCGGCGCCTTTGCCGCGGTCATGCTGTTTGCGGTCGCCTATGCGCTGGCCGTTTCGGGCATTGCCTGGCGGCTCCTGAAGCGCAGAGTGTTTTAGCCGAATTCGCGTTTTTTTGTCCGGATAGCGCAGCTAACTTTTCTTGACATCCCTACATCCAGGTGCTACTATAACATAGTGTGTGCCCTACGTGCCGAAATTAATGTTGCCGGAGGTGGGAAGTTCGTGAACACGAATGACCCTATGCAACGCCGCACATTAAAGGTAGGTACTAAACAAACGGTCAAAGCGGTGGAGCAAGGCAAAGCCGTTCTTGTTTATGTGGCACAGGATGCAGATTATCGCCTGATTAGCCGTATCGTGCAGCTGTGTAGACAACATGGCGTTCACATCGAATATGTGGATACGATGCACAATCTGGGCAAATCGTGCGGAATCGATGTCGGAACGGCGATGGCCGCGCTCGTGGAGATATAAATCTTGAGGGTTCTAACCGTTCGTTCCTGGAGGACGGATGGGAAGACCCTTTCGCGCTTCTAAAAAATGAGCCGCCTGGATCTGTGGACTTCACGAAGCGGAAAAACATCGCAAAACCGTATCTCTGTTTCATGATCATGGGAAGGGGGTGGCAATATGCCAACAATCAATCAGCTCGTGCGCAAAGGTCGTCAACCCAAAGTGGTTAAATCGAAGTCTCCTGCTCTGCAGAAGGGTTTTAACGCTTTGAAACGCGAAGAAACCAATCTGAGCTCCCCGCAAAAACGCGGTGTCTGCACTCGCGTAGGTACGATGACGCCGAAGAAGCCGAACTCCGCGCTTCGCAAATACGCCCGCGTTCGCTTGACGAACCGCGTCGAAGTCACGGCGTACATTCCGGGTATCGGCCATAACCTGCAGGAGCACAGCGTTGTGCTGATCCGCGGCGGCCGGGTCAAAGACCTCCCGGGTGTCCGTTACCACATTGTTCGCGGCGCGCTCGACACCGCAGGCGTGAACAACCGCCAGCAAGGCCGTTCCAAGTACGGAACGAAGAAAGCGAAAGCGAAGAAGTAATCCGGCCGGCCTGATTCGGATGAATAGGCGAGGCTTCAACGACCAAGAATGGGGAAAGGAGGAATTTATTCGATGCCACGGAAAGGACCGGTACCGAAACGGGATGTGCTCCCGGATCCGGTATACAACAGCAAACTGGTTACCCGCCTCGTGAACCGCATCATGATCGACGGCAAGAAAGGCGTTGCTCAAAAACTGCTTTACAATGCCTTCAATCTGATTCGGGAACGTACCGGCAAGGACCCGATGGAAGTATTCGAAGCGGCGCTGAAAAACATCATGCCCGTTCTCGAAGTCAAAGCGCGTCGCGTTGGCGGCGCCAACTATCAAGTTCCGGTGGAAGTGAAGCCGGAGCGCCGCACGTCCCTCGGACTGCGCTGGCTCGTCAACTACGCCCGCACGCGCGGCGAGAAGACGATGGAAGAGCGTCTTGCGGCTGAAATCATTGACGCGTCCAACAACACGGGGGCGGCCGTCAAGAAACGCGAAGATACGCACAAAATGGCGGAAGCCAACAAGGCGTTCGCTCACTACCGCTGGTAAACCTGCGGAGAGTAACCGAAAGGAGACAAATGCATGGCAAGGGAGTTCTCCTTACAAAATACGCGCAACATCGGCATCATGGCGCATATCGACGCGGGCAAGACGACGACCACCGAACGGATCCTGTTCTATACCGGCCGTGTCCACAAGATCGGAGAAGTGCATGAAGGCGCTGCTACGATGGACTGGATGGAGCAAGAACAGGAACGCGGCATTACGATTACATCGGCTGCCACGACCGCTCAATGGAAGGGTCACCGCATCAATATTATCGACACCCCGGGGCACGTTGACTTTACGGTGGAAGTCGAGCGCAGCTTGCGCGTATTGGATGGAGCAGTTGGCGTATTCAGCGCCAAAGAAGGTGTAGAACCGCAATCCGAAACCGTTTGGCGCCAAGCGGACCGCTACGGCGTTCCGCGGATCGCATACGTCAACAAAATGGACATTATCGGCGCGGACTTCCTGAGTGTCGTAAAAGACATGCGCGAACGTCTGCAAGCCAATGCCGTAGCCATCCAACTGCCGATCGGAGCCGAGAACGACTTTGTCGGTATGGTCGACCTGATCGAACGGGTCGCTTATATTTACAAGGACGATCTGGGCAAAGAGCCGATCAAGAGCGAAATTCCGGCAGATCTTGTCGACAAGGTCGAAGAGCTGCGTCTGGAACTGGTTGAGAAAGTCGCGGAACTCGACGAAGAGCTGATGATGAAGTACCTCGAAGGCGAAGAGCTGACGGTGGAAGAAATCAAAAGGGCTCTGCGCAAAGGCACGGTCGAAGTCAAGATCTTCCCGGTCGTATGCGGCTCGTCCTACCGCAACAAAGGCGTTCAGCTGATGCTGGACGCGGTCGTCGACTACCTGCCGGCTCCGACCGACATTCCGGACATCAAAGGTACGCTCGAAGACGGAACGGAAACGACTCGCAAATCGTCGGACGACGAACCGTTCGCTGCGCTTGCGTTCAAAATCATGTCGGACCCGTTCGTGGGCAAGCTGACCTTCTTCCGCGTGTATTCCGGCGTGCTGAACTCCGGTTCGTACGTGCTGAACGCGACGAAGGGCAAGCGTGAACGGATCGGACGGATTCTGCAGATGCACGCGAACAGCCGTCAGGAAATCAGCGAAGTTTACGCAGGCGACATCGCGGCTGCCGTCGGTCTGAAAGATACGACGACCGGGGATACGCTGTGCGATGAGAAGCATCCGGTCATCCTCGAATCGATGACGTTCCCGGAACCGGTTATCCAGCTCGCGGTCGAGCCGAAAACGAAAGCCGACCAAGACCGTATGGCGATCGCGCTGCAGAAGCTGGCCGAAGAGGACCCGACCTTCCGCGCGCATACCGACGAGGAAACCGGACAAACGATCATCTCCGGCATGGGCGAGCTTCACCTGGAAATTCTCGTCGACCGCATGCTTCGCGAATTCAAAGTCGAAACGAACGTGGGCAAGCCGCAAGTCGCTTACCGCGAGACGTTCAGAAAATCCGCGAAGGTCGAAGGCAAGTTCGTTCGCCAATCCGGCGGACGCGGCCAATACGGTCACGTCTGGATCGAATTCGAACCGCTTGAACCCGGTTCGGGCTTCGTGTTCGAGAACAAGATCGTGGGCGGCGTCGTTCCGAAGGAATACATCGGCCCGGTACAAGCCGGTATCGAAGAAGCGATGAAAAACGGCGTTCTCGCCGGATATCCGGTCGTGGACATCAAAGCGACCATCTTCGACGGTTCGTACCACGATGTCGACTCCAGCGAAATGGCGTTTAAGATCGCCGGCTCCTTGGCGCTCAAAGCGGCGAAGGACAAGTGCGACCCGGTTCTGCTCGAGCCGATCATGAAAGTCGAAGTTACCGTTCCGGAAGAGTACATGGGCGACGTAATGGGCATGATCAGCTCCCGTCGCGGCCGGATCGAAGGCAGCGACTCCCGTCATGGCGCCGTCATCGTCAGGGCGAAAGTGCCGCTTGCGGAAATGTTCGGTTATTCGACCGTTCTCCGTTCCGGTACGCAAGGACGCGGCGTGTTCTCGATGGAACTGTCCCACTACGAAGAAGTGCCGAAATCGATCGCGGACGAGATCATCGCCAAGTACAAAGGCAATTAATCGGTTTTGGATTTGGACGGGCCTGGAGGAAGCGACAGGCCGAATCCGCCCGTCACTCTATAAAATTCCTTTACTTATAAGGAGGAGAACATTTCAATGGCAAAGGCTAAGTTCGAACGTACCAAACCGCACGTCAATATCGGCACGATCGGTCACGTTGACCACGGCAAAACGACGCTGACGGCTGCAATCACCACCGTTCTGGCAAAACGCTACGGCGGTAACGCAGTTGCATTCGACCAAATCGACAAAGCTCCGGAAGAACGCGAACGCGGTATTACGATTTCCACCGCTCACGTTGAATACGAAACGCCGAACCGCCACTACGCGCACGTTGACTGCCCTGGGCACGCCGACTACGTTAAAAACATGATCACCGGCGCAGCTCAAATGGACGGCGCAATCCTCGTCGTATCCGCAGCTGACGGCCCGATGCCGCAAACGCGCGAACACATCCTGCTCTCCAAGCAAGTCGGCGTTCCTTACATCGTCGTATTCCTGAACAAATGCGACATGGTCGAGGACGAAGAACTGCTTGAACTGGTTGAAATGGAAGTTCGCGACCTGCTGAACGAATACGAGTTCCCGGGCGACGAAACGCCGATCATCCGCGGTGCAGCTCGTGAAGCTCTGCAAAACCCGGACGGTCCTTGGGCCGAAAAAATCATCGAACTGTTCGAAACGATCGACAGCTACATTCCGGAACCGGTTCGCGATACCTCCAAGCCGTTCCTCATGCCGGTCGAAGACGTGTTCACGATCACCGGTCGCGGTACGGTTGCTACGGGCCGTGTAGAACGCGGTACGGTTAAAGTCGGCGATGAAGTTGAAATCATCGGCCTGGCTGAAGAAAGCCGCAAAACCGTCGTTACCGGCGTTGAAATGTTCCGCAAGCTGCTGGATTCCGCTCAAGCCGGTGACAACATCGGCGCCCTGCTGCGCGGCGTTGACCGTAAAGAAATCGAACGCGGTCAAGTTCTGGCTAAACCGGGTTCGGTTAACCCGCATACGGAATTCACGGCTCAAGTTTACGTCCTGACGAAAGAAGAAGGCGGCCGTCATAAGCCTTTCTTCTCCGGCTACCGTCCGCAATTCTACTTCCGGACGACGGACGTTACGGGCATCATCACCCTGCCGGAAGGCACGGAAATGGTTATGCCTGGCGACAACATCACCGTATCCGTTCAACTGATCGCTCCGATCGCTGTTGAAGAAGGTACTCGCTTCTCCATCCGCGAAGGCGGCCGTACGGTTGGCGCAGGTGCTGTTGCTTCCATCATCAAGTAATTCGCTTCCGAGCGCTGGCCGCACCCGAACTGTCGGGTGCGGCTTTTTGGCCTAGGCGCGAATACTCGATTTTTCCTCCGTCTATTCACTCCTTCCGACGCATACTCGCATTTCCATACCCTAATTGATCCTCTAATCCTCATTAGAACATTGGCAATCCATATAACTTTGTTTGTTTAGAATCCAAACAAAGATAAGCATTCCGGTTACGGACAAGTTTATCGAACGGGAGCGAATTCGCCGCATGCAATCCGGCTTATATATAATAAGTAGAAATATGTTTGGACAAGCCGAAATCGCGATATCGGTCCGGTTGAAATCGTTTTTGAAAACCGCCAAAAATTTGTTGCAATCGCTTAGGCAGATCGCTATAATAGTGAATGTTGGTCTGTGACTGTGCGATGATGCGGGAGGTTGCCGACACACCCGGCTCCTTTGCCATAGAGGAGTGGACGGGGCGCTGCCGGGTTATTCTCGCGGAGTATGTCCGATTCCAAAATTGGGCGAATGAAGGAGGGAATTTCTATGGCGAAGCAAAAAATCCGCATCCGTTTGAAAGCCTACGATCACCGCATTCTGGATCAATCCGCGGAGAAGATTGTAGACACGGCTAAGCGCACCGGAGCCGGCGTATCCGGTCCGATTCCGCTGCCGACCGAAAAGCAGGTCATCACGATCCTGCGCGCGGTTCACAAATACAAGGATTCGCGGGAACAATTCGAAATGCGCACGCACAAGCGCTTGATTGACATTGTCAATCCGACGCCGCAAACGGTTGACGCGCTGATGCGTCTGGATCTGCCGTCCGGCGTGGATATCGAAATCAAGCTCTAATATGCTTTGCAAATTCCAGGACAATAGACTGCAGGAAAGAAAAGAGGTGTCAACATGAAAGGGATCTTGGGACGTAAGATCGGAATGACGCAAGTATTCGCAGCCGACGGCAACGTCGTGCCGGTTACGGTTGTCGAAGCGACTCCGAACGTCGTGCTTCAGAAGAAAACGGAAGAGAACGACGGTTACCAAGCAATCCAGCTGGGCTTCTCCGACAAGCGCGCCAAATCGGCGAACAAACCGGAGATCGGCCATGCGAAAAAAGCCAACACGGCGCCCAAGCGCTTCATTCGCGAAATCAGAGGCGCGTCCGATCTGGAAGTCGGAGCGGAAGTAAGAGTTGACATATTCGCAGAAGGCGAGTTTGTTGACGTAACGGGAATCTCCAAAGGTAAAGGAACGGCTGGCGCCATCAAACGTTGGGGCTTCCAACGCGGCAAGATGAGCCACGGTTCCAAGTACCATCGCGGCAACGGTTCGCTCGCCACGATTCGCGACGCCAACCGCGTGCCGAAAGGCAAAAGAATGCACGGTCGTCTCGGCCACGAAACGGTGACGGTGCAAAACCTTGAAATCGTTAAAGTCGACGCTGAACGCAACGTGCTGCTGATCAAGGGTTCCATTCCGGGTACCCGCAACAGCTTTGTCAAAATCCGTTCTTCGGTGAAGAAATCCTAATAACGTCTTTGGAAAGGAGGACCACACATGCCGAAAGTGGCTGTATATAACGTGAGCGGCAGTCAGGTCGGAGAGATCGAACTGGCTGAGAGCGTGTTTGGGGTTACCCCGAATACTCACGTCCTGCACAGCGCAGTCGTGAATCAGCTCGCATCCGTTCGCCAAGGTACGCACAAAACGAAAGGCCGTTCCGAAGTTCGCGGCGGCGGCCGCAAACCCTGGAGGCAAAAAGGCACCGGCCGCGCCCGTCAAGGCAGCATCCGCGCTCCGCAATGGAAAGGCGGCGGTACGGTCTTTGGCCCGACTCCGCGCAGCTATGGCTTCAAGCTTCCGCGCAAAGTTCGCCGTCTGGCGATCAAATCGGCTTTGTCCAGCAAAGTCATCGGAGGCGAAATCATCGTTCTTGATCAACTGAGCCTGGCTCAACCGAAAACGAAGGAATTCGCCAACATTCTGAACAATCTCAAGGTCGAGCGCAAGGCGCTTGTCGTTACGTCCGAGTACGAGAATAACGTGGCCCTGTCCGCGCGCAACATTCCGGGAGTGAAGTTCGTTCCCGCAACCGGAATCAACGTGCTGGACGTTATGGTGCATGACAAGCTCATCATCACCAAAGATGCGGTCGCCAAAGTCGAGGAGGTATTCGCGTAATGAAAAACCCTCGCGATATTATCAAACGGCCGGTCATCACGGAACGCACGAGCGAGTTCATCAACGACCTCAAATATGTGTTCGAAGTTGACATCAAGGCTAACAAGACGGAAATCAAGCAAGCGGTCGAACAAATCTTCAAAGTGAAGGTTGTCAGCGTCAACACGATGCGGGTGCCGGCTAAGCCGCGCCGTTACGGCCGCCACTCCGGGTACACCTCGGAATGGAAAAAAGCGATCGTGCAGCTTGCCGAAGGCAGCAAGCCGCTCGAATTCTTTGAAGCGTCTGTGTAAAATCTCTTGAGGTAAGGAGGGAAAACCAGTGCCAGTCAAAAAGTTTAAACCGACGTCGCCGAGCCGTCGCCAAATGACGGTATCCACGTTCGAAGAAATTACGACGTCGCAACCTGAGAAATCGCTGCTCGCGCCTCTGCCGAAGCGCGCAGGCCGCAACAATCAAGGGAAAATCACGGTTCGTCACCAAGGCGGCGGACACAAGCGCAAATATCGGATCATCGACTTCAAGCGGAACAAGGACGGCATTCCCGGCCGCGTCGCTACGATCGAATACGATCCGAACCGCACGTCGTACATCGCGCTTATCAACTACCTGGACGGCGAGAAACGTTATATCATCGCTCCCAAAGGCTTGAAAGTCGGCGATGAGATTCGTTCCGGCGCAGATGCGGACATCAAAGTCGGCAACGCGCTGCCGCTCGAAAACATTCCGGTTGGTACGGTTATCCACAACATCGAATTGAAGCCGGGCAAAGGCGGACAACTTGTTCGCGCTGCCGGTACGGAAGCTCAGCTTCTCGGTAAAGAAGACAAGTATGTGACGATTCGTCTTGCTTCCGGCGAAATCCGCCGCGTGCTGAAGCAATGCCGCGCGACGATCGGCTCCGTAGGCAACCAAGACCACGAGCTGATCAACATCGGTAAAGCCGGCCGTTCCCGCAACATGGGCAGACGTCCTGTCGTTCGCGGTGTCGTCATGAACCCGGTAGACCACCCGCACGGCGGTGGCGAAGGCCGCGCTCCGATCGGCCGCAAATCGCCGATGTCCCCGTGGGGCAAACCGACGCTCGGCTACAAAACCCGCAAGAAGAAAAAAGCTTCAAGCCAATATATCGTTCGCCGCCGCAAGTAAGCCTAACTCGCCTGGCGGCGAATACGGCCAGCCCTCATTTCGGGTTGAAAGGAGGATTTTACCATGGGTCGCAGCTTGAAAAAAGGACCTTTCGTGGACGACTATCTGCTTAAGAAAGTCGAAGCCCTGAACGAGTCCAACAAAAAAGTCGTCATCAAAACGTGGTCCCGCCGTTCGACGATTTTCCCGCAATTCGTCGGCCATACGTTCGCCGTATACGACGGACGCAAACACGTACCGGTCTATGTGACGGAAGACATGGTCGGTCACAAGCTTGGGGAATTCGCTCCGACGCGTACGTATAAAGGGCATACGGACGACGACAAGAAAACGGGCAGAAGATAAACCGCACGGGCGCCGGGCGACCGGCGAACGTAACGTACGGAAGGAGGTACAACAATGGCACAACAAGCGAAAGCCGTTGCGCGCTACATTCGCATTCCGGCCCGCAAAGTCCGGCTGGTCGTAGACCTGATCCGCGGCAAGCAGGTAGGCGAAGCGGTCGCTATTCTGCGCCATACGCCGCGTTCGGCATCTCCGGTAGTGGAAAAATTGCTGAACTCCGCAGTGGCGAATGCTGAACACAACTACCAAATGGACGTGAACAAGCTGTACATCTCGGAAGCTTACGTGAACGAAGGTCCGACCCTGAAACGGTTCCAGCCGCGTTCGCAAGGCCGTGCGTTCAGCATCTTGAAGCGGACCAGCCATATTACGCTGGTCGTATCCGAAAAATAAGGAGGGACAACGTGTGGGTCAAAAGGTAAATCCGGTCGGTCTTCGCATCGGCATTATCCGCGATTGGGAATCCAAATGGTATGCCGACAAGGACTTCGGCGATCTTCTGATGGAAGACGTCAGAATCCGCGAATTCCTTAAAAATAAATTGAAAGACGCAGCGGTATCGCATATCGAAATCGAACGTGCGGCCAACCGCGTCAACGTTACGATTCACACTGCCAAGCCGGGCATGGTAATCGGCAAAGGCGGCGCCGAAGTCGAAGTGCTTCGCAACGAATTGACGAAGCTGACGAAAGGCAAGAAAGTTCATATCAATATTTCCGAAATCAAAAATCCGGAACTGGACGCTATTCTGGTCGCGGAAAGCATCGCCCAACAGCTGGAACGCCGCATTTCGTTCCGCCGGGCCATGAAGCAAGCGATCCAACGCACGCTGCGCGCCGGCGCAAAAGGCATCAAAACGTCGGTCAGCGGCCGTCTGGGCGGAGCCGAAATCGCACGTACGGAAGGCTACAGCGAAGGTACGGTACCTCTGCACACGCTGCGCGCCGACATCGACTACGGCACGGCTGAAGCTCATACGACCTACGGACGCATCGGCGTGAAAGTTTGGATCTATCGCGGCGAGGTCCTTCCGGCGAAGAAAAAGAAAGCCGCTGAGGAAGGAGGCAACTGATCATGTTGGTCCCTAAACGCGTCAAACACCGCAAACAGCATCGCGGTAAAATGAAAGGTCAAGCCAAGGGCGGCACGACGGTAAGCTTTGGCGAATACGGCCTTCAAGCGCTGGAACCCTCTTGGGTTACGAACCGTCAAATCGAAGCGGCCCGTATCGCCATGACCCGTTACATCAAGCGGGGCGGTAAAGTTTGGATCAAGATTTTCCCTTCCAAGCCGATCACCCAAAAACCGCTTGAAGTTCGGATGGGTAGCGGTAAAGGTAACGTTGAAAAATGGGTAGCCGTTGTCAAACCGGGCAAAGTCCTGTTTGAACTCGCCGGCGTGTCCGAAGAGGTTGCACGCGAAGCGATGCGTCTTGCGGCGCACAAGCTGCCGATCAAGACGAAGTTTGTGAAACGCGAAGAACTGGGTGGTGAAGCAAATGAAGGCCAGTGAATTCCGTAACCTGACTTCGGCTGAAATCGAACAGAAGGTGGCCGGTTTCAAGGAAGAGCTGTTCAACCTCCGTTTCCAACTGGCTACCGGCCAATTGGATAACCCGCACCGCATCCGCGAGCTGCGCAAACAAATAGCCCGGGCCAAAACCATTTTGCACGAACGTGAACTTGGCATCGGTTCCTGACCGGCCATAAACCCGAATACCGTACTCGGGAAGGAGGATTACCATGAGCGAACGCAACGCCCGCAAGGTGCAGATCGGCAAGGTCGTCAGCGACAAGATGGACAAAACGATCGTCGTTGCTGTCGAAACGTACAAAAAGCACAGCCTGTACCATAAACGCATCAAATACACGAAGAAGTTCAAAGCGCATGACGAGAACAACGAAGCGAAAATTGGCGATACCGTGAAAATCATGGAGACCCGTCCGCTGTCCAAAGACAAAAGATGGCGCCTGGTCGAAATCACCGAGAAAGCCGTTATTCTCTAATACCTTCACTTCTGTGACTGAAAGGAGGAACCCGCGATGATTCAACCGTTTACGAGACTGGCCGTTGCCGACAACTCGGGAGCTAAGGAACTGATGTGCATTCGCGTGCTCGGCGGTACGGGACGTCGTGTCGGTCACATCGGGGACCTGATCGTTGCTTCCGTCAAACAAGCAACACCAGGGGGCGTTGTCAAGAAAGGCGATGTCGTGAAATGCGTGATCGTACGCACGAAGCGCCCTGTACGCCGCAAAGACGGCTCCTATATCGCGTTCGACGAGAATGCGGCCGTTATCGTTAAGGAAGACAAGAGCCCGCGCGGTACCCGGATCTTCGGACCTGTCGCTCGCGAGCTGCGCGAACGCGATTTTATGAAAATCATTTCCTTGGCGCCGGAAGTCCTGTAACCTCCGCAGCGTCCCAAGTAAAACAGGCTAGGAGGTGTACCCATGCCCCGTTTGAAAAAAGTGCTGGAATCGCACAACAATAAATTGCACGTGAAGAAGGACGACACCGTCATTGTCATCACCGGTAAAGACAAGGGGAAGAAGGGTCGCGTTATCGCCGCTTACCCGCGCGAAAACCGCGTGCTGGTCGAAGGCGTGAACTTGGTCAAGAAGCATACCCGTCCTTCCACGAAGAATCCGCAAGGCGGAATCATCGAGCAGGAAGCCCCGATTCACGTGTCCAACGTGATGCACGTCGATCCGAAAACCGGCAAACCGACCCGGATTGGCTACAAAGTGCTTGAGAACGGCAAAAAGGTTCGGATTGCCAAGCGTTCCGGCCAAGAAATCGACTGATTGCAATCCTTATGGAAAGGAGGTCGCTCCGAAACATGGCAGCAAGATTGAAAGAACGTTTTCTGAACGAAGTTACTCCTGCGTTGATGCAGCGGTATAACTATAAATCGGTTATGCAGGTGCCGAGAATCGAGAAAGTCGTCATCAACATGGGCGTAGGCGACGCGGTCCAAAACTCCAAGGTGCTGGACTCCGCGGTCGAAGACCTGCAACGAATCGCCGGCCAAAAACCGGTCATCACCCGCGCGAAGAAGTCGATCGCCGGCTTCCGCCTGCGCGAGAACGCTCCGATCGGCGCGAAAGTAACGCTCCGCGGAGACCGGATGTACTACTTCCTTGACAAGCTGTTCAACATTGCGCTTCCGCGCGTTCGCGACTTCCGCGGCGTATCGGCAAAATCGTTCGACGGACGCGGCAACTACACGCTGGGCGTGAAAGAACAGCTGATCTTCCCGGAAATCGAATACGACAAGGTCGATAAGATTCGCGGGATGGATATCGTAATCGTAACGACTGCCAAAACGGACGAAGAAGCGCGTGAACTGCTGGCCCAATTGGGCATGCCGTTCTCGAAGTGACGTCGCCCACCCGGCCATGATGCCAAGGGACCCATCGGGAGGTGTGAAAGCAAGTGGCAAAAACGTCGATGATAGTCAAGCAAAAACGCGCACCGAAGTTTAAAGTCCGTGCTTACACGCGGTGCGAGCGTTGCGGACGTCCGCATTCCGTGCTGCGTAAGTTCAAAATTTGCCGGATTTGTTTCCGCGAATTAGCGTATAAAGGCCAGATTCCTGGCGTTAAAAAAGCGAGCTGGTAATCAGCCTAGTAACGGAAGGAGGTTTACCTCATGGTTATGTCTGACCCCATTGCCGATATGCTGACGCGCATTCGTAACGCGAACCTGGTTCGCCACGAGACGGTCGAGCTTCCTGCGTCCAAAGTGAAAAAGCAGATTGCCGAGATCCTCAAGCGCGAAGGCTTTATTCGCGATGCCGAATATATCGAAGACAACAAGCAAGGCCTGATCCGTATTTTCCTGAAATACGGTCAGAACAACGAGCGCGTCATTACGGGCCTGAAGCGCATCAGCAAACCCGGTTTGCGCGTATACACGAAAGCGAACGAAATTCCGCGCGTCCTGGGCGGCCTCGGAATCGCGATCATTTCGACGTCGAAAGGCATCGTCACCGACAAGGAAGCCCGTCAATTCAAAACCGGCGGCGAAGTTCTCTGCTACGTCTGGTAATACAACCCGCAAACGATTGGAGGTGTCCCCATGTCCCGTATCGGACGCAAACCGATCCAGGTGCCTAACGGCGTGAACGTGACCCTGGAAGACAACCAAATTACAGTCAAAGGGCCGAAAGGTTCCTTGTCCCGCGTTTTGCATAAAGATATGAAGGTAACGGTCGACGGCAACGTCATCACGATCGAACGTCCTTCCGATCACAAGCTGCACCGCTCCTTGCACGGTACGACCCGTTCGCTCGTCGCGAACATGGTGAACGGCGTTACGGAAGGCTACTCGAAGAGCCTTGAGCTGGTGGGCGTCGGTTATCGCGCGAGCAAGTCCGGCAACAAGCTTGTGCTGAACGTAGGCTACTCCCATCCGGTTGAGTTCGAACCGGAAAACGGCATCGAATTCGAAGTGCCGGCCCAAAACAAAATCATCGTCAAAGGCATCGACAAGGAGCTTGTCGGCGCTACGGCTGCGAAGATCCGCGCCGTTCGCGAGCCCGAGCCGTACAAGGGCAAAGGCATCAAGTACGAGAACGAGCGCATCATCCGCAAGGAAGGCAAAGCAGGCAAAAAGAAATAAGGTCTCGGCGGCGTAAGGCCGCATAAGGCAATGTGAAAGGAGTGAACTCCGGAAATGATCACCAAAGGCGATAAAAACAAAGCCCGTCTGAAACGGCATCTGCGCGTTCGCAAAAAAATCAGCGGCACAGCCGAACGTCCTCGCCTGTCCGTGTTCCGTTCCTCGAAGCACATTTACGCTCAGCTGATCGACGACGTCAAAGGCGTTACGCTCGCATCCGCGTCGACGCTCGACAAGGAGCTGGCATCGCAAATCAAAAACGGCGGCAACGTCGAATCCGCGGCTAAAGTCGGCGAACTGATCGCCAAGCGCGCGAAGGAAAAAGGTTACGAACGGGTCGTATTCGACCGCGGCGGCTACCTGTATCACGGACGCATCCAAGCGCTGGCCGACGCAGCCCGCGAGGCCGGACTTCAGTTTTAATCACTACGGGTATAAGGAGGGTAAATGAACTTGCGTGTAGATCCGAATACGTTGGAACTTACTGAAAAAATGGTCCAGATCAACCGCGTATCCAAAGTCGTCAAAGGCGGACGCCGCTTCAGCTTCAGCGCGCTGGTCGTCGTCGGCGACGGCAAAGGATGGGTCGGCGCTGGCATCGGCAAAGCGTCCGAAGTTCCGGATGCGATCCGCAAAGGCGTGGAAGACGCGAAGAAAAACCTGATTTACGTTCCGCTGGTTGGAAAGACGATTCCGCATTCCGTCATTGGTCATTTCGGCGCCGGCAAAGTGCTGCTGAAACCGGCATCCGAAGGTACGGGCGTCATCGCGGGCGGACCTGTCCGCGCCGTGCTTGAGCTGGCCGGAGTCGGCGATATTTTGACGAAATCGTTGGGCTCTTCCAACGCCATCAACATGGTTCATGCGACGTTGGAAGGACTCTCCCGACTGAAACGCGCCGAAGACGTGGCGAAGCTCCGCGGCAAAACCGTGGAAGAGCTGTTAGGTTAAGGAGGGGACACAATGGCGAAGTTGCAGATCACCCTCGTTCGCAGCCTGATTGGCCGTCCGGAAGTCCAACGCAGGACGGTGCAGTCGCTCGGTCTGCGCAAGCTGAACCAATCGGTTGTCAAAGAAGACAACGCTGCGATCCGCGGCATGATCAACCATGTCAGCCACTTGGTCCAAGTGCAAGAGATCAACGGCTGAATTAAACGATAAAGCAAAAGCAAACGCAAATCACTCAAGGAGGTGCGACTAACGATGAAATTGCATGAACTTTCTCCTGCGAAAGGCTCCAAGTTCAGCCGCAAACGCGTCGGTCGCGGCATCGGCAGCGGAATGGGCAAAACGTCCACCCGCGGCCACAAAGGCCAAAATGCCCGTTCCGGTGGCGGCGTTCGTCCCGGCTTCGAGGGTGGCCAAAACCCGCTGTACCGTCGTCTTCCCAAGCGCGGTTTCAACAACGACCGTTTCGCTCTGGAGTTCGCGATCGTGAACTTGGATCAACTGAGCGGCTTCGAAGCAGGCACGGAAGTTACGCCTGAACTGCTGATCGAAAAGGGGATCGTCAAAAACCCGAAAGACGGCATCAAGGTGCTGGCAAACGGCGAACTGAACGTGCAGCTGACTGTCAAAGCGCATAAGTTTTCGAAATCTGCAGTAGAAAAAATTCAGGCCGCCGGCGGTAAAACCGAGGTGATCTAATGTTCGCGACCGTCACCAACATTTGGAAAGTTGAGGACCTTCGCAAGAAGATCCTGTTTACCCTTTTCATCCTGCTTGTCTATCGCGTAGGTTCCTTCATCCCGGTTCCGAACATTGACAAAGACGTACTCAAAATGGCGAACGAGCAGGGCAACGAATTGTTCGGCCTGCTCAACACGTTCTCCGGCGGCGCCTTGTTTCAATTCTCCATCTTTGCGCTAGGGATCATGCCTTACATCACGGCGTCCATCATCGTGCAGCTGCTCTCGATGGACGTCATCCCGAAATTCGCCGAGTGGGCGAAGGAAGGCGAGAACGGCAAGCGCAAGCTGGCGCAGGTAACGCGTTACGGGACGGTCATTTTGGCGCTTATTCAAGCGTTCGCTACGGCAATCGGGTTCAACCGGATTTACAATTATGATATGGTGTTGAATCCATCTGTCGCCACCTACATCATGATTGCGATCGTGTTGACGGCAGGTACCTCTTTCCTAATGTGGCTTGGTGAACAAATCAACGAAAAAGGCATCGGCAACGGCATTTCCATTCTGATGTTCGCTGCGATCGTCTCCCGCATTCCGACGTATATCCGCGATATTTACGTGGATAAATTCGTGAATGCGGACGACCAGCTGTTCATGAATATCGTGCAAATGCTTTTGATTGTTGTGTTCATCATTGCGATGATCGTCGGGGTCATCTTCATCCAGCAAGGCGTGCGGAAGATTCCGGTGCAGTACGCAAAGCGCGTCGTCGGCCAGAAAATGTACGGCGGCCAATCGACGCACATTCCGCTGAAAGTCAACGGCGCCGGCGTGATTCCGGTCATCTTCGCTTCCTCGTTGCTGATGTTCCCGATTACCATTGCTCAATTCTGGGCAGGCCATGGTTGGGCGAACTGGATCATCAATCACTTGTACTACGACAAACCGCTTGGTATGGTGCTTTACGTTCTGCTGATCATCGGATTCACGTTCTTCTATACGTTCGTGCAATTCAATCCTCAGCAGCTTGCCGACAACATGAAGAAGAACGGCGGGTACATTCCGGGCATCCGTCCGGGCAAACCGACTTCGAGCTACCTGGTGCGCGTCATTACCCGCATCACGCTGGCCGGCGCGATTTTCCTCGCGATCATCTCGGTCATCCCGGTGTTCTTCGGCGCGGTATTTGGTCTGCCGAGAAGCGTTCAATTGGGCGGCACGTCGCTGCTCATCGTTGTCGGCGTCGCGCTTGAAACGATGAAGCAGGTTGAAAGCCAACTGATCAAACGCCACTACAAAGGGTTTATCAATAAAAAGTAGGAACCAACTTCAACGGCGGCGCCCGTTTTTCGGGCAAAGCTGTTCACGCCTCGGGAGGAACAACAATGAACATCCTGTTTATGGGGCCTCCAGGCGCCGGCAAAGGCACGCAGGCCGAAAGGATTGTAGCCGAGTTCGGCATTCCGCACATCTCGACCGGCGATGCGTTTCGTTTGGCCATGAAGGAAGGCACTCCGCTTGGCCAGAAGGCGAAGGAATATGTGGATAAAGGCTTGCTCGTTCCCGACGAAGTCACCAACGGGATCGTGCGCGACCGGATTTCCCAGGACGATTGCAAAAGCGGGTTTCTGCTCGACGGATTCCCGCGCACGCTCGCCCAGGCGGAAGCGCTGGACGCGATGCTTGCCGAAATGGGCCGCCAAATCGATCACGTCATCAACCTGAAGGTGGATCGAAGCTTTCTGCTCACCCGCCTGACGGGACGCCGGATCTGTAAAGAGTGCGGCACCACCTACCACATTGTGTTCAACCCGCCTAAGGTGCCCGGCGTTTGCGACAAGGACGGCGGAGAACTGTACCAGCGCTCCGACGACACGGAAGAGAAGGTCGGTACCCGTTTGGACGAATACACAAGCAAGACCGCTCCGCTGCTCGATTACTACGCCGGCAAAGGTTTACTCCGAGAAGTCAACGGAGAGAAGGAAATCGATGCGGTGACGGCCGACATCGCTTCTCTCCTCAGAGGGTAGCCGATTATGATTATATGCAAGTCGGAAGCGGAATTGAGCTTGATGCGCGAAGCCGGACGGATCGTTGCCGAGACTCATCGCCTGCTCAAGCAGGCGCTCGTTCCGGGCATTACGACCGCCGAATTGGACCGGATGGCCGAAGAATTTATCCGAAGCCAGGGTGCCGTACCTTCTTTTAAAGGCTATAACGGTTTTCCCGCCAGCATCTGCACCTCCGTCAACGAGGAACTCGTCCACGGGTTCCCCGGTCCGCGGAAGCTGAATGAGGGCGATATCATCAGCATCGACATTGGCGCACAGTTTAGGGGATACCACGGCGACTCCGCCTGGACCTACGGCGTCGGCAAGATCAGCGAGGAGGCGCAGCGGCTTCTCGACGTAACCGAAGCTTCCCTGTACGCCGGTCTTGCGCTTGTCAAGCCGGACGTCCGTCTGTTCACGGTATCGCACGGGATTCAGAAAGTGGTGGAGGAAGCCGGTTTTTCGGTCGTTCGCGAATATGTCGGACACGGCATCGGCACGAAATTGCACGAAGAGCCGCAAATCCCGAACTACGGCATTCCGGACCGCGGGCCGAGGCTTAAGGTCGGCATGACGCTGGCCATCGAGCCGATGGTCAACGCGGGCGAACGCTACGTGAAGACGTTGGCCGACAACTGGACGGTCGTGACCGTGGACGGTTCCCTGTGCGCGCATTTCGAGCATACGATTGCCGTAACCGAAGACGGGTATGAGATTTTGACCCGAACGGAAGCTTAGGTGAATCGCGATGACGGAACAAGCAAGGTTGTCTCCCGGAGACATCGTGAGAAGCCGGCGCGGGAAAGACGAAGATCAGCTCATGGTCGTCATCGCGCTCGAGGGAGACCGGTTCGCCTTCGTAGCGGATGGCGATCGTCGCCGGTTCGATCGTCCGAAGCGCAAAAACGTGCTGCATCTCGAACCGATCGGGATCAAAAGCGAAGAAGTCGCAAGCAGCCTTCGCGAAACCGGACGCGTCACGAACGGGAAGCTACGTTTTGCGATCGTAAATGCAAAGCGACAGCTTGAAGCGCATGCTGAAGAGAAAGGAGAATGACGGTGGCCAAAGAGGACGTCATTGAGGTGGAAGGAACGGTCATCGAACCGCTGCCGAACGCAATGTTCAGAGTGGAGCTCGAGAACGGACACCAGATTCTGGCGCACGTCTCCGGCAAACTGCGGATGCACTTTATCCGTATCCTTACGGGAGATAAAGTGGTGATTCAACTGTCGCCGTATGATCTGACGCGGGGCCGTATCACCTACCGCAAATAATTCGTCCGGTCTGCCATCCGCGTGACGATCGAATAAGATCGTACATTAAGGAGGTTATCAATCATGAAGGTGAGACCTTCGGTCAAGCCGATTTGCGAAAAGTGCAAGGTCATCCGCCGCAAAGGCAACGTGATGGTCATCTGCGAAAATCCGAAACACAAACAAAAACAAGGTTAAGAGGAGGTGCTTCTTACGCATGGCACGTATTGCTGGTGTTGACCTTCCCCGCGACAAGCGCGTGGAAATTGCCCTGACGTATATCTTCGGGATCGGCAAAACGACTTCCCAGAAGATTCTCGCGACGGCCGGCATCAACCCGGATACCCGCGTTCGCGACCTGACGGAAGATGAAGTATCCCGTCTGCGCGAGACGATCGACAAATCGTACAAGGTAGAAGGCGACCTGCGCCGCGAGATCGCGCTGAACATCAAGCGTCTCGTCGAAATCGGCTGCTATCGCGGCATCCGTCACCGTCGCGGTCTTCCGGTCCGCGGCCAACGCACCAAAACCAATGCCCGCACGCGCAAAGGTCCGCGCCGTACGGTTGCGAACAAGAAAAAATAATAGGGGGGGATAACCAACATGGCACAAAAGGCCAAGAAAGTGGTCCGTACCAAACGCCGCGATCGGAAAAATATCGAATCGGGCGTAGCCCACATCCGTTCGACTTTCAACAACACGATCGTTACGATTACCGACCCGCACGGCAATGCCATTTCCTGGGCAAGCTCCGGCAACATGGGCTTCAGGGGATCGCGCAAAAGCACGCCTTTCGCCGCGCAAATGGCAGCGGAAGCCGCCGCTCGCGCTGCAATGGAGCATGGCATGCGTGTTGTTGAAGTCATGGTCAAGGGCCCCGGCGCCGGCCGCGAAGCGGCGATCCGTTCGTTGCAAGCAGCCGGACTTGAAGTCAGCATGATCAAAGACGTCACTCCGATTCCTCACAACGGATGTCGTCCTCCGAAACGCCGTCGCGTTTAATACGCGTGTTGCAATGTGGTATCAAACAAAAACAACTTGTGAATAATGGTTGTAATGGTTAGGCATACTACATGGTTTGCCCTTCGGAACACATCGCAGCTTTGATGGGGCAAAACAATGGCAACGTCAGCGATGCAGCGCGACGTTTTGAAGGAGGGTTATGGTTGTGATTGTGATCGAAAAGCCGAAAATTGAGACGGTGGAGATACACGAAGACAGAAGGTACGGTCGTTTTGTCGTGGAGCCGCTGGAACGCGGCTACGGCATGACGTTGGGCAACTCCCTCCGGCGCATTCTGTTGTCGTCCCTGCCGGGCGCTGCCGTTGTATCGGTGCAGATTGACGGCGTTCTTCACGAGTTCTCCACCGTTCCGGGCGTCATTGAGGATGTTACGGAAATTATCCTCAATCTGAAGCGTCTGTCGCTGAAGATTCATTCGGAAGAGGAGAAAGTGCTCGAGATTGATGCCGAAGGCGAAGGCGTTGTGACGGCCGGAGATATCAGGGCGGACAGCGACGTGGAAATCCTGAATCCGGATTTGCATATCGCGACTTTGGCGTCCGGAGCGCGGCTTCATATGCGCATCTTCGCCAAGCAAGGTCGCGGTTACGTCCCGGCGGATCGCAATAAAAAAGAGGATCAGCCGATCGGGGTCATTCCTGTCGATTCGATCTACACGCCGATTACCCGCGTCAACTATAAAGTCGAGAATACCCGTGTCGGCCAAGTGACCAACTACGACAAGCTCACGCTTGAAGTATGGACGGACGGAAGTATCCGACCGGAAGAAGCGGTCAGTCTGGGCGCGAAGATCTTAACGGATCACTTGTCGTTGTTCGTCGGGTTAACCGACGAGGCCAAGGACACCGAGACAATGAAGGAGAAGGAAGAAGACAAGAAAGAGAAAGTGCTCGAGATGACGATCGAAGAGCTCGATCTTTCGGTCCGCTCCTACAACTGTCTCAAACGGGCCGGCATCAACACGGTTCAAGAGCTGATCACCAAATCCGAGGAAGATATGATGAAGGTCCGCAACCTGGGCCGCAAGTCTTTGGAGGAAGTGCAGGAGAAGCTCGAAGAATTGGGTCTCGGCCTTCGCGTAGAAGAATAAAGACAGCAAGGAGGGAAAGACCGATGGCATATCAAAAACTGAGTCGCGATTCCAGCTCCCGGAAGGCTCTCTTCCGCGACCTGGTAACCGACTTGTTCCTTTATGAACGCATCCAAACGACGGAAGCGAAAGCGAAGGAAGTGCGTTCGATCGCCGAGAAGCTCATCACCCTGGCTAAACGCGGCGATCTGCACGCGCGTCGCCAAGCGGCGGCTTTCGTGCGCAGGGAGACGCTGAACGGCGAGCAAGACGCCATCCAAAAACTGTTCTCCGATCTGGCAACCCGTTACAAGGAACGTCCGGGCGGTTATACGCGTATTCTGAAGCTGGGCCCCCGTCGCGGCGATGCGGCTCCGATGGTTTACCTGGAGCTTGTGGACCGCGCGTAAGAGCGGAGCAAGAAAGGATGGACCGAACCTGCGTTCGGATCATCCTTTTTTTGTGGCCTGAACCCAGCCGGACAGCCCGCAAGATGGCGGGCATTCGGCAGCGAGGCGGCAGGACGCGAAGGGGAGTGAAAGCGTTGAGGAACGTTTGCCTGCTCGTAAGTTACGACGGAACGGCATACAACGGCTATCAAAGCCAGCCTGGCGGCAACACGATCCAGGACAAGCTCGAGGAAGCGATCGAACAACTGACGGGCGAGCGGACGCGCGTTACCGGTTCGGGACGGACCGACGCCGGCGTCCACGCCAGAGGGCAAGTCGTGAACTTTCCGACCGAATCGCGCATCCCGATCGAACGGTGGGCTCTTGCGCTCAACGCCCGTCTGCCGAACGATATCGTCGTGCGCGACGCCACCGAAGTTCCGCCGGCATTCCACTCCCGGCACGATGCCATCCGCAAAACCTACCGCTACACGATCCGATGCGACCGGTTTCCCGACGTCTTCACCCGGCATTATGCGCTGCATCATCATGCTCCGCTTCGTTTTGACGCGATGCGCGAAGGGCTTAAGCACCTTTTGGGGGAGCACGATTTTACCTCGTTCGCCACGCCCGGACCGGTTAAGCCGCATTATGTCCGAACGATTTACGACGCCCGGCTCACGGTGGAGAACGAAGGGGAGAAAGGCGAAGGTCGCGGCACCGCGCATTTGTTTTTGACCGGGAACGGTTTTTTATATAATATGGTGCGCATTATCGCGGGCACGCTTTTGCAGGTGGGAGAAGGGAAGCGGGAACCGTCCGACATCGCCCGGATTCTGGCCGCGAAAGACCGCACCCAAGCCGGGCCGACCGCACCTCCGCACGGGCTTGTGTTATGGCAGGTCGAGTATGCGGCGGAGTGGGGAATTGTATGGAACGGATAAGCGAGGCGAAACGGCCGATTTTAGCCGTAAACGGCAAATTTCAACTTGCGAAACCGGACATTTTCATGTAAGATATTAGTTGCGTGTTCTTCAGGCTTCCCACGGCCCCGTTGAAGAATGCCGAAGATGCAAGTTCCATGCGAAATCGCCGAAATTCTGTCCCGAAGCAGAATCGGACGATTCGTATGCGTGTTTTTTAACAATGGATAACGAAATGAAATGAATATGCCAGTTGACATACAACGGAACAGGCCATTCTTTTGAAGGAGGATGTTACATGCGCACCACTTACATGGCGAAGCCGAACGAAGTCGAACGCAAATGGTACGTGATCGACGCCGAAGGCAAAACGCTCGGACGTCTTGCCAGCGAAGCCGCATCCCTCATTCGCGGCAAACATAAACCGGAATTTACTCCGCACGTGGATACGGGCGATTTCGTCATCATCATCAACGCGGAGAAAGTTGTGCTGACCGGCAAGAAGCTGCAACAGAAGAAGTACTACACCCACTCGCAATACCCGGGCGGACTGAAGACGACGACCGCCGGCCAAATGCTCGCCAACAAGCCGCAACGGCTTATTGAGCTTGCTGTTTACGGCATGCTGCCGAAGAACAAGCTCGGACGCCAGCTTCAATCGAAGCTGAAAGTCTACGCAGGCGCGGAACACCCGCACCAAGCTCAACAACCTGAAGTTTACGAACTTCGCGGTTAATCGAAAGGGAGGACCTACCAATGGCTCAAGCGCAATATATTGGAACAGGCCGTCGTAAACATTCGGTTGCGCGCGTACGTCTCGTACCGGGTGAAGGCCGCATCGTGATTAACAAACGCGATATCGACGACTATTTCGGTCTTGAAACGCTGAAGCTGATCGTTAAGCAGCCGCTGGCTCTGACGGAAATGCTCGGCAAATACGATGTCCTCGTGCTGGCGCACGGGGGCGGCATTTCCGGCCAAGCCGGCGCAATCCGCCACGGCATTTCCCGCGCTCTGCTCAAAGCGGATCCGGAGCTGCGCGGTACGTTGAAGAAAGCCGGCTTCCTGACGCGCGACCCGCGGATGAAAGAACGGAAGAAATACGGTCTCAAAGCGGCTCGCCGCGCGCCTCAATTCTCTAAACGTTAATGCGAATGTCCAAGCCTTCTCGCCGAACTGCGGCGGGAAGGCTGTTTGTTTTTCGGTCGAATTTTACATTGAATAATCCGATAAGATAACGTATAATTTTAGTGCCTTTATTTTGTACCTACTTGTCAGCAGGGGGTTAAACGGATGAATTTATTGGAAAAGGAAGCGCTGATCCGCGAAAAAGCGGAGGAATTCGAGAACGCTTCGCCCGAAACGGTAATCCGCTGGGCCGTCGAGACGTTTCCGAACATCACCTTCGCCTGCAGCTTCGGCGCCGAAGATGTCGTGCTGGTTGACATGCTTCAGAAAATCAGTCCGAAAACGGACATTTTCTATCTCGATACCGACTTTCACTTCAAGGAAACGTATGAAACGCGCGATCGGCTGGCGCAAAGGTACGGGCTGGAATTCATCCAGGTCAAGCCGAAGCTTACGCCGGAGGAACAGGCTTCCGAATATGGCGACGAGCTGTGGAAACGGGATCCGAACGCCTGCTGCAACCTGCGCAAGGTTGAACCCCTGACGCGCATACTGAATAAATATGACGCATGGATTACGGGCATTCGCCGCGATCAGGCTCCCACCCGCGCCAACGCGAAGAAGGTGGAGTACGATACGAAATTCGGTCTTGTCAAATTCAATCCGCTTGCAGCCTGGACTTCCGACGACGTGTGGAATTACATTCGCGAGCACGATGTGATTTACAATCCGCTCCACGACCAAAGCTATCCCAGCATCGGCTGCGAACATTGCACGCGTCCGGTTAAGCCGGGCGAAGACCCGCGTGCGGGACGCTGGTCCGGTACCGACAAGATCGAGTGCGGCTTGCATAAATAAGACGAATCCAGAAGCCCGAAGTCAGCCAGGCGGCAGGCTTTCGCGAGACGGGACGGCACGATCGCGAACGCGGGCGGCCGTCGGCCGGCTGGCGGGCTTTTTTAACGGAGAGGAAGAGAAGCATGAGCGCAATTCAACCGCATGGCGGAACATTGGTGAACCGGGTGGCCGAAGGGGCTGAGCGTGAGGCTTTGCTGAGCGAGGCCGCAGGTCTTGCCAAGATTCCGGTTAACAATTGGACGATTTCCGATATGGATCTGATTGGCGTCGGCGCCTTCAGTCCGCTGACGGGTTTCATGAACGAGCAGGACTACAACTCGGTCGTGAACAACATGCGCCTGGCGAACGGAACGGTATGGAGCATCCCGATTACGCTGGCCGTAACGTCGGATCAGGCCGCCTCCCTGAAGGTCGGGCAGAGAGCGGCGCTTGTCGGCGAGAGCGACGGCGTCATCTACGGCGTGATCGAGATCGAAAGCATTTATCAAGTCGATCAGAAGCACGAAGCCGTGCAAGTGTTCAAAACCGACGACCTGGAACATCCCGGCGTCGTAAAGCTGTTCGATCGCCCGAACACCTATGTGGGCGGTCCGATCCGGGTGCTGAACCGCCCGCAGCCGGAGAAATTCAACGAGTATTACTTCGACCCGGCCGAAACGCGCCGCATCTTCGCGGAGAAAGGCTGGAGAACGGTTGTCGGCTTCCAGACGCGCAACCCGGTTCACCGCGCCCACGAATATATCCAGAAGGCGGCCATGGAAATCGTAGACGCCCTGTTCCTCAATCCGCTCGTCGGCGAGACCAAGTCGGACGACGTTCCGGCGGACGTCCGGATGAAGAGTTATGTGGCGCTGCTGGAACATTATTATCCGAAGGACCGCGTATTTCTGGGCGTGTTTCCGGCGGCGATGCGCTACGCGGGACCGCGCGAGGCGGTATTTCACGCCATCGTCCGCAAAAACTACGGCTGCACGCACTTTATCGTCGGCCGCGACCACGCGGGCGTAGGCGATTACTACGGCACGTATGAAGCGCAGGATTTGCTCCGTACGTTTACCGCCGAAGAGCTCGGCATTACGCCTTTGTTCTTCGAACACAGCTTTTTCTGCAAAAAATGCGGCAATATGGCCTCCAGCAAAACGTGCCCGCACGGCAAAGAAGACCATCTGACGCTGTCCGGCACGAAAGTCCGCGCCATGCTGCGCGACGGCATTTGCCCGCCGCCTGAGTTCTCCCGCCCGGAAGTCGCCCGAATTCTGATCGAAGGCATGGCGGAAGCGAGCAAATCCTATTCGATCTGATCATAGGCGCTCCTTTAAAGAGCATGAATAAATGTCCACCTTGTCCCATATGATGTAGCGTACATCGGGACGGGGTGGATATTTGTGTTGAAGAACCGTTTTAAACGCATAGGAAAACCGAATAGACGCTATGGTTTCGTCGTATGGGTCACGCGCCAGGGGCTGCTTCGTTTGACGGCGCTGCTCGGCTTAACCGCGCTGACGGTCGTCGTGCTGTCGAGCGAGATTCCGGCCGCCCGGACCTGGTCGTTCTGGTCGCTTCCGCTTTCGGGCAAAGTGATTGCGATCGACGCCGGCCACGGCGGCGCTGACGGCGGGGCGGTCAGCAGGGACGGGGTCATCGAGAAGGACATCAATTTGGCCATCGCTTTGTATTTGCGCGATTATTTGCAGCAGGCGGGAGCGCTCGTCGTCCTGACGCGCGAGGGCGATTACGATTTGGCGGGATCGGAGGTAAAAGGCTATTCGCGGCGAAAGACGGAGGATCTTCAGCGCCGGGTGCAAACCATCAAGGAGAAACACGCGGATCTGGCGCTCAGCATTCATCTGAACAGCATTCCGTCTCCGGCCTGGTCCGGGGCGCAAACGTTCTTTAATCCGGCGCTGCCGGAAAGCGAGCGGTTGGCCGCGGTGCTGCAGCGGGAAATTCGTGAAACGCTCGCCAATACGAACCGGACCCCGCTGAAAAACGAGAGCGTCTACTTGCTCAAGGCGCTGGATATGCCCTCGGCGTTGGTTGAGGTCGGATTTCTGTCCCATCCGGACGAGTCGAAACTGTTGGCGGACGAGGACTACCAGAAGAAGGTGGCCGCCGCCCTTTACAGAGGCATTCTCCGCTACGCCAGCGGAGAAACCGGAAAGCGCTGAACGGCCCGCTGTGCTATAATATCCTGTATGAATCAAAAATGCGAGAAGCGGAGGCAAGGACGGATGGTTACGAGAGAAACCGTACTGGAGCGGCTGCAATCGGTTGCCGAGCCGACGCTGCAGCGTCCGTTGGTTGCGCTGGGATTGATCCGGGACGTGATGGTCAAGGGGGACAACGTCTCGCTGACCGTTGTGCTTCATCCCGACAGCATGGCCCAATCCCGGCAAGTGGAGGCGGAATTGGCCGACGCTTTCCATAAAGGAGACGGCGGCGCACTGCATGTGCGATTCCGGGAGATGACGGAACACGAAAAGACGGAAGCGTTGGCCAAGCTGAACCCTTCGGGGACAAACAACGCCCGGGAGGGCGGCGCAGCCCGGCAGGAGGGTCGGCCCGGCGGCAAGCCTGCCCAGGGCGAGGGAACGCCGGTCAAGGGCCACGGCGCGGGGCTGGAGCTGCACCCGCTGTTGCGCCCGGAGAACGGGGTTCAGTTTATCGCCGTCGCCAGCGGCAAAGGGGGCGTAGGCAAGTCGACCGTCACCGTCAATCTGGCGGTGGCGCTGGCGCGCCGCGGCAAGCGGGTCGGCCTTATGGACTGCGACATCTACGGCTTCAGCGTTCCCGATATGATGGGAATCGAGGAACGGCCGGAGCTGGAAGGAGACAAGATTCGCCCGATCGAGCGATTTGGCGTCAAAGTCATTTCCATGGGCTTTTTTGTGGAAGACAACAGCCCGGTCGTATGGCGGGGACCGATGCTTGGGCGCATGCTGCGCAACTTCTTTTCCGACGTCGAATGGGGCGAACTGGACTACGTGCTGCTCGACTTGCCGCCGGGGACGGGGGACGTTGCTCTTGATGTCCACCAGATGATCCCGCAAAGCAAGGAAATCATCGTGACGACTCCGCATGCGACCGCCGCGTTCGTGGCGGCGAGAGCCGGCGCGATGGCGATCAAGACGAATCATGAAATTCTCGGCGTAGTCGAGAACATGTCCTGGTACGAGAGCAAAACCGACGGCACGCGCGAATACGTGTTCGGACGCGGGGGCGGGGGCAAGCTGGCGGAGACACTCGGTACCGAACTGCTGGCGCAATTTCCGCTGGGCGCGCCCGACAACCATCCGTCCGAACCGGATTTTTCCCCAACCGTTTTCAAAGAAAATACGCCAACCGGCCAGCAGTATCTGGAACTGGCGGACAAGCTGATCGCCAAGACCTCGCGTCCGAACGGTTGACGCATATCTGCAACAGGGATGTCCCCTAATATACGAATTAACTCAACCTCCAAAAATCGCAGGAAAAGCGGGTTTTTGGAGGTTCATTTTTTGCGCGCCGGATGCGCTCCAAGAAGCTGCGTAAGGGCAATGGCAACCGATATTTTTTCTTTCGGCACATCCAAGCCAACGTATTTTGTGGTATCCTTCATAGTAAGCAGCTCCTTTGCATGTAGCTCTGAAATGGTTGTGTTGCAACTCCATTTTAACCTACGGATGTGCAAATGGGGCTGTTTTACGTTCATCATAACTTTTGGAGCAATTCGAAAATCCGTTCTCACAGGCGATGCCCCGAAGCGGGGCTGTAGTTGGCAAGCTGTTCGGCACGGTTAAAAAAGAAATGGGATGGAGCAGAAGCAACCTCTGCACAATCCCATTTCGGTTCCCGTAACTGCCGGAAGAAACGCGACGTTTCTTTATTGCTCGCTGCTTTCGCCTTCGCCACCGCCGCCGTCCGATGAGTTTTCGCCGTCCTGGTTGCCGCCTTCGCCTCCGGCTTGCTTTTTTTTGTCCGGGTTGAGCTCTTCCTTGACGACGGTCTGCAGCATCTTCATGATTTCCAGCTTGAAAAGCGGATTCTGTATCGCTTCTTGCACCGCATTCATCATGAGCTGACGGTATTCCGGCATTTTTGTCGATTGAACGAAGATTTTCTGCATTTCGGGACTTTGAAGAATGGTGATTATTTCCTTCTGATATCCGGGATCCTTCAGCAGATCTTTGTGCAACTGCTTGTTTTCTTTGCTTATCGTTTTGGCGAATTCTCCGGCGAATTTCGGATCGGTCATAATGCCCTGCAGCACTTTATCGTACTCCGGAGAAGTGAGCACGTCTTTGACGGCGATGCGAACCTGTTCCTGATCCTGCGGCGTCAACGACTGCATATGCAGGCTGCTGGCGCCGTATTTGGCCATAGAACCTTTGGCGATCGCCTCCTGGCCTTCGGCAGACCCTAGAATATCGATAACCATGGATTTGACGTCCTTGTAGGTAAGCTGCTCGCCTCCGCCGCTGGATTCCTGGCCGCAGGAGACAAGCATCAACGCCAGCACGGGCAGAATAAGCAATTTGGATAAACGATTTGGCCAATGAAGCATACAAACGTTCTCCCTTCGCTGGGATTCTGGATGTAGTATGCGACAGGAATCGGCCGAATATAAGGGGGCATTCATGGCTTTTTAACTTGAACGTGGTAAAATGGAAGGAAGCGCACTTTCGCCTGAAGCGAATCCGCTATACATGGGATTGATGCCTTACGGGCCGAAGCGAGGTTTAGGAGGGTCAACGTTGAATTTGCGTAAATGGATGTCGTTGTTCGGAACCAGCATCCTGATCGGATCGGCCGCCGCGGTAATCGTCGGCGCCGCGCTGCAGCTTATGGATTTGGAATTTCGCGATGTCGGGGCAAAAGGTTGGCTGTACAACCTGTTCATGATGGCGCTTGCCGGATTGTCGTTCGGGGCTTTTGCCCATATGGGCTTTTTTGCCTATCTGATGCTCAATTACATTTCGCGGAGCATTTTCAAACGCCCGTATTTATGGGTCGCGACGCAAGGATTTGTAACCGTGTTCGTTCTGGTGGAAATTGTCTACTGGACGTACGGCAGCGATTTTCCCGCCGCGACGTTCTGGGCGCTGCCGCTTGCGCTTACCGCCGCCGCCGCGGTCGTCGCCTGGCGCAAGGCGCATGAGACGACCGCAGGGGCGTATATTCCGACGATGTTCTTCATGATCGCGGTAACGTCGGTTGAGGCGCTGCCGAGCTTCCGTTCGGAGAACATTGCTTCGCTTATTTTTTACCTGATTCCTTTGTTCATTTGCAATGCTTACCAAATTCTCAAGCTGCATCGCATTCTGGACAACACGGTTTCGGAGAACCGGACGGCCCAGATCAACTAAAAAGAAGGAGCCACCAGTTCGGACCAGGCGGAACGGTCTTCGACCGTTTTGCCTTTCGTTTCGGTTTGGCTGAGCAGCTCCGAGACGGTGGCGAATTCATAGCCTTTGGCCCTGAGCTGATCGATAATCGCCGGCAGCGCTTCGTGCGTCTGCTTGCAGGAATCGCTGGCATGCAGCAAAATGATGTCGCCCGGATGCGCGCGCGTGACGACTCGTTGGATGATGTTGGTTACTCCGGGATTTTTCCAGTCCAGCGAATCGGTGTCCCATTGAATGACTTTATAACCCAGATCTCCGGCGATCTGCAGCACCCGTTTGTCAAAATCCCCGTTCGGCATCCGGATCAGGTTCGGCGCCTTGCCGGTTAATTCCGTCAGAATGCCGTGCGCGGTAGTGATTTGCTTGCGAATTTCCTCGTCGCTGTATTGGCTGTAGTTGTCGTGCTTGTGGCCGTGGCTGCCGATTTCGTATCCTTCGTCGACGATGCGCTTGATGATGTCGGGATGCGTTTTGCTCCAGGGTGACGACAGGAAGAAGGTCGCGTTTTGGACGCCTTTGGCCTTTAGTACATCGAGGATGGGTCCCGCTCTCTTGTCTCCCCAGCTAATGTCGAAAGTAAGGGCCACCACTTTGCGATCGGTCGGCACGTTGTAAATGGCGGCGGGAGGCTGCGGGGCGAATACGCTTATGTTGTCCCTTTCGACCCATACAATTCCGGCGGACAGCAGAGCGGCAAGAACGAGGTAAAAGGTTCGCGCGATGCGGCGTCCGTTAAAGACGAAAAAATGATTCATAGCTGACATTCGGCTCCTTTCCGATTCAAATCGTTCGCAGCAGGGCTTGTTTTACTATCCAATGTATGCTTGACCAGCTATTATATTCGTTGCATCCGGAGGGATCGTTTTGTTCACCCGCAAAGCTCTTGTGCAGACATGGAAAGATACCAGGCGGTATGTGGCGTTCGCCGCTATGCTGTTTTTCGCCAGCGTAGTCGTCGGCGGTTCTTCCCAGTCTCCGATGCCGTTTCTCGACGAACAGCTGAAGGCGATCGAAAAGCTTGCCACCGAGGCGAGCGGCTCCGCCAATCCGCAATTGAGCTTTTTCCAGACGATTTTTTTGAACAATATCCGAAGCGTCGTCGCAGCCATGTATTTCGGGATTTTCGCTTGCATCATGCCCATCGCGACGCTTGTGCTGAACGGAATGCTGCTGGGCTATCTTTTTGGCGGCCTTGCGGATCAGGGGCATAATGTGTGGCCCATTATCACAAAATCGATTTTGCCGCATGGCATCGTCGAATTTCTCGCGCTGTTTCTGGCCTGCGGAACCGGCATTCGCTTGGGGTATATGTCCGTCAAAGGCTTGTGGAGCGCCTTGCTTGGCAAAGATAAGCCATGGACCGGTTTTGTCGCTGCGTTAAAAGGTTCGGTTCCGATGCTGCTTGCGATCGTTCTCCTGCTTCTGCTGGCCGCGGTTATCGAAAGCACCTTGACGTATTGGCTTAGCACGAATTCGAAGCTCGCTTAACGGCGGGCTTTTTCTGGTACATGGGGCCCAGGCATGAAGGCAACCTCGTCTTCGCCGCTGCAAAAAAAGGTTCGACTCCCTTATAATCGCGGCCCAAATGGAGCATAACAGTAACACTCGCGCCGGTAAGAGGTTCACGAACGTTCCGGCCGATTCCGCGACTTTACAGGAGGTTCGATTGCCGCCATGCTCGGAATGATGTTTACGGACAAAGAATGCAAGGAACTGGACTATCTGCTGCGCAAAGAAATGGACGAAATGCTGGTCGACATGAGCGACCGCCGTTTGGACGGCCCCATAAAGGAAGCCATCTCCAGACGCTACAAAATCATCTTTCGCATGTACGCGCGAATCGCGCCGCCGCGGGAGCTGTCGCGCTACGCGCTGGGGCTAAAAACGCAGCACTGAAGGACGTACAGGGAAAATAAAAAAAGTTTTAAAAAGGGGGTTGACTAGGGTTGGGGGATATGATAAATTATCTCTCGCGCCTCGCAATGAGGCGAAACAACATCACAAATGTGCGCAGAGGTTGATTGTGCAAATACAAAAAAACCTCTTGCAATCGGATGTGAAGTTGTGATATATTAATCGAGTCGCTGTTATGACGGCGGCGCGAAAGCGAAGGCCTACTGGCCAAGCGATTGCTCCTTGAAAACTGAACATCGAGCGTAATTCGAAACACCGTCAAGCAAGAGTTTTCTTGCGAGACAAGCCAGAAGAATTTGGAGCCAAACGGCTCTTCGATAAACCGGTCCGTCGGACCTTTTATGGAGAGTTTGATCCTGGCTCAGGACGAACGCTGGCGGCGTGCCTAATACATGCAAGTCGAGCGGACCTTCGAGGGAGCTTGCTTCCGAGAAGGTTAGCGGCGGACGGGTGAGTAAC